>Ga0163163_10001769_pt1 | contig 18220 bp, 15 predicted proteins | sample S65metaG_FD_119766 | JGI IMG/M metagenome (GOLD analysis project Ga0163163, IMG submission 119766) | Switchgrass rhizosphere microbial communities from Kellogg Biological Station, Michigan, USA - S6-5 metaG | ecosystem: Host-associated > Plants > Roots > Rhizosphere > Soil | place: USA... | reverse complement strand
TTCCTTAAAACCTGTTGGAGAGGCAGCCGCGCGAATGAGTTCTCCACGTTCGGTAAGAATTAGCAGAACATCGCCTGCAAGAGTGATTGTCGCAGCGCTAAGCTTTTGTTCCCACATGAGCTTGCCCGATTCGAGTTCTATGCACCGCAAGCTGGGATCATAACCGGGGTCGACCCGTCCATGAATGCCGTAGAGGAATCCCTTGTGATAAACGGGCGTGGCGTAATGCGCAGAAATGGCGGCGTCAGATTCCCAGATCTTTTGCAAGGAGTTCGCCTTTATTTGCAGCAAGGCAGCGCCGGTGCCATAGCTTGCGGATAAAAACAATTTGTCGCCAATGACCAGCGGAACCGCAGCACTTACCGAACTGCTGATAGGAGGGCGGAAGGGAAATTGAAACAGCAATTTGCCGTTGCTCGGCTCCAGCCCCACCAGCCTGTCGCGTGTCAAAACCAGGGCACACCGTCGGCCTTCCAAAGTCGCAACGATCGGAGAAGAATAGCTGGCTTCATCTTCCGTGGTTTTCCAAAGAACTTTTCCAGTGGCCTTATCGAATGCGACTATTCCTGCTCCGTCACGGCCGCCTACATTAAGAATAACCAGGCTGCCTTCAACCAGCGGCGAACAGGCGATTCCGAAAAAACCCTTTCCAGCGTGAAATTCCGCTTTTGTGTCAATGTTCCAAATCTTTTTGCCGCTTTGCAGATCAAGGCAATGAAGCGAACCTTCGGCGCCATAAGTATAGACTCGGTCCTGATCGATGGCAGGTGTGGCGCGCGGGCCTTCGTCGAAGCCGAAATCGTCCCGATACGTGGTTGGGTAATTGAAGGACCAAAGCACCTGGCCAGATCGAGCATCAAGCGACTCGATCATTTCCTTATTGTCCAAACGATGAAAGACAATGAGTTTGCCTGAACTGACAGCGGGGCCGCTAAAACCTGCCCCTACTTTTTTCTGCCAGCGCTGTGGCGGACCGTCTTTTGGCCACTGCTCGGATAAATCGGCTCCGTCATAAACCCCGGTCCGAGTTGGTCCAAGAAATTGTGGCCAATCACTGGCATAAGCATGAATGTTCAGGAAAGGCCCGATGGCCAGGAGAAGCTTGGGCAGACGACAAAAGTTACTTCCTTGACGGCTTTGTTTATATTTCAGAGGTGGCGTGCGAAGGTTGTGCATGGTTTGAGCATTATCGAAACCAAAGAAATAACAAGGCGCTCAGAAGCCCAATACCGACGACCCACCACCACCAGTGCAGACCACGTGGCACCGGACTTTTGGTGCCAAACTCGCGTTTGGTAAACTCATCATAGTCGAACTGGTCGTCCGGCAAACCCAAATTGCTGGCGTAGGCCTCATCGGACCAACCAGTTTCCTCGTCCGAGCCGCATTCGGGGCAGGAGCGAGCATGAGGTGGGACTTCCGCGCCACAATTGGGACAAACTTCAGGGGCCATTCAAAAATTCCAATCACACACACCGACGTTTGCTGTGGTGGAATTCCTTTCTACAGAGTCATGCCATTCCCGTGTATTCTTCGTCCGTTTTCAAGTTGAGGCCCATGAGGACATAGTCATGTTTGATCGCTTGCATGTCTTTGACATAATCATCGAGGCGCATCAGGTTGCTGAAACCAAGCATCGCGAACATGTGCATCGCGGTTTCCTGTTCGCCAATGAACTCCGCTTCGACACGCTCCAATCCCAAGTGCCTTGCGACATCGACCATCTCGCTTACCAGCGCTTTGGCCAAACCACGCCCCCGATATTGTGGAAGAACCAATACACTGACGCGGCCAATATGGCGTTTCCAACCACCTAATTGCTGATGAAGTGTCGCGTCCCCGACAATTTTTCCATCGATAAACGCGAGCAATGGCAGGTTACGACCCAAGTCGATGTTGTGGCACCATTCGCGTATCACAGCCGGGTCAGTGACCCGGTGTTTTATAAACATGCGCTCAGGCTCAGGCACATCGAGGAAAAACTGATGGAAGGCAGTTTGGTCATCCTTGCGCAAGGGCCGGAGGCGGCATGTAGATTTATCCCTGAGCTTGATCTCCTTGGAAAACTTTTGGAGATCCACGTGAAGAGCCATAGGAGATGAGAGTTTCACGAGGAAGATTGTGACTCAACCACGCTCGGAACGCAAGATGGGAGGAGCACGTTTCTTTCTCGTCCTCGATCTCTGTGTCTCAGTAAAAGACAAACATCGTGGACGAGGACGAGAAGGAGGCCGAGGACGAAAGAATTCCTTCAAAGGTTGTCCACGGGATCAGCCTTTAAGGTAAGGAATTCGTCGAGGTGCGGATTTGAGATCAACTCATCAAATATTTTTGTGGCGTGTGGAAAATGGCCATTCTGAAAGCGTTTCTCACCGCGCTCGCGTTGGATGCGTGAAAGTTCTTCTTTCGTCATTTGACGGACCAGTTCGAGCGTGACCTTGCGGCCGTCCTCCAGTATGCCGCGAGGATTATGCACCCATTGCCAAACTTGTGTGCGGGAAATTTCAGCAGTGGCCGCATCTTCCATCAGATTGTAAAGCGGCACGCAGCCGAGTCCGCCAAGCCATGCTTCAATGTATTGGATGCCGACGCGAATGTTCATTCGCAGGCCTTCTTCTGTGAGCTTACCCTTGGGTACCTCTAATAGTTGTGCCGGAGTAACATTGATGTCATCGCGTTGCCGGTCTATTTGATTGGGTTTGTTTCCCAGCACTTTATCAAATTCTTCGCGGGCAATTTCCACGAGGCCGGGATGAGCAACCCATGTCCCGTCGTGCCCGTCAGTGGCTTCACGCCGCTTATCATCTCGTACTTTTCCCAAAGCTTGTTCATTGGCGGCCTGGTCGGCTTTGATTGGGATATACGCAGCCATGCCTCCCATGGCAAAAGCGTTTCGGCGATGGCAGGTCTTAATGCAAGAGAGAGCGTAGGCGCGCATGAAAGGAGCGGTCATAGTGACCTGGGCGCGATCCGGGACGATAAACTCCTCTTTAGTAGCGAAGGTTTTGATGTAACTGAACATATAATCCCAACGCCCGCAATTCAGCCCGGCACTATGTTGGCGTAACTCGTAAAGAATCTCCTCCATCTGAAAGCTTGCCAGGATGTGTTCGATAAGCACGGTGCCCTTGATTGTCCCTTGTGGCAGCTCTAATAGTTGCTGGGCGCGAACGAAAACATCATTCCACAATCGAGCTTCCAGGTAATGTTCGAGTTTGGGCAGATAAAAATACGTGCCGGAATTATTCTGCAACCGATATTTCGCGTTATGAAAGAAGTATAAAGCGAAATCGAACAGGCTGCCGGAGGCCACCTGGTCGTCCACGAGCACATGTTTCTCGGGTAAATGCCAGCCGCGGGGCCGGACCAACAAAGTGGCCACTTTGTCCGCCAGCCGATAGCGTTTCCCTTCGGGACTGGCGAATTCGATGGTGCCCCGGACGGCATCCCGGAGATTCAACTGACCATCGAGAGTACCGGACCAGGTCGGGGAATGGGAATCTTCCAGGTCCGCCATGTAACAATTGGCTCCCGAATTGAGAGCATTAATAATCATTTTGCGATCCACGGGTCCGGTAATCTCGACGCGTCGGTTTTGCAGATCTGCCGGGACCGGGAGGACACTCCAATTACCATTGCGCACGGAACTCGTTTCGGGAAAAAAGTTTGGCATTTCTCCGCGATGAATGGCCTCGTGGCGCTCGACACGTTTCTGCAGCAAATCCTTTCGTCGCGGACCAAACTCGCGCTGCAGCTTCGCAAAGAAAGCAAGCGCTTCAGTTGAGAGGATCGCTTCTTGGGATTGAGTGACCGGGGCAAGCAATTGGATCCCGGGCGGAAGGGCGGCCGTTTTCATTCGTGTTTGGCTGTTACGCAATCCGATTGCGCCTAGCCGCCCCGATCTATAGCTGTAACACAGGAATATCGAAACTGAATTATCTTCGACCTGCAGCACCTGCGACTGGAACAACTCCAAAAATCTTGGCATTCATGAGCCGGGCAAGCTCAGCGCGGATCTGTTCGAGTCTGCGACGGTCGGTCTCGCGTTTTTCGAATAGCAATCTGGCGACTTCAGGATTGTGCTTGAGATTGGACTCAGCATATTGCTGAACTTTGAGGTCCATCATTTCTTCGATCAGTCTCACTAAGGCATCACCGTTCATAACTTTTTTGCTCAACCTGGCTGTTGCATCAAGCGATGCTGAGCCAAGGTTCGACATTCTAGCAATTATTGAGCCATAAAAGCCGGTCTTCGGGTCGAAATATTCAGAGAATGAGCTACGAATGAATCCTGGACTAAACTGCCCAGAATTCGGATTCCAAGAGGAAAGACTTAGAAAAGCACGAATTTGTAGAACTTCAGAATGCGAAAGCCTTCACCCTGGATGGACACGAAGGGGGTAGCACAACCTTCCGCCAACTTCGATTCGGAATATTCTGGCACTAACGCCCGAATCAAATTATGGAGAGCAGTGAGCAGGCAATTCAACAGCGTCCGATATTGCCTGTGCCTCCAGTGACAAACAGACATCGGGCTGAGCCGGCTCAGCTCCAGTCACCTCTGGTAACGGAAGCTGAGCCTTAACAATAGCAATGAAGCGGAGATTAGCTCCGCGACTACTTCCTGCGAGAAGGAGACTTTTTGGCTTTTGATTTGCTCGCTGGTTTGGATTTGGCCTTGCTTGGTTTTTTCTTCATGTTGGGTTTTGCCCGTAGGCGTTTTGCAGGTTTTCTTGTTTGTTTCAGGGAAAGCTTGCGGACGGCCTTTTTCGGCGGGGATTTCTTCTTTTTTACTGAGGGACGCTTTGGCTTTGATCTAGCGATCAATCGTGGGCTTGCCACGACTTCGAGATCTGCTGCATCTTCATCTTCCTCATCGCGCCACCCATGCGCATCACGAACCGCGAGCATGGAGGCAAGAATGCTGTTCCAGGTTTCAGGTTTCATCATCACCGCATTGGGAAACATGCAACCATCCCAGCAAATGTGTTTGAAAGCTTTGGTAAGTTTCCCATCCTGGCCATGCAGCCAGTAACCAGCATGGTGCGCGATGCTCAGCTTGCCATTTGGATCGTCCGGCAGACAATGATGTCCTGTTTTGTCGTGGGTCCCAGAACCTTTGACGGTCGCATCGTTTTGAGCAACGTGAAAATCTATGGTCCAGGGGCGAAGCGCTTTTGTGAGAGATTTCATTGCATCGTCCAAGCGATGCGGATCAGACCAATCCCAGTCCGGCGGCAAGAGAGCATCCTCGGGTGCGTTATAACCGAGAATGTAAAGCAGCGTATGAGCCATGTCCGCTTGAAAGCCTAGTGTGTTCGGCCTATTCACCCTTTCCAACAGGTCCACCATCTTTTTCCAGCTATGCATGCCACCCCAACAGATTTCACCTTCTGCCGCAAGCCGTTCTCCCATACCCTCCGCCACATCACAAGCTTCAGTGAATGTCTCCACGATTCTTCGCTGATTGGCTTCCGAATCCTTTGCCCAATCGCTTACGCCGGAAGCTGAATCAATGCGCACCACCCCGTACGGACGAGCGCCAAGCTCCCGCAGGCGCTGGCCGATTCGACAGGCTTTGCGTACCTGGCCGATAAAGTTTTTCCGCTCCTCATCAGTTCCCATCGCCGAACCGCCACCGGTTGGAGGCCACACGGGCGCCACAACGGAGCCGACCACAAAATTGTAAGATTGAATTTTATCGGCAAGGGCTTTGATGCCGTCCTCATCGATATCAATGTTGACATGAGGTTCAAACAAAAACAGGTCCACTCCGTCAAACCCGATGCCGTCGACACGCGCGTTGGCCGTCATGCGCAACATGGTGTCCAAATCGATGGACGGTTCCGCCCCTGGGCTGCCCTTTCCCACCAAGCCAGGCCACATGGCATTATGGAGTTTTGGGAAATTACTGTGACTGTGTTGTGAGCTCATAAAAGTTCAATTCACTCAGGGCTTAAGAACCTTGCCAGAATAAATGCTCGTCATGCAACAGGAAAAGTTTTCTTTCATTGAATCAGTGGGTTAGCATCATTTAGTCGTGAGCGGTTCAAAGACCGGTAAATCTGATCCTGCAGTCATCAAAGAACTGTGCGGGGCGTGCGGTCTGTGTTGCAATGGCGCCATTTTCGCCGATGTTCAACTCCGGGCGAAAGATGATACGACGCGCTTGCGTTCACTGGGTCTCGAAATACGAAATCCTTTTCGCTCGCGAGTCTTAAAATTTTTTCAACCATGCGCCGCCCATCAAGGCTGCAAGTGCCGGATCTATTCGGAACGTCCTCAGTATTGCCGCGAATTTGAATGCGCTCTTTTAAGAAAGGTCTGCTCGAAACGTATTAAGAAGAGTGCAGCGTTGCGAATCATTCGTCAGGCGAAAGAGAAGCTTGCGACCATCAATGAAGTTCTGGAGCAGTTGGGGAATGACGACCAAACTGTTTCGCACCGGTTGCGTTTCAAGCAAGTTAGCCGCGAAATGAAACAGAAAGAGGCCAATCAGGCGCAAGCAGCCCTTTTTAGTGACCTGGGCCTGGCGGTGCACGAGATGAATCTCTTGCTTGCGGAATCATTTTATCCAGGCCAACTATAGATTGGTTTGCAACTGGTTTGCAGCGAATGGCAAGTTGCATGAGGTGAAAACAAGGTTATTCTCTGGGTATGAGCATCAATTTTCTGTCCGCTCGCCTGCTCTTGCCAGCGATAACGTGCATGACGATCTCTTCTGCCCTTCCGCTGTTGGCCGATCAGATACAAATGCAAAATGGAGATCGATATATCGGTCGATTGGTGACTCTTACCAATGATACCTTGATCGTTCAAAGCGACTTATTAGGAACCCTCCAGTTGCCGCGCGACAAAGTGGCGAATATTTCGCTTGGGCCTGTAGCCGGCACCAACAAGGCCCATTTGGCAGCACAACCGCTTCACCCGCAGGCGTTGAAAGTACCAACATCTGCAAAAACAGATTCCGAGTCGTTCCTGGGCCAATTGAAATCGGATACGAATTCCATTCGGCAAATCCAACAGCAATTTCTTGCGGATGCCGGGCCGGAGGCCAACAAGAAGTTTTCCGAATTAGCGGCGGGATTGCTGACGGGAAAGATCAATTTATCGGATCTACGCGTCCAGGCAGCTTCTGCGGCTGAACAGTTGCGCGCCCTCAAACAAGGCGGTGGCGGTGAAGTGGACGGGCAGCTTGATGGATACCTGGCCATTTTGGAAAGCTTCTTGAAAGAGACGCCAGGAACTTCCATTACAAACCGCGCGGGGCAAAGTCGAAAGTCATCAGGCGCGATTGTCCCTGGAGATGATTAAGACCATTTCTCAAAACTCGCTTCCTCCACCGTAACGGTAGCTCGTGTGACAGGCGGAGGGGGGCCTGCGCTTTTAACCCTCCGCTCTTTTTAAATGCCCTGGACAATTCCCTGCGGCAGACATAAAAAACAAAGGAGCAAAAGACCCCATGGTCCCCATTCCACCTCTGCGCAACTTTACTTTAGCGACGAAACACAACAATTCACTTGGCAGGAGAAACTATGATCAAACGAATTTTCTTTTGTATTTTTGCGGCAGTGTTCTTTGCTGTATTAAACGGTTGCCACACACCGCGTGGAGGCAGTGAGGATAGTGGTTACACGGTAAACAAGATCCCTAGCAACGTTCCTGCTCCGCCTTGAACATTTCTGGAGAGAGGGACCTGGTCCGCCGCTGCGTTGACAGGGTGCCAGGTTTTCGGGTGTTAGTAATCGGAATTGCGATTACGCGGTAGGAACCGAGAATCGGCAAAGGGTGTCAGTGGCGGCGGGCCTTTTTTTTGAGATTCCAATCCTACAGCACTCGGAGGTGGAATCCACCGTCCACGTTGATGACTTCTCCGGTGCTGAAAGGAAGCAAATTTTGAGCGATGGCGGCAACCGCTTTGGCAATGTCCTCAGGCATCCCCCAGCGTTTTATCGGGGTCAAGCCGGCTCCAATCAATTGATCGTATTTCGTTCTAACTGGTTCCGTCATGTCTGTGGCGATAATTCCCGGGCGGATCTCGTAGACGTTGATTCCGTGTGCTGCCAGACGTGCCGCGAAAAGAGCCGTTACCATGGCGAGAGCAGCTTTTGCGATACAATAATCTCCGCGGTTAACTGAAGCGGTATAGGCGCTTACCGAGGAAATGAAAATGATCTTAGGTCGGGACGCCAGTCCGTCTCCTGACGCAGGACACTGCTCGATAAGCCATTGTGCGATCTGTTGAGTCAAAAAGTACGGGCCTTTGACGTTAGTGTTTAGCAAACGGTCGAAACTTTCTTCACTGGCGTTGAGAATGTTTTCGCGTATTTGCGGCGCGACTCCTGCGTTGTTCACTAATAAGTCCAGCCGATCAAATGTGCTTCGGGTGAAATCAATCAGTTTGGTTCTATCAGCATGGGAACCGATATCAGCCTGGCAGGTCTCGACGCGGATGGTTTTGCCGTTCTGCCCTGCCACCGCCACGCATTCACCGGCTGTTCGATCGGCGGCACTTCGGTTGGTGACATAGTTGATCACAAGATCCCAGCCCAACCTGGACAACTCGATGGCAATGCCTCGTCCGATACCTCGAGAAGCTCCGGTAATAAGTGCTACTTGATTCATATGCTAGCCACGGCGATGGAGTAAGAAGGCCACCGAAATAGCAAACGAACCCACAGCGCGCAAACTTAAATCTGTCAAAAACGCAATTGTTTTGCCGGCGTGGAGCTTATACACAGGCGCATGCGAAAACGTTTCTTTGCGCCCTTTCTTTCTATCGTGCTAGTCTGTTCCATTGCAAAAGCTCCCGCTCAGGATATTGATACTTACGTCAAGGTGGCAAAGCGGCTTGTTGAACTCATCAATGCAACCGACTACGCCGGTGTACAAGGAATGTACAGCAAGGAGATGGATGCGGCTCTTCCATTGAAAAAATCGAGCGCATTTTTCAAAGATCTCGACCAAAAACTTGGGAAAATGAGAAAACTCGATCCGGCTCGCACTCCGCCTCCAGCAGTCACTTTCACAGCCCATTTCGACCGTGGGATTCTGGACCTGCAGCTTTCATTGAATTCGGACGAGCAAATCACAGGGCTCTACTTTAAGCCGCACGTCTCGTCCAAACCCGCTCCTGAAAAGAATCGCACGAAATTATCGTTGCCATTCAAAAGCCAGTGGATGGTTTTTTGGGGCGGAGATACGCGTGAATTGAACTATCATCATGATGTGCCTAATCAACGATTCGCTTACGATCTGCTTGTGGTTGGCCCGGATGGTGAAACGCACCGGGCCGAGGGCGCCAAAAACGAGGATTACTACGCCTTCGGCCGGGAAGTTCTAGTGCCGGCAGACGGAATTGTAACTGAAGTTATCCGGGGCGTGCGCGACAACGTTCCGGGGTCAATGAATCCCTATTCAGGGGTGGGTAATTGCGTTGTTATTCAGCATCGTAACGATGAAGTTTCAGTGCTGGCACATTTCAAACAGGGCTCCATAAAGGTAACGGCTGGGGACAAGGTAAAACGAGGACAAGTTCTGGGGCTCTGTGGAAACTCAGGGAACTCATCCGAACCGCATATTCATTATCATTTGCAACACACCGCGGTGTTGCAAGATGGCCTTGGGATCAAATGTTTTTTTGATCAAGTCACAATAAAAGGCGAGATCAGAAAGGACTATTCACCAGTGAAAGGCGATATCGTTAGTCCATGATCACCAGCCTCCTCAGCACAAACCCGGGTGAATGCGCGACCGAAATTGACATAGTCCTTGAACGCCTGACATTCTTATGGAATATGAGAACAAGAGATCATCAGGGGGAATGACAAACCTAATGTCGAAAAACATGTTTGACCTGGCGAAATCAATGAAAAGTGCCAAAAATTTTCGAATCATTGTTTTGGTTTGGCTTTATGTCCTTGTGAGTGCGGAGTTCTCGTTTGGGGCCTTGGCTTCTGCCGCATCGGACTATGCGGCTGTGGATGCAATTCTGAATCAGCATTGTCTGGATTGCCACGCCTCTCAGGACCCCGAGCACGGGCTGGTGCTGGAAAATTTTGAGGCCTTAATCAAAGGTGGTGAGTCCGGTCCGTCGATTATTCCCGGGAATAGTCATGAAAGTCTTCTGATACAGATGGTCGAGGGCCGGCTCGAAAAAGGGGGCAAATCGAAGATCATGCCACCGGGGAAGCGTAAGAAACTTTCGCCAGATGAAATTGCCATCATCAAAGCTTGGATTGATTCAGGTGCCAAAGGCCCGGCAAACCCTGTGGCGATCAAAGATTTGGTCGTTCCAAAAATTTCGCCAAAGTCCACTCCACGGCAGCCGGTTCTCGCCCTCGCCTCTTCTCGCTCTGCGAAAATTGTAGCAGCCGCCCAATATGGCCAGGTGGAATTGCGCGATGCGACAGATCTCCACCTCATTCGGACACTGGGTGGTATTAAAGGCAATGTCAATGCAGTCGCATTTTCTTCGAATGCCACTCAACTATTTGCTGCAGCCGGCCAACCCGCTCTTGCTGGCGAAGTGCGTCAGTGGGACGTCGCTGACGGAAAACTGATTCAGGTTTTTGAGGGTCATAAAGATGCGATCTATGCCCTGGCGATTTCCCCCGACGGCGTCATCATGGCTACGGGGAGTTATGATCAGAAAATAAAATTGTGGGATGTTGCCACTGGCAAGGAAGTGAAAACCCTGTCCGGACATAATGGCTGCGTTTACCAACTGGCATTCCGTGCTGACGGCAAGGTTCTTGCCAGCGCCAGCGCCGACCGCACCGTCAAACTTTGGGATGTTGCTTCTGGCGAACGTCGCGAGACCTTTTCTCAGTCGCTCAAAGAGGTTCGCACGGTTGCATTCAGTTCCGATGGTAAGCGCCTTTACGCAGGGGGAGCCGATAGCCGTATCCGCGTCTGGGAAATCAGCGAGACTGCCGCCGAAACCACGAATCCTATATTGCAATCAAAGTTTGCCCATGAGGGTGCAATTCTAAGTCTTGCGTTTTCCGGGGATGGAAAAATTCTATGCTCCGCGGCCGAGGATCGAACCGTAAAATTATGGGAGCCCGTTCAAATGAAGACCATTCTGACATTGGAACTGCAACCGGATTGGCCGCCTGCTCTGGCCTTTGGAGAAAATGGCAAAGTTTTCGTTGGCCGACTGGATGGAAGTATTACCGCGTACAATATCGCATCGGGCAAACCAGTGGCGTCGCTTGTTCCTGAGACTGCCGTGGTATCGTCAGGGGCAACGTCTCAAAATGCGGAGGCCCAGCGAAAGGTCGTGAAATGAAATCGTCTTTGGAGCCTCCTGATCTTATGAACAAATCATTTTTATTGATTCTGAGCCTGGTTGCGGTTTCGGCACTGAGTACAAAAGCTTACGCTGCGAGCGAACCAGCGAAGGGAGATATGGCCAAAGGCACTCTGGAAAAACCGCAAATCTTCGAGCTTCAACCTCGGGGCCTCCAGCTTGGAACTACGAATCGGATCAAATTAATCGGTACTAATTTACTCGGAGTCACGGAATTGGTTCTACAGGACTCCAAGTTAAAAGGTGAACTGGTAACCAATCCGGAACCAACCACAAATGCAGTGTGGATTGAAGTGGTAACGCCATCAGATGAGAAGCGCGGCGCGTATGAGCTTTCGCTTAAAAACACAAATTCTGAAAGCGGCAAAATCAAACTTTACCTTGATGATCTGCCGCAGGTTTTCAAGGCAGTCAGCCAGGATGGGGCAATGGTCGCGCCGCTACTGAAGCTGCCTGTCAGTTTTTGGGGCGTGATTGAACGTCCCGGTGATGCTGACGAGATTACTTTCGAGGCTTCGAAAGGAGACTCGATTGTTTTCGATCTGGCCGCCAGGAGTATTGGCTCCAAGGCAAATATGCTTCTCACGTTAATGGATCAAAGCGGTGTGGTGCTGGCCGCAAATAACGGTTTTGACGGTGATGATCCCTTGATGCAATTTCGCATACCAGCAAAAGGAAAATATCGTTTGCGGATCGGAGATCGCACCGATGCAGGGTCCAAGGATCATTTCTACAGGCTATCCATCGGCGCGTTTCCGGTTGTGGTAGGGTACTTTCCATTGGGTATTCCGGCCAACAAGGAGACCGACATTCAATTGATTGGCTTCAACCTGCCGTCTGCAAGTTCAGTTCATGTCAAAGCTGGGCCCGCGGGCGAACTGGAAGTGCCGATTGACTCAAAATATCATGCGCGCCGTTTGTCCAAGGTGATTGTTTTCGATGGAGCCGAATCAGTCGAAACGGAACCTAACGACAGTGTGACCAGCGCGACTCCACTGGTCGTCGGTTCAGCTATAGACGGGCGCCTGGATTTGAGATCAGGTCAGGCTCAGGATGTGGACATTTATGAATTTGAAGCGCACGACGACCAGGCTTTGGTAATCGAGACAGATGCGTCCAGGCGAGGCTCGCCGATTGATACGAAAATCGAAGTGCTCTACCCGGACGGCAAGCCAGTCGAGCGATTATTACTCCATGCAGTCCGCGATTCGCACGTCACATTCCGGAGCATCGATTCCAATACCGATGATTTGCGTGTCGAGAATTGGCAGGAGATGGAATTAAATCAACTCATGTACCTGCAAGGCGAGGTCTGTAAGATTTTTCGCATGCCGCAAGGTCCGGATTCCGGATTTCAGTTTTATAGTGCTGGCGGTAAACGCCGAAACTATTTTGACACCAGTTCTGTTGCTCACGCGTTGGATGAGCCTGCTTACATAGTGGAACCACATGCGCCGGGCGGTACCATCGTGCCAAACGGTCTGCCGGTCTTTACCATTTATTATGCCAATGATGATGACGCGGATCGCAGCATCGGAGCGGATTCGAGACTGCTTTTCACGCCACCTCGCGATGGAAAATATCTCGTCCGAGTCACTGATACTCGCGGGCTTGGGGGTGATCGGTTCACTTATCGACTATTAGTCCGGCAGGCGAAACCGGATTTCAAAGTTACTATCACTGGTGTCGATCCCACCGTAAATGCGGGGGCGGGAAAGGATTTCACCGCTATGGCTACACGCATTGATGGTTTTGATGGAGATATTCGGGTTGAAACTACGGGATTGCCGCCGGGCTTCAGTGTCTTGACCCCACTGGTAATTCAAGCCGGTCATTTGCAAGCTAAGGGAACCATCAATGCGTCAACCGATGCCTCTGCTCCGGGCGAGGCTGAGGCCAAATCTACTAAAGTAACAGCCACTGCCCTCATAGGTGGCCAGCCAGTCATCAAAGAGGTAAATAATCTTGGGAAAATCACGCTTGCGTCCAAACCCAAATTGCTGGTTGCGATTGAGCCTTATGACGAAAAGGTTACCAATTTCGTCGAGCGTTCTACTTCTGATAAGCCTTTGGAAATCACCATTGCCCCAGGTCAGAGCATTCCTGCCTGGCTGAAAATCAAGCGCAACGGACATGAGGAACTTGTCACCTTTACGGTGGAGAGCCTTCCTCATGGCGTTATTGTGGACAATATCGGTCTCAATGGAGTGCTGATCCCCAAAGGCCAGGACGCGCGACGGATATTTCTCACCGCCGCCAAATGGGTTCCGGAAGTGGATCGCCTTTGTTTTGCCAAAGCGGCGCAAGCTGAAGCCCCGACCTCATTGCCCGTTCTTCTGCACGTTCGCAAAGCGACGCCAAATTTATCTCGGACACAGTAGTTCCGTGGTTGGACTCATTACTTTCCTTTAACCTTTGAGTAATGTACCTCTAAAGCTTATGAGTCGAATCGCGTGGCAATACTCCGTATTTATCTGTTTTCTCGTTGCTGGTTTGTGTCAGGCAGAGGAATCCGCTGCACCGACCACACTCACTGCCGGGGAAAATCTCATTATCCAAAATATCCCGCCCATTCCTCTTGCGGCAGTTGAGAAGGCAAACCGCTACACAGAATTTCGAAGTGCTTCCGTTTTTTCCTGGCATCCAACGCGACGCGAAATGCTAATCGGCACACGGTTTGCCGATACTCTGCAGGTTCACGAGGTCAAAATGCCTGGAGGTGCTCGCACGCAGTTAACCTTTTTCCCGGATCGCGTTTCGGGCGCCTCCTATCATCCGCGCACCGGGGACTACTTTATTTTCAACAAAGACGTCGGTGGTGGAGAATGGTTTCAACTGTTTCGTTACGGAGTAAACTCCAGGGAAATTTCGCTTCTGACGGACGGTAAATCCCGCAACCTGGGCGCTGTCTGGTCGAATCGCGGCGATCTCATTGCTTACTCGTCCACGCGGCGCAATCGCGCTGACCTGGATTTTTACGTGATGGATCCCGGGAATAAAGCTACGGACAAGCTGTTGACGCAGAATCAAGGTGGAGGCTGGCAGGTAGCGGATTGGTCGCCTAATGACCAAACACTGCTGGCAGTGGAAAGTATTTCGGTAAATCAAAGCTATTTGTACTTGGTGGACGCCTCTCGTGGAGAGAAGACTTTGCTTACACCAAAAGGCGCTGAAAAGATTGCTTATTCGCCCATTGGTTTTAGTGCTGATGGCAAGGGAATTTATGTTACCAGCGATCGTGACAGCGAATTTCAACGCATTGCTTACCTCGACCTGTCGACGCGCCAGCCCAAGTACATCACTACTAATTCCTGGGATGTTGAGAGCGCGCAACTCTCATATAATCGAAAGTTGCTGGCCTATACCGTGAACGAGAATGGGTTAAGCAAGTTGCACGTGTTGGATCTTGTGACGGGAAAACAAAAAACTCTTCCCAAAATTCCGGTCGGCGTGATTGGCGGCCTGGTTTGGCACGAAAACAACCATGACATTGCATTTTCCATCAATTCCGCGCGTTCGCCGTTGGATGCTTATTCCATCGATTTGGACAGCGGCAAGCTGGATCGCTGGACCACCAGCGAAACGGGGGGATTAAATCCGCAAAATTTTGTCGAGCCTTCGCTGGTAAAATGGCAATCGTTTGATGGCCGTGAACTTTCTGGATGGCTGTACCAGCCGTCGAGTTCAAAATTTCCAGGCAGACGTCCGGTCATTGTGAATATTCACGGTGGTCCGGAGGGACAGTCGCGTCCTATGTATCAGGGCCGTAACAATTATTTTGTGAACGAGATGGGTGTCGCTGTCCTCTTCCCGAATATCCGAGGCTCCACTGGTTACGGCAAAACTTTCGTCGCGCTGGATAATGATTTCAAGCGCGAGGATTCCTACAAAGATATCGAATCTTTGCTCGGTTGGATAAAACAGCAACCAACCCTGAATGGTAATCGAATCATGGTAACCGGAGGCAGCTACGGAGGCCACATGACCCTGGCTGTTGCTACCCGCAACAATAACCTCATCGCCTGCTCCGTCGATGTGGTTGGGATGTCCAGCCTGGTTACTTTTTTGGAGCACACCGAGGCGTATCGGAGGGATTTGCGCCGAGTTGAGTACGGCGATGAACGAGATCCAAAGATGCGGGAATATCTCGAAAAAATTGCTCCGATGAATCATGTCAAAGAATTGAAGAAACCGATTTTCATCATCCAAGGCGTGAACGATCCGCGTGTTCCAAAAAGCGAGGCCGATCAGATTGTCGACGCGCTGCAACAGCAGGGAACACCGGTTTGGTATCTGGCGGCCAAAGATGAAGGCCACGGCTTTGCCAAAAAGAAAAATGCGGATTTTCAGTTTTACTCGACGATCGCCTTTGTGGAGAAGTTTCTGCTGGGAGCAAACAAGGATTGAGCGGAAAAACCTGAAAGGCTCAACGGGCAGAGCCGAAACCAAAAAACCGAACCACAGTAAACGAACTGGCAAAGCGTATGCGCCGTTTTCCGGCGCTTTGCCTGGGCCTTTGCTCGAGGACTTTTAACGGGAGGACACAGCTGAAAAGCGCCGGGACACGGCGCACTCCAGACGCTTCGCGAGTTGAGTGCACAAATGTGAATTCGTTCTTGGTTACTCCGGTTCATCGGCGACGGGTTGCGGGCGGCGGCGGTTGATGAGGGAATCAGCAAGGTAAACTGCGATTCCCAGCCAGCAGAGGAGGAAACTGAGCAGCTTGGCGTGATCGAGTGGTTCGTGAAAGAGCCAGATGGCAACGAGGAATTGTAATGTCGGGCCAATGTATTGCAGGAAGCCAAGCGTGCTTAGGCTGAGCCGGCGCAGGGCTGCTCCGAAAAAGAGCAGGGGAACGGCAGTGCAAATGCCAGACAGAGAAAGCAAACCCCAGGTCGAGGGCGTCATTTTGCTGTTGGGCAACGCGGCAAGCGTGAGCAAGGCCACAGGCAAAAGGAGGATCGATTCGATTGTCAAACCATGCAGCGAGTTAATATTCACTTTTTTGCGAACCAGTCCGTAGAGCCCAAAGGAAATGGCGAGTGACACTGCGACCCAGGGAAAGCCTGCGCCGTGCAGCGCCAGGTTGGCGACAGCGGAGGCGGCAATTAAGACGGCCAGCCATTGCCAGCCATGAAGGCGTTCGCGCAGGAAGATCATTCCCAACGCGATTGAAAAAATGGGATTGATGAAATATCCCAGACTGGCTTGGAGAAGGTGTCCTTCGGTAACGGCATAGATGAAAGTGAGCCAGTTGGCAGCTATGAGCAGAGCGCCGCTCGACAGGAGAAGGAGATTGCGCCCGTTTCGCACTATGGGCCACAGAGCTTTCCATTCGGAGCGAACCGAGACAATTAGCGACATGAAAAAAACGGACCAGCATACGCGGTAACAAAGGACGATGAGCGGCGGAACGTGTGAGACGGCGCGAAAGTAGAGGGGAATGAACCCCCACATGACATAGGCGGTAAGCGCGTAAGCCAGGCCACCTCTTGAAGAAGGATTTGTGGTTGTTCTGGCAATTGGTTTGTCGTGAGAAACTTCCGTCACTGCGGGAAAGTAAACAAAAGCGCGGGAGGCGGCACAAGAGCGGGTGCGAAGTAAATGGGTTGGGGACAACGTCGGTGAGTTGAAGAATCGTATTGTTGAGCTCTACCCGGGTAGCTTCGTGTGCCTTTCCAATCCAAGGCAAATTTCAATGAGCTGACCCGTATCGAGAGTTAGACGGCCAATCGTGAGAACTCATTGACTCGGTCTTGATATTCAGTCTGAGCCCGCGAGGGGGTCACCCTTAAGTAGCGAATTTAGCACGCGAAAGGTCGGTGTGGCATCTTGCTTAAATAACATGGCCTCGATTTCCAATCGCCACTGCGCCGATGAAGCCTCTTAGACAGGTGGAAGCCATTTTGAATTAGACACTACGGCCTTCGAGTTGTGGAGCGTTCGAACAACCACCTGACATCCCTGCTGTTTGGCAGAAGCGTTTGCCAGGTAGAGGGGCCTTCGGTTCCGGTGGCGGGGAGTCTTGTTTTCGCCTCCAGCCACTTGTGTATTTCCGCATGCCCATCCGCAAATCCAAACCCACACGCGCCATTATGATAACTCGCTGGCAGATCGCCGAAGGTCTGGCCATCGCCTACGACCGACATCATCCAGGTGTCATTGATGGAATCGGGGTGTTCGTCCACAAAGACAAAGAGTTTGGTGGGATCCGGAGTTATAATGTCGCTCATTTTATCATACCTGTAGAAGTGTGGAAACCAGATGGATCCCCCGCTCGCACTTGCGTATGCTCCACCTTCAATATACCCGTTCATTGCCACGCTACGGACGCGTGGATAGGTCCGAGAATAAATCCTGGCGGTGAGTGTGTCACCCGGGCATTTGTAAATCTTGTAGGAGCGCGAGGAATAAGACCCGAGCTTTGCCTGAGTGAGGAGTAAAGTGTTGGTGTTATCGGTGTTGTCGATAGTAAAGGTCATCCAACCCCGGCACCATGAATTCGTTTCGTCATAAACCCCGTTCGGCACGAGGCGGTCATTGAAATCATCCGCATAAAGTCTCCACGCCAGAGTCAATTGCTTGTTGTTGTTGAGACAGTAGATTCCCTGAGCTTTTTGTTTGGCTTTGTTTAAAGCTGGCAAGAGCAGGCCCGCCAGGATGCCGATAATCGCTATGACTACCAACAGCTCTATGAGCGTAAACGCTACCAGCAGAACCTCAGACCGGGCGGAGAAGGAAGCAGCTTGCCTCATTACCTCCGCCCGGCTCCCCGTCAGTCCTTTACTGTTGGAATAATCGGAAGAACACCGTGCCATTTGCTGGATCGATTGGAATTGTGACTGCATTTCCAGCTACTCCCGGTACTGCCCCCCAGTTGCTGCTCAATCCAATCGTTATCGGGTT
>Ga0163163_10001768_pt1 | contig 18224 bp, 18 predicted proteins | sample S65metaG_FD_119766 | JGI IMG/M metagenome (GOLD analysis project Ga0163163, IMG submission 119766) | Switchgrass rhizosphere microbial communities from Kellogg Biological Station, Michigan, USA - S6-5 metaG | ecosystem: Host-associated > Plants > Roots > Rhizosphere > Soil | place: USA... | reverse complement strand
CGATCGCCTGCTGGTGCAGGTAAAGATCGCATTTGAGCGCTTGCAACTCCTGCAGCAAGCCGACGAGGTGCTGCAGGCTGCGGCCGAGTCGGTCCACTGACCAGGCAGCGATCATGTCCACCTTGCGGGCCGTGGCATCCCTGAGCAGCCGATCGAAGCCGGGGCGCTTCTCCCGCCCTTGGCGCCGGAAATGCCGGCGTCCTCGTAAATACCGACAGCCTCCCAGCCAGAACGGGAAGCATCAATCCCGTGCCAAGAGGCCGATTTGGCCACATGGTGCCCGGCCTTGAATGCGGTACTGCAGCAGCACAGCATTGTTTGGGGCCGGCCGGCGGCGCCTCAGTCGTTCAGCGCGTCCTGGCTGCAGGCCGATTTATTCCGCTTCGACTTCCGGAATTCCCCGGTGACCGGACATTGTTGGCGTCGGTAGCCAGTTCGCAAAAAGGGCCATGACCTGCCAATGGGCCGTCCATTCCCGCGCAAACCTCTCTTCGTGAGAACAACCTGAGACGGCTTTCGGCGGTTGAGTTGACCCGCAGAGCACAAATAACCCATGGTAACTGCGGGGCCGGCACTCTCGCGCGCTGCCAAATGAACTGGAGTTCAACCGCCAATGAGAGATTTCCTCAATGGGGTCAAACTACTGCTCCTCGATCTGGCATCGACAATTGTTTTTCTTGTTCTGTTTCTCCTGACGCACAACACAATCCTCTCGGTCAGCCTCGGCATGGCATTGGGCTTGGCTCAGATCGGGACCCAGTTCGTCCGTCGAAGATCGATCGATACCATGGAGTGGCTGAGCCTCTTTCTGGTGATCGCTGCAGGCAGTGCGACGCTGCTTACCGACGATCCACGATTCATTCTGTTCAAGCCAACCGTGGTCTATGCGATCGTCGGTGTCGTGATGCTCAAACCTGGCTGGATGAATCGCTATCTACCAGACATCGCAAAAGCCGTCATACCGGACGTCGCTGTGGTTGTGGGCTTCGTCTGGGCAGGCCTGATGTTCATCTCCGCCGTGGTGAATGCGTTCGTCGCGCTGACCTGCAGCGTAGCGACGTGGGCCCTGGTCATGCCGATCTTTGGTGTCGTGAGCAAGCTGGCGGTCTTCCTTGCCGGATTTGCCGCCATGCGCTTCATCGGCAGACGCCGCGTGCTCGCCATGCCGCCCCTTGAACGTGATGCCCTGTTGGTCTCGACAGGACGGAAGTGACGGGCACATCGCGATGAAACGGGCTCCTAGCGGAAATAGCCGGATCCAAACGCTTGGTATATCTTTGGTCTCGTTGGAGCCGATCATGGCAGGCAAGCAGCCAGCAGCGAGTGCCCCGCACGTCCAATTCGCTTAACTCGAGTGATCGCCACTAATTCAGACTGCAAGCATCGTCGAGGCCGTTGTGGCCTGAGCTAGATCGGCTTGGGGTCACTTTCGACAGAACTACGAAGTCCTGCTTTCGAGCTGATGTCCGCTATGCCCCGTTAGCGGCCGCGGATGCGTAGCGCTGTGTCGCGCACATCCGGGCTCTCCGCCGCAGCAAATAGTCCATCATTCAATGACCTCGTCTGCGAGCGAGAGGAACTGGGGCGGGATTGTAAGGCCGAGCGCCTTCGCAATCTTGAGGTTAATCGTCAGATCGAATGTGGTCGGCTGTTCGACGGGGAGAGTTGCTGGATCCTCGGCGCCCCTAAGGATGCGATCGGCGAAGACCGCCGCTCGACGGAACATCGCGTTTACGCTGGTGCCGTAGCTGAAGAGACCGCCCGCCTCTGCAAGCTCTCGCCAAGGCGATATTACGGGCGTCTGCGCCGCCCCCGCCCATTGGGCGATACGAGGCAGCAGAGGAAAAAACACGGGCGATCCGGCTACGATGACAGCCTCGCTCCCGGCATTCACGACCGCAGTCAGCATGCCTTCCAGATTGTCAACGCTTTCGACGTTCCGCATCTCGAGCTCAATGCCGAGCAAGCGTGCGGCGTTCTGAGTCGCACTGGCGATGCTACTCGTTGCCGGATCGTCTCGGCTCGTTAGGAGCACCACACGCTGAAGCGCTGGCATCGCCTCGCATGTCCGGTCTAGCGCGATAAGCCGACCGTCTTAGAGCCGGCACGGATTTCGCCTTCGGGCCCAGGAGCGGACATTCCTCATCCACCGGACCACAAGATCTAATCAGATCGGGAGCCGTACCGGTCCGCCCCGTTCGATCGCGCGCTTGTAGGCGGGGCGTTGCTCAAGTCGCGCCATCCAGGCTTCCAGGGACGCATACGGTTCGTGCAGCTTACCCATGCGGGCCATTTCGACAACGTAAGACATCTGGATGTCCGCGCCGGTGAAGCCCTCTGCCATGAGGTAGCCGTTTCTAGCAACCTCGGCGTCAAGGTATTTCAGGATCTTGGCAATGTCCGGTGTGATGAACTCCTTCAGACCATCGGACAGTCCGCCGGTGAACATGCCGAGAAGGTGGACAAGCAGAGGAAACATGGCTGATCCCTCCGCGAAGTGCAGCAGTTCGATATACCGCGCCCAGGAAGACCCGCCCGGCGCCGGCGCGAGCTTGCCGCGGCCATAGGTCAAGATGAGATACTCGATGATGGCGCCGGACTCCGCGAGCATCAGGGGGCCGTCTTCGATCACCGGGGCCTTGCCGAGCAGATGGACTCGCTCGAGCGTCTGCGGTGAGCGGAATGTGTTGGGATCCCGCATGTGCTGCACAATCTCGTAAGGCTCGTTCAGCTCTTCCATCAACCAGATGACCCGGGTCGAGCGCGAGTGGTTGAGATGATGGATCTTGATCATGGTCTCCTCCCCTGAAGCCGATTCGTCATCGGCGTGAGCTTTAAGGCGAAAATGGATAGTGATGCAGGATGACCTGTGACATGAGTATTCCCTCCTCAATGTTCCGGCGGAATCGCTGCGACGAGCAGTTCAAGTCGGTGATTTCTGTCGCGGGCATTACTCGAAACAGGGTGACTACCTACTTTCGCAGCACCGGTATTTGCCGAGGAATTCAAACGCTGCATTGCCATTGATCCAGCCGCGCAATGGGGTTGCCACCATTGGATCTTTTGCAGCCGATAGGCTGGCGTTACTTCTTTTCCTGCATGTCGAAGCCGAGGAATTCGAACGGCTTGTCGCCGTTGATCCAGCCGTGCCACGTATGCGGGTGGAACAGAAGGATATCATCGGGCTTGTAGGTGACTTCGCCGTACTGTTTGCCATCCTTGTCGTTCAGGGTCATCTTACCAGTGCCGCTGATGACATAAAGAACGTACCCCTGTTCCGCAGGTCCCTCGTGAAGCGCGATCGAGCCGTTGGCGTCGACGTGCCCACGCATCACATTGATGCCTTTGCTGATATCAATGCTGTTCGGCGGCACTTGATAGATTGCCGCATATTCAAAACCCTTGTTCGGCTTGCCGGCAATATCCGAAATCAGAGCGAGCTTTCCAGGCTCCTTCTTGACTGCAATCGCCTTTCCGCTGGGATCGAGTTCAATGCTCGTTAGATCGCCGGCAACCGCCGGAGCAGCAATTGCGAGTGCCACCACCGCACCCAACCCATACAATAGACCGCGCATTCTTCCCTCCCTGTTGCCATATTTGCTTTGAATTATCGATCGAGTTTTGGTCCGGGCCGCTGCGGAAGCAGCGCCCCGCAGTTCGGTAATATCCAGCAGACCTTCTGCTTAGACGCCGGTGCGCCCGTCCAGGAAGATCTGACTGACCGGCTTGGCCAGGATGGGCTGCAGCTTTGGCACGATTTCCTTGATATCCGGCGTGACCATGTGGGCGTCGAGGGCCGCCTTGTTCGTCCACCGTTCGTAAGTCAGGAATCGACCCGGCTCGGCGATGACTTCCATCAGCACGTACTTCTGGCACCCCGGTTCCTTGGCGGACTTTTCCGCGTAGGGCACGAGCAGCGCGCGTAGCTCATCCGCTTTGTCCTTCGGGGCCACGATTTCCGCGATGACGAAGTAGCCGCTGTTATCTCCCGCGGCCTCGGCAGATGAAGATGTGAGAACTGCAGCGGCTACGCCCAAAGCAGCGGCTCCGACGAAAGCACGGCGATCCATGTCCGACATGATGGTTCCTCTCCCCTTGGTGTTGTCCTGTTTAAGGTGTTGTCCTGTTTAAGCCAGCGCCCGCAGGCAAAACTGGCTCCGCCCTCTCCTGATGGTAGCTAGCAGTTTTGAGAGGGACGCAATTAGTTTGCATACAATTTAATAGGAGTCAATGATATCAGCTACGATGTAATGAAACGCGTTTGGCTTGCGTAGTGCTAGGGCTAACTGTAAGATTCGGTTCGACTATCGCTATATTTGATCGCAGAGCTGGCGAACCTGATCCGGGCGACAAACGTGATCCCGGTGACAATCGAAAGTTTGAGGTCGAGCTGAGCAGTTATCAGGAAAGCCCACGATGCGACGTGACGCAAAAAGAAAAACCTTGGATGTTCGAAGCTCCATTGCCCCGGTGGAAATGCCGGGGCTAGACAGCCATCTTTGCTTTGCGCTCTACGCGGCGAGCAACCACATGACGCGTTTGTTCGTGCCTTTCCTCCAAAAGCTTGGCGTGACCTATCCTCAATACCTGGTTCTCGTCGTGCTTTGGGAGCGCGGTCCGCAAGGTGTCGGGGATCTTGCGTCACTGCTACGAATGGATTTTGGTACTCTTTCGCCAATGCTCAAACGGCTTGAGAGCAAGGGCCTAGTCACCCGGCGCCGGCAGGCTACGGATGAACGACGCGTACTTGTCGATCTAACTCCGAAGGGTGTTGCGCTTCGGAAGCGGACTGAGCAGATGCTGGGCGAGTTTTACTGCTTCCTAAACATGCCTCTGGAAGAACTTTTCGACCTGAAGGACCGCCTTCGCCATTTCGTAGATTCGGCGGGTCCTAAGGAAGCGAAGACTACCCTCGTTAGATTACCAACTCGAGCCCCGTGAGTCGGTAAGCTGCGGCAAGCTAGCGACGCGCTTGGGATTCAATCGGTCGACTACGCTTCGAACTGTCTTTAGGCGCCGCGCTTAAGTTTGGCAAATGATGGGGCAAGGGGCATGGCATCATGACGTCTGCAACGGGTCGAAGGCGGCGGTCGAAGCCCGCACAGGCCTTTGCCAGTCTACCCCCATAAGCTGACCTGTGGACCGCCAAGCAGACCAAATTCAAGTTTCCGCAAAATGGCACTCCTCATTAACCGAGGAAATACAGCCATGACAGATCTTGCGTCTTTTCTCCCTAATGCCGTTCGTCGTGAACCCTGGAATAAGGGGAAGCTGATCGGCCCGAAGCCCCCGCTACGACGGAAGCACGTTTGGTCAATTCGGACCGAGCTTCAAATCGATGGTCGTTTAATCTGGCGATTGATTGCAAACTGCGAGGATGTGACGTTGTCGCGCTAAAGGTCGATGACATTTCGCCGAGTGGTTACACTTGGATCGCGCAACAGCTCCTGCTCGGGCACACCAAGATCGAAAGCACCGTCCGATACCTCGGGATCGAGGTCGACGATGCGCTCGCAATAGCAGAACAAGTGGACGTCTGAACTACCGGGGCGGGGCGGACATGCTCCGCCCCTGCCGATTGGGCAGGTCTGGGCCATCAGGAGTCATCCCACCTTTTACTCGATCACCTCATCGGCTTGCGCAACGAGGGTCGGTGAAATCGTCATGCCGAGCGATCTTGCGGTCTTCAGATTGATTACGAACTCGAAGTTGGTGGATTGAACGACCGGAAGATCTGCCGGCTTTGCACCTCTCAGAATCCGCCCGGTGTAGACGCCGACTTGATGATACGAATCCGCAATACGTGTTCCGTAACTCATCAGACCCCCGATAGTGGCGCATTCGCGAAACTGGTAGACCGTAGGTACGGAGTGACGCGCCGCCAGCGCGACGATCGCAGTGCGTCGGCTGAATATAAATGGATCAGAGGCTACCAAGAGTGCGCCAGCGCGCTGCTCAATAACGGTCGCGAAAGCAGGATCGAAATCACTGTCACTGCTGGCCTTCAAGATATGCAATTGCAGCCCTAGTGTGCGCGCTGCATCCTGCACCTCCTTTATCTGGGCTTCAGCATCCGAATAAGTTGGATTCACCAGAACTGCGATTGCGGTGGCACTGGGCACCAGTTCGTGCAGCAGCCCTACCCGTTTTGCCTCCAAACCGGCGGTTAACTGGTGGATGCCTGTTGCATTGCCGCCGGGAAGGTTGATGCTTGTGACGAGACCGATTTTTACCGGATCGCTGTCCGAAATAAAGACGATTGGAATCGTCGCGGTCGCTGCCTTGGCCGCGAGTGCCGAAACCGTGCCGCCGCCCACCGCGATCACCGAGACGCGCCGATTGACGAGTTCGGTCGCCAACGCAGGCAATCGATCGTACTGCCCTTCAGCAAGGCGGTACTCGATCTCCACATTTTGTCCTTCAATATAGCCCGTTTCGCCAAGACCCCGCCGAAATGCGGCAAGCAAATGCGCAATGGGCGCTGCCGCAGCGCTGTTGAGGCACCCAATCACTGGTATCGCCGGTTGCTGCGCGCGCCCTACGATGGGCCAAGTCGCCGCACTACCGAGAAGCGCCACAAACCTTCGTCGCCGCATCGCTCTGCCCCTACGGTGCGGCCAATATAACATGACTGCCGTCCCGATCCTCCGGGACCAATTCACGCACCCGGTGCGCTCTCGCCCAAGGGACCGATCATCAAAGGACAGTGTAATGTGCGCTACGGGCCAGACTCGGAGGTCAGGGCTGTCGCAAGCCACGCCCGGTCCTACCCCGGAAGTCGACAGTCGTCGGCATCGCGCTTTTGGTCTGAAGCCGATCTCATTCAATCACCTCGTCGGCGCGAGCAATTAGGTTTTGCGGCAAGGTAAGGCCGATCATTCCGGCGGTCTTGAGATTGACCGACAGAGTGAACTTGTCCGGCGCCTGCACCGGTAGCTCTCCGGGGCGCACGCCGCGTAAGGTTTGATCGACATAACCCGCAGCCCGGTGAAAGATTGCCGCAAAGTCGGCGGAATAGGCCAACAGCCCACCGCGCGGGACAAAATCGCGAATGCCGTAAACCGCAGGCAAGTGGTGCCGGGCTGCAAGTTCGATGATGAGGTCGCCTTGCGCGTTTATGAACGTGTCGGGAATGCCAATGATTCCACCGCTGCCCTCGCTTGCCCGCACGGCAAACGCACTTTCGATGTGGGCTGCGTTGCCGCAAGGTGCAGAAACTACGGTAATGCCCAGTGAAGGCGCCGCCGCCTCTGCCGAGCGCCGGTAATTCTCAGCGAAAGGTGCGGTCTCGGGATTGAATAACAGCGAGACCCGGGAGATCGCCGGTGCGGCCTCTTTCAGGAGCGCGAGCCACTTGCCGCCAACCGAGCTTTCGAAAAGCGAGAACCCGGTGACAGTGCCGCCGGGCCTACGCAGGCTTTGCACAAAGCCCGAAAAAAGAGGATCTGTCACCAATACAAAAACAATGGGCACGCCTCTGTTCATCATGATGGCCGTGGTCGGCGTTGAGCGGGTGACCACAAGATCAGGCCGCATGGCGGCAATCTCATTCACCGCGATGCTAACTTGATCGAGCTCCGCGCCCGGCCAGCGATATTCGAGTTCGATGTTGCTGCCCAGTTTCCAGCCGAGTTCCGCCAAGCCGGCTTCAAATGCGGCAGCCTCGGACTGTCCGCTGGGGTCATTGGAAAAAAGGCCACCCATTAACACGGCGACGCGCCGTTTTTGCTCGCGCGGCTCCGCGCGCGCCGCGAGTGGCCACGCCGCCGCGCCGCCAAACGTGGCAAGCAATTCGCGCCGCCGGATGTCGATTGCCATTGGACCCTCCGAGCGGATCGCGCCCATGCAATTGCGTAACGATACCACGCTTTGGCGAAGAACGAACGATCGTTTTGCGCCGCGAAGGTCTTGCGCCGCGATGGCGTCGTTGTCCGGTCAGGACCCGCCTCGTTGGCTTCGGACAATGATCTCGTAGGCCATGCGGTTGCCCCCAGAACAGACATTAACGCCCTACCCGCCCGGCGGTTCGTCATCGAACGGAAGTTGCTGACGAAGGTTTTCGACGTGAAGGTCACGGGCTAGAATTCGAGCTTCGTCACCCGAATTGGGCATATGCGACAGCGCCTGTCGTGCAAGTTCACGAAACAGAGCGGCCTGGTCCTCGGCTGAGTATCTCGCGGCCAGCACGTCGTCGATGATCCCTTCAGCAGCCGCCTGAGCCCAGACCGTTCGCTTGGCCTCGTCTTCGTCCTGCGACATGCCACTACCTTCCTATGGTCGGTTAATTTTGTTGGCGGCCACGACCAGAATTGAAACTGGCGTAAGCGGTTTTGCAGTTCGCCGGCTGGCGTACCTGTTATTGCTAAGCTGCCCCCAACAGGCCTTGAAATTCAAGTGAAATTCCAAAGGCGGTGCAACCCCGCCCGCGCAATATGAGACCGACGATCGGACAGTGATGCGGGTGAAGGCGAACTCTAGGGCACTCAAATCGAAGTCCGCTTGGGTAAACCCGATCGAATTGACCATGCGGTGGTCTGATTCCCCTATCAGCGGCAGATTGCGTAAATCGTCAGCGCCTATGGCGAGGATATCGAACGTGCAGAGCTGGACTTCTTCGTTTTGTTTACCCGAATGCAGCGCGTTGAAGTCGGAGATGCCATCAAGGCCCAGCATGACGGCTTCACCATCGATCACAAAAATGCTTCTGCCGGTTCTTCAATGCGGAACAACGGTCCAGGGATAACTTCTCGTTCAGTCATAGCGGCCGCGGGTGATCAGCCGCACCCGATCGCCGTTACGTTCAAGCCGCAAGCGATAGCCGTCATACTTGATTTCGTGAAACCACTGTGGACTGGCGGGACCTTGGTCCCGTCGTCGGGATACTGAACTCGAATGTGCTGCGCATGAACCGAAGATAGGCAAGCTGCAAAAATTTTACCAGCTAAGGGTGAACCCTTGCCATGGTGCGCCGGACATACAGAGCGTCCAGTAACGATTTATGAATGGCCAGGGACCGCTCCTTCCAACCACCGGGCGGTCCAGTTGGCCGTCTGCGCCGCGACACGGCGCGGAAGGGTACGGCCCCGTCGCGCGTCACCTTTGGACGGGGGAGTATCGGGCCACGGGCGCCACCGACGAACTGGTGGAAAGCGGGAAATGTTCCGTCTGAAACGATATTAAGTGAGGGAACAATGGGCGGCCCAACGCCTTTCTACCTTGGGCATTGCCACTCACGGAGGGCATGCCATGAGCAGCGACGACAGGCTGAAGGGTTGCCGCGTCCTCATCGTCGAAGACGAATACTTCTTGGCCTACGATCTGGAGCAAGCTTTCGAAGCCCACGGCGCGATCGTCGTGGGGCCAGTCGCTCAATTCGATGAGGCCTGCGATCAAGTGGACCGCGACGATTTCGACGTGGCCATCCTCGATCTGAATCTCCATGACGAAAAGACTTACCCGATCGCCGACGAACTGATGCGGCAGAAGATACCGCTCGTCTTCTGCACCGGATACGACGCCAAGGCTATCCCGGAGCGCTTCGCCCATGTGAGAGTTTGGCACAAGCCGTTCGAGCCGCGAGGGCTCATCGAGCACGTCGCGCAACTGTGCCAGTGCGGCTCATAGGTCGGATAGTCCGCGCGGGTCAAATCGGCTAACTTTCGTAGACTGGCAGACCGAGGCTGCGCTCTAGACCAGCCGATCGGCCAGCTCCTTGTATTACGTCGAGCGCGCCTTCCACCAGCTCGTCGGTGGCGTTTACGGTGATCGGCCGGCCGCCAGGATAAAGGGCGCTGGCACAGTCACAAAGAGCCCCGCAATGGGCGGGGCTAGTTGGGCCATTGCCTTGGGGGTTGCGACCGAAGTCGCCCGGTCAGCCTATGCCGATCGGGCCGCGGCGCAAGCACAAACAGCGCGGCCAAAGAAGGCCCCGCCCAGAGGAAGGCAAAGCTGGGCTCCGACATGGTGGCGGGCGTGTGACGGTCCAGCGGCCGATCAAAGCAGAGGTCCGGGGAGATCGCCCGACTAACATAGCTTATGGCGGCCTGCTCGCCGCGACGTAGTGTGCTCCGAATGACGGGGGAAATGTAGCCATGGACACGCTGGATACCGGCGAGGCGGAAAGACAGGCAACCGCGGCGCGAGCGAGGGACCTGCAAGCTCGCATCAATATGGTCGTCGAAATTCTCAAACACTTCGCCGACGAGGACCGGAAACGCATCTTGGGCGATGCGTTGAACGATCTGAGATCTGCGCTGCGCGTGCAATAGCGGTCTTGCCGGATCTTCTTACTTCGTCCACGACGAGATCGCGGTGGCCTTTACCACAGGGCGGCTTCCAGGAAACGATGACTCCGGTGCTTTATTCACAACAACATCAAGCTCATGATGATGCCAGAGGCAAACACGACAACTATCAGAATCGCAACATCGAGCTCGTTCGGAACCATTTGAACCTGAATCGGCCGTTCCCCACGGAACATGAATGAAGGACGGAGGAACAGCCGTGTGGCTCGTTTCTATCGATCGGATGCCAGAGCTTAAGTGCTTGCGCGGCTTTCCTGACCATGAGCCTTCGAAAGCTGAATCGAAAATTTACCGGTTTCCCACCGATCTACGGAAACAATTGGCCTCTCCGCACGTGATTATCCTCTCCAAAATCCTTGGGTTGAGGGCTCTCCAGATCGAGATTTTTTCAGTGTTGCAGTTTTGACTCAGACGGCGACCGACGATTCAGTTATCGTCATTACTGAAAATGGGCGGATCGATACAGCGAGACAGTGCGATGCTCTTTCTCCTCCTCACCCCGTGGATTGTATTTAGCCTCTTCTTGGCCTCGCCAATTCCCGACTTGCTCCGGGCCCGCGGCAGGTATGCCGGAGCCGGGATGGTCTTCGCATAGTCGCTTCCCGCTCTCATATGGGGCTATTTCCCCCATATGTTGCGAATCCGTTTGGGTGAACCGCTCTTTGGCACGAAAACTGCGCCCCTTAAAGCGGCGAATACCGCTTCCTATTTCCAGCCCAGATTTCTCTTGCTCAGCGTGCGAAAATCGACTGCCTCTGCCGCCACACAGTGCAGATTGAAAAAGTCTCCGCCGAAAGCCGTTTGTTCAAGCGGTGAAAAGGTAGAAAGCTCTCCCCGCGCGAAATTTGGATCAGCAACTAGCGTTCCAGTCGGCTGGCTGGGTGCTGGGGCATCACCACGTGGCGCACGGTCACACGACCGGAACGCGCCGCGCTGCCACCGCGCCGGGCGAAATCACCTCGATATCTAGCGGGACATGCCAGCGCTCCGTGAATCGCACCTGCGGCGCGGCGTTGGTTGCAGCCGCGTCTGCGAATGTGAAGCCATCGTAACCGCTAGTCATGACATCGTTGCACTTCTGCACGTAAACGGGGAACCCTCCGATGTAGGGCATGAATACGATCGGACGCCCCGGAATATTTGCGCCAACATACCAGGAGCTGCACGTCGAACGGAGCGACACTTTCGATACCTCGGTCACGTGCGCCACCCAGGCATCCTCATCCGCGACTTCAGGCTCGACGGCGCTGGCGCCGACATCGCGCATGTATCCGATCAGGTCCGCAATCCAGTCGACATGCTGCTCGATCGCCTGGATCATGCTGGCGAGCACCGAGGGACTCCCGGGGCCGGTGATCATGAACAGGTTCGGGAACCCGGCCGAGGCGAGGCCGAGATAAGTGCGGGGACCGGCCTTCCATTTCTCGGCGAGCGTGAGCCCGTCGCGGCCGGTGATCGCGATCCTGTCGAACGATCCAGTCATTGCGGCAAAGCCGGTCGCCGAAACGATCGCATCGACGGGATATTCGGCACCAGCGACCACGATGGCATTGGCACTGATGCGCTCAATCGGCGTTCTGGAGACATCGACCAGCTTGACGTGCGGCAAGTTGTAGGTCTCGTAGTAGCCGGTATCGACACAGAGCCGCTTGCAGCCGAACACATTGTCCGGGCAGAGCAGTTCGGCGGTGGCGGGATCCTTCACGGCGGCGCGGATCTTCTCACGAGCGAAGTCGGCGATGGTGTCGTTGGCTTCCTTCTCGAAAAGGAGATCGCCGAACGCGCCAAGAAAAGGCAGGCCGCCTCGCGCCCAGGCCTCTTCGTAGCGACGCGCACGTTCCTCAGGGCTCGCTTGCAAGGCCGGGTTGACGTTGAATGGAAAATAGAATCCGGTCGGTCTCGCCCGTGCTTTCGCCCGCAATGCCGGATAGTCGGCCTTCACGGCCTTTACATACTCGGGCGTCAGCGCCTCGTTCCAGGCCGGTACCGACCATGTCGCGGTGCGCTGGAACACTGTGAGCTGCGATGCCTGTTGCGCGATGATCGGGATCGACTGGATCGCCGAGGAGCCCGTGCCGATCACGCCGACACGAAGTCCGGTGAAGTTGACGCCGACATGCGGCCACTCGCCGGTGTGATAGACAGGCCCTTTGAAGTCCTCGATGTCCTTGAAGTGCGGCCGGTTCGGCGCCGAAAGGCAGCCGACGGCCATGATGCAGAATCTCGCGCTAACCTTGTCGCCGCGGTCGGTTTCGACGTGCCAGCGTTTGGCGTGCTCGTCATACCTTGCCGCCGTCACACGGGTGTCGAACAGGATGTCGCGACGAAGATCGAAGCGGTCGACGATGTGATTGGCGTAGGCGAGGATTTCCGGTTGCGGCGAGTACTTCTCAGACCAGGTCCACTCTTGGTCGAGCTCTTCCGAAAAGGAGAAAGAGTATTGCATGCTTTCGACGTCGCATCGCGCGCCGGGATAGCGGTTCCAGTACCAGGTACCGCCGACGCCGCCGCCCGCCTCATAGACCCGTGCCGACAGCCCGAGCCCGCGTAGCCGGTGCAGCGTGTACATGCCGGCAAAGCCGGCCCCGACGACAACGGCATCGAAGTCCGCTTCAACCTCTGCGGCGCGCTCTCCCCCGGCATTCTTCCTGGCTTCGACTGGCATGGTTGTCTCACGTAGGCCTATTGCAAATCGAGTCTTTCCTGCTCGGTTTTATAAGTTGAACGCGCATTGCCCAATGATTCCACTGGAGCACCACCGGTGCAATGCTCAATTTGAATCGCGAACGGACCCATCTACGTCATATGATAGTCCGACGTTGCGATCCCGGGAACCGCTTGAAATGATCGGACGAGGTTTCGAGCTTGCCGCCAAAAGTAGCAAGGCGCCACGGTAGCACGATCTCATATTTCTCAATTTGAACGCAGACCACCGGGCGTTACCGCGAGATAGGTTGATTGTCTATTGCCGCTTCTAGCAGGGTGCAAAGGTGAAACGGTTCCCGTGGTTTCGGAAGGGATCCCTCACCCAACTCTTGTTGTGAAAAGTAGCAACCCCAGCTCTTTCTGGGTTGAGAGACCCCGGCAGGCCGGTCGGCAAATACACCTTTAACAAGATAAAATGACAGCGCCTCAAGCCACACTTAGCTGCCATCTTGCCCAGTTTGCAAGATGCGTTGACTTCCGCACCGCAAAATGCATCTCATCCTTTCAGGGCGCCTAGACGAGAGTTGGTGGTGGCATCTTGGAAGGAAAGGTCGCGTTAGTCACGGCAGGCGCCAATTTTGTGGCGCACGCAAATGTAAATTATGATGCGGCATCCAAAGGGGCCGGAAAACTCCAGATCGGGCCGCGCCAGTGTTTTCTCCCAGCGCCAATGCGGTTCCCGCATCACATCCCCCCGCGCAGGAACACATAATCCGCGGAATACGGAATACTGAGGTAGTCGCCTGCCCTTTCGCAGGATCCCTGAGCAAGCCCACCCCTTGTGTTGATGCGGCGGATGGCCGTCGCATTGGACAGGATGCCATGGTTACGATGGTCGATAATTTCGATTTCGAGCCACAGGATATCGTTGGACGTTGCGCCAGGCGCGCTCCTGATCACCTTCCCCTTCACACCGCTTCCGTCGTGATACTCCCAAGTGGGGCCAGCGTAGTGCCGCCCGACCGATTTTCCGTCATGGATGAGTGTGGCAATGGGCTCGCGAAATTGCCACGCCAGCGCGCCCCCTTCTGGCTTGTTGCCGGAATCCGGCTTGCACTCATAGAGCTGGACGCCCTCTGCATGAAGTGTAACGATCTCCGTCCCGTCGCGGCCCGCAATCGCTGGCGGCGCTTGTGCCAACGCAGTGGTGGCCGACAAAATGGTTGCACGCACGGTAAAGTACAGCAGTGTTTTCGAAAAAGATTTCATCGATCCTCTCGACTTCTTGGAGTTTCAATCCTTAAGGTGGAAAATGCGGCGCTGAGTAGAAGCGGCGGTCGCCCTACCGCTCGCGCAACGACTCGTGCCGGTAGCGGAGCAACGGCGACAGTAGATAATTCAGAATTTTCCGCGACCCGGTCCTGATTTCCACCGTCACCGCCATGCCGGGCGATAGATTGACCATCATGCCGTCGATCTGCATGGCGGTTCGGTCCAGCGAGATGCGGGCGCTGTAGTTCAGCTCTTGGCCCTTCGGCTCGCTAGAATCGCTCGCATTCCCCGGCATCCGCTCGCCAAGACGATCCTGCTGGCGATCGCGAATGACGGCGTCCTGCGAGATGGAAAGCACCTGGCCGTGCAGGAGGCCGTAGCGGGTGAAATTGAAGGTATCGACCTTGATCTGTGCTTCCTGGCCGGCGTGGACGAAGCCGATGTCGCTGTTCGACACCATGGCCTCGATCTCCAGCCGACTGTCGATAGGCACCACCACGAGTAGTGGCTGCGCTGGCGTGACCACGCCGCCGACCGTGTGGATCGCGAGCTGTTGTACTACTCCATCCACCGGCGCGATCAGCTGCTGAAGCCTGGTCCTTTGCTCGGCCTTGATCAGGTCCTGGGCTAGCCCTTTGGCCTTCTGCTCGGCTTTGGCGAGATCATCGGAGATGGCATGTCGATATTCCGCCGCCGCCTGGCTGCGCGTTTCGCGAATCGCGGCGATAGCCGCTTCGGTTTCGTGCAGATGGCTCTGTTGAACGCTGAATTCTTCTTGTTGTTCGACTAGTAGCTGCAACACCTCGAAGTAGCTAAGCTTTGAGCCTAACTCCTTCTCCACAAGGGTTTTGCGGATGTCGACGCGTGACTGGATGACCGGGATGATCGTCTCGAGTTTATGGAGTGTCGCCGCTGTCGTGGCTTGCTCGGCTTCCTTCTGTGCCTGCTGACGGACCAGCGCGGCAATCTTGGCTCGATGCTCGGTTACCTGGTTGAGCAAAAGCTGGCGTTGGGTACCGATCAGTTCGGGGTCCGCGCTGGCAGGTGGCCTGAAATCCGCCAGGGGGTCATCACCGCCCGCTAATGCCGCGTGCAAGCGCGCGATATTGAGCTGCTCGGCGAGGAGATCGTTGCGCAGGTGATCGCGCTCCGCCTCGTTGGCGGTCGGATCGAGCTCGATCAGCACGTCGCCGGCCTTGACCGTCTGCCCATCCTGAATCCGTATGGAACGCACTACCCCTGTTTCGAACGGCTGGATTACTTTCACCCGGCCGCCCGGCAGGATCTTTCCGGGCGCCGATGCAACTATGTCGATCGTACCCGACCAGGCCCAGACCAGCGCAGCACAGAACAGCAAGATGATGGCGGCGCCAATCGAGCGACCAATTGGCGACGGGGGCGTTTCCACGATTTCAAGCGCCGCCGGCAGAAACGCCAGCTCGTCGCGGCATCTTTCTTGCGCACGCCGAAACGGGATGACGCGTTGCATGGGCTTAGCAAGCGCCGCCGATTCAACCGACTTCATGGAACCCTCCTGCCTGCAACCGATGCAACGATGCATAGCGGCCGCCAGTCTTGATGAGCGAATCGTGGCTGCCATCTTCGACCAGGCGGCCGCGATCGAGCGTGACGATGCGGTCTGCCGTCCGCACGGTCGAGAGCCGGTGGGCAATCACCAACAACGTCCTGCCCTTGGCGATGTCCTTCATATTCTGCTGAATGACGCGTTCGCTCTCGTAATCGAGCGCACTTGTTGCCTCGTCAAAGATCAGAATGCGCGGGTCTGTGACCAGCGCGCGCGCAATGGCGATACGCTGGCGCTGGCCGCCCGATAGCGTCGAGCCGCGCTCGCCGACCACGGTGTCGTAACCTTCGGCGAGTTCGAGTATAAACTCGTGCGCTCCCGCGAGGCGAGCCGCCGAAATGACGCGCTCCAACGGCATTGCCGGATCGCTAAGCGCGATATTGTCGCGCACCGAACGGTTGAACAACATGTTCTCCTGCAGGACGACACCGATCTGTCGGCGCAGCCAGGCCGGATCAGCCATGGCGAGATCCATTCCGTCGACCAGCACGCGCCCGCGCTCCGGGACGTAGAGGCGCTGGACGAGTTTAGCGAATGTGCTCTTGCCCGACCCCGAGGGTCCGACGATACCGACCGTCTGGCCGGCCGGCACCTCGAAGCTGACGTCGTGCAGAACTTCCTGTCCGTCGATGCGGTAGCGAAACGAGACATGGTCGAATTTGATGTCGCCGCGGATAGCCGGCAGCCGCGCGCGCCCCGCCAGGTAGGTCGGCTCGGCGGTGGTATTGAGGATGTCGCCGAGCCGGGCGATTGACAGGCGCGCCTGATGAAAGTCCTGCCAGATCTGCGCGAGACGCACCACCGGCGCGCTCACCCTGCCCGCCAGGATATTGAAGGCAACGAGTTCTCCGACCGACAAGCTGCCGCCGATTACGAGCCTGGCCCCGCAATAGAGGATGCTTGCTGTCACGAGCTTGCTGACGAGCTGTACCGTCTGGCTCGCGCTGTTGCCGAGGCTGAGGACCCGGAAGCTCGCAACCACGTAGCCAGCGAGTTGCTCTTCCCAGCGTCGCTGCATCTGCGGTTCGACCGCCATGGCCTTGAGCGTCTCGATCCCAGTTACACTTTCAACCAGGAAGGCCTGGTTCTCGGCGCCGCGCCGGAATTTCTCATCCAGCCGCCGACGAAACAGCGGCGTCGCCCCGGCCGAGATCGCAATATAAAACGGGAATGAGCCAAGGACGATCCAGGTCAGCGGCGGCGCGTAGTAGAACATCACCGCAAGGAAGACAAAGGTGAAGAAAAGGTCGATCAGGAGGGTCAGCGCCGAGCTAGTGAGAAAATTGCGGATGTTCTCCAATTCACGCACCCGCGCCACCGAGTCGCCGACCCGCCGCGCTTGGAAATAGGCCATCGGCAGGGCCAGCAGGTGGTGAAAGAGGCGTGCGCCGAGTTCGACGTCGATTCGGCTGGTGGTATGAGCGAACAGAAAGGTTCGAAGGATCCCAAGAACGGCCTCAAAAACCGAGACCGCCATCAGTCCAATAACAAGGACATCAAGGGTGCTTAGAGATCGGTGCACCAGCACCTTGTCTATGACCACCTGGAAGAACAGCGGTGAGATCAGACCGAGCAATTGCAGAAAGAACGACGCGACCAGGACTTCGCTCAGGAGATGGCGATATTTGTGGACCGCCCCAAGAAACCAGGAGATGTCGAACCTTCGGGCGGTCTCCGCCAGCCCGGCGCGGCGAGTCATCAGGATCAGCCGACCATCCCAAACGGAAACCAATTCGTCCCGTGTCATCAGGGCGGGCCGGGACACCATCGGCGACTTTACTAGGACCTTGTCCTCGTCGGCCTTAGCCAGCACCAGGAACCCGCCGTCGCGTAGGGACGCGATGGCGGGCAAAGGCGTCATCGCAAGTCGCGACCAGTTCGTCCGACAATCCCGTGCCTTGAGCCCGAGATCCTTGGCGCACCGGAGCATCTCCGGTGCGCCGATCTTGTGCGTGCCCAACCGATGCCGGATTTGGTCCGCATCGGCCGCAACGCCCTGGAGATGCAGCAGCGTCACAAGCGCTTCGAGACCAGGATCGGTCGGCCTCGGGCTTTCGGTTTCGGTGCTCATAGGTGCTCTCCTGGGCGGCGTTACGTCAGGCGTGCGGCTGCGCGAGCAGCGGCTGCTGGACCGGCGACGGATCACCGATCGGTGCCGGACCATGGGCGTCGCCGGCCGAAACGAAGCTCGAAGCCATGAACTGACCCAGCAGGGCGACATTCGCGGCGAGCGCGCTATCGCTTGCAGCGGCGTTGCGGTTCGCTGCCCCCTGCAAAACAGTGTTGTTGCCGGTTCCGCCGTCGAGCGTGTCAACTCCCCCGCCGCCGATCAGGATGTCATCTCCCGCACCGCCCGACAGAGTGTCGTTGCCCGTCCCGCCGACCAGGATGTCGTTTCCGTCGCCGCCATTGGCGGT
>Ga0163163_10001767_pt1 | contig 18224 bp, 17 predicted proteins | sample S65metaG_FD_119766 | JGI IMG/M metagenome (GOLD analysis project Ga0163163, IMG submission 119766) | Switchgrass rhizosphere microbial communities from Kellogg Biological Station, Michigan, USA - S6-5 metaG | ecosystem: Host-associated > Plants > Roots > Rhizosphere > Soil | place: USA... | reverse complement strand
CTCTGTGTTGAACTTGGCGGCAGGCGAGGCGCACATGCTAGCCGACCCGCGACGGGTTGTCCCACGCGATCGGGCGCGCCGTCTTGAGGCCGTACGTAGCCGTTCGCATGGCGTGGCGCACGCGCGAGCGCACAGGCTTAACCAGTCCTTAACCCGGTGATTCGCATTCTGCAGGTCAGCCGATGGGAGCGCCGATGTCAGCCATTCCGCAAGAAGAGTCCTGCCCGGTTCCCGATTCCCTGCTCGGAGACCTCTATCGCGCGTCGCCCGCAGGGTTGCACGCGCTTGTGGACAGCATTCCGCCGCGGACGCGCGCGCTTCTGGCGCTCTACTGCTACCGGCGCTCGCATCTATCCGGACTGGCGCTTGCGATCGCTTCGACATGCGAGAAGAACGACATGATCGTCGTCGGCGGCGCTCTCGGCGCCGCGGTGTTCGAGCAATCGCGGCAGGCACCCAAAGCGGTCGAAGAGAAGCGCCGCAAGGTCACGCTCTCGAACGGCTCCTTCATGAAGCTGATCGTGGCGCAGGATCTCCTCTAGGCTACCCGTGTCCTCAAGCACGCGTATTGTATGACAAGAGATGGATCCCGAGCGCTGACGAAAATTTGATTGAGCGGGAGGCTCGTGAGCTTGGCAACAAGCGTGATGCACGTCGACGCCACTCGGGGATGGAACGGCGATCTTTTTCGGCTGGACCTACCGCTCGCGCCACTGGCGTTCGGTATTCGTGAGTCGCGCGTTTTATGGTGGGCGATATAGAAGGACGGTCTACTGATTCCGACTTCTAGGAAGACCGGACGCTCAAGCGTACGCAGCGAGTGGCCGTAAGAGTTGGTGCTAACGCGCTGAAGGCTCTGGCTCCGGTGGTCGTTGTTCGCGACGAGGACGACAGACAACGATCAGGGTGCGGCGACTCATGCTGCCTTTTCGGCGAGACACGGCGAGACGGCAGGTACATCATTCGCTTCTCAGCGTTCGGCGAACGATCTTTCCCTCATGTCCGTCGTCAGGCCGAATGGGACACGGGATGGGTTCAGTAAGGGAGGCTCTGGTCCATCTGGGTTGAAGATTAGGCAGCCTGCAGGCGATGCTGCAAGCGTCGATTGGCGATGGTCATGCGCTTGATCTTTTCGCGTTCGGCGAGGATCTCGGCGGCACGGCCAAGGTAGACATCAGCTGGCGTCACGTTGTCGATGCTCTCGTAGTAGCGGGCGTGGTTGTAGTGGCTGACGAAGGTCGCGACCTGCCGTTCGAGTTCGCCGGGCAGATAGTAGTTGTCGAGCAGGATGCGGTTCTTGAGCGTCTGATGTCAGCGCTCGATCTTGAGGCTGCGTTTGCGGATGATAGGGCGCGCCGCGCACATGGCTCATGCGCTTGTCGGCGAGCCAGGCTCGCCAGCTCTTCGCTGACGTATGAACTGCCGTTGTCGCTGAGCAGCCGCGGCCGGTGCGCAACGGTGACGTGATCGCGAGGTCTGCGGCCTTGAGCGCGCGAGGTCGAGCGTGGTGGTGACGTCATCGGCACGCATCGTGCTGCACAGCTTCCAGGCAACGATATAGCGCGAGAAGTCGTCGAGCACGGTGGAGAGGTAATACCAGCCCCAGCCGGTCACCTTCAGGTAGGTGAAGTCAGTTTGCCAGAGCTGGTTCGGCGCGGTGGTTTTGTCTTGAACTCCTCGCTCGTCGATAAAGCGCACGGCGATCTCCCGCGGCGACAGCTCCGGCGCCTCTAGTGCCAGTTCGACGATCTGGGCGCGCATCTCGTCGGGGATGCGGTTCCAGACGCGATTCCGGCCGCGACCGGTGATCGGCCAACGCCTCGGGGCCGCCCGCGCGATAGCGGTCATACCAGCGATAGAATGTGGCTCTTGGGATGCCGAGCTTGCTGAGCGTCGCCTTGGCAGGCAGGTGCGACTGTTCGACCAGGTTGATGATCTCGGCTTTCTCGGATGGGGGGTATCTCATGCCTCGTCTCCCCCATCCCCGGTCATACTTTTTTTCAGCAGACGGTTTTCGAGGGTAAGATCGGCGACGACCTCCTTCAGCGCCGTGGCCTCGCGGCGCAGGTCCTTCACCTCGTCGGATGTGGCGCCCCGCGTCGTGTCGCCAGCAAGACGTCGCTTGCCAGCTTCCAGGAACTCCTTCGACCAGCTGTAGTACTGCGAGGCGGCGATCCCTTCGCGCCTGCACAGCTCCGAGATGCTGTCCTCGCCACGCAGGCCTTCCAGTACGATCCGGATCTTGTCCTCAGCCGACCAGTGCCGCCGCGTCGCGCGCCGGATGTCCTTAATCGCCTCTTCCGCCGAGCCGGCGGGCGTCTTCTGCTTCTGTCTCATCGTCGCTCCTCGCGTTAACGATGGACCAGAAACTCTCCGTTGCCGAGATCACCCAATCTGTCTCATGGGCGCTGACGGGGGACAAACACCGCCATCGCCTTCCCTCCTAAAAGGGGGCCGTACTTGGTCCGTCCCCACCGGCTGCGGTGCATCGGACAAGCAAAAAGGATGTCAGTCGCTGGGGCGGTCGTCCAGACCACTGCTTGTTGCCGTATTGCCGAGAAAACCGGCCGAATGGACGAGTAGGGCCCGTCGCGAGAGCGGACTTTTTCTTCACCCCCGGTCATAGAATGGCACCATAAACTGCAACATCAAAATCATCCCCATGTTCAACCCCAGTCGCGCCACCGTCGGTGAAACCGTTCTGCGCTTGCCAGCCCCCCCAGTGACAGAGCTCGTGGAGGATAGTTGCACCGGCACGGATAACCCTACGGTTCTGGGCGGGGTCAGCGCTGGTATTCGTCTCGAATTCGTCGGCTAGAGCCTTTTCAAGGAGGATCGCGTTGGCAGGCGGGACAATTCCATTCGTCATCTTCAAGGCCGGGTTGTCTGTAGTAAACCCAAAGCGCTTTTGATTACTGGGATTTCGCAAATCGGGTACAAGATGCAACAACGGTCCTAGGTTCGGCGTCAGCGCAGTTCGTAAGGCTGTCGCGCTCATAAATCCGTGCTTGCTAATCGCGTAGACGATCTTAGGCACGTTCATGACCGTGAGCATTTCGACCATGACGTACTGATAAAATTTCGGATTTGACGACCGACTCCAGTCCGATGTCTTCATAAGATTGCCCCCAAACCAATCGTGCATCACACATAGGCCAATTGCTAGTCCTTACCCCCGAGCATAGAGCAAGACTCGTTGTGCCTTCGAACCCTCCTCAGCATCGACCCGTGGGTTGGCAAGACAAGGCCGCACCAGATCGAGATTATGGCCAGCAGCGCGCCTGGTGGTGTGAGGGACGCTCAACGAAACCGCATTGACGGAGGAACATGCGTCGATCGCGCCCGCTTCCTGGTCGAGATACATGAGCGCTTCCCGAAATTTCTGTTGTGCTAATTTGGGTAGGCGTGGTCATCTCGCTCCCTTGAACGTGGAAGCGCCAATTGTAGGGATTGGCCACGGGGAGTCCGAACCGGGCGAGCGGGATAATGGCCGGGGGCATTCGGGATAACTGCCGAAAACTTCTGGCTGGGGTTACGCTCGTCTAGGTGTTTCCAACATCTTGGCCGGCCGCTTGTTTCCAAGCTAAAACAGTGATAACCTAGTTTTATTAAATTGTGCTGTCTCAGTTTTCGAGAGGGCAAATGTCCAAAGGAAAGAAGGCACGACCCAAGGGCAATAAGCGCGGGCCGCGGCGGACGACCGGCAAGGGGAAGTTGATAGGCGTCAGAGTGCTTCCGTCTCTGTTGGCACGGATAGACGAATGGGCCAAAAAACAGGACGGGGAGCCTTCACGGCCTGATGCCATGCGACAATTGATCGAGCGCGCGCTGTCCCCCGGACGCGCTTAGCAGACCTCAGCCTTTCGAGGTGGGGCTTAAGACGAAGCGCTGACCTCTTAAGCCCTTCTTGGGCTGCTTCCGCGTGGTCGTCGCCATGGCGATCGCGTCGCGGTATCACTAGCGATCCCGGATACCAGAGACATGGATCTGGCGCCCTGTGCCGTTCAGCGTCGCCGACGCATTCACTAACCGGACTTTGAGAACCTGTGTCGCCCCCGCAGTTGGGGATGGCCAGCACTTTCCGTTTTCAATCGCCGGCAGAACTGATATATTTATACAATCATTAGGCGTTTTTGGCGACCAGGAGGTACGACTTCGCCCCCGATGTGGAAGCAATCTTTTCCTCGTTGCTCTGGGGCGCACGCTTGGATCGTAAGATCGCGCGCTGTTGTCCGCAAACCTTCGGAATCGGACACTGGCAACCCACACCACACAAGCTCATGCATTATCAAGTCGGATGGACGAGACCGGATTCTCGGTCATCCACACGGCCCCCTGAGACGCGAGGCATTCTTGCCCTGACTATCCCAGCGGCTTGCCGACCGAACCGGCGGCCGGCTGGCGCAATCTGTGCAGAATAGGTGGACCACTCCGGGGATTAGGTCACGCCGCATCGCTTTGAGGTTCACGCGGGCTCAGCCAAAATCGACGTATTGTGCTGGCCAACACAGCAGCAGCCGGCCATTTCGATGATGTTCCCCCGGCCGCACATCCCGTACGGCAAAACAGAGGGGAAAGTATCATGGCAATCAACGTAACTGGACGCGCCTATTTCGACAACGCCGGGACCCAGAACAACCTGGTCGGCGATGACGGATGGGCGGACACATTCTTCATGACGCCGGAGGCTCTCATCCTGGACACGGTCAACGGCGGCGGCGGCATCGACACGGTCAACTATAGGGACTCTCAAATTGGAGTGCAGATCACCCTGACGGACCCCACGACGAAGGGCGGGGCGAGCGGCGGATATGTGGAAGCGGACTTCGTGACGACCTTCTATAATTCCTCTACCGGCTCCTTTCAGTCGATCAACATGCATCGAACCACCGAGACGTTGAAGAGCATCGAGAACGCCACCGGTTCAAACTACAACGATGTGCTCAATGGCAACGGGTCGGCCAATGTGCTGACAGGACTCGACGGCAACGACATCATGGACGGTCGCGGCGGCAACGACACCATCATCGGCGGTGGGGGCCATGACACCATGACTGGCGGGTTGGGCAACGACAAGTTCGTCTTCCAACACGCGTCCGACGGCCCGATGTCAGCTGCGACCTACTATGACATGGATACCATCACGGACTTCGTGCGCGGCCAGGACAAGATCGATCTGCATGCGCTGGTCAGCGAAACCGCCGGGAATCACGCTCTGAGCTATATCGACGGCGGCTCGTTCAGCGGTGTCGCCGGCCAGGTCAACAGCGTATTCACCGGATACGGCTGGCTTGTCAGGGCCGACCTCGACGGTGACCGCGATGCTGACTTCCAGGTCCTGGTACATTCATCGACCGACTTTGAAATGCACCAGCATCTTCAGGCGTCTGACTTCATCTTGGCCTGACAATGCCGGACGCGGCACTCGCCTCCTTACCCCGCTCGGCTCTAGCCGGGCGGGGATTCGGAAGATCAGTCTATGCGACCCGCTGCGCCGACCGGCGGGCTCTGAGCGTACGGATCGTCGATGGCGAACTCGCGGACGCGCAGTAAGCTCGACATGGATCGAGTTGGCGTAGGCAAGGATAACAGAAAGGGGCTTCCCCGAATAGTTAGGCATCTATCAGCCAAACGGCAATGTTTCCAGCCCCCTCTGCATTGCTGTGACGGGCATCACCGGACCACCACCGAGCTTCGCTTTTAATGTGGATGCCCCACTTGCAGAACCGCCGGCGGTACGTAATCATTTGTCATTAAGCCGTCTGGTCCGTCGGGACCTGCGATATTGAAGATGACGTCTGGGACGACCTCCACTACTCGGAACCAACGAAAGCGCGCGTACCCCTGATTTTGATTCGCCTGACTGTAAACGGTGTTGCGCGCCAAGCCGCCGGATTTCGTGCAACTGGGCGATTGGACGCGAAGCCGAAAGCGGCTCCTGCTTGTTGCGCTCGAAAGGCTTGTTGCGGTACTAGCCAATCTGCCGCTCGCAAGGAGCATGGCGCTTCTCTTCATCGCATCGCGCCACTCCCCACGTGGCCCGCGATGTGTAAGCGCCAAGGACACCCGTCCGGCTGATCTGCAACCAACTTGGCGTGGCTCGCGCCGACGCATGTGTGGGATGCTCCAGGAGATGACGCCTTGGGACGTCAGCGGGCATGTCGCATCGAAGGTCGACTTCCGCTGCCACCCTGCTCTAAGTCCAATTAAGATCATGTATAGTCACCAAAGATGACCCGGGGCACGAGTGAACGGAATTGGAGGGCCGCATGAGGACGGCCACGGCGTCGGCGCTTGTAACGGTCGGCATTATGATCTGTGGGGCGCCGGCTCTCGCTCAAGCGCCCGTCGCGCTGGTGGAGGACGTGCGCGGGAATAACGTAGGCGTGGAGTTCATGGACTATGTCTCCGCTGGCAAGGTGATCAAGCTCAGCCCCCAGGATTCGATCGTACTAGGCTACCTGAGGTCATGCTGGCATGAGACGATCACGGGCGGCATTGTGATCGTCGGCGGCGAACAGAGTGATGTGCAAGGCGGCAAGGTCACCCGTAAGAAGGTCATGTGCGACGGCGGGAGAATAGCGCTCACTGCGGGCCAGGCGAACCAGAGCGCTGGAACCAGCTTTCGTGCACCGGACCGGGAATCGCCGTTGACGCTGTACGGCCTATCTCCGGTCGTCGAGGCAACGGGCGGTGCGGCACTACTGATCGTGCGCACCGATCGCCCCGGCGAATATCACGTTGCGACGCTGCCGAGGCCGGGCGCGCAGAGATCATTTCTCGACTTTGCCGTGACTCGGAAAACGCTTGTGGAGGGCGGTACCTATCGGGCCAGTATCGGTTCACAGCAGATCATCTTCAAAGTCGACACAAGCGCCAAGGCACGTGGCGTGCCGATCATCAGCCGCTTGCTACGTTTTCAACCGGCGAGTTGATCCGACATTGCTGCGCCACATGAGACGCATTCGCCAACGCAACGCACGTGTGGGCATGATCATTGGGCTGACAGCCGGCATCATCGCCACATCTCCCGCCTTCGGCCCGCTGCACGTGCTGTCCGTCGATGTTCTCACGGCGCTACGCTGGCTTGTGTTCGCTCCGGCACGCGACCTTGCCTCGTCTCCCGCCGTGATCATCGCACTCGACGAGGAAACCTACCGCACGCCGCCATTCGTTGGTACGCCGGGCGTCACCTGGACGCGCGAGATCGGCCGAGTCGTGATTGCCGTCATCGAGGGTGGCGCGAAGGTCGTCGGGTTCGACGTTGTTTTTCCCACATCAATCGAGCAATCCGAGATTTCGTTCGGCGACGAGACATTGGGCACGAAGCTACGCGGATTCGACCGCGACTTCCTGAGGGCGCTCGCGGTCGCCAGCCAGTCCGGCAAGATCGTTCTCGGCCAAGTCCAGCATCAGGATCACCCCATTTTGCCGTCACCCGGTCAGCGGGCCGCGGTTGGTCAGATGCGCAACATCCGAGCTTTGAATGTATACACGGACCTCGACAACGTGGTGCGTCGGGTTCCGCTCACGTTCGAAGTCGATGGCGCAACGGTGCCCTCAATGTCCGTAGAGCTGGCAGCACGAGCACAAGATGCCCCATTGGAGTATACCCCGGACGGCGCGGTGACGCTGGCCGGTTACCGGATACCCACCGGCGTCCCGAACGCCATGGCACTCAATTTCGAAGGCGGAGTTGGCGAAATACCTGCTTACTCGTTGGCCGACCTGCGCGCCTGCGCCGAGAAGGGCGACACGGACTTCTTTCGCCGACATTTCGACGGAAAGGTCGTGCTCATCGGCACCCTGCTTGACGCAGAAGACCGCAAGCTCACCTCGAAACGTTTTGCGACTGCCCCGGAGGGCGCACGAGCGGCGCGTTGCGCGCTCGCCGCGTCGCCGCCGGCCAGCCGGTTTGCTCGGGATTCAATCGCCGGCGTGTATGTGCACGCGACCGCAGTGAACAATCTAATTCGCCGCGACGCGGTGTTCGAGTTCGGGAAGACCGGCCGCATTCTTGCAGCCATTGCATTTGCCATACTGACGGCAGCGGCGGCATTGGCGCTGACTCCGATCTCCGCCACCTTGGCATATCTCGGTCTGGCCGCCGCCTGGACGGGCGGCGCCACCGCGGCGTTCACGCAGGCTCTCGCGATTCCACTGGCAGAACCGTTCATCGCCGGAGTTCTCGCGCTCGGCGCAACGATTGGCTACCGCCTCGTCACGGCTGATAGGGACAAGCGCCTGCTGCGTCGGAGCTTTGCGCTCTATCTCGCTCCCGAGGTCATCGATAAACTGATGGCGTCGAACAAGCCACCGGCGCTCGGCGGCGAGATGCGATGCGTCACGGTGTTTTTCTCGGACCTCGCCGGGTTCTCATCATTTGCGGAGGAGATGACGCCGAGCGAGCTCGTAACGCTGATGAACACCTATTTCACGGCGATGACGGACATCATCGAAGCGCACGACGGAGTCGTCGACAAGTATATCGGTGACGCGATCGTGGCAGTTTTCGGCGCACCACTCGACGACCCCGATCATGCGGTTCACGCCGTGCAGGCGGCGATCGACTGCACAAGGCGGCTGCAAGAGCTCAACTGTACCGCGGCCGCATTCAAGGGTCGAGAACTCAGGTGCCGCATCGGCTTGAACACGGGTGAGGCGCTCGTGGGCAATATCGGCTCGCTGCGGCGGTTCAACTACACGGTGATGGGCGACACAGTAAACCTCGCCTCGCGGCTCGAGGGCGCCAACAAATATTTCGCCACGACAATCATGGCCTCGGAAATGACCGTGTCGCTCACCGGCGCGGCGTTCGTCTGGCGCGAGCTCGACGCGATCCGTGTTAAGGGGCACGTCATGCCGCTCAAGGTTTTCGAACCGCTTGCCGCCGCCGGGGGTGCCGCCACGGAGCAGCAAGCGCTGGCCGCCGTCTTTGCGGAGGGGCTCGCCTGTTGGCGCGCGCAAGACTTCGCCGGCGCCGCAGCGCGCTTCGCGCAGATCGGCGCTGCCGATCCGCCGGCGGCACTGTTCTTGAAACGGGCTACGACGCTCGTGCGCTGCCCACCTGACCCGAGTTGGGAGCCGATCACAGCCCTCGGAAACAGCTAGCAATCGCACTCAATGGGGGGAAGTGGCCTCGCCTGCACGGTGTCACTTCGGATCCAGCTTTGCGAGCCCTGCCGCGTCTAGAGTCTGATTGATTTGGACCGACTTGATTTGGGATTCCCAAATCAGATGTGCACTGATTCAAGATGCTGGCGGGAATGGAGGCCTGAATCGGATGGCCCGGGCGTGCTAAGGAGACCCCTTGTCGATCATACTCAAGAGAGCATTGAACCGGTCTAGCTCCGCACTTTGGCCTTGCTGCAGCGGATCAGCCACGGCCGGAGAAGATCGTCGACCTGCTTGCGGTACAAGTTGTCTTTCGCTACGGCGTCGGTCACCAGCTTGTACACAACGTTCCAGCTCTTTTGGTTGGGGTCCTTGGCTTTGAACGGCCAGAACCATGTCCGCCGGCTTGTCGAACGCGATCACCAGAATGGAGCCTTTCTTGATATTTGCTTTCTCCCAGCCTAGCGCCCGCGCCGCAACGGCGCGGACTATGCCTCCGCTTCGCAAGAGCGGACGCTAGCTAGATTTGGCGTCGAGCCAATCCTGAAAGGCCAGCGCGGGCGCGTCTCGACGCGAGCGCCCATCTCCCAGCGCGGCAGACCAAGGCTCACTCAGGCCTCACCTCGCGGTTGCGCAGGTCGAGTCGGTAGCGGGCCCCGCGCTCATTCTCGATCAGGAGCGCGCGCGCCGCAGGCAGGAGCGTCAGCCGGGTGATGAACACATCCTGCTTGTCGCCTTCGACGCGGCGGTCGTAACGAATGCGGTAGACGCGCTGGACCCACAGCTCCCGACCACTCGCCTCGTCGATCGCGGCCACATAACCGCCGTTCTGATCGAGTCCGCGGGCCTTGCCGAAATCGATCGCTTCGTAGCGGCGCCCCTCGAAGGAGACGGGCGTGATCGGCTCCGGAGCCTGCCGCTTCTTGCGCACCGCGGCGTCGGCCGACATTGCCGAAGCAGCCGCGAGCGCGGCGGCGCCAGCGAGCAGGCGCCGCCGCGCGATCATGCTGGGGTGACCTTCTGGCTTTTGAGATCCACCGAGAAGCGATCGCCAGCTTCGTTCTCGACGGTCAGATGGCGGCCGGCGGGCTCGACGGCGAGGCTGGTCACGAAGATATCCTGCTTGTCTGCCTCCATGTCGCCGTCATAGGTCACATCATACACCTTGAGAACCCAGAGCTCGTCGCCGGTCCTGTCGTCAATGGCTGCCAGGTAGCCGCCGTTCTGGCTGAGCCCGCGTGCCTTGCCCCAGGGCACCGCCTCGTAACGGATGCCGCCAACACGGACTGGTTCCACGGGCTCGGGTCCGGAGCGCTTTTTGGCCATTCTCGTCTCCCTGTGTTGGAAGCCTGCGCCGGCAGCCGGATGCCGTGCCGGCGCTCGCGCTCATGCAGCAACTTTGAGCGCGCTGTTGCGGTCCGTCTCGGCCAGGCAGCCGGCAAGGTCGGTTGCGAAATAGGCCCAGCTGTCAGCGTTCTTGAGCGCCTTCTTGTGCGGAAAACTCTTCTTATGCGGCTTTAGCCCCTGATAGTCGTACATGATGTCGTCAGTCTTGACCTCGCGGTGCGAGAGTTCGTGCACGATGGTAAGCGCGCATTTCCAGATCTTGCCGGTGGCGCCAGCCTTGAGGAAGGCGCCCTGGATGTAGACCACATCCATCTTCTCGGAAGTTTTCACGAAGGCCCAGTCGTCCCAACCGACCTTGCCGGTCTTCTTGTTGTAGACCTTGAGCCGGTCGATCGGGTCGTCGGAAAAGACGAGCCGGGAGGAGTTGCACAGGTTGGCAATGGTCTTGAAGCCATCTTTGAGCTTCTCCATCGCTTTGGTGAGATCGTCGTCGGCGGTGTTGTCGTCGGCGAACCAGCGCCTCACCATGGCTTTGGTGGCTGCGTCAGGGCCAGCGAGCTTGTTGACCGCATCGAGCGACCATTTGCGCGCGTTATCGAGGGCGCTGAGCATGACCGCGCGGTCGCCGCTCGAATAGACCTCGTTGTTTTCGGCGAGCTTCCCCTTGATTTTGTCGTTCCCGCCCTTAATCTCGTCGAAGATCCAGGCGGTGTATGACTTCGGCGGTGAATAGACCCAGACGTCCTGCCCGCCGCGATTCATCTCCTGATAGAGATGCGACAGCATCTTTAGCGCGGCGGCACGGTCGGCCACCGACCCTTCCTTCTCGGTGGAAACGCAAGCGTCGAGCATCGCCTGCGGCCGCTTGGCGGCCTCGATCTTCATTAGGCGAAAGCGCAACTCATCGAGGAGCTCGGCGCCGCTAAGGCTCAGCCCATCCTCTGACAGGAGTTTCTGTGCCTTGCCGCTGCCCCAGAGGAACCTTTCCCAATCCTCCTCGTAGGTTTGTTCCCTGACCACCTTGCGGAGCTTTTTGTAAGCTTCGCTAAATTTGTTCATCAAAACCTCCAATGGGTCAATGAACGCCTTGGCTGCCGTCGCGCGCCATAGATTAGTTAGTCTCACATCGGGTGGGTTCGGTTCAGTTCTTGTCAGGCCCCGTCCATCCGCCGCCGCACACCCGGCCAGGACGGTCCGTCTGGTCGTTCGCCCAACTGATGTCTTTCGTCAATCGGTCAGTCATGCACTTCTGATGCTCCGGCGTGCAGGTCCTCCATGACCTGACCGAACGCACTCCGCGCCTCGAAGGTGCGCTCCAGCGTGTCTCGATGCTCGCGCGCATATTCGAGCGCGAGAATGAGCGGCACTGTGTATTGAGGGGGCCCGAGCAGCTGCTCGGCGACCTGCAGCATGGCGGTCGCGAACGCTGCCGGCGCCTTGATCGGCCGCACCGGGTTGTCGAGCGGCGCCTTGCAGAGCTCCGGTGCCGAGGTCACCAGATACTGCCGGCAGACGAAGGGGCGCTCCGCATAGATGCTGCAGGCATCGTCGAGAAGGAACGGACAGGCCAAGCTCAGCGTCGCGTAGCGGCGAGCGACCGCCATCGCGGCCGCACGGGTCATCTCCGGATCGCGCCGCATATAGACCATGTAGAGCCCGGCTTCGTGCAGCCGCTCGACCGCGGCCGCGGAAGCAGAGCGAACCGCGGTTCGCCGCGGCTCGGGCAAGGCATCGACAAGCTGCGCCAACGCGAAGGCTTCGGGTGGCGTGACCGGTACCGGCTGTACCCGGCAGCAGGCGGAGCAACCTTTTGCGCAGGAAATGCGCTTGCCCGTGGCCTCGTGGCGCGCAACGGTCGCCTCAATAAGCTGATCGTCGATCTCGCGCAGCGCGGGCAGCAACTGGTCGAGGCGCGCGCGCCCACCGGGTGCGCGGACCTCGATGCGAAAAGGGCGTCCGTTGGCGCTGAACGAGACGCGGACGCGCGAAGTCGGCAAGGGAGCATCGGGAGGCATGGTGCTTACCGGCCTAGAGTAGGAACTCTCGTGTCCGGCCTGTGGACGGCCCGAGGATAGACCTTGAGTCTCCACACAGCCAGACGCACCGCCGGTTCATATGACGATACGACCTTTCTTTTCACGGGCAGCTTATGATCGAAGGCCCCCGCGGCGGGTCGTAGGTGCAGCACCATTTGGCGCCGACTTGAATCCGCGATTGGCATATCGGGCTGTGGAATGCACCTGGCGGTTTGGAAGCCGCATCGGCGCGCGACAATGCCTTCGCGCGGGGTGGATCCGCAGCCCGGCGCTCTCGCGGCGGCTCAGCCCTTCGACGCGCTGGAGGGTCGACCCGTTCGACCGCGACGCACACGTCTCCACGCGCGCGGGTGCCCGGGCCGCATTCAAGCGGGCACACACGCTTGTCGTAGCTGCGCAACGCAGCCATCATTTCGGGTGAAGGTCCATCGAGATCGAGCTTGGCCTTGGCATATCGATTGAATTTGCGCACCGCTTGCCTCGCGGAGGCGCTCCAGCTGTCCCCAGCGTCGTCCTTGGCGCATCCGAGCCGGATCAACTCGAGTTGGGCATTCCTTGCAAGGTCACCGTCCTTCGCTGGAGCCATCGGGGGCAACGCTGCGATCTCTGGCAAGGCCGCAATGTTCGGCAGCGCCGGGTCGGGCCGGGGGTTGGACTCGGGACGTGCGAGTGGACTGGGCTCGGGGGACGTCGGGGCCGGGCTGGCTGACGAGATCGCGGGACCCGGCGTCAGCCTCGGTGCCGAGGCGTCAACGGCACTCGGCGCGCTGGGCTCGGGCGTGGCAGTGACGCGGCGGGCCATTGGGCACAATCGACGCTCGGCAAGCTTTGCGAGGTCGATGAAGGCGCCGTCCGGGAAGCGCTGGATATAGGCGCGAATGGACTCGCAGTCATTGGAAGCCTGCGCCGAACTCCAATAGGCGACGTCAAGCGTGCGGTCTGGAGCGGGCGCCATCTTTTCGACCGTCTGAGCGACCGCGCCCGCACTCTGCACATTGGCGAAGTAGAAGGTCTTCGACATGTCGCTAAGCTGTTGCGGGCGTTGCGAATTGCGTGTCTCGCGCCGGACGTCGGCGGCCACTTCTTTCAACATGACAGAAACTTCGACGCCTGGCTTCGGAATGTGTCGCAGAAGTGATGCCGTAAACGGGCTGTTCCTGTCACTGCCGTCAGCGGCTTCCTGGCCGGGCGCGGCGGCGAACGCGATCAAGGTGTCACGGGCCGAGGGCTCCATGCGCGCAAGCCCGCGGCCGAGACTCGCGCTCCGCTTGAGAGCGGCGAGGTTGCGTCGCAGATTCTCTGCCAAGGGGTTGTTGCGGCATGCGTCCAGAAAGATGAGATTCGTCTGCGATTTTGACTCCATCAGGCGGACGATAGGCTCAAGTTCGATCGCCTCCGAGGCGATAAGGAACTCGTTCTCGAGCCGCGCGTCGGTGGAGACAAGATAGTTCTTCTCGTTGATCTGCAAGGCATGACCTGCGTAGAACAGCAAGCCGACATCGGCACCTTCAAGTTCGCGCGCGAACTTTTCGACCATCATGCCAAACCCGCGCTGAGTGAGGTCAAGTCCCAGATGAACCTCGAAGCCGACCTGCTTCAGCGTTGCAGCAACATCGTTCGCATCGTTGCGGGGGTTGCGCAGCGGACTTGTGTTGGAATAGTCCGAATTACCGATAACCAGCGCGATACGCCGCTCCGCGTGCGCCGCGTTCGGGGCGGCGAGCACGGCCCACCCAATTCCGATCAAAATCGCCAAGTTTCGCAACATCGTATTCTCCGTTAGCGCGTGCTGGCGGCGGCAAGGATCACTTGGGAACTGCGCTGCTCGACTATTGGGTCCGTAACTCTCCCTTGATCGGAAGCCTAGAACCTGCGGCGTCCGCCGAATCCGAAGAGCATCATGCCACCCATCGGCGATCCCATCATTGGAACCGGTGCCTGGACCGGCTGCGGTGCTGCGGCCGCCGTGGCCGGAGCAGCCTCTTGGGAGCGCACCCGCCTAGTGGATACAGAGCGCGTATTCCGTTCGGCACGACGCGACTGCTTCTTCGGTTCGGGCTTGGCAACCGCAACGCAGGTTTCGCCACGCGCGGCCGTTCCGCGCGCGCACTCCAGCGGACAGACGCGACCGCTTTGCCTCTGCAGGGTGGCAATGATCGTGGCGGAGGGCTCATTGGTGTCGAGCTTCGACTTGGTGCGCAGGTTGAATTTTCTTAAGCCTTCACGCGTTACCATAGTCCATTTTCCATCCGCCTCGCTCGTGCCGCAACCGAGTCGGTAGAGCTCGAGCTGGATCACCCGGGTCAGATCAGTCGGCGATGGCCCGATGACTGGGACTGACGCCGATGGCGCGACAGAGGCCGCGGCGGGCATAGCGGCGACCGTGATTGGCGGGGGCGCGATGGCGGACGCAATCGACGCATCTACTAACGGTGCGGGTGGACTGGTCGGCGCAGCCGGCGTCAGCGTTGCGGCTGCGGCGCTGCTTGCCGCCGTTTCGGCCGCGCCGGGCTCGACCACCGTCACCTTGCGACCGGTGTTGCAAAGGCGGCGTTCGGAGAGTTTTGCCAATTCGACGAACAGGCCTCGTGGGAAGCGCTGCAGGTAGGCCCGCACTGCGTCGCAGTCATTGGACGACTGGGCGGCGTTCCAGAACGCCATGTCGAGTGGCGTATCCTCGAAGGAAGCGGTCGACTTTCGCTGCACATCGACGATTGTCGCTGCGGGCACTTGGTCAGCTTTGGCGAAGTAGAACGCCTTGGTCATGTCGCTCAGCTGCTGCGGCCGTTGCCCGTTGCGCGTCTCGCGGCGGACATCCGCCGCTACCTCCTTCAACATCACCGAGACTTCCAAGCCGGGCGTGGGCAAATGCTTGAGTAGCGCGGCGGTGAACGGACTGTTGCGCTCGGCGCCGCCGTCGTTCGCTTCCTGTCCAGGCGCCGCTGCGAACGCAATCAGCGTGTCGCGACCGGTCGGCTCCATGCGCGCGAGGCCACGCCCCAGCTGCGCACTACGCTTGAGTGCGGTGAGGCTGCGGCGCAGATTCTCGGTGAGCGGGTTGTTGCGGCAAGCATCGAGAAACACCAAGTTGGTCGGCACCTTGGATTCCATTAGGCGCACGACCGCGTCGAGCTCGATCGTCTCGGACGACAGCAGGAACTCGTTTTCGAGCCGCGCATTGGTCGAAACCAGATAGTTCTTATCGTTCATCTGCAAGCCGTGGCCGGCATAGAAGAATAGCGCGATATCCGCCTCATCGAGGGCACGCGCGAATTGCTCGATTGTCTTCGCGAAGTTCTGTTGATCAAGGTCGCGACCAACCACAACCTCAAATCCGAGCTTCTTCAGCGTTTCCGCCACGTCGCCCGCATCATTCCCCGGATTGCGCAGTGCCGCCGCATGCGTATAGGCGGCGTTGCCGATCACCAAGGCCACACGCCGCTCAGCGCTTGCCTGTTGCGGCAGCAGCATTGCGGCGGTCAGAATTCCCAGTGCCATCGCCAAACGAGTCAGCATCGGTATCCCCTTCCAAAAGCGCGGGTCCCTGCGGTCAGGCCCCGACGTCCCTGATTGTCCTCTGCGGGGCGAGTTGCTCCAAGCACCCAAGAACCCGCGGCAGCAGCGACGCCACCTGAATATTGGTCATCATCGCGTCCCCACTGGTTCACCGAGTTCCATCACTTCACCAGGTAGAGCTTGGCATCGAAGGACCATTTTGCCTCCACCAGCCTCCCATCCTCACGCGCGATGCGAAGCTGGCGCGCAACTTCCATGAGCTGGTCGAAAGCAGTCTGACCGTTGTGAGGGGGCGCGATATCCGGCAGATCGATCAAATGCACTGGCCGATCACTCAGAATCGCGACCAGCATGCCTACCCCGGCCGGCAGGGAGGCGACGAACTCAAAGCCGGCGAATGGATTGTCCCGATTCGGGATGGTGATCGGCTGGCCAGGCTTGATTAGGTTCAGCGTCTCCCGGCTGTCCCGCACCTGCAGGCTATGCCTGTTCGGATAGATCTGCGTCAATTTGCCCGTCGGATCTACGTCGACTACGATCAGGTAACCCTGCTGCTTGGTTGCGATGCGAAGGCTGACCCGGGTGCCGGGGACAAGTTCCACATCGGGCAGGACCGCGAGCTCGACCTCGGCGGGATTCTGCACCTTGATGGGGAGACGGATGTCAACGTTGCCCATTGGCGGAGCGCTGAGGGCGGGTGCGGCAGGTTGCCCTGGTGGAGTTTCGATGATGCGGACGGCGCGTGAATTGTCGTTGCCCTCGAGTTGAGCTTTTGCCGGTAGCGCAACACAGGCGATGGCGAGGGTGCCGACCACCAGTGTTCTCAATGCCGCCAGACAGTACGTCATGTCCGTCGCCTCAAGGAGCTGTAAAAATTCCTGTTGAGCCGATTCTCCCATCTATCGGCCGGTAGCGTTCCACCATCTTCAACGCTTCGAAGGCGCTCTTGCGCTGGTTCAGCGGTTGCAGCGCCTGCTCGAGCTGGCTCATCGGCTGCTCCGACGTGATCGCGACGACCATGTCTGCTCCGAACGGACCGCGCACGCGCACCGGCAGCCGATAGTCGACCGCACTCACGACCTTCGGATCATTGCCGACTGGATATAACACTTGCAGCGTTCCGTCGCCGGCGATGTTCAGCAGAATAAGCGCACGCCCGGAGACGCCGCCGACCTCCACCGTTACTTTGTTGTCGTTGCGATGCAGTTTGTCGTCCGGCAGCACGCGCATCGCTTGCGGTGCGCGTGCCGAAAGACCCTTGAGCGCGCGCACTGCTGCCGCGCGATCGATCGCGCTCGGAAGCTCCGACTTGTCGAGCCGATAGGCGATCACGTCGGCCCCGGCCAACAGGTCACCGGTGGTCGTATCCCACAGCAGATCCGGCGCACGCGAGGGAGGAACGACCTCGAACGGTGCCCCGCGTGAGCCCAGGCCGTCGAAATGCGCGGTTTGGCCATCGAGTGAGGCGATCCGTATCGGGGCGGGCTTGGTCACCGGGACAGCCGCAACTGGAGCCGTGGCGGTTGGACTGGGTTCCGGCGCCGCGTCGACGATCTTCACCCCGCGCGTTATCTGGAACGCGAGTTCGCGGTCGATACTGCGGTGCGGCGAATTGAGCGTGACGGCGTTCTGTCGCTGGTCGGACAGCTGGTACACGACCTGTCGCACGTAGCTAAACAGCTCTTTGAGCGTAACCTTGCCGTCGCGGTCGGTGTCTGCCGATCCTTCCAGCGCCCGCGCGAGCGCATAGCTGAGCGCGCCGCGATATCCGTCGACGCCCGGAATGCGCACTTCCGGCGCTTTGGTCTTGCGGTCGACCGCAGCGAGGAACGTGGTCTTTTCGAAATCGAGTTCGGTCAGAAAGGCTTCCGCCGCGGTCGAGATCGGGACATGCGCATCGTTCGGAATGCGATAGAGCGGAACCTGGCGGAAGGTCATTTCGCCGGCGCGGGGATCGACGTCCCGCGTCATCCCGCCGCCATGGCAGGTATCGGCGACGAACAGCACGCGCGCACCGCGCTCCTCCAGCCGCTTGATGAAGTGGTTGAATTCCGTTCCGATGATCCGCTGCCGCGAGCCGGCCGTGGTGGTGGCGAAATCGGCCAGTAGGAAGACGCTGTCCATCCCGTCGGGCTGCGATCCCTTCACGCGCTCAGGCTCCTGTGCGCCATGGCCGGCGATCGAGATCATGACCAGATCGCCCCGCCCGCT
>Ga0163163_10001766_pt1 | contig 18231 bp, 36 predicted proteins | sample S65metaG_FD_119766 | JGI IMG/M metagenome (GOLD analysis project Ga0163163, IMG submission 119766) | Switchgrass rhizosphere microbial communities from Kellogg Biological Station, Michigan, USA - S6-5 metaG | ecosystem: Host-associated > Plants > Roots > Rhizosphere > Soil | place: USA... | reverse complement strand
GATCGGTTCGGGAAGGGGCCGCGGGTTGGCGAGCACGAGGTGGGTGATCCGCTTGGGGGTGTACCAGGGGAGTTCGGCCCAGTCGGAGTCGCAGCACGCCTCGTGCATCAGCCCGTCGGGGTCGACGTGTCCGTGGCGGGCGACGTGGACGTCGACCAGGTCGACGACACCGATGAACGCGCCACGGATCAGCGACGGCTCGTGGTAGAGGTTCTTCCCGGCGTGCCGGTAGACGACAGGCTGGGTGGGGTTGGCGCGGCGTGCTGCGAGCTGCACGATCTCACTGGACACACCGGACGTGTCGATTTGCTGGCCGGCGTGGATGGCCAACGGGCCGCGGTAGGACCAGACTTGGGAGCGGTTCTCGACGTCTTTGCCGCCGTGGATGATGGCCCAGCTCCACGGAGGTCGGACCGTGATCGCCTTCATCGGCTGTCCCCTGATCCGGGCGGAAGGGGGCGGGTCAGAACCTCGGCCATGGCGGCTCGGACGTGGATCGGCTCGTAGGTGTCGGCGGTGTACGCCGCGAGCGGGACCAGCCACCGGAGGTTGGGGATGACACCCACTTGCCCGAGGTCGCGGGCATCGAGTTTGCACACCACTTCGTCGGTCGTGGTGCGCAGCCCGTCCATGATGGCCGTGCCGATCTGGGTCCGGTAGAAGTGGATTCGCGCGCCCGGGAAGTCCATGACGAGGAACAAATCCCAGCCGCCAACGCGCCGCCCGGTCTCCTCCTCGAACTCTCGGACCATCGCGGCATCGGGAGCCTCTCCGGGCTCGACGTGACCGCCGATGCCGTTCAGGAGGCCCGCCTGCCACTCGGGACGGTTCTTGCGGATCAGAGCGACCCGCCCGTAGTGGTCGAGCGCGAATCCGACGACGTACTCGGTGATCGGAACCGTGAACACGAGCGTGCCCTTGTTGCCGGTCTCGTGGACCGTGTTGGTTAGCTTGTGCAGGGCCTCGGAGAGTTCCTCGTGGGCTTTGCCTCGGCCCTGCTCGCGCAGGAAGTCGGCGAACGGCCGGATCACCGGCTCGTCGTCGCGGGTCTTGTTCGTCGTCACTGGTGTGTCTCCTCGGTGTGGGTGGTGGGGTGGTGCGGAACATCAGGGGTGGTGGCGATCACGACGCCGAGCAACATCAGATAGGCCGCGATGCAGGCGAGAACCAGGACGAGCACGCGGGGGTTCACGACTCCGGCTCGATCCGGGCTTGCGCATCGGCGATCACCGTCTCGACGTCCGCCTCGGTCATGTCGGCGTACGACGCGATCAGCCGGCCGAGCACCGTCGACAAGTGGGCGCCGTACCCTTCGACCTCGGGGGCGACACCGATCTCAGCGAGCTTCCCGTTCATCGCATTGATGAGCTCAGGGTCGAGCGGTGGTGGCTCCGACCCGGAGGGCTGGTCGGTCTCGTCCGGGGCACTTCCCCTGCCACCGGGAGCAGCATCCTCCGGGCCGGAGCGTCTGTTGAGGGCAGCGTCGAGCCCGCCACGCCGGCGTCGTTCACGCCGGCCGGTCTCCACGACCTCGCCCTGGACCGTGTTGTCGGCCTGCCCCATCTCCTCGTCGACGTAGATCCCGGAGAGGTCTTGGGGGAACGCCTTGCGGAGCGCAGCAGCCTCGGCGCACTTCGCGAGCTGGTTCGCGGGCATCCGCGACCACATCGCGTTCGGCTCGCCGTTGTTCTTGGTCTGGACGTACTCGGCGTACAGCGCGACCGCAGTGAACCGGAGCCCGTCACGCAGGACCGTGACGCGCGCGGCCGCGGGAGCAGTCGCCTTCGTCCACACGGTCGTCCACTGGCCATCGGATCCGCACCACTCCGTGTCGCCGTACTCGAGGTCGACGTGGGCTTTGTCGGCGGCACGGCGGGCGATCAGCCGGTACCCGTCGATCCCGGTCTGGATGGTGAACTTCTTCGTCCACGACTCGGTCCGGGTCTGCGGATCCCACGACTTCGTGTTCCGGGCGATCATGTGGATCTGGCGCGCGAACGGGTCGAGCCCGGTCCGCTGGCACACGTGGTGGAAGACCTGCAGGTCACCCTCGGTGGCTTCCTCGAGCCCGATCTGGCGGAGCACCGCAAGCTGTGCGTCGTTCCAGTACGACTGCTGTGCGTCGAGAACCAGCGCGGACCCGTGCCCTTCGACCTCGGCGAGCTCGGTGCCGGGCTGATCGGTGGTGTCGTTCATCAGGCGATTCCTTCGCGGCGGAGGGCCCAGTCGGGGATGCGGACGGTCTGGTGGGTGTCTTCGGGGACGAACGGTGGCCACACGCCAGTGGCGGTGCACTCGGCGAAGACTTCGAGGGCACGCTGGTAGCGGCGCCGGCCGTGCTCCCGGGAGTCCTCGTCGAGCTCAACCACTGACACCAGGTAGGGAGCCTGTTTCTGCTGCACGACGAAGGTGAACGCGTCCGCCGGGTGCCCGAGGTCCTCGAGTAGGTCGAGGTAGAACGCGTCCTGGATGTCGTAGCCGTAGTCGACGGCGTTGCGGGCGAACGCCCACGGATCCGCGGACTCGGCCGACTTGTAGTCCACGCAGATGTTCGAGGTGAGGAAGTCGAACCGTGCCCGGCGCATCACGCCGGTGGGTTCGTCGATGCAGAACGCCGACACCTCGGCGTCACCTTCGGTGAACAGTTCCATCGCGCGCTTGTGGCCGGCCAGTACCTCGGCCATCGCCTGCACGTGGTCGTACTCCTTGCGGGTGACCGGGATCTTCCCCTCGGTCCGGATCTGCTTCTGGTGCTCCTGCGCCGACGCCGAACGGAGGTCGGGCGCGTCGACGACCTCGAGGATCTCGCCGGTCTTCTTGTCGACGGTCGTGCGCTGGATCACCACGATCCCGGCGCCCTTCCCGAGGACCTCTTGGTGGGCAGCTGAGCCGACGTCGAAGATCCGCTTGTAGACGGGGTGCCGGCGCGAGTGGTCGAACAGGGCGGGGGCTTGCAGGATCAGCTTCGCGCCCGACTGCGACAGCGATGTCGGGTGCCGGTGGTAGTGCTCCTCGGGGATGTCGAGGTGGAACCCGGTCGGGTCGTCCGGGATAGGGCCTGCGGGCGGGACGTGTGAGGACTCACGTTCGACCGTGACGTCCGCCGGGTCGTCGACGGGAACGTGCCCGCCCGCAGGGGTCTGGTGGTGGGGGCAGGCGCATGCCTTGCCGTCGCTGCGCGGGTGGTCGTCGCATCGCGCGTGCGAATCCTTCGGCATGTCCGGGCCGCAGAACCCGGAGATCCACGGCTTCGTCTTCGTCGTCACTGTGGTGCTCCCGTTATCTCGGGCACGAGGCCGCAGCACTGGTCAGGGATCGTCTTGTGGTCGGTGCCGCACCGGGGGCAGGACCATGGGGTGAAGTCGGGGAGAACCTCGAAGTCGCCGTCGTCGTCGAGGAGGACCCACCCGCGCCACGTCTGGACTGGTGTCAACGCGGGGACATCCCAGGACGCGACCGCGAGACCGCGTGCACGAGCGTCGGTGGGGTGGGCTTCGACCCAGCCATGACAGCCCGTGGTCCCACTGCCGCAGAGCGTGAGCAGATTCGACGGTGCGTTGATCGCCGGCCGGGTAGTGCCGCCCATACCGCGGGCCTGCCGGTGCTGCGTCGACAGCTGCACCAGGTACCCGCCGTCACCGACGACACCGCACCGTGCACAGGCCCATCCGTCACGGGCACGGATCTGCTCGACCGTGACCGCATCCGGACCCGTACGCCGGGCCGTCACGACCTGTCCCCCGATCCGGGCGGAGTGACGCGGGTCCACGCGGAAGTGGTGACTGTGCGACTGACCGCAAATGGCATCTGCTCACCCTGATCAAGCGCCTCGGGGTGGTTCAGGTAGGACTGCACCCAGCGAAGGGCCATCGCCTCGCTCTCGACACGCGCCACCGCGTAGCCCGTGTCAACGGCCCACTCGGTCACGACGGTCTCGGTAGGGGCGTCTTTCTCGGCGGTGGGCAGTGCCTTCGACCGCTCGAGCGCGGCATCCAGAGACCGGTGCATGCTGTCCTCACTCATCGTCGGCACCTGGTGCGCAGCGTGTGTGGACGTAGCCGCCGTGGTGCGGGGCGATCGGGTCGCCCTTCCGGATCGGGTCGTGACAGCGGACGCACTCGCTGTCGAACTGGGCGCGCATCATCGGGTCACCGTTTCGGGAAACGCGTCCCATGTGCGGCCGTCGAGCTCGCGCCCGGCGTGCTTCTTGTCGAGCGCCTTGAGCGGACCCCACTTCTTCTCCACGTGCTCGCGGGGAAACGGCTGCGTCTCGAACGAGTGCATGAGGCCGTCGTCGCCGAAGGTCCAGACGTCGCCTTGCTTGTCGATACACCGTGAGCCGCTGCCCCACTGCTTGAAGTGGAACGGGATGCCGGCAGCCGTGCACTGGTCCCGGAGCGAGCGGGCCCAGTCGGGGTGCATCGGTCGTGCGCCGGGGCCGGACTCACCGCCAGCGATGACCCAGTGGATCCGGGGTGCGTCGTATCGGGGGAGGCCGACGCGCCAGCGCATGTCGACGGGTCCGAGGAGCGGTTCGCAGGATAGGAACCGGACCGCGGCAGGCGTGTCGAGCAGGGCGGGGATCCGGATATCGGCCCACTTCTGGTTCTCGACGGACACACCGAGCCACACGTTCGGCAGCGGCCCTGGCGCTGAGCCGACGGGTTCGGCCGGCTCCTCACCGCGTGGGTGCTCGGTTGTGTAGAGCGCATCCGCGAACAGTTCGTCGAACCGATCGCTGTTGAGCAGAGAGCGCATACGACCGTGCCGCTTCGTCAGTACCTGGAACGTGTGCTGAGGGGCGAGCGCCATGACGGCGAAGACGCGGGCGATGAACTCGTCGGTGACGCCGTCGTGGAACAGGTCGCTCATCGAGTTGACGAAGATCCGCTTCGGCTTGGCCCAGTGGAGCGGCTTGTCGAGCGCGTCGGGGTGCATCGCGATCCCGAACCCGGGGCCGGACGTGGCCGGGTTGCCGTCGGTCTGGTAGTGGGCTGAGCCCATGCCCTTGAGCCGCTTCGCGAGGGTCATCGCGTAGCAGTGGTCGCACCCGGGGGACACCTTGTCGCAGCCGGTGGTGGGGTTCCACGTGGCGTCGGTCCACTCGATCGTGCTGTTGTCGCTCATCGGTCGATCTCCTCGAGGTCGAACCAGAGGACGCTGTCCAGTGGGATGTAGGTGCGGGGGATGCCGTGGCCGACGACGAGGCAGCGCATCGCGACGTTGACCTTCCAGCCCTGGTCTGGCGGAACGGGGTAGTAGGTGGTCTGGTGGGTCGTGTGGGTGACGACCAGACGCACGCGTGGCCGGTTGTCAGCGACAGCGTTTGGATTGATCTGACCCTGACCCTTCGACATCGACAGGGTCGTCGTGCCGTCGAGCTTCTCCCGGCATGCCGGGCATGTGACGTCGTCGGTGACGGCCGAGAACAGCATCGGCGGCCCCCAAGCCCGGGACTCGCAGAGCGACCCGATCTGGTAGTCGCGGTACATCACCGCGTGCACAATCGGGGCGTTCATCGGTGGTGCCTCGGCAGTCGGATCGACGACTCGGTACGGGCGGCATGGGCCTTGTCGCGGCGTTCCTTCGCTGCCTCGTTCACGATCCGCACGAACGCCCTGTAGAAGTGCTGCCGGAGCATGATCTCGACGTTCAGAGACTCGACGGTGAGCTTCTTCTCGAGGTACAGGGCCCACCACAGGGCAGCGATGCCCCATGCGGCGGCCTCGCGCCAGCTGCCGGTGAGGATGGCGCCGAGCACGACGTAGGGGGACAGGATCGTGACGGCCCGCTCGGGCCACGTGGTGACGCGCCAGAGGCGCCGGATGACCCGCTTCACGACACGTCCCCATCGGGGCGTCGCTGTGCGGGGATCCGTGGCGTCAACGTGCGGCGCGTCAGCTGGCCTTCCATCGGGACCTGGCCAGCGTCGTACTGGTCGGCCTGCCACTGGGTTGCGACGTGCTCGAGGAGCACCATCAGCAGGGCGAAGAGCAGGGCGACGACGAAGAGCACGGACAGGATCACCCACGCGTCCGTGGACAGCAGAGGGATGGGCTCGGTCATGGGGTGACCTCGTTTCCGATCGAGAGTCCGGACGTGTGGCGGTGGTGGACGGCGGCGAGGAACCTGCGGAACATGACCGCGGCCTTGATGCGGCGGGCTCGTGCGGCCGTGAGGATCTCGGGCATCAGGACGTTCGCCCGACGCACCAGGTACGCCTCGCACACATCGCACGCGGGCGGCGGGGTCGGCTTCGAGGCGGTCACGGCGTGTTCACGATCTTCGGAGCGCAGATCGCGCGGCGCCACTCGCCTGCTGTGTCGCCGTCCTGCGGGACGCCCGCGGTGTCGAGTGCCGTGGCAGCGGTCAGCGCGAGCGTTGCGTGCACCTGGGCCTGCTGGATCGTCAGCTGCCACAGGGGCGATGGGTCGTACCCGTGCTCTTCGTCGATACGCGTGCCCTCGAACTGGCGGACGGCCAACTGCTCGAGTTGCTCAGCGCGCCGGTAGTGCTCCGGGCCGGTCATGCGGTCACCGCCGGTACGGGGTGGAGACGTACCGGGGGGTACCAGGTCTCCCACTGGTCGGCACGGAACGCGATCTCGTGCATGCCGTCCGGGTAGACGGTGAGGAGGAGCTCGCCACCGGCGAACTCACCCCTGTAGAGGACAGGCGGTGGAGGATCGGGGACTACGGCGGTGTCCATGTGTACTCTCTCTGCTAGAGGTTCTTCCTTCGCCCCGCCCGGTCTCGACCACCGCGGCGGGGCACTTCTATCCCCTCCCGAGCCGTACGGGGGCCGGCTCGGGAGGAAGCTCAGGGGTGAGGACGCTCCCGTCGGCGGCGGAGCGAGAACGCGGCCGCCCACTCGGGATGCCGGTCGATCAGGAGCCGGGCGTAGTCGGCCCGGAAGTCGTTGTTCAACTCGTAGGCGTCACCGGTGGTGGTCATCCCGGACTCCCACCGGAGCCGCTCGAACAATGCGTTGATCGACGCGCGCCTGTTGCGTACGAGCCACTGCGCGGCGAGGGCTTCAAGTGCCCTGGCCACGTGCGGGTTCGCGGCGTGGAAGATCGCGAACCGTTCAGGGATCGACAGACCCGGGGTGTAGTCCGGTTCGGCGAGAGGCTCGAGGATCGGGAGCTCGAGCTGGTCGGTGGTCATGCCAGCACCCGCTCGTCGACGTAGCGGATCTCGACGGTGGTGCCGTCGACCTTGTTCCACGAGTCCTTGCGGTGCGCGACACGGCCGGGCTCGACCCAGTGCCCGATGAACGGGTCGACCAGTGAAGCGACCGCGTGAAGTGCTGCAGCCTTCCGGGTGTAGGACTCGGTGGTCCACACGGTCTGCCCGTTCGTGGCGACGAACCGGGCGTGGTGGCCGTCGTCGGTGCGGACGATCTCGAAGTGGCTCATGCGCTCTTCCTTGCCTGCCGTGCGGTGAGGGCCCGCAGCGGAACTGTCGGCTCCGGGCCGTCCATGAACGTGTCGAGCGCGGTCTGGCTGATCCGCCACTCGTGGCCGACCTTCTTCGCCTTGATCTCTCCGGCCTGGCACTGGCGGGCGACGAACTCCTTGGACACGCGGAGCTGCTCGGCCGCTTCGGTGGTGGTGAGCCATGTCGTCATGCCGCACGCACCCGGACGTTGTGGACCACGTTGAACAGCGGCGTCTCGGACTCGATCGCTGCACGCTCAGCCGCACGCGCTGCGGCACGGGTCGGGTGCTTCTCGACGCTGACGTAGGAGAGCCGCTCGCCCACCGGACGGCCGGGAGCGCAGTGCGCTCCGATGCGGGTGCGCAGATCCCAGGTGAACCCGATGTAGAGGAGCACCCCGTCGACGTCGAAGCACCGGTACACGAAGTGCTCGTGATCGTTGTGCCAGTCGGCGTGCGGATGGTGAGGGTTGCGCAACCTCATGCTGAGGCGGCTCATGCCGAGGCCGCCTCGATGTACGGGAACAGCTCGTACGGGTCGGCGCCGAGGGCGGCGGCGATTCGGAGCCGTGCGGTGTCGCTGATCTGTCGCGAGCCGAGCTCGAGGCGGCTGATGCTGGCCTGAGAGACCTTGGCCTTGGTGGCGAGTTCGGTTTGGGTGAGGCCCTGTTCCTGGCGGCGGGCCCGGACTCCATCTCCCCAGATGAGCGGTGCGGTCGGCATAGGAACATCTAAGCGGTATGCGGTTAAAGGGTCAAGCGAAACACGGTAAGCGTTTACACATTTTTCTCATGGCTGGTCGTATCTACCTATGGCTACGGGTACTCGTTTCCCGTATAACGGGTAGTCGGGAAGGTGTTAGCCCTTGTCCTGCCCGACCGCACGGAGGGGGAATCCTCATGGACGCAAGCACAGGTTGGGATGCCGTCGGCACCCTGATCCGACATAGACGCGAGGAGCTCGGGCTGAGCCAAGGCGCCTTGGCGCGACTACTCGCCGAGCACCTCGGGGAATCCGTCACGCAGACCACCGTCAGCGCCAACGAGCACGGACAACGCTGGCGAGACCGACCAGAGCTACTGGGTGCCTACGTCGTTGTGCTCGACCTCGACATGATGCAGACACTCTCGATCGCGCACGGTCTCAACCTCAGCGACTCGAGGCAACCGACTCCGGTTCCGCCCGGCCACCTCTACACGATCATCCAGGAGTACGTCGATGCCCTGCCCCGGGCGCTGTCGGAGCATGAAACCGCTGAGCTCTTCGGCGTCACACCGACGGTCTTGGCCAGTTGGCGACAGCCGACTGCCCTGATCGAGAGGGCGCAGCTCGAGGCGATCGCCCGCGTCACCGGCAATCCGTACGGTGATGTGCTCACGGCGATGCTCATGGACATCGACTACGCCGACGACCCTCCGCCGTCATCAGATGAAACACGCACTGCCTGAACTCGTCGATCACGGGTACGTTGGCCAGATCGGCGCTCGGGCCGCCCTCCCAAAGTTCAAGGGCTCGTGTCGCCGACCGACACGAGAAACGGGGTACGGACTGTGCAAGACAAGCGCATCGGGTTGGACAGTGCGATCGCAGCATGGGCGTGGGTCACCGCGGCCGTCCTGAACATCATCATGTGGTTCACCAGCGACGTCAGATTCGGCCACACGGCGATCTTCGTCGTCGCGATCGCTGCGACCGCAACGATTCGACGGTTCATCGTGCAGGAGTGCCTGAGCCTGCGGAACGCGTTCGACCTGGGCCGTGACTATGCCGAACACCGAGTGAGAACCATGCCCCGCCGCTGAACCTCGTACCCCTACGCCCGGGTGCATTGGCACCTCGGCTGAAAGTGTGAGCCGTGCCCAACCAGCCGGCCACACCGAACAGGACCGTGCGTGTTCCGGACGAGCTCTGGTTGCCTGCGAAGGCGAAAGCTGCCGACGAAGGCGTCACGCTGACCGAGATCATCCGCGATGCGCTCGAGCGGTTCCTCCGCGACTAGTCCTTCGGGGCGATCGCGGGGCGTGCGGTGCCTCCGAGGAGGACCGCGAGCTTGTCGAGTCCTGCGTCGGAGGCGTCTTCGATCATCCGGCCGTAGACGTCGACGGTGGTCTTGATCGACGCGTGCCCGAGGCGTTTCTGGATCGCCGGCAGGGACTCCCCGGACAAGATCAGCATGGCCGCCTGGGTGTGCCGCAACCAGTGCGGGGTCAGGTCGGGTCGGTTCAACCCGAGCTCGCGGGCCACCTCGAGGATCCGTGGCTTCCCTGGTGCCATGTCTCGGGTCTTCCCGTCCGGGTTGGGGCGGGTCCAGATCCGGTCGTGGAAGTTCGAGTACACCCACCGGCGCCCGGTCTTCGTGGTGAACACCAGCGAGTCTGGTGGTCGCCCGAAGATCCGGTCGAGCACCATCGCCTCGGCTGGCCCGACGAGCCGGATCCGCCGTGAGCCGGCGTCGGACTTCGCGTCGTCGACCAGCTCGAACGTCGACCCGACCCTGCGTAGCACCCGGCCCATCGTCACGTACGTCTGGGAGTGGCCGTCATCGTCGATCCAGTGGTCGACAGCTGCGGCGGGGATCGCGACGCACTCCGACCACCGCCACCCCGTCGAGACCATGAACAGCAGGAGGTCAGCGGCCGCACGGTCGACCTTCACTGCGGCTTCGTAGAGGATCTGCCACTCCGCCGGATGCAGCCCCTTGGGTGGCTTCTTCCGCCGCTTCGGGAGGTCGGTGCCGTCACACGGGTCGTGGATCACCAACGCCCGGGTCGGGTGCAGCCCCCACAGGTACATCGACCGGAGCAGCCCGTGGTAGTCGAGGACCGTCTTCGGCTCGAGCTCCCCCGCGAGCATGTCGACCCAGCGTTGTACGTCCTGGCCGGACACGAGGTTCGCCGGCGTACGCCCGAACACCGGCTCGATCTTCCGGTGGTACTGCGACGCGTAGTCGTCCAGGGTGCGCTTCGACCGCACCCGCTGGAACGACCCGTCGCGTTTCTTCGCGGACTTCCACTCGAACCACCTGGTGAACAGGTCATCGACCGTCAACGCTGGGCCCTGCCGGTGGTCGCCGGCGGCCTGTTCGTCGAGGTAGGCGATCGCCCGCACCGGACCGAGTGTGCGGAGCAGCCCGGCGAACTCGGCGGCAGCGGCCTCAGCCTGGTCACCGAGGAACGTCTCCGATGTCTGCCGGCCCGTGGACGTCCGGTACCGGACCTTCCACGACACCGACCCATCCGTTGCGACGTACCGCTTCGGGGTCGCACCGCGAGGACGAGGCATCAGACTGACTCGTTCGCGATCCGCATGGCTCGCTCCCACGTCGCGACACCCTCGGCGATCCACTCGCCGAGCTCATCGAAGGCGGCTTCAAACGACGGACCCCGGACTACGGACCAGAGACCGTCCTCGGGGTCGCGAAACACGAGGATCTTCGTTTGCTCACTCACGGGCGCCACTCCTGCCGATAGTCCGGGTGGTCGACGTACGGCAACGCGAGCGCACGGAGCGTCGGGCACGGCCATCCGACCAGCGGTGCCCCGTCGTAGTCGGCGGCTTCGTTGTCCGCACAGATCCGGCACTTGCCTGTGGCTGTCTGGCCACGATTGCCGCCACTGAACCAGTACAGCTCGGCATGCTCTTGCGCGATCCGCCGCTTGGCCTCGCACTCGGCCTTGATGCGGTTCGGTCCCCACATGAAGTCGGGGTCGCCGTCGCCGCCGTGCCACTCGCCAGCGACAGGCGCCTCGTCCTCGGTGATCCGGGCCAGCAGGAACTCAGTCAGCGCGGTCACGAGCCGTCTCCAACGCCGGGCGGTGTGAACGGGTCCAGCAGGTCAACCGACTGCGGAAACGACCATCCCCAGTGACGGCGGTGAGCGTCGACAGACCACGCCGAGATCGCGTCGTACGCCGGCCGCGCTGGCACCGCGAGATTTCCGCGCTCGAGGCGCCCGCGGATCACGCTCTCGATCGACTTAATCAAGGCTGACACGTCGTCTCGGGCAACACGGCCTTGCTTGACGTCGAGCACCCTCTCTCGTTCCATGTCTCGCATCGGCAATGACAAGGTCCCGGTCGTCGCGATCTCGAGTCCCTGGAACGCGAGCCGCAGCGCGTGGCTGCCGTACTTCACGTCCCATCCGTATCGTTCGATCAGCTCGGGCCGGTGCGGTACGCGGTTCCGTTTGCCCTGGCCGAGCATCCGCTCGTGCTGGGCGTGCATGTAGCCGAGGAACCGGTCGACAGCTTCGGCCGACAGGAACCAGTCGCGGTGGGCGCGGAGCTCGCCGCCGAGCTGGTTGAACAGGAGGACGTCACGCTCGGGTGCGAACAGCGGCAGCAACGCGGTCGGGTTGCCCTTGATCGCGAGCCGCAGGTACTTCCGCAGCGTGTAGAGGACGAGGTCCTTGTCACCCGGTCCGGACCGGGCGCCTTCGGGTTGGGTGCGCCAGATGTAGGAGTCGCGGCCGGACTGCACGCCGACGACGAACTCGGGCGGTTCGATGTAGACGCCCATCTCGTCGTGGTCGTCGGTGCCGGCGATCGCGATGCCGTGCACACCGGAACCGACGACGGTACGGAGGATCTCGTTCGGGAGCGCGACCTCGGGGTCGCCGTACTCCACGTTCCGGGTGGTCACAGGAAGTTCCCGTCTGCGAGAGCGTTCGCATAGGTGACGGCGGCGTCGGGGTGGTCTCGTGGGCGCAGAGGTTTGCCGCGGTCGGGGTGGTCGGTGGGGAGCCAGTTGAACAACACCTTGTTGGGTGAGTTCCACCAGATTTCGACGCCTACGGGTTCGTAGAGCTCGTCGAGCACCTCGCGCGCGGCGGCGGGGATGTCGGCGTATCTGACTCGGTCGTCTTTGGCCATGGCTGATCTCTCGTTCCCTAGGTGGTTGTGGTGGTGGGTCAGTGGGCGAGCATGACGGTGGGCCGACCACGGTCGTCGACCTCGAGCACGACGGCCGCGCCGGCGGGAATGTCCTCGCCGGCGAGCCCGGTGACGGGCGTACGCCGCTCGGGGCACGTGACCAGGGTCGGGTCGAGGGTGATCCGGTCGGTGTGCGGGAGGTCGAACGGCGTGCGCCGGCAGCATCCCGTGACCCCGGACCCGGGGAGGGGACACGCGTGCACGATCTCATCCATGCCGATCACCCCGCTCGAGTCAATCCGTGAATGGCACCCATCTGGTCGAGTGCCCGTCGTTGCCGGGCAGTCGAGCGCCGGTACTCCGCGGTGATGCTGGCCACGGTCTCGTGAAGATCCGGACACGGGCGGGGTGCGACTAGGCCCGCGGCCACGAGGCGCCGGTGATGACGACGAGCGGCCGCGCCGGTCAGCTCGCGCGGAGCCGAGCAACCGATGACGCGCCGAATGACCACCGATGGCCCCGGTCTGGTGAGGTTGCACCGGGCACAGGTGACGCGCAGGTTCTCGAGGGTGTGCTCGCCGCCGGATGCCCAATGCAGGACGTGGTCGAGGTGCAGCGTCCGTCGTACGACCGCGCACCCGCAGAGTTGGCAGATCATGCCGTCGCGAGCGATCACTGCGGCGCGCACGTCCGCCGGGATCACCCGGTCGGAGGCTGGCACTTCGAGGATCTGCACGTTGACCACGGTACGTCAATGTGTACGCGATTGTGTACTGGACTTTCGGAGAGTCGCGTTCTTGCAGGTCAGGCCGTGAGCGGATGACGGGAATCGAAACGATGTACCATGAGGTCTCTGACCTGCCATGATACCTGTTTCCGCAGGTCAGGGGCCTAACGCAAGTCGACACGAACCCTTGGGAACGGTCGAAACGCGACGCGAATGTGCACGTGGTACACAAAGACCTACACATGCCGACACGGGCGTCGTAGACTCCCGGCCATGACCGAGGCCGCGACCACCCGGGCGCAGACGCTCCGCCCTGAGAACTTCATCTGGGGTGGACTCGCGCTCGCGTTCGGACTCGGGGTCGTGAGCGCCGTACTCTTCAGCGTCGACACCGGCCTCGGATGGACCGCGCTGGCCATCAGCGTGCTCGCCTCGAACATCGTCATCGGCATCGGTGTGATCGCGAAAGGCGTCGAGATCGGGATACGCGTCGCCGACCGGACATGACGAAACGCCCCGCCCACCCGAAGGTGGACGGGGCGTCGTACGCCGGCCTGCGACTCAGCCAGGGGAGGCGTCTCGAGGTTCCAGCCGGCTGCTCAGTGGGTCAGGGTGCGGATCATGCGGTCGATCATGTGCCGGGCGTCACCCTTCGGGTCGATCAGCCACCAGCCGAGCTCGAGGATCAGCCCGCTGGCGGCAATCGCCGAGAACATGTAGGCGCCGCGGCGCCAGTCCACGAGCTCAGCCCTAGTCGGTCGCTGAGATGACGTGGACAGGGGAGCCGTCCTTCTGCGGTGCTGCGGGGCCGGCGACGACGGTGCCCTCGTCGTCGACCCGGGCGGCCACGGAGACGTTCGCGGTGACGGTGCCGCGGATGTAGAACTGGGTGCCGCCCTGGAGGGCTGCGACGACGAGGATGGAGAACCCGGCGAGTGCGTGCCCGATCAGCTCGCCGAGGATCGCGCCGCCGGTGAGGATCTGAAGCGTCACGAGGATGCTCGACCAGATCAGGAGAGGCTGCTTGGTGGTGTTCATCGGTGTCTCCTCAGACGATCAGTAGCGTTCCGGCAGGGATCAGGGGGATCTCGGGGTTGTCAGTGACCCGGACGTAGACGTCGGACGCCGGCGCGGCCGGGAGCAGGGTGTCGTCGAGAAGCACCCGGCACGTTCGTGTGTTGCCGGCGATGCCGGTCCACTCCGCGGTGTGGAAGGTCTCGCGGTCGAAGGTGAACGCGACCGGGTCGTCGTCAGCGATGACGACATCGGCGGTCACGGTGGCCTCGAGGTACTCGACGGTGCCGCGGGGCCAGACGCGCTCATCGGGCTGGGTCATGTGTCCTCCAATGTCGCGGTCCACGAGGGCGAGTCGAGATTTGCCACCCAGGACAGAGCGGCGAGCACAGCCGTCCATGTGGGCGGGGCAAGGGTTGCGGTGGCGGTGATGTCCCGCGGCGCACCGTGGTGCAGCTGGTCGTCCAGGGTCAACTCGTCGGACAAGTCGACCAGGTGACCCCATGTGAAGACCGGACTGGTGGTGAACGTGATCGTGTCGGCGATCCGCTTGCGCAGTGTCAAGGCGAGCGCCTCGGAAAGAGGCAGGCTGTCCGCGGTCCGCCTGCGCAAGATCAGGGCGAGAGTCTCGGAGAGGGGCAGACTGTCGGCGATCACGTCGAGGTGGTGACGTGCGGCCGTGTCGGCGAGAGTGACGGCATCGGCGAGGGAGAGCCGGATCGTCGCTGTGCGGGCGTCAGTGAAGGCAATGCTGTCGCTGACTTCCAACCCGACTGTGTCGGCGTTAGAGATGTCCTCGGAGAGCGTCACGGTGTCCGCGATGACGTGGACCAGGTGTAGGGCAATCGAGTCGGTCAGGGTGGTGCCGTCGCCCTCGGTGACACCGGTCGCCTTCGTCAAGCTGTCGGCGATGGTCAGCCCGTCGGCGAGTTTGACGCCCGGGCTGTGGGCGGTGTCGTCGGCCAGCGCGACGTTGTCGGCGAGCGCCTTGCCCATGTGTAGCGAGACGGCGTCGGTCAGCCCGACGACATCGGCCCGGGCTGGCTTCGGCGTACGGGTCAAGGCATCTGTGAAGACGACACTGTCGGCGGCCGGCTTGCCGCTCGACTTGGCGGTTGCGTCGGTGAGCGTGACCGCGTCGGCCTTGGCCGCGCCGACGGACGCGGTCCGCGCATCACTCAGGGTGACCGAGTCCGACTCGGAGAGCCCGGGAGTCGCAACCCGGGAGTCGCTCAGAGTCAACGAGTCAGACGCCGACTGGGTCAGGCTCGAGCCCGTTATCATCGCGTCGTAGTGGGCATCGATTCGGGCGTCGGAGAGCGCGACCCCGTCGTACACCGCGGGCTTCGAGATCGAGACCGCTGAGCCGTTGGTCAGGTCGACGATGCCGCCGATGTCGGTGCCGCCACCGTGGACGTAGATGATGCCGGCGCTCGTGAACGACACCACCGGCGCGTCGGTCGGCGAGTCCACCTTGTTCAGCCGGATCTTGCGGAGGACGCCGGAGTTGAACACGCCGACTGCGTGATACCACTGGCCGGTCGACACCGCCGAGCTCGTCGCCAGGATCGACGGGTTGGCCGTTCCGGATGTCGACGAGAGCACCTTCACCTTGAGGTCGGTGTCGAGGTACATCTCGGTCGGGCGGCGGGAGTTGTTGCCGTACCCGAACGCAGCGCCGACGAGCGGGGTCGGGTTCGTCGGCGTGCCGCTGACCTTGAACCAGCACTCCAACGTCCTCACACCCGAGGACCCGACCACACTGGCCACCTGTGCGTAGAACTCGGTGCCGCCGGCCGAGTCCGGCCACGCCTGTGCGTCGGACGCCCCCGAGGGTCCCGCCTGCTGGTAGGTCGGGGAGCCGCCCGGCAGCGTCGATACCCGGGCGTTGCCGGAGGCGTCGAGCAGGAGCCCGCTGGCTTCGTTGGTCAGGCCGTACCACGACGGGGCGTCTGCGATGACAGCCAGGTCGTACGCCGACGCGGGGATCAGCGACCACATCACGCCCATGTACGGACCGGTTGTCGACGGGGTGAACGTCCGTGTCCCGGTCGCCCCAGCGGTTGCAGCCTCGTGTGCACCAGACACACCGAAGGTCTGTGTCGCTGGCTGGTAGTCGTAGTCCTCGGTCGCTGTGCCGGGCGGCGTCCATGTCGAGTTCGACAGGACCGCGCACATCATCACGAGCATGGTCGCGGTCGCACCGACGGTCAGCGTGGGGATGACCACCGAGGCGCCGGATCCACTGACCGCCGAGGCCGTGTCGACCGGGCTGACTAGGTGCGTCCCTGTGTGCCGGGCGATGTGCCCGACGATCGTGTTCGTGTTCGCTGCGCGGGTGAACGTGTACGACGCGGGCTCAGAGCTGCCCGCGACCTTCCAGTACGCCTTCGCGCCGGCTGCGTTGACCGAGGTCGTCCACCCTGCCGGCGGAGTGATCGCCACGTTGGCAGAGAGGACGATCTCGACGGTCATCAGGTCGCCTTGAACCGTGCCGGACGGCTTGTTCAGAACGAGGCTGGTGGATCCGCCCGAGGCGAGTGATGCGCCGTCGTGGCTGACGTTGGCGGCGATGGCCATGGCGCGTCACTCCCCTCTTCGCTCGGGCGGGCGGGCGGGTCAGGAGCCGGTCAGTGTCCAGGTCAGCGTCAGCGTGTCTCCGGCCGCCTTGTTGACCGTCGAGAAGGACGAGTAGAGGTGCATGTTGCCGGCCGAGGAGGCATCGAACACGCCCGCCTCGGTGATCGCGCCTGTACCGTCGCCGGCAGCCCAGTCGCCAACCATGGTGACCACTGCGTTCGAGCGGGTCTTCGACGTGAGCGCGTTGCGGTCCAGTTCGGTCGTCAAGCTGGTTGTGCCGCCGGTGCCGGTTCCGATGCCCATGTGGGTCGGCTTGCCGAGCGTCGGTGATGCGAGGAGCTGGTCCATCACGGCGTTCTTGCCGGCGGTCGTGACCGTGTTGTAGATCCGGCGGCGCTGCTTGACCCGGCCGTTGGCGTCGCGGACGACGACCTCGAGGTGCAGCGGCATCCCGAACAGGGCCGGGAACAGGCGGCCGAGGAGGTACCAGATGATGCCGCGGCGCTGCTTGGCGTTGAACCGCAGGCCGTCGACGGGGGCCGTGAGAGTGCTCATCGCTTGATCTCCTTGATGTCGCCGGTCTCGAGGAACGCGGCCGCGGTGGCAGGGTCGAGGTCGATCTTCGTGCGCGCCTTGTGGAGCTTGCCGCGCTTGAACAGCGGATTCACGACCTCGTACGTCTGACGCACCGGCTCAGCGGGTGCGCCGCCGGCCTTGTCCTCGAGGCCAGCTGAGTCGGTGAGATTCACGTCGTGGTGAGTCATGGGTCAGGCTCCGATCTTCTTCTTGATGTCGTTGACGTCGACGACGAGGTCCTTGACGATCGACCCGAAATGAGTCGGGACGGCGATGCCGTCCCCGTTGGTGTCGGTCTCGATGAGCGTCGCGCGGACCTGGTCCTGGATGAACTGCCCGAGCGCCTTCTTCTCGGCTGCTGGCCACTCGCTGAATACCATCAGGTCGTCCTCCTGCTGTTGTAGTTGCTTCGCCCACGCGATGCCCTCGCGCCACGTACGTCCCGAGAGGGGCCGCGGGCCGTCGTCGAGAGCCGCGTGCCCGAGGTGCCCGAGCCCGTTGAAACCCGCGTCGACCGCGGTGATCTGGTAGCGCGCCGGGTCGTTGTGCGGGCACCCTCGGAGCACGTGGTGGGCGTGTTCCATGCCGCCCTGGCCGTCCCAGTTGAGACGGCGATGCCAGGACGCGTCAGCGCCCATCTGCCGAGCCACCCAGATCGCCTGCTCGGTCACCCGGTCGTCGTCGAGGGCGCCGCCCTTGGTGTGCGTGCCGGCACTGTCCGGCGCCCCGCCGATGAGCTGGTAGATGTGCAGCGGCCCGGTGAGGAGGGCACGACGCTGCAGCTCGAGCTCGTAGACGGGGATCCAGACGGCGAGGCAGGGGCAGGCGGGAAACCCGCGGAAGTCGACCGCATAGGACGGGAGCGTCATCAGCAGGGTCTCCATTCGCCGTGTTCGATGTAGCCGTGCCACTGACCGGGCACCGAGCCGCCTTTGACGAGGATCGAGTTCGAGGACCCGTCGCCCGGTCGCACCGAGATCGTGCCGTCGTCGTGCTCGCGGACGGTGTGGATGCTCAGCTGGGCG
>Ga0163163_10001764_pt1 | contig 18232 bp, 22 predicted proteins | sample S65metaG_FD_119766 | JGI IMG/M metagenome (GOLD analysis project Ga0163163, IMG submission 119766) | Switchgrass rhizosphere microbial communities from Kellogg Biological Station, Michigan, USA - S6-5 metaG | ecosystem: Host-associated > Plants > Roots > Rhizosphere > Soil | place: USA... | reverse complement strand
GCAAATGAAGATACCGGTAAGGCGTTTTTCCCGCGGTCTTTTTTTGAAAATAATAATAAAGCAGTGGTATGTAAACAGGCAGGCAAAAGGAATGCAAAAGAAAAAGAGAACTTCTTCTACCGGAAGATTCAAAAAATGAAGGCCCATGATATATTGTTCATTGAACCCCCAGATCCCCTTTGCTGTAAACGCGACATCCCATGGAATGAAACAAATTGCTGAAACAGCATTGGCAGCAAAGAAGGCTTTGAACTTTTCACAAAATCTGATTTTTGGATGAAAAGAAAAAATGGCTGGGATCATCACAGAAAAAAGATCTATTAACAGGTAGGTAAACTTCATGGGTCATTCCGCATTTAAGGTTTCTCTGAAATATTTCATCGGCACCCATAACATGCCAAAGCATTCTCCATCATTTTTTCCTATGTGTTTATGGTGCATTTTATGTGCGCGTCTTATCGCTTTGAAATAACTGTTGTCCGTCTTTCGGAAAATTTTAAAGCGTTGATGGATGAAAATGTCGTGTACAAGAAAATAGGCCAGGCCATAAAGCGTAATACCCAGGCCCACCCAGAAAAAAGCATTGAAGCCATTTTTCAACCCGATGAATAACCCCACCATGCCCGGTAAGGCAAAAACCAGGAAGAAGAAATCGTTGTGTTCAAAAAATCCTGGCGATTCTTTTTTGTGATGATCCCTATGTAAAACCCAAAGCAAGCCATGCATGATATATTTATGCGTGAACCATGCCACAGCCTCCATGCCAATAAAGGCGACGAAAATTGTAAGAATATTAATTGCTATCATAAATCTGAAACATTTTTGTTGACGCTGTGCCCTGTTGCTCTTATGACGAAAAGCGAACCTGCGCCGGGATGAATATTAATTTTTAGTCTTCACAGAATGTTTAGTTTATACCTTAGGTTCGACTTCATCATTAGCATCAGTTTTTGGAAATTGGGTATTCTGATTCTTTCCTTCAGAATTCTTTCTGCGGGCAATCTTTTAATTTTTCTGAAGAGAGATAAATAATAGTAATAAGCCAGGTACACCCCGCTTTGGGAACTTGCCGGGAGCTTTTTGATGCCTTTCAACGCCTCAGCGAAATCTTGTTCAATTTCTTTTTCGATCTTTTTTTTCTGGCATGCTGAAAAATTTGACAGATCCACGTTTGGGAAATAGGTTCTTCCCAGGTTGAGATTATCGGCTTGCACGTCCCGTAAAAAATTTACTTTTTGAAAAGCGGCGCCAAGCTTCATGGCGTAGGGTTTTAATTTTTCAAACAATTCGTCGTCCCCTTCAACAAAAACGTGCAGGCACATCAAGCCGACTACCTCGGCAGAACCAAAAATGTATTTGTTGTAGTTTTCATCATTGTACTCCTGCTGTTCAAGATCCATTTCCATACTGTCGAGGAAAATATCGATCCACTGCCGGCGAATGCCATAGCTGTGAACCACGTGTTGGAAGGAATTGAGGACCGGGTTCAATGAAATTTTATCCCTGATCGCCTGTGCAGTTTGCTCCCTGAAGGAAGCCAGCAATTCCCTTTTGTTGTAATCATGAAAGCTATCCACAATTTCATCCGCAAACCGGACCATCGCGTAAATCGAATAAATAGGATCACGCAAGTGCCTGCCAAGAAATAAGATTCCCAACGAAAAGCTTGTGCTATATGCTTTTGTTGTAAGCCTGCTGCACTCCACTGATACTTTATCAAACAACGACTTCATCTTTTTTCTTCGCCAGGTATTTACTTAATAAACCGGCTGCAATCCTGCCGGAAATAATGGAGGGTGGAACGCCGGGGCCAGGGACAGTCAATTGCCCTGCATAAAACAAGTTCTTAAGTTTACGGTTTTTGATCTTGGGTTTTAGAATGGCAGTTTGCAAAAGGGTATTGGCCAACCCGTACGCATTGCCTTTGTACGAGTGATAGTCTTCAACAAAATTGTTAATGCAGTAACTTTTTTTGAACACAATATTTGGTTGAATGGACTCATTGACGAATTCTTCAAGCCTTTTTATCATGACAGAAAAATATTGCTGCCTCGTCTCACCATCGTCATCCAAACCTGCCGCTATTGGCATCAGGAGAAAAATGTTTTCATGGCCTGCCGGCGCAACGGTGGGATCTGTTTTCGAGGGACAGCATGCATAGAACAAAGGTTTTGACGGCCATTGAGGTTCTGTGTATATCTCGTAAGAATGTTGTTCCAGGTCTTCATCAAAAAATAAAGTATGATGGTGGAGTCTTTTAATTGTCTTATTTATGCCCAAATAAAAGATCAGGCAGGATGGAGCAAGGATTTTCTTCTTCCAATAGTTGGGTTGATAGTTCCTGTCTTTCCAGCTTAATAGACTCTCTTCCACGTGATGATAATCTGCAGCCGCCACAATTCCGTCAGAGAAAATGGAGGTACCATTTATTTTTAAGCCGGAGGCCAGTCCGTTTCCAACGATGATTTTTTCAACTTCTGCATTAAGGTGAAATTCGGCCCCATTTTCTTCAGCGACGTTTTTCATGGCAGCAATCACTTTTCCAAAACCCCCCATTGGATACCAGGTTCCCAGTTTTAATCCTGCATAGTTCATTAAGCTGTAGAGGGCAGGAATTTGCGTAGGTTTTGCGCCCAGGAACAAGACAGGGAATTCCATCAGTGCGATCAACCGGGAATCGGAAAAATATTTTCTGACGTGCCGGCTGAAGGAAAGAAACAGATCAGCCCTTAAGCTGTTTTTGATGATTCTTGGGGTAAAATATTCCGTGATCGACAACGAAGGTTTATACACTAAGTCTTCCATTCCCAGCCGGTACTTTAATTCTCCTTCACTCATGAATCTTTTCAACTTCGCAGAGCCGCCGGTCTCTATCGAATCAAAGATTTTGCAAAGCTCTTTGAAATCCGCCGGAATGACCAGCGTTTCATTGTTTCCAAACACCATTTCAAAGGAAGGATCAAGTAATTGCAGCTCATAAAAATCTCTGGATCGGTAACCAAAGTCATTGAAGAATTTTTCAAATACTCCAGGCATCCAATACCAGCTTGGGCCCATATCAAACACGAAACCTTCGGGAGTGGTGAGTTGACGGGCCCTGCCGCCTGCTTCTGCATTCTTTTCAAATACATGAACCTTGTATCCTTGGCTGGCTAGATAAGCAGCAGCGCTTATTCCCGAAAAGCCCGCCCCGATTATGCTCACTGTCTGTTTCAACTTCTGTTTATATTTTTATAGTTAAGGTTGAACGGCTATTTCAATACTTTCTCGAGGTCATCCACGTCATGAAGCATAAGTAGATTTTTTGATTTCCTTATATTTCCACTTCTTGATGGCTCACAGGCTAAATAGATTCTTTTATCAGCGAATTGCCCGGTAAGTTGTGATACCACGTTCTGGTCATTTTCATTATCATTTTTCCTCACGAGAAAAAAGAGGAGCGAGGTGGGCCTCGTTTTGGTGATGGCATCTTCTAAAGTTTCAAACGGTACGTTGGCCCCCAGATAAATTACTTTATGTCCTGCTTGCCGGATCAAAAAATTTGCAAAAAGTAACCCAGTTTCGTGAAGTTCATCCTCAGGGAGGAAAAGCAGCCACTTTTGTTTTGCAGGTGCTGGCAGCGGAAGAGCATCAATTGCAGATAATATTTTTTGCCTGAATAAAGATGTGATGAAATGTTCGTGCGCCGGGCGAAGACTGTCTTTCGCCCATAGCAGCCCGAGCCTGATAAGAGCGGGATACAGAACAGAACGATAGGTTTCCTTTAGCCCGAAGCGAAGAACCGCGCTGGAGAAAAATTTATCGAATTGCGCTTCATCGAATTCCATCGCGCTGGCAACAACCTGGGAAATGAAGTATTCATGAAAAGGATCTCGTGCTGTCGTCCCCGATATTTTTACATCTAAGAGCTTATTCAACTTGTTGTCCGGCATTTTACAGAGTTCGGAAACTTTATGCTCTGTATCCAACAGGCTGACGATATTCAATAACCGCCGTAGCTGCTTGCCGTCATAATATCTCGTGTTGCCTTCACTTCGCTCCGGGCGTAAAGCGCCATATCGTTGCTCCCAGATCCGTATCGTATGTGCTTTTATCCCCGAATATTGCTGCAACTCTGAAATGGAAAACAAATCCACTTGTTTAAATTTTTGTAAAAATATTTAAACAAAACAGAATGGCCAAAATTTTTTATCCGGTAGGTTTTGCTGTGATGTGTTCCGCGTTAGAAACAGAGGATAAACCAACACAAAGCGATGAGAGATGGCAAATGGAAATATTTCCAACAACGGGGATTGCTGTTATTTATAACCTTTACGAAAATGATCTGACCTTACGCGATTCTTAAAATTTCATATACAACACGAGCTCCACTTTTTCAGCGTAATCAATATTTGATGGTTGTGCAAGGTTAGCCAAAACATAAATAGATCCGAGGGGAATTTCTGCAGGCCCAGGAGAAACCAGGTCCGATAGAGTGTAAAAAATAAGCGGACTGGTTTGAGTAATTTGATCATATTTAACATAGGGAAGGAATACAGCAGTATTGGTGGATTCCTGTATGAGCTGTACTTTCCATTTAGACCCTTCGTTATCTTCAGGGGCAATGCCGAATTGCCAATCCTGCAGAGGTCCAATTCTCATGAATCCGGTTGTATCGGAATTCCATGAAAGTTCGCGATAAGGCCACGGGTAAAATCCGATTGGATGTGGTGGATAGTTGTAGTCTTCGATCTGGATGGTGACGGTATCATACGAATAAGCGCCCTTGTCGTCTGTAGTCTTTAATCCAAACCGGTAAATACCAGGGGCCAGATTTGTTACCAGCGTTTGCTTCGCATTTGGATCTCCTATCGTCGACCTTGAGCTGAAGGGAAAGACTGGAACGGTATACCATTCATATTTAATGATGTTGCCATCGGGATCAAAGGAAGCACCCCCGTTCAGTAAAATATTGTCGGACGGGGATACAATAATGGTATCTTTTCCGGCATTTGCAACAGGCCATTTATTATCCTCCGCGCAATATTGACAAACGTCTTTCTTCGTGCATGACATGCTGCTTATTATCACTGCAATGAAAAACAAAAACGCCCACGTTAGATGAGCTGTATATTTTTTCGCTGCCGCAGGTATTCTGAAGAGTAGAGTGAGCATTTTAATATGATTTGCAAACAATGCAACCGAATATCGTTTGGGGACCAACTTATGAAGCTCTGCTGTCACGCAACAGCAGACACTTCCCAATGGCAGGCCCAAATTTCCGACCGGCGTACAAGAATACTTTTGGTACAGCTCCAAAAATGAGGCGTGAGCCTGACAGTTTTGATAGAAACTTTTAGAATAAAAATTGAGATAGGAGTTGGAACATCTATGAAAAGCATCTAGACCTCGGCACAGACCTCTCACTTAATTTATTTTGGTAACCCGGTCGGCATCGGATGTAGAATCTAAACTACTCATACCGTCTTGCATCATGTTGGACTGAAAGTTTGGCCACATGTAATCTAAATCAATGACACCCCATTTGCGTCTGTCGTCAGCACTTCACTCATATAATCAAAATAAGGTCTCAGGTTCCTGAACGTTTGATTGATTTGTTTCAAAAAATCATTGGCCAAAACTTCTTTGTCTGTAAAACGTTTCGAAAAATAAAATTGCTTGTGCTTCAATAACTCTATGGAAGGATTATCCTTGGAAAAACCTTTTGGTGATGTGGCTACCTTCTCACCTCTCAATTGACCGAAGGCGTTAGCTATCTTTTTATCGTTCAGCATTTTTTCCCAATCACCAGAGTTTAGATCAATGTCCTTCCTGATCCGAAGCAGATCTTTGGGATCGGGGTTGAAAAAACCTCCGGCTGCCATTGTCTCTCCCGGCCCGATCTGAAAATAATAGCCGCCTCTAAGTTTTTTTGTAGCCCTTTTAAAATGTCCAGCCCAATATGTTTTATAGGGTGATTTATCTTTTGAAAACCGTATGTCCCTGTATATTCGAAACAGGCTGTCTTTGGCAGTGCGAGTTTCTATAAGATCATGCTTGCGCATTTCTGATAAAAGTACTTCCACAAAAGAAACTACGTTCTCGTGAGCTGCCAGGTAAAGGTTTTTGTTCTTATTGAACCATTCCCGGTCATTGTTTTTTGAAAGTTTTTTCAAAAACTCTATCGTAGAATTTTTGATTGTGATTGCCATTCATATATTATTTCATCTTCAATTTAAGTAGAAAGACTCGTATGCTACCTTTTCTCTGGAAGCATTATTTATTTTTTTTTTGAAAGAAAATTCAAGGCAAATTCAATTTTTTACACGACCTGTCTGTTGAAAAAAAGCGCTTCATTTACTTTTTTTCTTGATAAAAAAGTAACAAAAAAATCAAGCCGATTTTGAAGCAAGAATAGTCTTCGGTTGAACATCCCTTTTGCCAAAATCGGCGCTTAGCAACAGAACGCCGTTGAAGACTTTGAGCTGGACATCCTGCCAGACGGCGGTGACGAACTATGTTGAGCAAACTATGCCGAGTGGGTGAGCCCGAGTGTTTTGAAAAAAACTTTTAGAAGTAAAAGTTGAGATAAGGAGTTAGAACTTCTCTGAAAGCAACTGGACCTCCATACAGACCCTGTCGCATATTTACTTTGGTGCCTCGATCGGCATTTGCTCCATAAATACCTGTTTCGTTTTTGTCGGAATCACCAAAGTAGAAGAATATCTCTTTTTATTTTCCTTCTGCAACTTTTTTCAACCCTTCCAACACCATGCCCCAGTTTTCTTCGAGGTGTTTTTTCTGTTCTTCAGTTTTACAATTATCCTGTGTAAGCGAGACCAAAGTACCACCTTCTTTTTTTGCCAGCTCATAAGTTACGGTGGCATAATATTCCGGCTTATCTTCTGTGCCGGACATAGAGCTCCAGTACGTAGATTGAAAAATTTTCCCCGGTACCAATTGCAAAATGGTGCCGCCATCTTCATATTCTTTTCCTTGCCAAACTCCTTTGTAGGTGATCCGGCTCCCCACTTTCCAATCAGAGACCGTATCGGTGCCAAATAGATATTCCTTTATTTTCTTTGGGTTCACCAAGGCATCCCACACTGTCACTTCATCTGCATTGACAAAAATGGATTTCTTTACAAGAAGACCTTTATCCATTAAATCATTTTTTGAAGATTAAAAATGTTAACCATCATCTACGATTGCTTCGAAATCCAAATTCTGCAGCATTAAACAAATGCTCGTACCAACAAAGGCAAAACAATTTTCTGAAATCCACGCGTCGGCGAGCTGGCAGAACCACGGCACAATAGGCATCTATTCCTTCTATTTTTGTTCAGGCATTTCTTTCGCGGCCAGTTGGTGAAACTCTACTACTTTCCCTTCTTTGTTAAAGAACCAAACTTCATTCAAATGAACCTTTGAAACCGTTCCATCTTTATTGGTATCGGTTTCTGCGCCCCAAATCGTTACTACTTCATTGTCAGGCCTGTCAGGACTTTTTAAAGTTACGCAAGCTTCTACGGTGCTGGCAGCAGAAGCAAAGCTGTTTCGATAATCTTTCAATCCTTTCATGATATTATCTTTTCCTTTTATTACGGTACCGTCAGGTAAGGTAGCCAACGCATCATCTGCGAAAAGGTCGGCTGCTTTGTCCAAAGTATTGTCATCGTAATATTTCCATGCCCACAAAACTTTTTGGGCATAAGCCTGGTTTCCCAATGTTATTTTAGTTGCACCAACCTTGTACGGCAGATCTGCAGTATTACTGGTTTCTTGTTTAACCTCTTTTTTTTGAGCATAGAGACTAAACGTAAATGAAGCAAACATGATGAAGGTTGTAAGAATCGTTAACTTTTTCATATATGTGAGTTTTTTGGTTACCTGGAAGAAGCAGAAAAAGTAAACAGGGGGGAAGAAAGGTTTTGTAAAGGATAGGAAGAGAAAGTTACGGAAGTTTGATCGTCTTATTAATAATTTTTTAGGGTGCAGTTAGGTTTACAATTTCATCGGTATGCTCTGTGCAGATGGTTCTGCTATATACCTCATGTCAGCCAAATTTCCACTGCCACCTTTCTCTTATACGAAAAGGTGGCGCCAAAAGTTCAAGCCGTTTTGATGCGGTAACATTTTTCAGGTTGAACTTTTTCTATCCCAAAATCGGCGCTTGGAAAGTACCTCGGTTGAACACTTTCGGTTGAACAAGCTGCGCGCTGGCGGGCATATATTGCGTTGAACCCACTATGCCGGTTAATCTGACCCTTTTTGAACATGAGGAGTTTGAAAACTCTATCATACGCTTTGAATCTTCCACGCAAGCCTCTTGCATAATTCACTTTGATAACCCGATTGGCACCAGCTGTTCTGTCTAAACAATTCATACCGTCTTGCTTATTAGCCGGTGCAAAGTGATCGATGTAGTGATGCTTCTCAATGCCCGATTTTGGCCTGGTAATGGTTGAGAGAGGAAATGTGCCGCATCAAACCCGATTGCTATCGGGACGGCTGTCTTTTTCCCTGCCTGCCGGCAGGCAGGTTTGCTCCTTTCTTTTGAGCAAGCAAAAGAAAGGAAGTGTGGTCAGGAGACCAACAGTCGACGTGGGAGTTTTCACCGCTCATCATGTGATCAGCATTTTTTCGGCTGCATTTTTGTAAATTCAGATACAAACCTCAGTTTATGCGAGCTGGAGAAAATGTTATAAAGGTCGATAAAAGCATAGCTCCAATTCCTTCTACAATAAGAAAAGAACCGGCATTAACCGTGGGCGCTGATTACTATGTTTGTTTTGGAAATAATATAGCTTACCCCTGCACACTTATTGAGATAATAGGAGGTTCCCCAAAAAGAATCAGGATTAGTAAGAAGGACAAGGGTGAGATTTTTGGCGAACATGTCTTGTTCAGTGATGAAATAGGACTAACTCCGGAAGAAGCAGTTAGAAATACTGCAAGATTTTAGACGGGAATTGCAACTGGGCTTTGCTCTGTCCTGAGTCTCATACCCGGGAGAGGGCTTTTTATTCATTTATGGGACATCGATGAGGTTTGCGATCGATCCTGTTTCACTCAACAATATGACAATATTACTATCAACCATTTGATGATTAGACGTAACTTACTCACAACTCGTCTTCGCTGTTATGGATGGATCTTCACAAATACTTATAGACTTTAATAAAAGAGCACAAAAGGTATTCTTTCCTCTTTATGAGAAGTTTAAGGAATCTGCAAAACTTCTCAACCGGGTACGAGATGATAATGTGTTTCAGCAACAACAGAGCAAGTATCTTCAAACATTAAAGCAACAGCTGGAATCGCTGGCACTTGAGATCCTAAATAAAAACAGATCGGTGGGAAATAATAGCCAGCTAAATAAAAAACTTACTGATGAGATCAATGAATATGTGAACGAGTTCAGGCAGAAATCACGATCGCTTTGATATCGTATAAACTCTTTTTAGCAATACTTCATTTAATCAGTTTTACGTTCACTGCCGAAGGACCACGGTGTCCGTTTTCGATCTGAAAAGTTACCTTGTCATTTTCCTGAATGGCAGATTCAAGGTTATTTGCATGGACGAAAACGCTTTGTTGCGAAGCGAGGTCCTTAATAAATCCAAAACCTTTTGCATTATTAAAGAATGTGACTTTACCGGTTCGTGTTAATTCCTCTTCTGTGGGCGGTACATATTCAGGTACGCCGATCTGTACGTCTTCCAGTTTTATTTCAATCCTCTTTTTAGGATCCGGAGGCTTAGAGCTCAGGTTCCCGTTCTCATCCGTATAAGCGATCATATCATCAAAGCTCTTCTTTTTTGTGTTTTCCTTTCGCCACTGCTTTTTCTCAGCTTTATCATTTTTTGCCTTTTGCTTTTTTTGTTCCCGGTCTTTTTTCTTCCATGTTTCCGACATGCAAATATTTTAAGTGTTAAATAATCTTTGACAAAGAAGTAATCAACATACAAAGAGCCCATCACTGAGCTCTTTCAAAATTGCTTACAGTGAGTCCCACCTTTTTCTATTGTCAGGGCGATCAGTCTTCTCCTTTGCAACTGAAACAGACAATGCCCGGCCATTCCTCTCTTTATTGTTTAATCCTTCAATAGCCGCATGACCTTCGTTGTCCACATCCATTTCAACAAAACCAAAGCCGCGGCTTCTGCCGGTTTCTTTGTCACTAATTACCCTGGCTGAGCTAACCTTTCCAAATTGCTCAAATAATTTTCTCAAACCATCGTCATCAGTATTAAAGCTGAGATTTGAAACATATACATTCATAAACAAAATTTAATTTAATAAAAAAAACTGTGACAAAGCGCTGTACAAAGAGGATGAGGAGATTAATTATTACTAAGGTCGAAGAGTAAAAATTGATGCTGATCCTGACTAAATGTTGATAGAACTTAGTTCACTGTGCAAAGATACGGTTTTAGCACGGGCCCGACCCTGTTTTTATTTGAAGACGACCGCGGCTTGCAAACGGCACCTTTAATTCGAATATTATCCGGAGTTTGTCGCAAAGCCACCCTTTGGGATAACTAAGGACATGTCTGGCAGGCAGGCTACGGGGGAACGGTGGTTTCAATAAAAACAATAGACAGTAAAATTATATGTGGCTGAAAAATAAAAAGAGCTGGCATGTGCAGCTCTTAAATGTAAAAAAGATAAAAGGAGGTCAGTTAAGTGCTGCTTCTTTTCTCCTTTCAGGTAAGCCAACTGCCGCCGCTTCATTTACTTCATAACAAAAATTTGTGGCCAAGCCCTCTGAGGCTGTATCAAGGAATTGTTGAAGTTCTTCAACATTTTGTGCTTCCCAAATACAGGTGCCCGTTTTACCATCTTGCGATGGAAAAACGGATAGAACACTGGTGCCAGCAGGTGTAGCTCCGATAACCGATTGTGCTTTTGCCCAGAAAGCCTGGGGATCTGTGATCTTGGTGTGTTGCGCTATTACTAACATAACTTAAGATTTATATCCGCTCCAAAACAATTCAGCAACGGATGTGATTAAAAAATAAATACACAAAGGGATCAAAACAGAAAAATTTTCATCCAATACCGGATCAGCTAGGGGTGAAATTTAGAGGCGGAAGTAAATGTAACCTTTTTCCTTCTCTTGCTGACGTAAATATCCTATGCCCGGCATAATGATAAATCACAAAGCCTGGTAAAGTGTATCGCCTTACGCCGAATTTTTCTGGACACAGCAATAGAACCTGATCGGTATCTGGTGAAAACAACGTGCGACTTCAATCAAACCAACATTTTTTTTTGCTGTTGGTCAGGTCCGAAGGGCTCTCCGAAAGAGTCAGTTGAGCGTTGGAGCACCAACAGCAGCGCGATTTCAGCGTCTAGTTATGAAAGTTTAATACGACAGTCCTCATCGTCGAAAGAATCACTAATACGTTGGCCTTGTATGGCCGCATCGTAGAAAGCCATGGAAAAATTACTAAAATGGTTCGAAGAACTTGACATTGAGCAATGATTTGAGAATCTTTACACTCACTATGAAGACCATACCCTTGTTGCTCTTGTTCGCACTTCCTGTATTTGCGATCGCCCAGGATTCTCTCCCAATATCCCGACCCGTTTTTTTATATGGTCTTGCAGGATATGATATTCCAGGGGGTTTTGGTTTTACGATCGGTGGTGCCGTTCCATTTCATTCCATCGTTAACATAAAAACAGGCGCTAAGAAAAACGAAGTCATATCTTCAGAATTAGGCGAGTACCGGGACCCGTTTGCGTTTACATCCGTTTTTTTCAACGCCGGCTTTGGTATTGAGTACATTCGGTCTTCAAAACATTTTACGGAATTATCTTTTAGCCAGGGGTTATTTCGAACTATCTATGATGGCAAAGTATATGAATTGGGACCAGATGGAAGTATCAAGGAGCGAAAATTATTCGGGCGAAACTATCTCGTCACGCAGGTTTGCATGTCACTCAACTACAGAATATACAAAAGAAATCCTGATCCGTGGTTCCTTAAATTCAGACCGTCTGCGTGGCTCCAATATCCATACAATAGTTTTTTTAAATTTCATTTTGCCATACAGGCAGGTGTCAGTTATTGCTTGAACGGTCATTCTGTTTCGTGATCCGAAAAATGAGTCAACCCTTATGAAATGCATCTGCGCCAATATCTTTGTCTTCCTGCTTTGCTTGTTTTTTATAGGCTGCAAAAAGGAATTTGCAGGCTTGTCTGCGAATGCAAACGACATCGTATGGGTCACCAACAATGGTGCGGACATGCCTGTGCGCATAAAGGGGAATACTGCATCACACATTGTCATTTTAATTGTTCACGGCGGACCGGGTGACGGATCTTATAGTTATGTTGATTATAAAACAGCGCGGTTAAGAGAAAGATACGCGGTGGCTTTTTGGGATCAGCGCAATGCAGGTAGTGCCGCGGGTAATAATAATCTTGATAAATTAAATCTGCCTCAGATGATCGATGACCTCGGAGCGGTAGTCAAGGTGCTAAAACTTCGTTATGAAGGTGCCGATATTTATTTATACGCTCACAGTTTTGGAGGTTTATTGGCGGCCGGTTATTTAGTGAAAGATTCGAATCAAGATCAAATAAGAGGATGGATCGATATTGACGGAGCTCATAACTATGCACTCTGTGATACGTCGTCGAGAAAAATGCTCATCGATACTGGCCGCTCCGAAATCAATAAGGGCAATTATATATCACAGTGGCAAAGTATTTTAAATTATTGCAATGCACACGACCCGCTTTCTTCTTATGCAATAAGTTCGCAGATTGAGAACTATGCACATACCGCTGAAGAATACATGGGCATAAAGCAAAACAATTCGATCTTTTCAATTGCTGAGGATCCTTCAGCCCTGTTAACCAATTACTACAATTTATATAATACTTCTGCCGGAAATAATTTCCTCGAAAGCCTCGAGAGTGCCAACTATTCGGATCAACTGTATAAAATTAAAATCCCTTCCCTTTTGTTATGGGGTCAATATGATTTTGTCGTGCCTCCGAAAGTTGGCCAGGATGCGTTCGCCAATCTTGCTTCTTCTTATAAAAAATTGATTTTATTTTCTCATTCCGGTCATCATCCAATGGAGACAGAAACAGACGCGGTAGAAGATGAGATAATTAATTTCATTGAAACTTTTCAATAGTTTTCCCAATGCCCATCTCTTTTTATAATGAAAATGTTTCTCTTGCTGAAGCTTAGTTGCCTGCGGCCTTAACGATCAATCGGAGAAACACGTGCCGACTGGACTTGAGGTATTTAGAAATTCAATTATTTTATTTTTGAGAAAAACGATTGCAATATCAAACCTTTTATTTTAGGTTTGTTGTCTATTCGAAAAATCACATATCTCCTTTTGAAAAACTGTCTCGATTGAATCCGTACTGTTGACTTCCCTTAAATTTTTATGCGTTAGCATTGCGGCTTCTGACTGATGGTCAAACGGCGACCTACAGTTTTTTCCAACTCCTATAAAGCCACTCCAAACATCCTGGAATAGCCTCAGCATTCCAATATTTCTATGGGTCTTGATGCGGTAAATGAACCGAAAATCTATTAGTTAATTCAAACCCTACGAAATGAACAAAATCCTACTCTCAATTTCATTAACAAGCTCAGTGCTCATTGGCAAAGCGCAGATTGTCTTTAACGAGGTGTATCCATCGCCCAGCGTACATAATAATGAGTTTTTTGAGCTTTACAACACCAGTGGTTCTTCTACTCCGATGTCGCTGGATAATTATACTGTCGTAACTTATTTTAGGATCTCCGGTAAGGAGGGATTCTACGTGATGGACCTCCCTAACCTGACCATCGCTCCTAAAGGATACTTCGTCGGAGCATCGGCTATTCCGTACAGCTACCAGAATATTTCGAATTCTACCGCAGCGGATTTTAGCTGGAACGACCCTGCGTTAGCTTCCAATAATGGTTATGTAAAAATGTGGCTAGAGCAAAGCGGTAGTTCTGCAGATGGAAACCCGGATTATAATGAAGGAGTCATTCCTGCCGATTTTAATGACTTTTTTGTTCCACATAATGGTTCAGGAGCAACCTACACGATATTTCTGTACAGGAATGGCGTTTTGATCAATGCGTTGATTTTCGGAACGGGCGGGTATGATTCGGTTATTCCTGAAATTGTAACCATGCCCCCTCTGTTTGTGGATATGAGCGGTACCGCTCCGGATTTTACCATTGATTTCTCGGGCTATGGATCTGTACCTGCGGAAAAAGTTAACCAGAATGCAGGTACCGACAATGGATTTGTGCGCACAGCCGATGGAGTATGTGGAGCCTGGGACAAATCAAGCAACACCGTAAGTTATTCACCCAAACTTACAAATGGACCTGCAGATCCATTTAGTGGTAGCATATCAGTAGATGCAATCATACAAAAAGGAACTGCGGCCACTGGCTCTAAACTAATTTACGACGTTATTGCCGCCCCTTCTACAAGCTTCCCCGTGACACTGGATGTATATGAAGATGTGGGAACCACACTTCTGCGATTAGATGCAAGCGACACATATGTTGAATCAAACACAGAAAACACAGTGACAGACGGTCCCTTTACTACAGTTTTTAAGCCTTTTGATGTCAATATGCTGGTGGTTGTAAAATCCAATTCCGGCTGCATTGACAAGGTCTTATTTTCACCCACTATAGCGATACTGTCCATTAAACTGGTTTATTTCCAGGGTACTTTGGAAAACAATAAGGTCGCATTAAAATGGAGAGTAGAACAAAATGAAGAAGTAGATCGCTTTGAAATTGAACGAAGCGAAGACGGAACAAACTTCGTCACAGCGGGTACTGTTTTTCCAAAATCTCAATCCGACGCAGAAAATTATTCATATGCTGAAAGCATAAAAACTTATAAGGTGTATTACCGTCTGAAAATGTATGACAAGAATCAAACATCCGAGTATTCGAAGGCGTTTGTATTACAAAATCCAAACGTCAAAGGTGATTCGTTGAGGATTATCAACAATCCGGCTACTGATAAATTAACTCTAAACTATTCGTCAGCCGGGAATCAGGCAGTGGAAATTAAAATCTTTGACCTGGCTGGTCGTATGCAAATGAACCTGAAGGCTAACGTTTACCAGGGAAGTAATTTTATCGACCTGCCATTAAGCTCAGCTTTCAAGACCGGAATTTATGCAGTGGAAGTAAGCAATGCTTTGGAAAGCCAAACAGCAAAATTTGTCAAACAATAAAACTCAATTCAAATTCTAAAGGATCATTCGAACGGAAAAATAATGTTGTGCTGTTGGTCAGGCGACCAACAGCAACAAGGCAAAACCCTATGTTAATTAGCATCATGTCAGCTTGGTAAAGCCGTCATCACTCCATCCTTCGCTGCCAACACCGTGATGAACAAAAAAGAGGCCTTCAGGATCATATTTTTTCTTAACTGCTAATAATCGTGGATAATTGGTACCCCAGAAAGATTGCTGCCAATTCTGTTCAAAGAAGTTACTTTCAGAAACGTACGACCCTGAATTGGGAGCTATCTTTTTCAATTCCTCCATCGCTTTATTAATTCTTTCGGCTTGGTAGCGGCCTTCGTTAACATCAGGTTCATGTCCGGCGATGCCTGTAAAAGCAGGTTCTCCTTCACCTGCAATAATAACAAGTGCAAAAGCATTAAGCACATCGGGATTCATAGCCGTATCTTTTGCCGCAGCCAGTTCTTCAGGTGGAGCGCCAGCCAATCCTTTATTGAAATGAAGCGTAGTGCTCCAGTAACGACTTGCAGAAAACAGTGCATCTGCCAATTTCTTTTGATTGCCCTTTTCAAGCAAAGTATCGGGTAACCACGCCGAATGATAACCATATAAAAATTGTCCCGCTTCACTTTTATTTGACTTCCAGTAAATATTTCCTTCCGGAGCATTGGGTCTGTCATCTGTTGCAATAAGATTGGAAGCAAATTGTTTGAGAAAAGCAGTATCCCATAATTGCCGCGCAGGGATGGTCATGATAGTTAGCGGCATTTCAATTTGATAGTCTTGTGGCGATTGTTTCAACCAATTTTCAAAAGATTGCCATGATGCCTGTGCCTGTTCTTTGGTAAGCCCGTGAGACAACATAGTTATTTCAATTGTATTATCACGTTTAAATCTTATCTGCTCACCCCAGTGAGGATTAAAAAGTTGACCACGATACAACTCGATAAGATTTGCTATTAAAGTTTTAAAGGTCTCATCGGAAGTGGCTTTTATAGAACAGAATACAGCACCAAAGTTTTCGGGTAGTTCTCTTGTTCTTAAAGTCATTTTGGTAACAACACCAAAGGTTCCGCCGCCCCCACCTTTCAGTGCCCAGAACAGATCGGGATTGTTGCACGCATTTGCAATTTGTACTGAGCCATCTGCTGTAACGATTTCTGCCTCCAATAATGCCGCTGCAGCCAAACCATAATGCTTGGAAAAGCTTCCAAAGCCCCCACCCTGTATGAGCCCGGCCACTCCAACGGTTGTGCATCCTCCACCCTGGACATACCTGCCTGCCTTTACCGCGACAGCATTATAAGCATGCAGCCACGTAGCTCCCGCTTCAATAGTTACAGCAGGTTGAGGAGCTTGCTTTCCAGCACACCCACTAGCAACGAAGCTATCATGCATAACAATATTGTTCATAGCTCTTGTCCAGATAAGCAAAGAATCTGCAGCATTTGAAGTGCCCTGGTAACTATGGCCTCCTCCCTTTACTACAAGCCTTAAATTATTCTGTCTGGCAAAATTAATAGCGGCAACAACATCGGTTGTCGATTTAGCCGCTACAGCATATACGCTTGGCTCAGAACGCCAGGCATCAAGCCAGCCGGATGACTGAGTAAGTGCCGGATTGTCGCCAATGTTGTAAGGATTTTTTAACCCTTTAAATACTTCCTTACACGCATCAGGGCCTGAAGTCTTACAGGCAACCAACGGTGATTCCAATTTTATCAGATTTCCATTAACTGCCTTTTTTAATCTCGCCCAGCTTTCTTCAGAAGGCCACCCGGGATCTCCAGGGCGAGCTCGCTTGAATTGACGATGCCTGCCAGCAGGGTTTTCGAAACAAGTGAATAATGGGGATGAGTTTAAGGAAATAGCCGGTAATAAAATGGCACTTTTTACAAATTTTCTTCTATTGATTGACATCGCAATTGCAAATTAATTTTTCATTCCGACGCTTTTGCTTTCATAGAATTGAGAGCAAGGTTAGTCAAAATTCCCACGAGACGATAAAACCTTTTCCATTTCTTTGCACGATTTATAAATTTTAGTTGTCAGCCCGGGGTCTTCATCTTCGAGCTTTGTGGGAGGGGAGACCCCGGGATTAAATTCATCACATCCATTTCTTTGGACGATTTATGAACTTTTCTCTTCTTCGAAAAATTGTTGTGCTGTGCCTGATCGCGCATGTTCCTGTAATTGATCTATGATGCTGGACGCCCTGTTGCCGTGATGATTTATTTTCTCGAGGTTACTGATTAAATCCTGCGCCATTTCTTTTTTTTCTTCTTCATTACCTGAAGAAATAATTTCCTGCACTAAATCCTTAGAAACCTCCGAAAAATTATTTACAAAATTCAACGGGTTTTGTATTTCATGGGCCATACGTGTAGCCATTACACCAAAGGCCGCCATCTTTTCTGACTTCACCAATTGCTGCTGCGTGTTTTTTAAATTTTCATACGCTGTTGCCAGCTCTTTGTTAGCTTTTTGTTTATAACGGTAACGATTAATCAAGGCTATTAAGAGCAATAATAATACAACAGCACCTGCGATAATTGAATTACGGATATTGCGCTGCCGTATATCTTTTTTTTCCTGTTCTTCCCTGGCTGCTGTTTCTTTTTTATCGAAAGTATACTGCATAGCAGTTTCCGTAAGTTTTTTATCTTTTTCTATGTTAAACATCGAATCTTTTAAAAGTGTAAAATTCTTATAACTCGTCAATGCATCTTTATGTTCGCCAAGCAAGGCTTGTATTTCGCTCAATCGCTCATAGTTTGCAGACAAAGCATTCAGATCGCCAATTTCTTTAGATATCTGCACAGCGCTGTCCGTATAGATTTTTGCCTTTTGCAATGCCAATAAATTATGTCTACCCGTGTTGGTACCTTTTGCTGTCTGTAAATAAACGTATCCTATATTGCCAAGACTGGCAGCTGTTTCAATTTTGACTCCTAGCTCCTCACTTATTTTCAATGACTGTAGATGATATTCCAGCGCTTTGCG
>Ga0163163_10001763_pt1 | contig 18237 bp, 14 predicted proteins | sample S65metaG_FD_119766 | JGI IMG/M metagenome (GOLD analysis project Ga0163163, IMG submission 119766) | Switchgrass rhizosphere microbial communities from Kellogg Biological Station, Michigan, USA - S6-5 metaG | ecosystem: Host-associated > Plants > Roots > Rhizosphere > Soil | place: USA... | reverse complement strand
GCTGCCCATGAGCCATAACGCGCATCGCGCAGCGGATCTGCAGGCCAGGCGTCATAGGCCCAGCGCAGGAATCCATCATAGCCGTGAGCAGCTACATACCAGCTGATCCATCGACCTTCAATGGGAGGGGAGAACAAAAATGTATTCGGCTTCGCGGGTTCGCAACATACATAGTAGGTGGTGGTCTGTCCGCGTTTAGATCTCGCTTTCACTTCGTCTTTGCTGGCTTCTTTACCATATTTGAAACAGAAATCTGTGAGTGCTGTGTCCAATTCCGGATGCCAGTCGCCAGCATAAGTGATCTTCCAGTCTTTAGAATGTGACTTAACCATGTTGATGGCTGCGAGTGTTACGTCCATTGGATTTTCGTTGATGCCGATATAGGTTTTATTAAACCAACCTTTCTTTTCCAGGTGTGATCTAAGGTCTGTCAGAAATCTGTGCCAATTCGTTTTGAAAGTATCAGAAGCAGGCGTCCACATTTCGTCTACATGATTTCCAGTCCGTTCATCTGTATATCTGAAAGTTCCGCTAAATGGCAGCGGTGTATAAACCGTGAGTGCCTTGTCGATCCCGAGGCTCATGCACAGACCGACATATTTGTCAAAAATGCTGTAGTCGAATTTCCATGATCCGTCTCTGCACTTGATCCATTCGATCATACCGCCTTCAATACCATATTCACCTCCTGCCCAGGGTGAGTGTACGCCGTAGGTGGTGATAAAAGCAGCACCGGCATCGGCATACAATTGAAGGTGTTTTTTCAGGAGCAGCATATGTTCATCGCTCCAGGGTTTCACATGGTAGTAGTCGGCAATGATCCAAGGGTTTTGCCAAAGGTCAAGCCGGTATTTCCAGTCGTGAGGTTTTGGCAGCAACTGATTTTGCACTTTTATCAGCATTGGCAGTTTTGTATTTCCCTGCTTTGAGCTAATTGTAATTAAACCCTTATAAATTCCCGGTTTTGCAGATGCAGGAATATTTGCCGATAGCCAGACGGGACGGACAGATTTTGCCGGCACATCAAAACGTTCAAAGGTTTCGAAACGGTCGGGCATGAGCCATCCGGTCTTATATGGCGAACCTCCACAATTGGCCTCTTTCGATGCATAAGGGAAGTTCGACACCACATAACCCACCATGTCAAGCTTGATCACATCCTTTCCTAAAGATTCGCCGCGATCGTTTTTTAAATCAGAACTTGAAAAGCGAACCTGCTGTAAATCTTCCTGCGACCAAACTAAGATTTGTCCATTTACTCTTTCGCCTCTCCATCCGGTTGCATTCCATCCGGCATTTTCATTTTGAATTTGTGGTACTTCGGATCTGAAGTACAGATCGTCTGCAGAGCCGAATGCGGCGTGCATACCAGGCGCAACTTTCAACCATGCGTTGGGATCCACCGAAGCATCCAGTGTAAATTCCGATGCGTAGTGACCTGTGCCTGGCTGAGGTAATTTTGAAGCATCTATCTCTCCTTTTTGAATTTGCGAGAAAGCGGTAACGCTGGCAAAACTAAGCGCAAGTACGGCAAGATATCTATTCATCGCCAGGTAATTTTTGAAATGAAAATGCAAGGTATCTCAACCGCGGGTACTGGCAAAATAATGAGCAAGGTTTACCTGATTCGATCCATAGAGTTTTCATTCTCGCTTCAGCCCTCATCTGCCTAAATATCTAAGATTGGCACAATTCGGTGCCAAAGTCATGACATATAATGACAGCCGTCATAGAAATGGGCTAAGAGGTAAAGTAACTTGTTTCGGAGTTGATTCTATTTTTTTAGACTGTCATCAATATTAAATAACATGAAAAAATTCGTTGTCGCCTTTGACGGACTGAGATTCTCCGATAGTGTAAAAGATTACGCCATCATGCTCGCAAAGCAAAGCAGCGCCCACTTGGTTGGCGTATTTCTTGATGATACTTTGCGTACCAGTTACAGGGTTCACGAACTTGTTACCGGTGGGGGAGATATTGAATCCAGGCAACGGCAACTGGACCGAAAAGACAGGGCTGTAAGGGAACAGGCGGCAGAAAACTTTCAAATTGCCTGTCAAAGTGAAGACTTGAGTTATTCTATCCATCACGACAGCAATATTGCATTGCAGGAGCTTCTTCATGAAAGCATTTACGCCGATCTGTTGATCATCGATAATAGTGAAACCCTTTCAACTTACTCCGAAAAGATACCCGGCGAATTTATCCGAAACCTTCTCAGTATGGTGAAATGTCCCGTGCTTATCGTTCCACATCACTTCAAACCTATAGATAGTATCGTGCTCTTGTATGATGGCGAGCCCTCTTCCGTCTATGCTATCAAGATGTTCAGCTATACGCTCGCGTCTATGAAACAGGATCCGGCAGAAGTGATTACGGTAAAGGATCGGGTTGATGGCTTGTACGTACCTGACAGCAGGCTGATGAAGGAATTTATGAAACGCCATTTTCCCAAAGCAACCTATACCGTGTTGAATGGGCAGCCTGATATGGTGATTGCTGATTACCTGCAAAAAAGGCAGGGGAATCCCCTGGTGGTATTGGGCGCCTACAGGAGAGGCTTCGTTAGCCGCTGGTTTCATCCCAGTATGGCCGACGCTCTAATGAAAGATTTGCAGTTGCCCCTGTTTATTGCCCATGACAGTTAAGCGGCACCAGTTTCAGATTTCGTTGAATCTCTCAAAAAATGAAAAATTAGTATATGAAGATGATAATTTCTCCTACCGATTTTTCGCCAGTATCACTGAACGCAGTAAACTATGCAGCAGACATGGCCTGCCTGCTTGGCGCAAATCTTTCCCTGATTCACGTTTACCCGATTCCAACGCCGGTAGGGGAAGTGCCCGTGGTCGCATTCAGCATTGAGCAATTGGAAGCAGATGCCAGAAGGCAGATCAATAGCCTGAAAAATGAATTGCTGAGACGTACAAGTCAACGAATTTCAATATTCACTGAGGTGAGAGCGGGAGACGTAATTTCTGAACTCATAGATTATTGTTCCAAATTGCACCCTTTTGCAGTAATCATGGGTGCTGAAACGGCAGCAGGATTCGAAAGAATATTGTTAGGTGGGACTTCTGTGGAAGCACTGAAAAAGATATTGTGGCCGCTGATTATTGTACCCCCTCTGGCATTGTTCACCAACATACGCAAGATAGGGCTCGCATGTGATCTCAAAGAAGTTGTTGAATCAGTAAGGGTGCCGGAGATAAAAGCGCTCCTCCGCGAATTCGATGCGCAGCTGCATATCATACACGTATCCGACGAAGAGTCAGACGGGTTTAGCCCAAGAGCCATTGAGGAGTCAGCGTTGCTACAAGAGATGATTGGTCAAATGAAACCTCAGTATCACTTCATCAAGAATTCGGAAATTGAAAATGGCATTGTAAGATTTGCTGAAGAAAATAAAATAGATCTATTAATTGTCGTTCCGAAGAGACATACATTGGCCGCAAAAATTCTGCATCCGAGTCATTCCAGGCGGTTGATGCTTCAAGCCAGCATTCCAGTGATGTCGATTCATGAATAACCTGACTCGGTATTTCTTCCAGCAAGAATGTCCACACATATCTTCGAATCTTAGTCGCGGGAGTGGTGATTCAGATGTTACGGTATAACAATTCATAGTATTCTTTGGCCATTCGATTGCTGTCAAATGCGGGAACAACTTCTTGCATGCCTGTTTTCATGATAGAAATCCATTTTTGGGGATTTTCATAGTACATAGGAATTACTGTCTTTTCCAACAGATCATAAAGGTGGTTTGCATCCGCCTCATCTTCCTGGTGCCAGTCAACATTGCCGACAGATGGAGGAATAACAAAACAATTAATTCCATCCTTTGAGAATTCAGGGAACCAGCCATCAAGCGTAGACAGGTTTATTGCGCCATTCATGGCGGCACTCATCCCGCTGGTGCCGCACGCCTCATGTGAGAGACGTGGCAAATTCAACCAAACATCTGCACCTTGTTTGAGAAGTTTTGATAGTTTCAACTCGTAGCCAACTAGCGTAGCACAATTAACATAGGTCTTACAAACATTCACCACCTTATCAAAGGTCGCAATAGAATCGTAATCCATGGGATACGGTTTTCCGGCCCAAATGATTTGTACAGGACGATTGACGTTTGAAATGATTTGTTGAAACCTGTCCATGTTTTGTAACAACAATCCCGGCCTCTTGTATCCTCCGAATCTTTTTGCAAATACGAGTGTTAGAATATTTTCATCATAGATTTCTCCATTCTGGTCAGCCACTTCTTCAAACAGGACTCTCTTGCATCGTTTCTTTTGCTTGGCCAGGTCTTCATCATTGCCGGTTGCAAGTGCACTATACATCTCCCGTTCTGCCCAATACGAAAAGCTTTGTGCATTGGTGATGGAAATAAGGCTACCGAAAATTTCCGGAGCATTCCACATTGAACGGATGGTTTGACAATGTTTTTTGGATACACAGTTAGAGATTCCCGAGAACTTGATTGCAGTGAGTGTGTAGTCCAGTTTATCTCCTTCGATGTAGGATTGCGACATCACTTCGGACATCGGGACTTCGCAAAAAAATCCCATCCGGTCCAACAGCGACAGGCTCATTTTTTGGTTGCCCCCTGGTTCCGGGGTGTGATTGGTAAATCTCAACTTTGATTTTATTTCCGGAGCGTTTTTGTATCTCTTCTGCAGGTGATAGGCGAGGGGCAAGGCATGGGATTCATTCAAATGGTAGATATCGGGCAACCAATTCAGTTTTTCCAACAAGCTTGCCCCACCATCGCCCAATAGGATCCCCGCAGCAACTCTTGATTCCGGGTTGGAATCATACAATCGATGGCAAATAGTATGCGCGAGATAGTCATTTTCGGGAAGGTCGGTGCTTAGAAAGAAAATCGGAGCAGTCTGAAAAATTTCAGGCGGGAGGTAAAAAGCGGTTACAAACACTATATGCCCTGAAACTTTAATGGTGAATTTTAGATCGGTCTTTTTGAGGAATCCGTAAATCTTCTCTTCAAACAATACATCCATTGTTTTGTCTGACTTCCGCACCTGGTCATAATAACCGAATTTCCAGAGTATTCCAATGCCAATCATGTTTTGTCCCAGCTCAAAGGCGCTCCGCATGTGAGAGCCTGCAAGAAATCCCAATCCCCCTGCATAGGTCTTCAATGACTGGTGAATGGCATACTCCATACAGAAATAAGCCACTCTCTTCTGGTAGATCGGGCTAATAGTATAAGGATGGCTGAACTCGAAACTCATGTTCTTTTGATATGCATCAATGACATTTGGGCTTGCAGAAATATGCCAGGAGAGGACTTAGCGACCTGGAACCGCAACCAGTTTGTAAATCTATAGCGGACTTGTTGCGCAGTTACTGATTAGCATCAAATCTGTTCATGACGTACATCAGTAGAATTGGATTTTCCAGGAGTTAGATTTGAGTAGATAAAAACGACTACTCATGACTCCAGTTCTTAAACCCGGCCGGGAAGAAAATGCGAAGGTGGCGTATTACCAGCCTGCGGTCTCCATTATTCTGCCTTTCGAACCTAAGATGGGTTTAAAAGCCGAACTGTCTTATAGTCTGAAGATTGCTGCCGACGAGGTGTATCGGGAGTTGAAAAGTCAATATCCATCCGAAATTGTTGCTATGTTGATGGACAAGTTGGAGGCGATCGTGAACAAACTGAATTTCAGCACGCATAAAAAAAGCATCGCGATTTTCTTGTCTCCGGTTTCAGAACGAGTGTTGTACATGGATATTCCGGTCAGAAGAAAGATCATCGTCGACGATTCTTTCGAGATTCGTGACATCGTCAAGAACAAGAAGCAGCTAAAGCAATACCTGGTACTGCTTTTAAGCGGTACACAAAGCAAAATATTCCTGGGGAATTCTGAATCCCTGGTCAAAATCGTCTCTAATACTGCCAGGTCAGCTTATGCATTTGTGAATGATGTTGCAGAAAGGGTGGCAAACTTTACTGATCATTCAGAACGAAAGGAAATTCTGATGGAGAAATTTCTCCACCAAATTGACAACGCGCTTGGCCTCATCCTTAACGCCTATCCACTGCCGCTTTATGTAATGGGCACAGAACGGATTATGGGACATTTCAAGCAAATGACAAAACACGGTGGTGCGGTCGTGGAATATATTCACGGTAATTATGATGACGCAACTTCTGAAGTGCTACTGTCTAAGTTGAGAGAACATACCCAGGAATGGGAAAGAGTGCGTGAGAAAGATTTGATGAATCAGATTGATAATGCGGCAGGAAGGAAAAAGCTTGCTGTTGGCATTATGGAAGTGTGGAACCAGGCCCGCCAGGGTAAAGGCAGGCTGCTTATTGTAGAAGAGGATTACATGTGCAATACTCCCCAAAACGCGGGCAGGGGAGCGATCTACATGCCGCCAAAGCCTTATGACAAGTTCTCACATGTTAAAGATGCGGTTGGCGACGTAATACAGCGCGTACTCGAAAATGGCGGGGATGTTGAATTTGTGAGTAAGGATAGATTAGATGACTATCAGCACATCGCGCTGATCAGATACTATTGACAGCCAGCCGTGCTCTTGAATTTAAAAATTTTCAGGATTATCAATTAACAATTATGAGCTCCAGTTCATTCATCAGAACATTCGACGAAATAACCATTGCCGACACGCCAGTTGTAGGTGGCAAAAACTCTTCACTGGGTGAAATGTATTCAACGCTCGCATCGGCAGGTATAAAAGTTCCTTATGGGTTTGCGACAACGGCTTTTGCATTTGATTCCTTTCTGAGGCATAATTCACTTGACCAGAAGTTGCAGAAGCTAATGTCTGCTCTTGACAGGGCGAATTATTCAAATTTGTCGCAAATTGGCAGCCAGGCAAGAACCTTGATTTTGAGCGCTGAAATACCTGCTGAAATGGCTGAGGAAATTTCAGCTAAATATCTTGAGCTATGTGGGCAAACAGGCCTGGCTGTTGCAGTACGCAGCAGTGCAACAGCTGAAGACTTGCCGCAGGCGAGTTTTGCCGGCCAGCATGAATCCTATCTTAATATCAGGGGCGAAAAAGCATTGTTGAATGCAGTGCAGAAGTGTTTTGCTTCTCTTTACACAGACAGGGCGATCAAGTACCGAGAAGACAATGGTTTCGCACATGAAAAGGTTTATTTGTCCGTGGGTATCCAAAAGATGGTCCGTTCCGACAAAGGTTGTTCAGGTGTGATATTTACATTGGAACCGGAATCCGGTTTCCGAGATATTATACATATCAGCGGCGCGTGGGGGCTTGGGGAAAATATAGTCCAAGGCACAGTGACTCCGGATGAATTCATGGTATTCAAGCCAACCTTACGCGCTCAAAAGAACGCAATTGTTCAGAAGAAATTGGGAGAAAAGGCAAAGACCATGATTTATGGAAAAACTGAGGGAACGCCGGTTGTTAATATTGAAACTCCCCTGGAACGCAGGGAGCAATTTGTGCTTGATGACAAAGAGATATTGACCCTGGCGAAATGGGCGGCAGTAATAGAAGATCATTATCAACGCCCGATGGATATTGAATGGGCCAAAGATGGAGTTACAGGTGAGATTTTTATCACCCAGGCGAGGGCTGAAACTGTTCATTCGCAGAAAAATCCGCTCATCGTAAAGGACTTTAGAGTAAAGGGAAAAGGAAATGCGCTTTGCGAAGGAGATGCCATTGGAACCAAGGTGGCGACTGGTATTGCGAGGATTCTGAATTCGCCAGCTGAATCTGATAAATTGCAGCAGGGTGAAATTGTGGTTACCGAACTTACAAGCCCAGACTGGGATCCCATATTGAAACGCGCTGCGGCTATTGTAACCAACAAAGGTGGCAGAACCAGTCATGCATCCATTGTTGCAAGGGAATTAGGCGTTCCTGCAATTGTAGGTTGTGGGGATGCAACCGATAGAATCTCCGACGGCGAAATGATAACAGTATCTTGTTGTGAGGGTAAGACCGGTTTTGTGTATGATGGCAAATTAGAATTTTCTGAAAAGGAATTCGACCTGTCGAAAGTCAATAAACCTGATAGAACTGAGGTCATGCTCATCGCAGCAGATCCGGACAAGGCCTTTAAGCTTTCCTTCTACCCGAACGACGGCGTTGGTCTGTTACGAATGGAATTCATTATCACGCACGCTGTTCAGATTCATCCAATGGCTCTGGTAAAATTTGATGAGCTGAAAGACAGTTTGGTTAAGCAGCGAATAGAAAAGATGACACATCATTTTTCAAACAAGGAGCAATATTTTGTAGACAAGCTTGCCGAAGGCATTGCTGCAATTGCGGCAGCCTTCTATCCAAAGGACGTCATCGTGAGAATGAGTGATTTCAAAACAAATGAATATGCCAACCTGATTGGTGGAAAAGAATTTGAGCCTGAAGAAGAAAATCCCATGATGGGTTTCCGGGGCGCGTCAAGATATTACAATCCTCTTTACAAGGAGGGATTTGCATTGGAATGCCGGGCAATTCTCAAAGTGAGGGACGAAATGGGACTGGATAATGTAAAAGTGATGATTCCATTTTGTCGCACCATCGATGAGGGTAAAAAGGTACTTGCCGTGATGAAACAATTTGGCCTGGAGCAGGGAATCAATAACCTGGAGGTATATGTTATGGCTGAGATACCCAGCAACGTTATGCTTGGGAAAGAGTTTGCCAACATTTTTGATGGTTTTTCAATTGGTTCCAACGATCTCACGCAGCTCACGTTGGGAATTGACAGGGATTCGTCGATTGTAAGTGACTTATTTGATGAACGCAATGACGCGGCCATGCAAATGTTCAGCACCATGATCAGGAAAGCGAAGGCAGCCGGACGGAAGATTGGTTTGTGTGGCCAGGCGCCAAGCGACTTCCCCGAATTTGCCCAGTTCCTTGTTAAGCAGGGGATTGATAGCATTTCGTTCAACCCGGACGCCTTGCTGAAAGGCATCGAAAACATCAGGAAGGCTGAGCAACAAGAGGCTGTCGAATTGATCCCTTGAATCGCTTTTCAGGTGTTGAAGACATTTCACGGTATGATGAATCTCATTCCTCAGGGTAACTTCCGTCATTAGTATTTACACTGGTTGATATTAGCTTGGATCATGAACTTCAAAATGCATTTCCAATGAAAGGAATTGTTATCTACAAAAGTAAATACGGAGCCACGCGCCTTTATGCACAATGGATTGCTGCGAGGACTGGTCTCGCGATACGAACAATTGATACAGTAAGCATGGAACTGCTGAGGAAGGCTGAAGTTGTGATCCTGGGCAGTTCAGTGTACATCGGAAAGCTGTTGATCAGGTCATGGATACGCAAACATGCAAATGTATTGAAAGACAAACAGCTTTTCATATTTGTGGTTTGCGGTACGCCTGTGTCGGATGGAGAGAAAATTGGTGCAATTGTTGCGAAAAATTTACCTGGAGAACTTATCAAAAAACTGCAGGTGTTTTTTCTCCCGGGGAGCCTGCATCCTGAAAAACTCTCCCTATTAGACAAACTGCTGCTTCGTATGGGTGCCAGGCTTGAAAAAGATCCTGGGCAAAAAAAGCGAATGCGCTGTGGGTACGACGAGGTTAAGCAGGAAAACGTTTCATCACTGGTTCAGGTTGTAGGACAATTAATGGAACCTGAATTAAACGAATCACCAGAGTAATTGCAAGTTTTTTTATTTCTCAAAAACGGTATAAAATATGTTAGGCGAACTGGATAGTCAAAAGATGAAAGCCTTATTGGCAAGTCAGTCATTGGGGCGGCTTGCCTGCTGCAAGGACAGGAAGCCATATATTATCCCGGTGACGTACGCATTTGATGGCGACTTTATATACGGACAGAGTAATGAAGGTATGAAGCTAAATATGATGAGGAAGAATCCGCATGTGTGCTTTGAGGTTGACCAGATGCTCAATATGCGAAACTGGCAAAGCGTAATTGCGTACGGTACATTCGAAGAGCTGACGGGTGCGGATGCTGATGCAGCAAGAGAAATGCTATTCGGACACGTTTATACACTGGCTACCAGCAGCACAGTTCACCTGCACGAACACGGGGGAACAGCCAATATCGACGATTCTACAAGAGTAAAGCACGTGATGTACAGGATAAAGATTGAATCCATGACGGGAAGATTTGAGCAACAATAAGCAAATTTCGAAATTCAATAATTTCTCAACATATTCAAAAAGGAGGTTATTATGGCAAACCAAGGTTTGGCGAGGCTTTCTGAAGGAAGGCCAGCTTTATTCGATGACTTCTTCAAACCATGGAATGATTGGTTTGACAGAGGTTTATTTAGCGGGCGTTTGCTGACGGTACCCGCAGTGAATATTACTGAGCATAAGAATGAATACCAGGTGGCACTTGCCGTGCCTGGAATGAAAAAGGACGATTTCAAAATTCATGTGGAGGGTACATTGTTGACGATTAGCGCAGAAAGAGAAGAAAACAAGGAGGAACAGGATAAAAAGTACACGCGCAAAGAGTATGATTACTTTTCCTTCAATAGGAGCTTCACGCTGCCTGATGAAGTGAACAGCGATAAGATCGATGCGCGGTATGAAGATGGGGTACTGAAGATCATTCTGCCAAGGAAGGAGGCTAAAATGGCGGCCACAAAGCAAATTACTGTAAAGTAGTAACCCATCTAAATAAAGGAGCTCCGTCACTTATTGACGGGGCTTTTTATTTTGAAGATTTTGTATAAATCGATCCATGCTACAGTCAGTACAGATACTGCAATAGCAAGGGCAATGTCTGAAAGTTGTACTGCAGCCACCTGGAAAATTCCTGTTACAAAAGGGACGAAGTGGATAACAGATAACAACAAGACCGTACTTATCAAAACAAAGGGCTCCAGGCCGTTTCGATACCTGAGGGTTTCGAATATGGTATATGAAAAGGATCGGTTGGCAAAAGTCAGAATGAGATTACTGCAAATTAAACTTGTGAATACAACATTCCTGATTTGATCGATACTCAAACCTTTGTTCATGAAATGGTAATATAGAAAAAGGAGTCCGGCAGTGATGAACAATCCCTGCACGATGCTAATCGCCAATTCACCCTTTTCAAATAATTGGTCTCTTAAACCCACGGGTGGTCTTTTCATAATGGCTTCTTCCGCAGGTTCACGCTCATAGAAAATTGAGCAGGTTGGTCCCATAATCAATTCCAGGAAGATGACATGTATTGGTGAAAAAATGTTTGAGTACTTCCATCCCAACAGCATGGGTAATGACGCCGTTAAAATGATAGGGATGTGAATGCTGATTATATACCTGATTGCCTTCTTAAAATTGCTGAATATTTTCCTTCCCTCTCTTACGCTGGTCACCAGTTGCTCCAGGTTATCGTCGGTGAGAATGAGGTCAGCTGCCTGCCTGGCGATTCCTGTACCCCTCTGCCCCATGGCAATTCCTACATCAGCACCCTTAAGGGCTGGTGCATCATTGACTCCATCACCTGTCATGGCAACGATCTTCTTATTTTCTTTGAGCGCCTGCACTATTTTTAGCTTTGCGTCTGGAAACACTCTTGCAAAAACATGAACTGTAGCTACCTGTTCAGCTAATGATGAAGTGTTCATGTTAAAAATTTCTTCTCCGGTCAGACAAACATCTGCGTTGGCGACTCCTGCCTCTTTGGCAATGTGTGACGCCGTTACAGGATAGTCACCGGTTATGATCTTAATTTCAATACCTGCGTTGGTCAGCTCCTTAAATACTTTGGGAATGTTCGCCTTCAGCGGATCGTGGAAGATCAACAATCCTTCAAAATGCCAGTCGTATTGGTCCTGCGTCTCCGCGATCTTCCTGTTCAGGATATATGCGCTGCAAACACCGAGTATCCTGAAGCCCTTCGCACTATATTCAAGATTTTTTTTAAGCACGATATCTTTTTCCTGTTGATCCAGTTTGCAGACATCCACAATTCTTTCTACTGCACCTTTCCCTGCAACAAGAAATTGGTCAATGTTGGAATAGACGTGGCTCATCATGGGAGGACGACCTGCAAGGGAATATTCGTGCACCAGTGTAAATTCACGCAGCTCCTTTCCTCCTTCCATTTCACGAAATTTTTCCCAGATTGCTTTTTCCATCTCATCAAATGGATCCCGTTCACTTGCGAGTGTAGCATAGAAATAGAGTCGGTGGTTTCCCTGAACCGGAATAGGGGGCAGGCCAACTTCATGACGAAAGTCAAAAGTTTCAATTTTTGAGAGGCTCATTTTATTCTGCGTGATCGTGCCCGTTTTATCAAGACAGATTACGTCCACCCTGCCGAGATTTTCAACGGTTTGAGGCTGCCGCGCAATGATGCCAAGCCGGGATAATTTGAGTGCGCCGAGAGCCATGAAGGAGGAAAAGGCGACAGGGATTTCTTCGGGAATTGCAGATAACGCAATAGTTAAGGCCAGGAGGATGCTATGAGCAAGGTCGTGTGTGCTTAGTAAGTTAACTATAAATATGGTAACTAATCCCCCAAAGCCAAAGAACGCAAGTCGCTTAATGAATTTGTTGATCTGGATTTGCAAATGACTCTTGGATGACTCTACAGTCTGAAGAGCCTGTCCAATTTTTCCCAGCACCGTGTTGATACCGGTTGCAGTAACGCTGGCGTTACATTTGCCGCTGTTAATAGAGGTGCCCTGAAACAATTGGTCATGGTCATCCTCTGCGGATTTTTCAACCGGGAATGACTCGCCTGTGATCACCGATTCGTTTGCGGTGAGATCGTTTGCTTCCAACACGCGAGCATCTGCAGGGACTTTCATTCCTTCTTCCAGGATGATGAGGTCTCCAGGTACCAATTCGGTGCCGGGTACCAATTCAATCCTGCCATTTCTTAGCGTAGGAATCATGGGTTCTGAAAGTTCGTTCAGAGCGGCTATTGCATTTGAAGATCTGATTTCCTGGAAGAAGGAAATAGCAGAGACAATAAGGAGGGCCACAATCATCATTCCCCCTTCTGTACTACTTCCCAAAACAAAATAGGTGATAGAAGAAAGTAAAAGCAAAACGAACATGGGTTCCAGCACGGTATCTTTGACGAAGCGTAAGATTCTTGTGTACCTGCTGGTTGTGATCTTGTTCTTGCCAAATTTGAGCTGTAATGACGCCACTTGTTCCGTGGTCAGGCCGCTTAAGTGCTGCAAACCGGATTCCTTCGTTGATGTTTTATTCGGGATCGCGACGTCCATTCGGAAAAAATGATTAGCCTCGTTAAAATCAGCCTTTGTCGATTTTTGAGGAACTTAAGTTAGGCAATAACTTTTGGAAACAGGGCTTCGGCATCTGCCTTATAGCACAATTCAGTACCCGGGTTCAAGGTTGCGGCAGTTCCACAGGCTACCCCAAAGCGTAAAGAATCTGAAAGGCTCATTCCCTGGTGAATTGCAAAAATAATTCCCGCCACCATGCTATCGCCAGCACCCACTGTGCTCTTCACAGTCACCTTTGGTGGTTTCGCAAAATAGGTAGCGTCTTTGGTAACCATCATGGCACCCTTATCAGCCAGCGAAACCACAATGTTTTTGCATTCATAATTTTTGATTAAAGCCTTTGCAGCCAATTCGGCTTGCTGAGCAGAGCTAATTTCTACGCCTGTGAGGTTGGCGAGCTCGCCAAGATTTGGTTTTATCAGAAATGGAGAGAATTGTAGCGCATTCTTCAATGCAGCGCCGGAGGTGTCGATAATCAGTTGCGCGTTCTTATTTTTTGCGAAGGTGGCGAATTCTTCAAAAAAAGCAGGAGACAAATCATCCGGCATGCTGCCGCTAATCACTATATATGCAGGTGCTGTTTTCAGCGATACCGCTTCAAAGCAAGCCCGCCATTCCGCCTCAGCAGTATGTCCGCATGGCATGGTAAAGCGATATTGTTTGCCAGTTGATAATTCATGAATTACGATATTTTCCCTGGTTTCCTGCTTCCCTTCTATACTGATGTATGGAATATGCTGCGCATCTAACAAATGCCTGAGAAATCCTCCCGCATAGCCGCCTGAAATAAATACGGCCGTGGCATTGATCCCCAGCCTGTTTAACACAGTGGCGACATTAATACCGCCGCCTCCTGGCTGAACAAACGGTTGATCACATCTTAACTTTCTGTCAGGAAAAATTTGCGCCACCGTGATTGTCTTGTCAATGCACGGACTTATTGTAACGGTGACAACAGAACTCATTTGTTGCGGGTGTATGTTTCTATGAGCGTATTATGCTAAATTTAATTTATTCTATGCATGCAGAGACATGACCGGGACCTCAGCATTAAGCATAATTTTCTTTGATTTGCTTGGCCGAAAAATTTGTTCCAGGAGACTGTGAGATTTAGGAAGAATGATTAGTAAATCAAGTGCTAATTTCTTCGTGTATTCTCCAATGCCTTGTTCCAGATCACCCTTGTGAGGATAATGATATTTTGGCTGTACCTCACCAAGCATTGACATGAGCCAGGCTGACTCTTCCGCTTTGTGCCTTGAAATTGGTTTGTCAAAGGAAGGGTTGATATGAATGACATGCAATTCAGCATCGAATTCTTCCACCCAGTCTTTAATTTCTCTTATTCTAACAGATTCTGCGACGTCATCAAGATCACAAGCAAGGCCGATCCTTGAAATTTCCTTAAATCGTTTATTTGATGGCACAACAATCAGTGGCCAGGTCAAATTTTTGAGTGCAGATATTGCTTCGCTGCCAAAAATAACTCTGCCCAATGCGGTTTCCGATTCCGCACCAATCACTACTGCAACGGGGACAATTTTCTTACAATATTCTTCTAATTCGTTTATAAAGGAACCGCCCTCGACGGAAGTGTGGATAGTGATACGGCCACCTGTTTGCACGAGCAGCTTTTCCTTTAGCTCATCAAGCAGCTTTGCGCCTTCTTCTTCTGCATTTTCGATGTAAAAGGGCGGCATGGACCCGTCTGTAAAGGGTACCATGAGCGGAAACACATAGAGCAGGTTCAGGTGAGCCCGAACCCTGACAGCCAGTTCAGCTGCATAGCTCGCTGCATTGTTGGCATTATCAGAAAAGTCAACGGCGGCAATGATATGTTTCATAATCAGTATTTTAACTTTTCAACTAAATTGAACGCTATAGAAGGTTTTTATCCCGGATGATGATTTTGTTCAGGCTGTCGCTTTCTAGTTGTAATTATTGAATAATTGCTGTCCACCTGAAGTAATAATATCAGCAGAGCAAGTGACATGATAAAAGTGGATGGGAAGCCGGCGCCTACACCCAATGGAAGAATTGCCGCCAGGAACACAATGGCAGCGATAGCGCCTAATTTGAATATTCTACCGGGCATCAGCATTGACACGGCGATAAAAGCCTGGCAAACGACGATGGTTCCCACCATCTGCTTAATATGGTGCGAGAACCAGCCGTTGATAAAATTTTCGTAGAACTTGCTCCATGTCAGGCTCGCATACATAAGGTATTCTCTTTCGTTGCTACTCACTGTAGACCAGTTTTTCCATGATGCCCAGGCAAATAACAGAAAGAAGGAAATTCTGCAGATGCGCGGCAATTTAAAGGCCAATACCAGTTGAACAATTGCAATCAAATTGGCAATTGAAAGTAGTACGATATAAAGATGGTTGTCTAGCCCTTTCATAAGTTCCGATAACCGGGTTAAAGATGTGAAATGAAGATTGGCTGGGTGAGGGTTTCGATCAAAATTTCTGCTTTGCTCTTGCTAAAGAGATTTGAAAGTGTACTGCGTCCATAAGATCCCAGAACCACGAACAGATTTGGTCGCTTAATCAGGTAATCAAATAGCGCTGTTTCAGCTTCGCCACTCAGCGCGTGGTATTCCACATGCTCATAGTGATCTCTGAGCCATTCCGAGAATTTGATTTTTTCAAGATCCTGCCATTGACCTGTCTCTGTTACCTTCAGGATGGTTAGTTTCAGCCTCTTAAATTCCGGAAATAAGTAGGTGAACTGTTTTATTGCAAATAGAGCCGAAGCAGAGCCATCATAGGCGAAAGCGATCTCCGTGATCTCCTTAAAACTTTGCGGTGCAATGACCACAGGACATTCTGCCTGCCTCATCACATGCCTTGCAAAGTCAGAAGGGCTACCTTCAAATTTTCGTTTGAAAGAAGTTGCCGAATCAATAATAAGCAGATCTGCATACCTGCTTTCACGAATCAGTTCTTCATCGGGTACACCACGGTCTCTGTGTACACCAAATCTTACGCCTTCTTCACAGCACCTGTTCTTGAAAATCGAAATATTCTGTTCGATAAGCTCTACTTTGTGACGGTGTCCCTCTGTCTCTACTTCAATAGGCCAATCAGAATAGGCCATATTGCTGGGAGCCTTAAATGCCTCCCTTTGCTCCTCAACAAAATTCTCCAGGAAGACACCCACAAGCCTGGATTTGGTAAGACGGGCAATGTAGCAGGCAAAACTCAAAGCCTGCGCGTCAATCCGAACGCCATCAATTGCAAGCAAGACCTTTTCCATATTTTTTTTATTAAAAGTAGTTGCGAGAAAAAGCGAAAGCAATGAGCGGCATCACCTTGATGGATGATTTGTGTCAGTAGCCACCCAGCCATCTACACTTTGCGAGAGTTCATGCTCCATGGCAATTGCCCCTGGGAAAAGTATATTGTTCTCCAGGTGGATATGCTGAACCAGGTCGCCGTCCAGTTCCTGTAAGCTCATCAACGCTACGCGATGGGAAGCACAGGCCTTTTCAGGAAGCTGAAAGTCACGGGTCAATTCCCTTATTCTTTGAAGATCGTGTCCAATCTGCTCATTTTCGGTCATGACATCTTCGATCGGCTTACGGAGCGTTCGTACAAACATGCTTGCATAAGGTTCTCCGTTCGAATACGCGCGAAACAGTTTCTTGATATATGGGAAAATCATTTCCTCTTCGTGCGCAATGTGCAGCCACAATCTCTTATTAAGTGATTTGAACGCATCTTCCAACTCCACCAGTCCGCCTAAGTGATTCTTATGACCCTCGACAAATCCTGAAAGACTGTCGCCGATTTGCTCAAGGTGCATTCTCAGAAATTCATGGTGAATGTTGATGATATAATCTATCAGAAAATCCAGCGGCCAGACGTCGAATCTTGTGGCAGGAGAGACGCAAATGGTGCGTCGCATGGAATCCATTTCTGCTACTATATTTTCAACATTAAGTCCTCTTGCTTCGCAGGCGAGCTTCAATGAATGCCTGCCCCCACAGCAATAATTGATACCATGCCGGCTCAATACCTTTGCAATCCGGTAGTCGTCCTTCACGAGGTCTGTGACCCACTCGTTTTGATCAATCGTTTTCATTTGAGCTCTATTATTTACATGCAAATTAGCAGTCGCCTTCATCAAAAAAGCTGACATTCGTCATGTCTCCCGGAATAGAGAATTCCGGTTATTTCCTATAATTTCGGCGGGTGTTCAAAGAGAGGTCCTTTAACGTGATTATTTTTTGTGTTGCGCTGACAATCGTCACCGCAGTGTTGCAATACATTTTCCCCGAATTAAGCTTTCTGGACGGGGGCCTGATTGTGGCCGTTCTACTTACGATTTTTGTGAAGAAAGACAACCCCACGCTCATCTTTGGCGTCATCGGCATCTTATTGATTATTGTTTCAGGATTATACCCCCATGAGAATATTACTACGCAACAAGTCGTCATGCAGCGTTCGTTCTCAGCTGTTTTGCTCATCCTTACGGTTATTTCCGTGTTATATGTGAAGCGTCTCTATGCCTCCATGGAATCAGATCAGCAACAAGTGAAGGCGCTATTTGACAATGCGACGGAGGGGATGATCCTTACCAATCAAAAAGGCGAGATTATTTTAATCAATCCTGCGGCACTTCATATGTTTCAATACACACATGAAGAATTGATCGGCAGAAATATTGAAATGCTGATCCCCGCCCGCTTCGGGCACAGTCATGTGAAATACCGGCAAATGTTTTACGAGAAGCCTTCAAACCGTTCGATGGGACAAGGCCGCGACCTCTTTGCAAAAACCCGGAATGGCGAAGAATTTCCTGTTGAAGTGAGTTTGAGCTATTACAAGCAAAAAAATGAAGTGTTTGTAATTGCCTTCCTCGTAGATATTACGCAGCGCAAAGAGTACGAGCGCAATCTAATACGCCAGAAGGAGCAACTTCAAAATGTCACTGAAGACATTCGAAGCCTCAATGCCGAACTCGAGTCCAAGGTGAAGGAAAGAACGATGATTTTGCAGGAAGCG
>Ga0163163_10001761_pt1 | contig 18241 bp, 20 predicted proteins | sample S65metaG_FD_119766 | JGI IMG/M metagenome (GOLD analysis project Ga0163163, IMG submission 119766) | Switchgrass rhizosphere microbial communities from Kellogg Biological Station, Michigan, USA - S6-5 metaG | ecosystem: Host-associated > Plants > Roots > Rhizosphere > Soil | place: USA... | reverse complement strand
GAGGCGCCGACGCCGCCGACTCCGGCAGTGGTCGCGGCGAGCATTGCCACCATCCCGCCTCCGCCGACCATCGCGATGGAGACGACGATCGCACCGGTCAAGCCGCCCGCACCGGTCGAGCAGATCGGCATCTTCGTGCGCTTGTGGCGCTTCCTGTTCGGTGGCGCCGGCGAGGCGCCAAAGCCGGCCGCGGCGGAGCCGCAACGCGATGCCGGCCGGCCGTCGCACGAAGGTCGACGCGACCGACACGAAGGTCGTCACGGCGGAGATCGAGATCGCGACCGGCATGGCCGCCATCAGCGTGACCGCGGCCGCGATCGCGACCGGGGTCGTCACGATCACAAGGACAAGGCAGCGTCGGGCGACGGGCGTCGTGACGGACGTCGCGATGGCCACCACGGTCAGCGCGATGGTCAACGTGATGGCCAGCGTCATGAGCGCAAGCCGCGCGAGCATTCGGATGCCGCGCGCGGACCGGCACAGCAGCAACAGCAGCAACAACAACAGCACCCGCCACAGCAGCAACAGCAGCAGCCGACAGCACCGAAGCCTGACGCAGCTCCGCCGCAGTCTGGCGAGCAAGGTCGCAACGAGCGTGCCGATAATGGAGATCGCGGCGATCGGGGCGAACGTGGCGAACGGGGCCGCGGCGGGCGTCGCGGACGTCGTCGGCGCGGCGGCAGAGGTCGCAGTGGCGAAGGCGGAGCCGACGCAGGCGCAGGCGGAGGCGGAGGCAACAACTCCGAGACGCGCGCGGAATCCACAGGTGACTCGCAGCACAGCCTTGATCTGGCCGCACCGCGTGCGGAGCAGCCGCGAACGGAGCATGCATCCGAGGCACCGCCACCGCCGAGACAGGAGCGCAGCGAGCCCGCTGGAGATTCCAGCCACGCCGACTCCAAGCACTATACGGTGTGGTCGGGCGGCCCCACGCCGAGCAGCGGCTCATGGGGCGGCGGCGGCGGACGCCGCGAAGAGTAGGAAGTCAGGCTGAAGCCTGACCCACGAAGAGGTCAGGCTCAGGATCTTGTGGGTCAGGCTTTAGCCTGACTCTGAAGCTCTCTCAACAATCCCTCCGCAGCTTCTTCGAGCAGGTCCAGCACCTGCTCGAAGCCCTGCGGCCCGCCGTAGTACGGGTCCGGCACCGCGCGCAGCGACGCATCCGGCCCGAACTCCATCATCAACCGAATGCGCTCGTGACGATGCGCCGGTGCTCGCCGGCGCAGCTCGCGCAGGTTCTGCTCATCCATCGCCAGGATCAGATCGAACTCGTCGAAATCGCTCGTGCGCACTGTGCGCGCACGCAGCGCGGACAAGTCGATGCCGCGTCGGAGCGCAGCCGCGATCGAACGATCGTCGGGCGGCTCGCCGACGTGATAGTCGTGCGTGCCTGCGGAATCGAGCTCGACCGACAGCTGCGGCGCACGCTGCGCCAGCAAAGCGCGAAACACCCCCTCCGCGCTCGGCGAGCGGCAAATATTGCCCATGCAGACAAACAAGATGCGCACCAGATAGTTCCTAAGCTCCTGAAACTCTGCAGTTTGTCGGCCATCGGGCCCATGAAAACCGCCTCATATAATAGGCGCGTCAGGGAGCGTTTGGCGCACGTGGGATCAATAGGGTGCGCCTGTATATCGGAGAGCGTTCAGAGGCCAATCGCCGCGCGACATTCACGGTACTGCTCACCCTGCTCCTGCACCTTGCGGACGAAGTCAGCGAAAGTCGCGCCTGTCATCGGCACCGGTGGCGGGCAGCTCGCTCGTACCAGCGGGGACGGGCTGTCCGGTGATGGCCGCGTTAATGAGCTCGAGCACGCGGTCAGGAGCAACGCAATTGCCAGGCAGGTGCACGATCTCACGTTCGGTCTCCTGTCGAATGGTCACTCGCTGCTGCTTCTGCCGGGAGATCGCATTGGCGATCGTCGCCAGCGCGATGTCGCGTGTCTCCTGGCGCACCTTGTCCTCCCTCGCCTGGTCCGCGATCACGCTGTCCTTGCCCATTCGATAACCCTGCCACCCCGCGCCCGCGACGCCGAGCAATGCTCCAAGGATGCCGACTAGCCATGCCTGCGGGATCACCGCACGCCCTGCCCGGTGACGAAGGCAGGAATCTTCGCTGCGGAGATCCGACATGCCGACGACTTCGATGTCGGCAGCGCGGCCGTCGACGTGCTCGCTCTTTGCGGATCCGCCGACGAGCGTGTTGAGCCAGATCGGGCGATAGCCCGAGAGCACGCGCACCGGCATGCCGAGCTCGGCGCGGATCGGTTCGAGCACGAGCAAGCAGAGCCTCGCCAGGTTGTTTTGTATCGCCGGTGTCGGCTCGATCGACTTGCCCATCCGCGTTGCAACGTCGCTGCGCGTGAGCTCGCGAAGTGTGAAGTTGGGGGTGAGCTGGTCGACCTTCGCCTCGATGCGCTCAAGGCGCTCGTCCTGGGAGTCCTGCCGCGCTTCGAGGCGGCCGAGATCTCGTTGCACGTCCGTCACCTTGCACTCCCGCTGATCCGGTGCTTCTGGCACCATGCGCGTCCTGCAATTGCCCGGAGCCCCGGATGTCGATCAGGTCGATCGCGCGACGTGGACTGGACGCGTACCACACCTATCGCATCGCGCAGCTCGGCTCTGCGCCGTCCTGGCGCCGGGTGGCGGGCGGACTCGAGATGCTCATCGACCCGACTGACTGGGTCGACCAGCAGTTCTATCTCGGCACCTACGAACCGCCGATGCAGCAGCTCATCTCGGCGCTTCTGCGGCCGGCCGAGATCGCTGTCGACGTCGGTACACACAAGGGTTTCTTCACTCTGCAAATGGCCGCGGCCGTGGGCCCGGGCGGCATGGTCATCGCCGCCGACCCGGATCCGCGCGCGTTCATCGACCTGCAGGGGAACTGCACGCACAACCGGCTGCAGAACGTCCACACGTACGCAGTCGCGATCGGCGACGCGCACGGGACGTGCGACATCGCCATCAACCGACAGCTCGGCTGGAGTAGCCGCTTCCCGAACGAGCTCGCGCGGGCCGGCGTCATCGAGAAGACGACCGTGCGCGTGATGCCGCTCGATGCGGTGATCGCCGAGTGCGAGCCAGGACTCGACCAGCGTGTGCGGTTCGTGAAGATTGACGCCGAGGGCTCCGAGCATCTGGTGCTCGCCGGCATGGTGGCAACGATCAGTGAGCACAGGCCTGCGATCTCGGTCGAAGTGAACGCGACGGCGCTCGCCGCGGCCGGATCCTCGGCCGGCGAGCTTGCGCGCTTCTTCCGCGAACACGCCTACGCACCGCACGCGATCGAGTGGCAGCGCAATCGCTTCGGCATCGCTCGCCTGCAGTTGCGCGAGGTGAACCTCGCCAGCGTCGACAGGCCGCTGCTCGACGTGGTCGCGATCCCCGAAGGCTCCGAATTGATCGAGCGCGTCCAAGGCTTCATAGCCTCCAGCTGAGCTCGGTGTCACCGATGCCGCACTGACCAGCGGCCGTGAAGACTGCCGACGTCCCGTTGAAAAGCGTGATCGTGCCGCCCGTGTCGATGCGGATGAACGAGATCTTGCTCGTCGTGTTATCCGCGGTCTGACGGATGCAGAAGCGAATAGCGGACGGGCGGATCTCGGCGGGCACGCCGGTCAACTGCTTCTGCCCCGTGGTCGTGCTCGTGTCGAGGATCTGCGCGCAGGTTGCGTGCACGACGTTGCCATCGTCGATCGTCCAGGTGGTCGCGCGCTGTACTGCGCCGAGCACGCCATTGACGAGCGTCAGGTTCGTCCAGCTACGGACCCGGATCGCCGAACTCGAGCGCCTGGTCTACGTGCCCGGCGTGTGGCGCTGTCCCAAGTGCCAGTTCAGCCCGATGCGCACCGCGCTGAACGTCGTCACCGGCAGAGCTTCGGCCGACGATACGACGGGCGAGAAGTGTCCGAACTGCAAGTCGCCGCTGGAGAGATCCGGAGAGCGACGCCTAAGTCGCCGACGTTCCGCGTGAAGCGCAGCGCACATTTTGCTGCCCATGCAAACGAATAGGATGCGCATAGCCTGATTATTGCAGGAAAGGCCCGCAGCATGGATCGTTGCCCCCAGCACCGATCCGCTGGTTCCGAGTCCTGGGGAAGAATGTGCGCCGCAGACCGATGGGAGAGCTCACATGAACGTTCGTCGCGCACTGGCCGTGGTGTTCGCGTGCTTGACTGTGTTCGCAGGGGGCTGCGCGACTTTGCAGAGCGATCCCTTGCAAGTAACCGTTGCCGGCATCGACCCCCTGCAAGGCGAAGGCATGGAGCTGCGCCTGATGGTCAAGCTGCGCGTGCAGAACCCGAACGACGCACCGATCGACTATCGCGGCGTCGCACTCACGATGGATGTGCAAGGCAAGACCCTGGCGAGCGGCGTGAGCGACAGCAGCGGTACCGTGCCGGGCTTCGGCGAAGCGGTCATCGCTGTGCCCGTGTCGATCTCGGCATTTCGCATGGCGCGGCAGGCGCTGGCCTTGAAGGACAACACCGGCAAGATCGCTTACGAAATGAAGGGCAAGCTCAGCAGCTCGGGGTTCGCCACCAAGCGTTTTTCAGCGAACGGTGAGTTCGATCTGTCGCCGTCGCCCGCGGCGACGACGACAGAATGAGCTACTTCAGCGCGCCAGCGAGCAGGTTCTGCACAGTCGGACCGCCGGCCTTGCCGAGGTAGTTGGTCACCATCGGCGTGAACTGCGCGACCGTGTCCGCGTTCATGCCGAGTTTCCCCAGCGCGCCGTTCAGGCCCTTGAGATTCTTCAGCGGTCCGGTAACGGCGCCGAGCTTCTTCGCGGTCTCCAGATAACCGGAAGCGCCGGGCACCAGCGACGCGATCTTGTCGAAGTCGCCCTTGGCGAGCTTCTCCTGCAGCAGCGTCAGATAGGAGCCGATGCCGCCTTTCGCCTGGTCTTCCGTAACACCTAGTTGGCTCGTCAACGCGCCCATCAACGGATTCTTCAGCGCTGACGTCAAGCTGTCCGTCTTCAACGGCACTTGTGCGTGCACGACCAGCGGTAACGCGGCAAGCACGGTCAACAGTGTTCGTCGTTTCATAGCGAACTCTCCTGCAGATCGGCGGCAGTATTGCGCCGCCGAGAATCGACGCCTATCCGCAGCGGGGGCGAACGGCGCCCGGGCTCGCCCTAGACACAAATGCCGATACCGGCTGTGCGCGAACCTGCGTACAAAACGCTGCGCTCTTGCAGGTACGTGCCGGATGAGCCGGCGCGCATAACGAGAATGACGAAACCAGTGCATGGCTTCGCGGAAGGTGACCGCGTGCGCGCGCCGCGGCGCCCGCAATTCCCTCAAGGCACCGTCGTCAAGGTGATGGACCAGGGCTTTCTGCTCGTACGCTGGGACGGCGACGTGCTGGAGACGGCGCACTACTCGGAGCTCGAGAAAGTCTCCGCTTAGGTACGCGCGCCCAGCGATGCGCGCACGCGAGCCGCGTCGCCTTCGGTGTCGACGCCTGCGGGCGGCGGCACCGCCGCGATGCCGACGACGAGCTTCATGCCGGCCTGCAACGCGCGCAGCTGCTCCAGCTTTTCCGTGACTTCCAGATCGCTCGGCGACATCGCCGTCAGCGTGCGCAGCGCGTCGACGCGATACGCATAGATGCCGAGATGACGTTGCGCTCCAAGAATGCTGGTCTGACTTGCGAGCCCGTGCGCGGCGCCATCGCGATGCCACGGAATCGGCGCGCGACTGAAGTACAGCGCCACGCTGCCGCGACCCGTGACGACCTTGACGACATTCGGATCCAGGAACTCGTGCACGCTCGTGATCGGCGTGCACAGCGTCGCGACGTCCGCATCCTCGTGACGCTCCAGCAGCGATGCAACCTGATCGATCAGCTGCGGCGGCAGCTGCGGCTCGTCGCCCTGCACGTTCACGACGACCGTGCGCCCGCCCCAGCCGCGCGCTGCCGCAACCTCAGCGATGCGATCGGTGCCGGACATGTGATCGGCGCGCGTCATCACGGCCAGCGAGCGCCCCGGCGCACGTGGATCGATGGCAGCAGCAGCGATGCGTGCGTCGTCCGTCGCGACCAGCACTTCATCGGCAGCGCTCCGGCAGGCAGCATCGATGACCCACTGGATCATCGGCCGGCCGCCGAGATCGACCAGCGGCTTGGCCGGCAGGCGCGTCGACGCGTAGCGGGCGGGGATGACGACTTTGAATCCCATGCAGCGGCTTCAGTCCCGCAGCAGCGGATCCATGGGCTCGAGCGCGCGCGCTTCTTCTTCGAGCATCACGGGAATGCCGTCGCGAATCGGATAGGCGAGCCGATCGGCGCGACAGACCAATAGCTGCTGCACCTTCGAGTACTGCAAGGGTCCCTTGCAGAGCGGGCACGCGAGTATGTCGAGCAGCTTCGTATCCATGGTTGTCATCCGAGTCGATCGAGCATTGCCTGCACCGCCGCCGCATCCTGCTCGGTCACCATGACGTCCATGCGTACGGCCCAATGCCGCTGATCGGCGATTGCGCGCGATTTTACTGCATCCTTTTCCGTCATCAGCACCGGCAACGCATCGGGAAAGCTGATGTCCGCGGCGGTCAGGCGAGCATGATCCGGCAGCGCGTGAGGCGCAACCTCGATGCCGAGCTCCTGCAGGGCTGCGAAGAACTGCTGCGGATGGCCGATGGCTGCAACCGCGTGCACACGGCTGCCTCTGAACGTTTCCACAGGACGCGTCTCGCCGCCGACCAGCGCCCATGCCTCGGCTAGCCGCGCGCACGCTTGGATCGTTGCGGGGACAGGCGTCAGCGAACGCGCAGAACCGTCGCGCCAGGAGATGACGCGCAGGTCTGCCTGCGTGAGTCGGCTCACCGGCTCGCGCAGAGGGCCCGCCGGAAGCAGCCGTCGATTGCCGACGCCGCGCCGTCCGTCGATGACGACGATCTCGCGATCGCGCGCCAGTCGATAGTGTTGCAGTCCGTCGTCCGACAGCACGATCTCCGCGCCGCGCTCGATTGCTCGCTGCGCGGCGGCCACACGATCGGGCCCGGCGACTACGATCGCGCCAGTGCGACTCGCCAGCAGCACTGCCTCATCGCCCACTTCTTCCGGCGCAGAGTCGCTGCTGACGTCACGAGGCCAGTGCGACGAGTTGCCGCCATAACCGCGCAGAACGATCCCCACGCGTCTGCCCTGCGCCTGCAACAGCGTAGCGAGCCAGATCGTGAACGGCGTCTTGCCGGTGCCGCCGACCGTGACGTTGCCGATCACGACGACGGGCCGCGCGACGCGAACCCGCGGCAGTAGACCGATGCGATATGCCAGACGTCGGCACGTGACCACCGCGCCGAACAACCACGATAGCGGCAACAAGACGAGAGAGAGCCACTGCGCGTGCCGGTCGTACCAGACTCGCTGCAGGAACGAATCGGCGGAGGCGCTCACGCGGCGAACTGGAGTCGATGCAACGTCGCGTACTGTCCGTTACGTGCCAGCAGCTCGGCGTGGGTGCCGCTTTCCACGATACGGCCCGCCTCCATGACGACGATCAGATCCGCGTTTTCGATCGTCGACAGGCGATGTGCGATGACCAGCGTCGTGCGGTTGTGCATCAGCTCCTCGAGCGCTCCCTGGATGATGCGCTCGGACTCCGAGTCGAGCGCCGACATCGCTTCATCGAGGATCAAGATCGGCGCGTCCTTCAATAGCGCGCGGGCGATCGAGATGCGCTGACGCTGGCCGCCGGAGAGCAGCACGCCGCGGTCGCCCACCATCGTATCGAGCCCCGCCGGCAGCGACTGCGCGAACTCCATCACGTGCGCGGCCCGCGCCGCTTCTTCGATTGCCTCGGGCGATGCCTCGCGCCCGAACGCGATGTTCGCGCGGATGGTGTCGTTGAACAGCACGACTTCCTGACTGACCATCGCTATCTGGTCGCGCAGATTCGTCAGCTCGTATTCGCGCACGTCGTGACCATCGACGCACACTGTGCCCTCGTTGACGTCGTAGAACCGTGGCAGCAGATTCACCACCGTCGACTTGCCGCTGCCGGTCTTGCCGACGATCGCGAGTACCTGCCCCGCATTCACGCGCAGGCTCAGGTCCTGCAACGTGATGCCCTTGCCGACCGGATACGAGAACGACACGCGCTCGAATTCGATTGCGCCGCGCACGCGCTGCGCCACGAGCTTGCCGCCCGGCGGCTCAGCCGGCTCATCGAGCAGCTCGAAGATGCTCTGCCCGGCAGCGATGCCCTGCTGCATCGGACCTGCGACTGCGACCAGGCTGCGCAGCGGCTGACTGATGTTGACCAGCGCGACCAGGAAGCCCATCAGCTCGCCCATGGTCTTGCGCCCGTGCACCACGTCGGCGATCGCAATCGACAGCACGACTGCCGAGCCGAGCGCCATCACCAGCTGCACGACCGGATTGGACAGGCCCTTGGTGAGCACCAGTCGCATGAACGACCTGCGGTTGTGCTCGTTGACCGCTTCGAACTGCGCGTTCTGGTAACCCTGCGCGTTGTAGACCTTGACGACGCGCGGCGCGTCGAGGGTTTCCTTGGCGACGCGCGTGATGTCGCCCATCGAGTCCTGGATGCGCCGGCTGTAGCGACGGAATTTGCGGTTGATGATGGTGGCCAGCCATGCCACCACCGGACCCATCGTCATGGCGATCGCCGCCAAGCGCGCGTTCGTATAGAACAGGTAGCCGATCGAGAGGAGCACCGTCAGCGACTCGCGCACGGCAACGACGATCGAATCGGTCGCTGCCGTGCCGACCTGTTCCGTGTTGTAAGTCAGCCGCGACAGCAGCACGCTGCTCGAATTGCGATCATAGTAGCCGATCGGCAGCTGCATCATGCGCTCGAAGATCTGCGAGCGCAGCCGCTTGACCACGTGCCGGCCGACGTGGCCCATGCAGTAGGTCTGCACGAAATCGCCGAGGCCGCGCAGGATGAACAAGCCGATGAGCGCGAGCGGCAGGATGATGATCGTGTCCGGGTCGCGCTCCGCCATGATGTCGCCGAACTTCTTGGCGAAGGCCGCGAAGGCAGCCATGCTGGCCGCGAACAGGGCGGCGCCGAGCACGCCGAGCACGAACGCCCCCAGATGCGGCCGCACGTAGCTCAACAGACGGCGATAGGTCTGCCACGCGCCCGGCGCGAGCACTGACTTCGGAGTGCGATCGGGAGAGTTCATGCGGACCGGTGAGTTCCGTTCAGTTCGCGGCTGGCGCAGTGCCGCTCTCGTTCACGGTCGCGATGCTGATGGCGCGAAATCCGAGGCGGCCGAGAACGTCCATTGCAGTCACGACTGACTGATGCGTGCTGCGGGCGTCCGCGCGAATCGTGACCGGAATGTCGCGCGCTTCGCCCGCAACCTTCGCGATGGCGGCGGACAACGTGGCCGGACTGGTATTGATGAGCGTCTGGCCGTTGACGCGATATTCGCCCGAAGCCGTGACGCTGACTTCGATGGGATCGCGCTTCTGCCCGGCCACGGGCTCCTTGCTGGCCTGTGGCAGCTGCAGTGTGATACGCGAGTCGTCCACGAACTTGGTCGAGAGCATGAAGAAGATCAGCAGCAGCAGGATCACGTCGATGAGCGAGATGACGTTCAGCTCGGGATCTTCGTGATCGCGCGAGCGCAGCCTCATGCGGCGGCTCCTCTCGAGCCGGCGGCGTGGGCGCCCGTTTGCATGCGGATGCCAGTCTGCTGCTCGATCGCCTGCACCAGCTTCATCGCTTCCTTTTCCATTGCCACGACCAGCCTCTCGACCCGGCCGCGCAACAGGCGATAGCAGATCGTCGCCGGGATCGCCACAGCCAGGCCCGCCGCCGTGCAGATCAGCGCCTCGGCGATACCGCCGGCAAGCGCTGTCGGATTGCCGACGCCGGCGGTCGTGATGGCGTTGAACGTGCGGATCATGCCCGTCACCGTGCCGAGCAGTCCCATGAGTGGCGACAGCGACGCGATCATGCCGAGCGTGCTGATGAACCGTTCCAGCTCGTGCACCACGTGACGGCCGGTGTCCTCGATGGCTTCCTTGAGGATCGCGCGGTCACGGTGACGATTGGCGAGACCGGCGGCGAGCACCTTGCCCAGCGGCGAATTCTGCTCGAGCGCTGCGATGTGCTTGTCCTGGATCTGCCCCTGCTCGACCCAGCGCCACACCTTGTCGGTGAGCTCCGCCGGCAACACCCGCTTCGACTGGAGTGTCCAGAGTCGTTCCAGAATGATGGCCGCGGCGACGATGGAGGCGAGGATGAGCGGCCCCATCATGAAACCGCCGGCTTTCACTATTTCGAACATGAGTGCAGACGTGTATGTCCGGAGTGGGCCTCGTTATTAGCGCGGCATAGTAGCAGATAGCGGCGCGGCGCCAGTCAGCGACGCCAGTAGCGTCGCTGCGTCTGCCGATATTCGAGCACCAGCGGCGGACGACCGGCAGCGAATGTGATCTGGATCGCACCGCTGTCGGCCGTCGTCAGCACGCGTGCACCGGCTGCGCGCCAGCGTTCGGCGACTTCACGCCGCGGCAACCCCCAGCGATTGCGATATCCGGCCGAGATCAGCGCGAGCGCAGGACGCGCCGCTGCAACGAACGACGCCGTCGAAGAGGTGCGGCTGCCGTGATGAGGTACGACGACGACCGTCGTGCGTGGCAACCCGCTGTCGACGATTTCGGCCTCGGCGCCTGCTTCCACATCGCCGGCCAGCAACACAGCCCCCGCGGCGCTGTGGATCCGAAGCACGCAGGACGAATCGTTGTCGCTGGCCCGCGCGGAAGGCGCAGGATGCAGCATCTCGAACTGCACGCCATCCCAGAGCCACCGTTGCCCGCGTCGGCATCGCTCACGCGGTCGAGCAAGAGGCCCGACCGACGGCCCGGCCAGTACGTGCGCCACTGGCACGCTAGCGAGGATGCTGTTCGCGCCGCCACGATGATCGAGATCGCCGTGACTGATGACGAGCGCATCGACGTGCCGCACCCCGTAGCCGTACAGATAGGGCAACACAGCTAGCTCGCCGGCGTCACGCCCCGACGGAAACGCGGGGCCCGCGTCGTAAACGAGGACGTGCGCATGCGTACGCACGACGACGGCCAGCCCCTGCCCCACGTCGAGCATCGCCACCTCGAAATTACCGACAGCGGGGCCCGGCACGCGCTGAAGCACCAACGGCAGGCAGAGCACGACGCCGGCTAATCGCGTCGGCCAAATCCCCGGTGCGACGAGCAGCACAACCCCGATGACCATTGCGACGAGCGCGCCAACGGGCGGCTGCGGGAAATGCCATACCGCCAGCGGGCACTTGGCGAGCCACTGGAGCAGCGGCCACGTCCACTGCAGCACGTGCGCGGGCAGCGTCAGAATCCAATCGCCGGCCGGCAGCCACAACGACGCGGCACACGCGCCGAGAAGCACGGTGGGCACCAGCACCAGCGTGAACAACGGAATGGCGATGACGTTCGCAACGGGCGATATCAGCGACACGCTGCCGAACGCCGTGAGCAGCAGCGGTACGAGTCCGATCGTCACTGCGAGCTGGACGCGCGCGAATGCGGCGATGGGACCGTCACGCCTTACGCGGCCGGCAACAGCCAGCAGAATGATCGCGACCGCGCCGAACGACAGCCACGCGCCCGGCGCGAGCGGCGCGAAAGGGTCGATCAGCAGCACGCCGACGAGCGACAGACCAAGCGCATGCGAGACGGCGAGCTGGCGCCGATACCAGCGCGAACCGAAATAGATGACGAGCATCAGCATCGTTCGCTGCGTGGGCACCGACAATCCCGCGAGCGAGGAATAGAGAAGCGCTGCCGTTGCGCCGGCGATGACTTGCCCGTGCATCGCGCTCCAGCCGCGTGCCTGCGCGGAACGCAGCCGTACGATGGCACCGCCGAGCCACGCGGCCAGCGCTGCGACCATGCTGATGTGCAGACCGGAGATCGCCATCAGGTGCGTCGTACCGGTCGCAGCGAACACGCGCCACTGCTCGGTCGTCATCGCCTGCGTGTCGCCGACGGCGAGGCCCTGCAGAACGCCGAGCGCTCGCGGATCGTGCACTGCCTCCTGAACTCGCGCCGAGATCCAGCCGCGCGCACGGGTCACTGCATAGCGCACGGACGGCGGCGCAAGCTGGACGTTGCGAGCGTCATCGCGTACGTAGCCGGTCGCGCCGATGCCATCGCGAAACAACTGTGCCTCGTGATCGGCGCCGCCCGGATTGGCGAAACCGTTGCGCCGTTTGAGCCGGACGACCAGTTGCCACAGCTCGCCGGCTCCCGGTGCACGCGCGGCGCCGTACCACACGAGCCGAATGCGGGGTGAGACGCCGCGGCGCGGCTCCGCAACGTCAAGCAGAAATTGCGAATCTCCCGTTGCAGCCTGCGCAGCAAACGAGGCAACGTAACCGCGCACCAGCAAGTCCTGACCCTCCAGCGCCGGCGGCAGATCGCCGGCGACGCGGCCGGCGGCGCTCAACCACGTCCAGGCCAAACCTCCAATAAGTCCCGCAAGCAGCCCCGCCACCAGCTTGAATCTCCCGACGAGCGTCAGCGCGGCCGCAGCGACCAGCAATCCGATCGCGCCGTGCCAGTCCGGCAGCTGCGCCAGACAGTGGATGCAGCACGCCCCGAGCAGAAATGCGAGCACAACTCGCCCCATCCCGACCTCCCTGTCTGCGATACTTCGCGCCCTTATGCCGAGACGATTGTTCAAGAACCTGTCCCGCCAGCGGCAGCGCTGGAAACAGCCGTGGTTCATGCGGCCGTTCCGCCTGCTGCTCGAGCACCCCGCCTACTGGTCGCTCAACCGCCGCAGCGTCACGCGCGCGTTCGCGATCGGGCTGTTCATCTCCTTCATGCCGCTGCCCGTACACATCATCGTGGCGACGATCACCACGCTGCTGCTACGGCTGAACGTGCCGGCAGCGATCGCGGGAACGTTCTTCGCCAACCCGCTCACGATCGTGCCGATGTACATCTCGGCGTACTGGGTCGGCTGTCATCTGCTTGGCGTCAGCTTCCACAACATCGCGTTCGAGCTGAGCTGGGAGTGGCTGACGACGGCGTTGATTCCGATCTGGAAGCCGTTCCTGCTCGGCTGCCTGATCCTTGGCATCGCCACGGCCGTCACCGGCTACGTCACGGTCGGCGGCCTCTGGCACCTGACCCTGGTGCTGAAATATCACAAGCGCAAGGAAGTGAGCGCGCGCAGAGAGTCCGCGTTGGGAAAGAAATGAAGAGTCAGGCTGAAGCCTGACCCACAGGAAGAGCAACGTGGGTCAGGCTTCAGCCTGACAATCTTCCTTCCTGCAGCGTCAGCGTGCGCTGCATCCGAGTCGCGAGCTCCGGCGCGTGCGTCACGATGACGAGCGCAGTCTGCAGCTCGCGATTCAACTCCAGCATCAGCTCGAACACCTGGCGAGCGTTGGCGCCATCGAGATTGCCCGTCGGCTCGTCGGCGAGCACCACCGAAGGCTGAGTGACCAGCGCGCGCGCGACAGCCGCCCTCTGCCTTTCACCACCCGACAATTGCCCCGGCCGATGATCGAGACGCGCGCTCAGCCCGACGCGATCGAGCAACGCTGACGCTTTCGCTCGCGCCTGCGTCACCGGCATGCGCCGGATCAACAGCGGCATCGCCACGTTTTCCAATGCGGTGAATTCGGGCAGCAGGTGATGGAACTGGTACACGAACCCCATCGCGCGATTGCGCAGCTCGCCGCGCTCCGCATCGGACAGCCGATTGATCTCCTTGCCGGCGATCGACACCGTCCCCGACGTCGGCAGATCGAGGCCGCCGAGCAGCTGCAGTAACGTGGTCTTGCCCGAGCCGGACGCGCCGACGATCGCGATGCGCTCGCCCGCGGCGATCTCCAGGTCGACGCCGTTCAGCACTTCGACGCGCGTGTCGCCTTGCTCGAAGTGCTTGATCAGGCCTTTGCAGGTGAGAACGAGGTTCGGCATGGGTTAGTCGTGTCGCAGCGATTGGGCCGGCTGCGTCCGCGCCGCGCGCCAGGAAGGATAGAGGGTGGAAATACAGCACAGGACGAACGAGGTCAGGCTGATCTTGAGTACGTCGCTCCATTCGACGAGCGCCGGCAGGTCGGTGATGAAATACACCTTCGCGTCGAGGAAGTGCTGACCCAGCAGCGCTTCGAGCCCGTGGACCAGCGCTTCGAGGTTGATCGAGATCAGCACCCCGAGCAGCACCCCGCTCAGCGTGCCGATGACGCCGATCGCGACGCCCTGAGTCATGAAAATCGACAGGATGCTGCGCGGTGAGGCGCCGACCGTGCGCAGGATCGCAATGTCCGTGCGCTTGTCCTTCACCACCATCACGAGCGTCGACACGATGTTGAACGCTGCCACGCCCACGACCAGCAGCAGGATGATGAACAGCGCCGACTTCGTCAGCTGGATCGAGCGGAAGAATGTCGCATGCTTGCGGCTCCAGTCGTCGACGTAATAGCCGCCGCCGAGCGCGACCGCCAGCTCACGCACTACTCGCGGAGCTGCAAACATATCGGCGAGCTTGAGTCGCAGGCCGGTCACGTCGTCGCCCATGCGGTACAGACGCGCGGCATCGGCAATGTGTACGTAAGCGAGATTGCGGTCGTACTCGTACATGCCGGCGCGGAACAGACCGACGACCTTGAACGCACGCATGCGCGGCATCACGCCCGCCGGCGTCGTGGTCCGCAGCGACGTCACGATGACGACACGCTGGCCCATGCTGACGCCGAGCGCCTTCGCGAGCTCCTCGCCGAGCACGATGCCATATTCGCCCGGCTTCATGGCGTCGAAGGATCCAGCCGTCGTCTTGGTCGAGATGATCGTGACTTGCTTCTCGTCCTGCGGCAGCACGCCCGTCAGGATTGCGCCGCTGCTCTTGTTGCCCGCGATCAGCAGCGCCTGATCCTCGATGAACGGCGCGGCGCCGAGCACCTCGGAGTTGTCGCGAACCTTGGCTGCCGCCTCCTGCCAATCCGTCATGCGCTGGCCGAGGGCGCTGATGGTCGCGTGCGCCGTCAGACTCAGGATGCGCTCGCGCACTTCGCGCTCGAAGCCGTTCATCACCGACAACACGACGATCAGCACGGCGACGCCGATCGCCACGCCCGCCATCGAGATGGTCGATATGAAGGAGACGAAGCGATTGCCACGGCTCGCGCGCAGGTAGCGGCGCCCGATCTGGAGCTCGTACTTCATTCGTAGCGCAACGCCTCGGCCGGCTCCGTGGCCGCGCCGCGCAATGCCGGGTAGATGGTGGCGAGAACGGTGAGGATCAGCGCGGTCACTGTAATGCCGACCACCTGCGGCCATTCCACTTCCGACGGAACTTCCGAGATCACGAACACGGTCGGATCGAAAACGTGCATGCCGGTGAGCCCTTCGAGGAACGGCACGATCGTGCCGACGTTCAGCGCCAGCGTGAGACCGAGCGCGAGACCGAGCAGCGCGCCGAACCAGCCGATGATCACGCCCTGGGTCATGAACACGCCGACGATGGCGCGCGGCGAGATGCCGACGGTGCGCAGGATCGCGATGTCGGTGCGCTTCTCGTTCACGACCATGACCAGCGCCGCGACGATGTTGAAGGCCGCGACCGCGACGATGAGCATCAGGATAAGTGTCATCATCGTCTTCTCGATGCGGATGGCGCGGAAGTAGCTGGCGTTCTCGATCGACCAGTCGCTGGTCTGCAGCCCGGGGCCGAGCGACGCCGCAATCTGCTTCACCCGATCCGGCGCGGCGAAGATGTCCGTGAACTTCAGCCGCAGCCCGCCGGGCACGCCGCCGTTACCGACGATCGCCGCGGCATCCTGCAGACTCACGAACGCGAGCACGTTGTCGTGCTCCTGCGCGCCGACCTCAAACACGCCGCTGACCGTGAACGTCTGGATGCGAGGCTGCAGATCGATACCGGCGATCGCACCCTCACCTGCCTTGCTGTTGCTGACCGGCACGAGCACTGTGATCTCGTCGCCGACGCGCGCGTCCAATGCGTAAGCGAGCCCCGCGCCAAGCACGATGTGCCTTTGGCCCGGCTGCAGATCCTCGAGCCGGCCGACGTTCATATGCCCGCCGATCTGGGAGACTTGCGGCTCGAGCTGCGGCTCGATGCCGCGAATCATCGCCGCGCGCAGATCCTCGCCGCGGCCGAGCATGCCTTGCAGATCGAGAAACGGCGCGACGCCTTCGACGTCGGGCTGCTTGCGGATGCGCTCCCCGAGCATCTGCCAGTCGCGCATGCGCTCCGGCGCCGCGGAGATCGTGGCGTGCGAGGTGAGACTCAGGAGCCGCCCGCGCACCTCGTTTCCCAGGCCATTCATGACCGAAATGATGGTGATCAGCGCCGCGACGCCGACGCAGATGCCAGCCATCGAGATCCAGCTGATGAAGGAAACGAAGAAGCCGCGGCTGCGGCTCACCACGTAGCGTAGCCCTACGTAGACGGGCACCGGATGGAACATAAGGCCGGCAAGGCTACTGCAGGCGACCCGGAAATGTGAACTGCGACAACTTATCGGGGTGCCGTGCTTGGCCCTTATGTAATGCCTGCATTAGAGTCGGACGTCGCTATTCAAGAGGACGATCCATGCGTTCCACATCCTGGCTGGTCTCCGCCGCTGCTGCCGTAGTCCTGTGCGGCTCGGCCCTGGCGGACGAGCTACAGGTCCCGGCTACCAAGGCATCCCCTGCCACGAGCGCCACGCCCGCTAGCGGCATGTCGATGGACTCGGTTGAGGCGAAGTACGGTGCGCCCACCAAGCGAGTTGCTCCGGTCGGCGGCGCCTCGGCGCAGCAGCCGCCCATCACGCGCTGGGAATACCCGGGCTTCGTCGTGTTCTTCGAGAACAACCACGTCATCCACACGGTCATTACGACCGGCTGACAAGTCAGGGGGCTCTTGCTCCTAGAGCCCCCTGCCCTCACCTGCTAACCTCGCCACCCTCTTCGGGGACGCCCTACGGCGTCGTCCCGAGTGTCGTCATTTTGGAGCGCCGTTTTGACCGATCAGGATTGCCCCCTGCTGCCCAGCAAGGCCCAGCTGCACGTGCGCTGGGGCCAGCTCTACGGCTCCGCCACGTCGCTGTGGCTGGCTGAGGCTGCGCACAAGGCCTCCGGGCCGCTGCTGGTCATAGCAGCGAATGCGCGCCAGGCGAGCCGCATGGAGGACGAGCTGCGGTTCTTCTGCGAGCCGGGCAGCTATATCGAGCATTTCCCGGCATGGGAGACGCTGCCCTACGACCTCTTCTCGCCGCACCCGGACATCGTGTCGCAGCGCTTGCGTATGTTGTCGACGCTGCCGCGACTCACGAAGGGCATCGTCGTCGTCGATCTCGAGACAGCGCTGCAACGGTTGCCGCCGCAGGCCTACGTCGACGGCCGCGCGTTCGATCTGAGCGTCGGTGAAGTACTTGACGTCGGAGCATTCCGCGACCGCTTGAGCGGCGCGGGCTACGTCGCGAGTTCGCAGGTCATGGCGCCCGGCGAGTTCGCGGTCCGCGGCTCGATCATCGACCTGTACCCGATGGGCAGTCCCGCGCCCTATCGCATCGACCTGTTCGACGACGAAGTCGAAACCATTCGTGTGTTCGATCCGGAAACGCAGCGCTCGGGCGATAAAGTGCAAGCCCTGCGCCTGCTGCCGGCGCGCGAGTTCCCGCTGACCGCTGAGGGCATCCAGAATTTCAAACGGCGCTTCCGCAATCGCTTCCCGGGCGATCTGACGCGCATGGCGATCTATCGCGATATCGCCGAGGGCGCGCCGCCGCCGGGCATCGAGTACTACCTGCCGTTGTTCTTCGACGCGACCGCGACGCTGTTCGATTACCTGCCGGCTAACACGATCGTCGCCGCGGAGACGGATGTGCAGGGCGCGGCTACGCAGGTGATCGGCGAGATCGCGAGTCGCCACGAGCAGCGCGGGCACGATGCCGAACGTCCGATCCTCGAACCCGCCGAAGTGTTCACGCCGGTGGATGAGCTCGTGCAACGGCTCGAAGCGTTGCGTCGGATCGAGCTGTCGCGCGTGGAGCTGGATCCGCTCACGCAGTCATTGCCCTATCAGAACTTCGCGACGCGCTCGCCACCGGCGCTGCGCATCGATGCGCGCAGCGAAGAGCCGGCGCGCGAGCTCGCGCGGTTCCTGAGCGACTTTCAAGGCCGCGCGTTGATTGCGGCTGAATCTGCCGGACGCCGCGAGATGCTGCTGGACATCCTGCAGAAGCGGAACCTGCGGCCGCAGCTCGTCGACAGCT
>Ga0163163_10001759_pt1 | contig 18256 bp, 12 predicted proteins | sample S65metaG_FD_119766 | JGI IMG/M metagenome (GOLD analysis project Ga0163163, IMG submission 119766) | Switchgrass rhizosphere microbial communities from Kellogg Biological Station, Michigan, USA - S6-5 metaG | ecosystem: Host-associated > Plants > Roots > Rhizosphere > Soil | place: USA... | reverse complement strand
TGACGGGATTTGAAGACTCGACCACTTTGAGATTTGCAGAATTGGAACTGATCAGGAACCAATGGCGTCGCTTTACCTACGAGCTGGATACTTCGGGTATCTATACACCCATTAATGTGAATGGCACAACTACTTTTAACGTGGGAGCGGTGAATATCGAAGAGAATGACAAGCGCGATCCGATTCCTTATCGCATTCCGCCAGGCATTGAACGCGTGCAGTCGTTGAGTAATGGCGGCATCAACATCCTGCAAAACGAGCAGGCATTGAGTATGCAGATCTGCAACCTGTTGCCGAAGGATGCAAGAGGCGTGTTCAAAACACTCAACCTCGACCTGCGGCGTTACCGCAAACTTTCCATGTTTGTACACGCAGAGAGTGTGAAAGGAAATACACCCATTGAAAATGGCCAACTTTATGCAGTGATAAGATTGGGAAGTGATTTCCTGAGCAACTATTATGAAATCAAGTATCCCCTGAATGTTACGCCATTCGGTACTACGGTGGATACCGCAATCTGGCCCACTGCCAATAACCTCGATTTTGATCTAGGCATATTTACGAATATCAAAAACCAACGCAACCTTAGTAGTAACAACCCTAACCAGATTTATCGACAGGTTGTTGACGGAAGAATATACTCAGTCTTCGGAAGTCCAAACCTTGGGGAGATCAGGGGGGTATTTGTGGGTGTCGAAAATGAGATTGATGCAGCAGTGTGTACGGAAGTCTGGATCAACGAGCTCCGGCTGAGTAATATTGATGAAAAAGGCGGCTGGGCCGCGCTTGGACGAGTGGACCTGACACTCAGTGATCTCGGAAACATCAGCATTTCAGTCAACTCACATACAACAGGTTTTGGAAGCCTGGAGCAAAAGATCAACGAGCGGTACATGGATGATTTCATGCAATTCGATGCGACGACGAATTTGCAGTTGGGCAAATTGCTGCCCAAACGATGGGGCATCGAGATTCCGTTCTATGGCAGCTATTCGCGAACGGTGAGCCTGCCCGAATTTGATCCCTATGATAAGGACATTCTGCTCAAAACAAAATTGAAAGCGGCTTCCGGCAGCAAGAAGGACTCTATTCGAAATGACGCGATTGATGTGCTGACCATCAAGACCCTCAATTTTACAAATGTGAGAAAGGCGCCTTCCAATGGTAAGCGAATCAGGCTTTGGAGTATTTCCAATTTTGATGTCAGCTATTCATTTACACAAACCACGCATCACAATCCGCTCATTGAAAGCAATGATATTACCCGACACCGGGCGGGGTTGGGTTATAACTATACCGGACAACCGAAGTATTGGGAGCCACTCAAGAAGGCAATTAAAACCAAAACGCACTGGCTTGACCTGATCAAGGACTTTAACCTGAATCCCGTGCCGGCATTGATCGGCGTCAGGTTTGACGTTAACCGTCAGTTCGGCGCTTACCGGCCAAGGAATGTGGGTGGTGGAAAATACCTGATACCAGAGACCTACGATAAGTATTTCACGTTCGACAGAATTTATAACCTGCGATGGGATCTTACGCGAAGCTTTAATATAGACTTTAAAGCTTCAAACAATTCGCGCATAGACGAACCGCCAGGTCGCATCGACACCAAACAGAAAAAAGATTCTTTGTGGGGTAATTTCTGGAAGGGTGGAAGAAACGTATTGTACACCCAAAATGCGGACTTCACCTACAATTTCCCAACGCAGAAATTGCCGCTCATCGACTGGACAACGGTGAGCCTCATCTATCGAACCAATTATAGCTGGATCGGTGCATCAAGGCTCGCGATCGAATTGGGTAATACCATTCAGAACGGTTACCAGAAGGGCGCAACGGTTGATCTTGATTTCAACAAGCTTTACAACAAATCACGTTGGTTGCGCGCACTCGATCAACCACAGGGTGGAGATGTGAATCAGCCGCCGCCACCCTCGCCAAAAGATACGGGAGTTAACAAACAGAAACCTCCGCGTGACCCGAATGCTGCACCTGAAATCAACACCGCGGTGCGCGTGCTTGGGAAAATACTGACTTCGATAAAACGGATGGGATTGACCTATACCGAAAACGCAAGCAGCTTTATTCCCGGCTATACAGACAGCACGAAATTCCTTGGACAGAACTGGAGCAGCATGGCGCCCGGACTGGATTTCGTTTTTGGTCGCCAGCCAGATAGCAATTGGTTAAACGATGCTGCCAGGAAGGGATTAATAACCAAAACGCCATTCCTGAACAATCTTATTCATCAAACCTATGATCAGAGCATCAGGATATCGGCACAACTTGAACCTGCGCGTGACCTGATCATTGACCTGAATCTTGACAAAAGCCTTACGAAAACGTATAGTGAGCTGTTTAAAGATACCCTTGGTAACGGTTCGTTTGGTCACCTGAATCCCTATGCGGGTGGTGGTTTCAGCATTACTTATATATCGTTCCAAACACTGTTTGCAAAATTTGATCCCAACCAGGTTAGTGAGGCATTCCAGCGCTTCGAAGCCAACCGAATTACTTTGTCGGAACGACTGGGTAAACAAAATCCATATAGTAATGTGAAGGACCCGGATGGTTATTATAAAGGATATGGAAGATACTCGCAGGATGTTTTGATTCCATCGTTCATTGCTGCATACACGAAGCAGGATCCAACGAAAGTGAAGTTGTTAGGGCAGGGAGGAGCGTATGTAACTTCCAATCCATTCAGCGGTTACACGCCTTTGCCCAACTGGCGACTTACTTACAATGGACTTACAAGGATCAAGGGCGTGGAAAAAGTGTTCACGAATTTCACGATCACGCATGGATATACGAGCCGGTTGAGCATGAACAGTTTCAATTCAGCGCTGCTTTTCCAGGACTCCCTTCTTTTGGGATATCCCTCGTTTGTCGATACCATATCGCACAACTTCATACCCTATTTCTTGTTGCCCAACCTGACGATCACGGAAAGTTTTGAGCCCCTGTTTGGAATCGACTTTTCGTTGGTCAATCAGATGACGGCCAAATTTGAGTATGCGAAGTCGCGAACGCTGAGTCTGAGTTTGATTGACTATCAATTGAGCGAAGTGCGCTCAAAGGTATTTACCATTGGGGCCAGCTGGCGAAAACGTGGTTTCCCGCTTCCTATTAAGGTAAAATTGAGCAAGAAAGGACCGTCTAAAAAACTGGAGAACGATATTACATTCCGACTTGATTTCAGTATTCGTGATGATGCCAACTCCAACAGCCGTCTCGATCAAAGTAATGCATTTGCAACGGGCGGACAGAAGGTCATTACTATACAACCCTCTATTGACTATGTGCTGAGCAATCGTGTAAACATTAAGTTATATTTTGATCAGCGTAGGGTGAATCCGTATATCTCTTCGTCGGCGCCAATGGTCAATACTCGAGCGGGTGTACAATTAAGAATTTCGTTGGCACAATAAGAAGTTCATAGTTCAGAGTTCATAGTTCAGAGTTTTGTTTTAAAGCGTTATCTTGAAACATTAAGTTTATTTCGTGCGGTTGAAAAAATACGCTTATCCATTGCTGTCACTCATAAGTGGTGTGTTACTATACGCATCCTGGCCCGTTTCGCCGCTTACCTTTTTGGTATTTCTCGCCTTTCTTCCACTACTCGTTATCGAAGATTTTTCGACAAAAAAAATCAGATTTTTTGGCTGGTGCTATTTCAGTTTTTTCACCTGGAATCTTTTAACTACCTGGTGGATCTGGAATGCATCACCCGAAGGTGCCGTGTTGGCCATCATACTAAACAGTTTATTGATGTGCATTCCCTGGATGGGATTTTACTCGGTAAAGAGAAGACTGGGTAGTGGCTGGGGCTATGCATCATTGTTTTTTTTCTGGCTTTCGTTTGAGTGGTTGCACCTGCAGGACTGGGGTTTAAGCTGGCCATGGCTCACGCTAGGAAATGTGTTTGCAACGCATCCCGATTGGGTGCAATGGTATGAATGGACCGGCAGCAGCGGTGGATCGGCATGGGTGATTGGGGTGAATATACTTTTGTATTGTTGGCTTTCGGGCAAACCGCTTCGTTTTGGACTGGATCGTCCTGTTACTGTATTCCTTTCAATTTTAACACCACTCATCATCTCCGTGATTATCTTGTCCAGTCGGATGATCATGACCGTTGTTCCAAAATTTCCTTCAATCGTCATCGTTCAACCTAATATCGATCCTTATGGTGAGAAGTTTACCGCCGGTACACAGGAAGCACAAATCCAAAAGCTAATCCGTTTAAGTGAATCCCAAATCGATTCGTCAACAGCGGTTGTGGTTTGGCCTGAAACAGCCATACCCATCCAGGCGGACGAGGAAAGAATCGACAGCAATTTTTTCTTTCGACCTATCTGGGCATTTTTAGCAAGACATCGGAATTTGAGTTTGTACACGGGTCTTGATGGTTACAAGGTGTTCAGACCCGGAGAAAAGGTTACTTCTACCGCAAGAAAAGCTGAAAACTCCGGCGTTTACTTCGATTCCTACAACACAGCGGCTATCTTTCAGGCAGATGCCAAAGATCAACTTTACCACAAGTCAAGATTCGTTCCGGGTCCGGAAGAGCTCCCTGTCTGGCTGAATTTCCTTGGCAAGTGGTTTGAAGATTTTGGCGGCATTGCAGGCACCCTTGCCGGTCAGGAAGAGAGAACGGTGTTGCAGGCGCAGAAAGGCTACAGGATTGCGCCAGCTGTTTGTTACGAAAGCGTTTATGGAGAATTCATGGCGAAATATGTGCGTGGGGGTGCTAATGTTATTGGCGTGATTACAAATGACGGATGGTGGGGGAATACCCCTGGCTACCGCCAGCACATGAGCTATTCAAGACTCCGCGCAATTGAAACGAGGAGATGGGTGGTTAGGAGTGCAAATACAGGAATTTCCTGCTTCATTGATGAATACGGCCAGGTTCATGATGCCCAGCCCTGGGATAAAGAAGCTGCCATAAAAATGGATGTGCCGAAAAGAGAATCACGAACAATTTTTGTTCGATTTGGCGATGTCCTTTCAAGGATTTTTCTTTTGGCGGCCTTTGTAATTTTGGGATATAGTTATTATCGCCGGTTCAGCAACCGCGTTCCCAAATAATTCGCAAATACTCCCAGCGATCGGCGGAGCAAAAATTCTCCTGTGAATAAATTCACGACATACAGAACTGCCACTATACATTACCGTAAGGTCGGAAGGGGTATACCCGTGGTTATGATTCATGGTTTTGCTGAGGACCAGGAGGTTTGGGAATACCAGGTAGAAGCTTTACACCACCAGGTCCAGTTTATACTCCCAGACGTGCCTGGCTCGGGAAAATCCACTTTCCTTGACGAAGGTGCTATTGGTATGGAACAATATGCTGAAGCAATCAGGGCGGTGGTAGAGGCTGAGCAACTGGACAAGTTCGCTTTGATTGGTCACAGCATGGGAGGTTACATAGCCCTGGCTTATGCTGAGAGATGGCCTGAAAGTCTCACCGGCCTTGGTCTGTTTCACTCCACTGCATTCCCCGACAATGAAGAAAAGATTGCAAACCGGAAGAAGGGGATCAGCTTTATTCAAACCCATGGCGCACACGAGTTCCTGAAACAGTCCATCCCAAATCTCTTTAGCGCCAGGTATAAGGAAGGAGCCCCGAAGGAGGTAGAGAAATTAATTGCAAGGGGGACCAACTTTTCTGCCCCGGAACTCGTACAATACTATGAAGCTATGATGGTTAGGCCCGACAGGACAGGTTTGCTCAAATCACTCGAAATACCCATTCTGTTTATTATCGGGGAAGAGGATAAAACCCTAAATTTACAGGATGGCCTAACCCAGGCCTGCATGCCCGGCTTATCACATGTTTTCATCTTTCCCCAAACTGCACATATGGGCATGTGGGAAGCAACCCGTAGATCCAACAGCTCCGTGATGAAATTCCTGGATCAACAAAAAGAATATTGAGTTGAAGAGAATCATACCCTTAATATTGTCCCTGCTATTCCTGTACTCTATTGCGGAGGCTCGCCATATTACGGGTGGAGAGATTTTCTATAAATATATTGGAGACGTTCCGGGCGGCCACAAGTACGAGATTACTTTGAAGCTCTATCGCGATTGTAATTCCACCGGCGCTCAATTGGATGGAACGGCCAATATTGCCATTTACAGGAATGAATCGCCGCTAACGCCCGCCTACACCATTTCGGTTCCAAAACAGCCAACGGTCCGGCTGAACCTTTCTAAGCCGAGTCCATGTATTGATAATCCACCGATCGTATGTTACGAGGTTGGCTATTATATTACGCAAATAGATCTGCCTGAAACTATTTTGGGTTATACGGTCACCTATCAGCGTTGCTGCAGGATCGAAAATATTTCGAATGTCATCAATTCGGAACAAAACGGTGCTACCTATACCGCCACCATTCCTGGCACCGATGATGTTGCCAGCGCGCCCAAAAACAATAGTGCTGTTTTTGTAGGAAACGATACCGTTGTTGTTTGCGAGCGCAGTCCATTTTCTTATGATTTCAGTGCAATTGATCCCGATAAGGCCGTATTTGGAGATTCTCTTTCTTATGGTTTTGTGACTGCCTATGTGGGTGGTAGTACTGGTAATGCTTCTCCAAATCCGCCGGGTCCGCCTCCGTACCAGTCGGTTCCTTATGGATTTGGCTTTACCTACCAGCGACCCATGGGGGTGAATGTGACGGTGAATCCAAAAACCGGGTTGCTTTCAGGTGTGGCACCTGCTGCCGGCATTTACGTGGTAACGGTGGCAGCATATGAATACAGAAATCATATCGTGATTGCGGTGCATCGAAAAGATCTTCAAATAAAAGTGGCCGCCTGTTCCATCGCGGCAGCAGATCTGCAGCCCGACTTCATTACCTGCGATGGCTTCTCACTTCAATTCTTCAATCGAACAAGCAGTCCTCTAATCAAAACTTATTACTGGGACTTCGGGGTTAAGAATATGACCACCGATACCTCAAATTCGAAGACTCCCACTTTTGTATTTCCTGACACCGGCGTTTATCGTGTGATGTTGATTACGAACAGGGGTCAGGATTGTTCAGATACCGCCTATACGAATGCGCACGTGTTTCCCGGATTCTTCCCGGGATTTGTTGCATTGACTTCGTGCAAAGGCATACCGGTACAATTTACCGATACAACGAGGACCAAATATGGATTCGTCAGTGAATGGCACTGGACTTTCGGTGATCCTGCGACGAACGCAGATTCGTCGCAATTACAAAATCCAACCTACATCTACCAGGACGCCACTTCGTACCAGGTTTCGATGATTGTTTCGAACAGTAAGGGTTGTACAGATACAGTCACGAATCCGGTGACGATTTTGAGTAAGCCCACGCTGCTTGTTTCCAACGACACGCTGATATGTAGTATAGACACCTTACAATTAAATGCATTAGGAACTGGTAGCTTTAGTTGGACACCAGCTTACAATATCAACAACCAGGGCATTCCGAATCCTTTAGTAAGTCCGGATGTGCCAACAAAATATTATGTGAAACTGACTTCGGCGCCAGGTTGCGAGAATCTCGATTCCGTATTTGTGGATGTCCGAACCTTTATTACCGTTGATGCAGGGGCTGATACAACCATTTGCCTAACGGATACGCTCATCCTAAAACCGGTTACAGAAGCACTTGGCTTCACGTGGACACCCTCTGAAACGCTCGACAACCCAAGGGTGAAAAACCCTGTTGCCAAACCACAGGATGCAGTGACAACATATTCGGTGTTAGCTAATTTGGGCAAATGCACGGCAAGTGATATGGTAACAGTGAGGGCCGTTCCGTATCCAACTGCGATTGCTGCAGGTGACACAACGGTGTGCTATGGGGATACAGCACACCTTTTTGCGTCGGGTGGGATAAGATATACCTGGTTCCCCGTCACAGGATTATCAAATACCGAAATTTCAAATCCAACGGCGTCGCCGCCGGTTACGACCACATATGTTGTTGCAGTCATTGACAACAAAGGTTGCCCTAAGCCGAGCTTTGATTCTGCACTGGTAAACGTTATTCCTCCGGTGCCCGCACGTGCAACGAATGATACCGCCGTTGTGGTGGATCAACCTTTGCAATTGTACGCAACAGGAGCATCATTTTATTTATGGTCGCCATCCAGGGGACTTGATCGGACAGATATCGCCACGCCGGTGGCGCACCTCGATGAAGATATTACATACGTGGTGAAGGTGACCACCCAGGAAGGATGCTTTGCCTACGATTCCGTTAAAGTCAGGGTATTCAAAACTGCGCCCGACATCTTTGTGCCAACTGCGTTTACGCCTAATGGTGATGGTACAAACGATGTATTCAAAGCAATACCGGTGGGTATTACATCCCTGGATTATTTCAGGGTCTTCAACAGGTGGGGACAGCTGGTGTACAATTCGCCGCATATTGGAAGCGGCTGGGATGGAAAGGTGAATGGAAAATTGCAGGCCACCGACACGTACGTCTGGATGGTGCAGGGAACAGACTTCACTGGCAAGGTGATCACGAAAAAGGGAATCGTGACATTAATCAGATAAATTATTTTTGGCGAAAAGTCAATAAAAAAATAAGGACACCCGGAATGGTGTCCTTATTCATTATTGAGATAAAGAACTTTCAGTTATTGTGTTTTCTTCAGAAGCATGATGTAGCCACAGAGATCTTTCTTTTGTTTGTTGTTTACCTGTACAGGCTTGATCATGTGGTATTCTGAAAATTTAGGTATATAGGAATAGCTGATGATATTGCCATCAACGTCGCCCCAGCGCTTCTTTTGATATACAACCTGCTTTTCATCATAGTCGTACATCCTTACTTCATAAAGATTTGAATTGATATCACCAATGAAAACAACCTGGTACCAGGTGCCCTGGTTCAGGGGAACAATCACTGGAAGTTCATATTCGCTCTCCATGGTAACAGAGGCTTCGCGAACTACCGTAAAGCCGTTTTGTGCGAAAATGGCCTTGAGACTGTCAGACTGTTTTTTGATGAGGAAATTGTCGCAGGGATCATGACGAATCACGTCATTTTGGGCTACCCCTGCAAATGCGATCAGGCATAACGAGATCGCAAATATTGAATGGAAAAAGGCTTTACGCATGGTCACGGTTTTAATAGGTGGATCAATGATTTAACAAATGTTGAATATTGGATACGGAAGGAAATTTCCTACGTAAATCTACCTTCCCATTTGCTAGTATCATGCCAATAATTAACGCGAAACCAGACCTGAAAATTATTTTCTGTTAAAATAAAAGGAGTTGGCTTGTTGGAGTGAAGTCATCACGAGGTCATTAATGCAAACATGGGCAGGGAGTGTAGCACAGTAATAAACTACGTCTGCCACGTCTGACGCACTTAGGGGTTGAAAACCATCATATACTGCATTTGCCTTTTGTTGGTCGCCCTTGAAGCGAACCATTGAAAACTCAGTTTCCGCCGCGCCGGGATGTATGGCAGTTACTTTTAAATTGTGCCTGAGAAGGTCAATTCGCATGGCCTTGCTGATGGCGTCTACTGCGTGTTTGCTGGCGCAGTAAATATTGCCTTTATCGTACACTTCTTTTCCGGCTGTGGAACCGATGTTAATAATGTGTCCGCTTTGTTTTTTTATCATGAATGGCAATACTGCTCTGCTCACATATAACAGTCCTTTAACGTTCGTATCAATCATCGTTTCCCAATCCTGAAAATCAGCCTCATCAAAATAATCTCTTCCCAGTGCGAGACCAGCGTTATTAATTAAGAGATCGATTTGTTGCCACGCTTCTGGTAAATTTTCAATAGCCTTAAAAACTGCTTTTTTATTCTGTACGTCGAAAGGAAGTGTAAGAACTTTAACACCGAATTTGGAATTGAGCTCAGTCTCCAGCGTTTTTAGTCTTTCTATCCGTCGTCCGTTGATGATGAGTTGATAACCAGCTGCTGCAAATTTTTCAGCACATGCTTTTCCGAATCCTGAGCTTGCGCCGGTAATGAAAGCGATTTTGTTCATTGTTATAATTCTTGATTGTGGATTGTGGATTGTCTACGATCTTAATGTATTTGCTATTTTTGTCTCTCGTGAATAAGAAATTAAACATTATTATTTTCTGTGTGCTCTGTCTCGGCTTTATCGGCTGCGATCAGGTCACAAAGGGTTGGGCACGCTCGTATCTCGATAACAGGGAACCCGTATCCATCTTTCACGACACGATCAGGCTGATCTACGTTGAAAATACGGGCGCATTTATGAGTTGGGGTGCGGAATGGTCGCAGAACATGAGCTTCTGGATCTTTACCATTTTGCCCGTTGCGCTCCTTTTAAGTTTTCTCGTGTATGTTTTGAAGAAATGGAGCCAAATTTCAATTCTTCAGGCCATTTCATTTTGCATGATTTTTTCAGGCGGCATTGGAAATGTGATCGACAGAATTGTTCGCCATCGTCACGTTACAGATTTCATCAACCTTGGCTTCCAGGATTTCAGAACCGGCATTTTCAACGTTGCTGATCTTTATGTGACGATCGGCGTTCTCTTTTTCGCCTTCAGTTCTCTCAAGCCCTCAAAAAAACTGCCTGATCAGGATCTGCTGTAGTTTGGCGCTTCGCGTGTGATTTCGATATCATGTGCATGACTCTCTTTAATTCCGGCGTTGGTTATTTTCACGAATTGTGCCTGTTGTAGTGCATTGATATCTTTCGCACCGCAATATCCCATGCCTGCCCTGAGTCCGCCAACATACTGATAAACGATTTCGCTCAGGTTACCTTTGAACGCAACCCTTCCTTCAATTCCTTCGGGTACAAATTTCTTGATATCGTCCTCAACATCCTGGAAATAGCGATCGCTGCTGCCCTGGCTCATGGCACCCAAACTTCCCATGCCACGATATTGTTTGAATTTTCTTCCTTCATAAATGATCGTATCACCCGGACTCTCTTCGGTACCTGCAAATACGCCTCCCATCATAACCGCGTTAGCGCCTGCGGCAAGTGCCTTGACCATGTCGCCGGTATACCGAATACCACCGTCGGCGATTAAAGGAATCCCCATTGGGGTTAGTACTGAAGCGGCTTCCATCACAGCTGTGATTTGCGGAACACCAGCACCTGCAACGATGCGTGTAGTACAAATTGATCCGGGACCGATACCCACTTTTACGCCATCAGCACCTGCTTCTGCGAGCGCTTTTGCACCTGCGGCGGTTCCCACATTACCTGCGATGACCTGGAGTTGCTTGAAATTCTTCTTGAGTGATTTTAATGCCTCCATCACTCCTTTGCTATGACCATGCGCACTATCGAGGCATACCACATCAACGCCAATTTGTTGCAATGCTGCGGCGCGGTCGAGCAAATCGGCTGTAATTCCAAGCGCGGCACCCGCGATCAAGCGACCATAATTGTCTTTTTTGGCGTTTGGAAAACTTTGCAGCTGAAGGATGTCGCGATAGGTGATCAGTCCAACCAGTACGCCGGATTTATTCACAACCGGCAGCTTTTCGATTTTATACTGACTTAAGATTTTCTTGGCTTTTTTAAGGTCCGTTCCTTCGGGTGCTGTGATAAGATTTTCCTTGGTCATTACTTCGCTCACTTTTTTCTGCAAGCTTGTTTCAAACCTGAGATCGCGATTGGTGAGAATACCAACCAGTTTTTTCTTTTGATCTACGATGGGAATGCCGCCGATCTTGTTTTCTTTCATGAGCTTCAGCGCGTCGTGAAGGCTGGCGTTTACGGGCAATGTGACAGGGTCGATGATGAGTCCACTTTCACTGCGTTTCACCTTTCTGACCTGGTCCACCTGTTTTTCGATCGACATGTTTTTATGAAGAAATCCAAGACCGCCTTCGCGTGCCAGGGCAATGGCAAGATTCGCTTCCGTAACGGTATCCATAGCGGCAGACACCATGGGGATATTAATTGATAACGAGCGTGTAAGCTGGGTCTTGATGTCTACCTCGCGCGGCAATACCTGTGAATAGCCCGGCATGAGCAGCACATCATCGAAAGTTAAACCTTCACCGAAAAATTTGTTGGGAAACTTGTCTTTGGGGGAGTTGATTATTCTTGCCATGTGCAAAGGTAAGAGAAATTTAAATACAGATACCAGTCACTGGATACGCCCCTGACTGCCGGCAGTCAGGGATACTGGATAGTTTAGGTGTGGGGCACTTTTCGGTATCTGGTATCAAATTCTTTTATACCGCTTCCCTGGCAACGCCTGTATAACCGATTGCAATTCCAGGTTCAGGATCGCGCTTGCGATCTCACTGCTTTTCAAAGCGCAGGCGGCGCAAATTTCCTCAATATGAATTGATTCCTTTTCAGAAATGACATTCATGATTTTTTCTTCCTGCGCTGTAAGCTTGACAAAAAGACTGCGCTGAATTTTAGGCTCCCCCTTTTTTTCTTCCCAATTCATAAATTCAATCAGATCATTCGCATGGCTGATCAGTGCAGCCTTGTTTTTCCTGATCAGGTAATTACAACCTTCGCTTTTAGCATCCTTGACTCTACCTGGAAAAGCAAACACGTCTTTGTTGTAACCGTTAGCAAGTTCGGCGGTGATCATGCTTCCTCCTTTAATACCTGTTTCAATGACAATCGTAGCGTCTGCCAGTCCGGCCACAATTCGATTTCGCTTGGGAAAATTTTGCCTGTCGGGTTCGTCGCCACTCATAAAATCAGTAAGCAATCCGCCTTGTTCAATCATTTCTTTTGCGAGACTGCGGTGCGCTGGCGGATAGATGCGGTCGAGACCATGTGCCAACACGCCTATCGTTTTCAACCCCGTTTTAATCGCCAATTTGTGTGCGATGGCATCGATACCATAGGCGAGCCCGCTTACAACAAGTACATCATAAGAATGCAATTGTTCCAGGAGCAGGCGCACCATTTCCTTTCCGTACTCGGTATTGCTCCTGGTGCCAATGACGCTTATGATTCGCTGCGTGTTGAGTTCAGCATTTCCGCGGAAATACAATAGAACTGGCGCATCGTAACAATGCGATAGTTTTTTTGGGTAACGTTGGTCGTTGATGGGAATGGCCTGGATGCCAAATTTTCGAATGAATTTGATTTCCTGTTCCACCCTCTGGAAGGAATTGAATCCTTTGATGCGTCGCGCGCGCAGCTTTCCGATGCCGGATATTTTTTCAAGGCTTGCAAGTTTTGATTGAAAGATCGATTTCGCAGATCCCAGTTGTGTGAGCAATTCTCGGGCGTTCACATCCCCAATGGACGGAATCATGGTGAGGGCGATGAGATACATCAACTCCTCATCCTGGATGGGTTGAGCAGTCATGGTGTTTATCAGTTAGCGGGATAAAGATACGGAGGAATCAACCTGTCACCTAATTACTGGTCACAGAAAGCTCCGTCCTTCTATTCTGTGCACGCCCTTCATCGGTCTTGTTATCGGCAACAGGTTTCGTTGATCCAAATCCTTTTGCCTGGAGGCGTGCCTGGTTGATGCCCTTGGCGGCGAGATAGGTGGTGACTGTCTTTGCGCGGTTATTCGAAAGCGTTAGATTGTCGGTATCCTTGCCGACGTTGTCAGTGTGGCCACTGATGAGGATCTTCAGATTGGGATTGTCTTGCAATAATTGCACAATCTTGTTCAATTCGACCTGGCTCTCGGGCCTCAATTCAAATTTATTAGTCTCGTAGAAAATATTCTTGAGCACGATTGACGCATTGGCGACGATGGGCTGAAGCGGGATATCAATTTGATAGGTTGAGTCCGGATCCTTTTGACTGAGTGGGAAATTTTCCGAATAAAAGAGATAGCCTTTTCTGTTCACATTGAACGCATAGTCTTTGCCGATAGGAAGTGTGATCAGGTAGTTCCCTTCTTCATCGGTCTGCACTTTTGAAATCGTTTGGGCCGTTCCCAGATCAATCAATTCAACCGCGGAGGGCAATCCTGCTTTAGTGTTTTTGTCGAACACCCGGCCCTTCACCCAAAGTGTTTTAAAGGGTCGCAGGTCATCGCGAATCTGGAAAGTATATAGATCAAGCGCGCCTCTACTGTCAGCACGATCGCTCGCATAATAAGTGGTTCGTCCGTCAGCGGCGATGACCAGGCTTCCTTCATTCTCTACCGTGTTAATTGGATAACCCAGGTTTTCCGGCTTGCCCCAGGATCCGTCTGGTTTTCTTCTGGATACAAAAAGATCATCTCCACCATATCCAGGATGGCCGTTGGACGTGAAATACAGTGTTTGATTATCTGCGTGCACAAATGGACAACTTTCGTCGCCTTTTGTATTGATGGTCGGGCCGAGGTTTTCAGGTTCAGCCCAACGTCCGCTGGGCAGGCGATGGCTCACCCAGATATCGGTTCCCCCAACTCCGCCTGGCATGCGACTCGCAAAATAGAGATCCCTCTTGTCGGGCGAGAAACAGGGTGCTGATTCCCAAAATTCGCTGTTGATATTGTTGCCAAGGTTTTGCGGTTCGCTCCAACCGCGGCGTGTTAGTACTGAAAAATACAGATCACAGCTTCCCATGCCACCTTCAAAATTGCAGCCCGTGAATACCAGCCATTGGCCGTCTTGTGAAATATTCTGTGCACCCTCATTCTGGGGCGTATTGATATCACCCTGCAGCGGTTTCCCTTTTCGCCATACGCCATTTTCAAAATGACTTTCAAAAAAATCTTCGTTGAAACCTTTCAGTCGCCTGGTAAAAATCAGGGTCTTGCCATCAATCGTCAGAGAGGGATAGTATTCACCGTCTACCGTATTGATGCTGTCGCCCATATTCTTGGGCTCAAACAGGTATGCGTTGGCGTGAGTCTTTTTGTAATCGATGGCGAATTCATAGGTCTTCTTCCTGTAAAGGCCAGACTTTACACTCACATCATTCAATTTCGGATTCGTGAGGAATGAATTGACGGCGTCTAACGCCTTTTCAAAGTCGCCATTCCCGCAAAGGTTGATGGAGTAGGGGAGTTTGTAATCGTTTGAATAAGCTGAATCGAGGCCAAAGGCGGTTTCATAATTCTGGATGGCAGCTTTGTAATCTTTCAGCTCGCCGTACATTCCGGCGCGCGATAAATATGCATCTACAAACTTCGTGTCTTGTTGAATGGCTTTGTCGAGAAAATTGATACCATCTTTAAAATTGCCTGCTTCTGCGGCGCTGATGGCCTGCGCATAGAGTGCGGCCGTTTTTTTGTCGACTTTGTCGGGATAATAAGACTGGGCGTAGACAGAGCCAAGAAGGGCGCAAAAGATCAGCAGGATAAGCCATTTTTTCATGTAAGAATATTCTCCGCTATAAACAACGAAGCTATCCAAATTTTATTCCGCTTCCGGTAAGAAAATGTTAAGGAGTTGGCAGTTAGCCGTTATCGGTTGGACGTCAACTGGCAACCGACAACTGCCAACTTTCTAGGGAACATTAATATACTTATGAATCTGCAAACTCAGCTCCCACCTTGGGTTTTGTTTAATGTATTCAATGATCATCGGCGTAACCTGTGATGCCTTGTCCCATTCAGGTTGCAGGTATAGTTTGCAGGAAGGAGAAACCTGCGCGGCATATTCTTCGGCCCACTTAAAATCGGATTTATTAAAAATGACCACTTTCAATTCATGTGCAAGCGGTACGATTTCAGGCAGTGGTGCTTTGAATTTCTTGGGTGACAGGCAGATCCAGTCCCAATGACCACTGAGCGGATGAGAACCCGAGGTTTCGATGTGCGTGTGAAAACCTGCGCGATGTAATTCATCCGTTAATTCGTCAAGTTGATGCATCAGGGGTTCGCCACCCGTGATGACAACGATATGCGGATCGTGATTGTGATCGCGGATCTGCTTTTCTACCTGGTAGCGCGCTTCCTGTACAATCTGAAGAACCGAATACATGGGATGAACCGAGCCGTCCCAACTCTCTTTTACGTCACACCAAACACATCCTACGTCACAACCGCCCAAACGGATAAAATAAGCCGCCCGGCCCTGGTGAAATCCTTCGCCCTGGAGCGTATAAAATGATTCCATCACCGGTATGGAGGTCTCCACTGTTATCATGCTGCAAAGGTAAAGGTGAAAGGTGAAACGAGAAAGGTTACCTTGATAAGCACGCATTGTAAGTATTCATCAACAGCGCTGCGATGGTCATGGGCCCAACGCCACCGGGAACCGGTGTGATATAACTACATTTTGGTGACACTGCTGCGAAATCCACATCGCCTTTCAAAGCGAATCCGCTTTTTTTGGATGTATCCGCAACGCGCGTGATACCGACGTCGATGACAACGGCGCCGGGCTTGACCATATCGGCCTTCAAAAATTCTGCCCTGCCGAGCGCAGCGACGATAATATCAGCCTGCAAACAGATTTCTTGCAAATTATGGGTGTGAGAATGACATACCGTTACTGTACAGTTGCCCGGATTTGTGTTCCTGCTGAGCAAAATGCTAACCGGTCTGCCGACAATATTACTTCTGCCAATCACCACGGCGTGTTTACCCCGTGTATCTATTTTGTAATGTTCCAGCAATAACATGATGCCATGCGGTGTAGCCGAAACGAAAGCAGGGAGTCCCTGCACCATTCGGCCCACACTCTCTGGATGAAATCCGTCTACGTCCTTGGCTACCGAAACCGTTTCAATGACTTTTTGTTCGGAAACATGTTTAGGCAATGGCAATTGGACGAGAATGCCATCCACATCAGGATCCTGGTTCAGGACCTCGATTTTTTCAAGTAATTCCTTTTCACTAACGGTATCGGGTAAGCGAATGAGGGTGGATCCGAATCCAATTTCTTCGCATGATTTTACCTTGCTGGCCACATAGGTTTCGCTTGCCCCGTTACTGCCCACCAGGATGGCGGCCAGGTGTGGCAACTTTTTACCTTGCTTTTTAAGTTCAACAACTTTCTCTTTGAGTTGATTTTTGATGGTTTGAGAAACCAGTTTACCGTCTAAAATTTCCATCCCGCAAACCTAGCAAAAATTGCCGGCCGGCGCGCAAACCAACAGGATCTTTCCCGAAATTATCAGCGATTTTTCCTTTGAAATCAGCGTCGGATAGGGTTTTCCAGATTAGCCTGGGTGTGTATTTTGAATTGGATTAATCATCTGATCTGTGTTAGAAAGATTTGTAATGGTTTTGCGAATCATGGTGTTTTGCCAGTGTCTGACGGCGCAAGGCATTAGCGTTCCCCCAGGCTCAGCAGGAGTTGGAAACGGCGCATATCGCAAGGATCCGGATATTTATTCGGGCATAGAAAATTCGGCCGCATTGGCGTTGATTCCGGGTGGCGTGGGGATTTATTCTGAAAGAAGTTTTTTTCTGAATCCGCTGCAATTATTTTCCATCATCGCGGCGATGCGTGCATTGCATGGTGGCGTTGGATTTTCCGTCAAATATTTCGGATATCAAAACTACCAGGAATCGGAAAGTGGGGTGACCTATGCAAGGCAGTTGGGACCAAAAGTTGCGATTGGCGCAGGGTTTAATTGTTATCTGCTCAGCATTCCCGGTTATTTCTCAACGGCTACGCCAAGCGCGCGATTCGGTGTGCTTTGTTATCCGACAGATAAATTCGTTGCGGGACTGGATATTTATAATCCCGTTGGAGGCAAATTTGGCCGTCCAGCAAATGAAAAGCTGGCATCCATCATCCGCTTTGGCCTGGGCTATACTTTCAATCCCTATTTTTTTCTTTCTACATCTGTTCTAAAGATCGAGAAGCAACCGGCGGCTTTGTTGATGGGCATGCATTATATCATAAACCAGTCATTTTTCCTGGCTACCGGTTTTCAAACTTCTACCTCACTGGTTTGGGTGGGAGGCGGCTACCGATCGAAAAAGTTTCGATTATGCCTTAGGGTTAGCAGGCATCCATGGCTGGGGTTTTCAAACGGAATTGCAATTTCCTATTCATTCAAACGGGTGGAAGATGGGGACATGGAGGATGGTTCAAAATGATTTCGGTTATGCCAGTAGGATAGTGTTGTTGCTTGCCTGCATGTTGAGTATGACAATTGATCATCTGGAAGCGCAGGAGCCCGATGAAGCGGAAATGGAAAACATGGCCGGAAGGGTAGAGGTTGATAATTTGGAAACTGATGAGCCAGCGACCGCATTTAATATTCAAATCGGAAAAATAGATTTGAACAAGGCGGAAGCCGCTGACCTTTTGAAGACCGGTATTTTAAATGCAGAGCAGGTTGACGCATTTATAAAGTATAGGGCGCTCTTTGGAAAATTGATAAGCTTTTTTGAAGTGCAGGC
>Ga0163163_10001753_pt1 | contig 18282 bp, 13 predicted proteins | sample S65metaG_FD_119766 | JGI IMG/M metagenome (GOLD analysis project Ga0163163, IMG submission 119766) | Switchgrass rhizosphere microbial communities from Kellogg Biological Station, Michigan, USA - S6-5 metaG | ecosystem: Host-associated > Plants > Roots > Rhizosphere > Soil | place: USA... | reverse complement strand
TTACCCAGGTCAATGGATAATTGCTTGATCATTTTTTCATAGAGTGGTATTGCAATATCTGGTTTGCTTGCCCTGATGTAAGAAGGGCGATTCCCTTTTTTTGTCGAGGCATGTAAGGTGAACTGACTGATCAAAAGAATGTTCCCGGAGATGTCCTTTACTGAAATATTCATTACGCCTTTTTCGTCATTAAAAATGCGGAGGTTGACGATCCTGGCACTCAACCATTCAATGTCTTCATCAGTGTCTGCATCTTCGATGCCTATTAATACAAGAAGTCCATTTTCAATTTGACCGTTTATTTTTTCTTTGATAGTTACCCTGGCTTTTGATACCCGTTGTATGACTGCTCGCATTTTAATCCACGAATTTTAGACTAATTACACGAATTTTTTTTGAAAATAAAAACTTTAACCTTTGTGTAATTCGTGTTTTGTTATTTTAATGATCGACCTAAGTAGCGAAATAAAATTTCAAACCACCCGCAGTGGTGGCAAAGGCGGCCAAAATGTAAATAAAGTAGAAACGGCGGTCATCGGCCTGTTTCACCTCGAGTCTTCTTCCTTATTGACTGAAGAACAGAAGCAGATCCTTGTTGAGAAACTCTCTAACCGTATGAATGCTGAAGGGTTTGTGTTGGTAAAATCACAAACACACCGTACACAGTTGGCCAACAAAGAAGAAGTGATCAAAAAGATAAACCAACTGGTGCAAGATGGCTTGAAAAAGAAAAAGGCCAGGATAGCAACCAGACCAGGCAAACAGGCAAAAGAAAAAAGACTGGAATGGAAAAAAAGGAATGCAGAAACCAAATCTCATCGAAGGAGACTGAGGCCCGGTGAGTATTAGAACCGATAGAAAAGGCTGTAACTTCATTAGAACAGCCCAACGCTCGATCCCTTATTGGTCAACAAGATCCCCTTAACGATAGATGAAAAGACTGACCTATACAATTTCCTGAAAACATTGAGCGATTCCACGTTGCTTATTGATCCGAGGTTTGCAAAACCTCAATAGCAAAGCCTCTGCGCCGTCAAGCTGTAATAATATTAAAAACTTGTAAGGACTTAACAAATCGGTTTTCAAAAGCTACTTTTGCCCTGAAATCTTTTATTCTTGAGTGTAAAAAAACTTGCTGGCCAAACCCTGTGGTACGGTATTCCAACTATTGCCAATCGTTTCTTGGGGTACTTAATGAATTTGTCGCTGCCCTTTATTTTTAAGCAGCCGGGTACTACTGCCGACCTTACCCAGGTTTATGCCATTATTCCGTTTTTGAATGTTCTTTTCACTTATGGAATGGAAACGGCCTATTTCCGTTTCTCACAGGAGGAAGAACGCAAGCATTTGTACAGTACCCTTTCACTCTCGATATTTTGTACAACTATTATTTTTTCAATCTGCCTCTATTTTTTTCGGACTGATATTTCCAATTGGGCGGGGCTTGATCAGCATCCCCAATATGTAGTGTGGATGTGTTGGATACTTTTTTTTGACACGCTCGCCACACTTCCCTTTGCAAGACTTAGGCAGGAGGGCAGGCCGCGGAAATATGCATTTGTTCGTGTCGCTGGAATAATCATGACGATCCTTGTGGTCGTGCTCTTTCTTGGCATTTTTCCTCGTTACCTCCAAAGTCATCCGGATAGCTTTATAAGGCTTATTTATATTGACACAGATCGCATAAGTTTTTATTTATTGGGAAATGTAGTTGGCAGCATCTTTACGTTCCTGTTACTCTGGAAAGAATTCAAGGATCTGCGATTTGAATTTGATTCGTCATTGTGGAAACGTGTCATGAAATACAGTTATCCGTTGATAGTAGTTGGCTTTGGGGGAATGGTGAATGATATGTTAAGCCGGCTCGTTTATCGTCATGTGGTCGATCTTCCCCGGGCAGCAGCGGATAAAGAACTTGGAATTTTTGGGAACCTGTATCGTCTCGCGGTGATGGTGACTGTCATGATCCAGGCCTTTCGGATGGCCGCTGAGCCTTTTTTCTTTAATAGCGCCAAAGAAGAAAATGCACAAAGGATCTATGCAAGAGTGATGAAGTTTTTTGTGATAGCGTGTTGTTTTATGTTTCTATTTATCGCCTTGTACCGCGATGTAATACAATGGTTCTTTACCCGCAAATCAAAAGAATGGGGCGACGGAATGTATATTGTTCCCATTCTTGCTATGGGAAACGTTTTTCTTGGGATTTATTATAACCTGAGCATTTGGTACAAACTCACGAACAAGAATTTGTATGGCGCCGTCATCACTTTTAGTGGCGCTGTAATTACCATTCTGCTGAATATCCTCTTGATTCCAAAACTTCACTATCTCGGTGCCGCGCTCGCTACATTCTGTTGTTACCTCTTCATGATGATCAGCAGCTATGTACTCGGACAAAAATTTTATCCTGTTCCTTATGCAAAAAGGAAATTGATCGCTTACCTGGTGATGGTCACGCTCATTTATTTGGTGCATCGCGGGCTACTGCTTATCTCACACAACTGGGTATTCAATATTGGCACCGCCACCATTTTAATGGCTTCGTTTGGACTATTTATTGCAAAAATTGAGAGAAAAGAAATTCAACGACTCCCAGTAATTGGAAAGTATCTCACGCCAAAAATGGTTTGATTGCGAGGATTGGGCTAACCAAGTACCGTAATACTGATCTTTCCCCTCATCATTTCCAATACCGTTTGTTTGATCGCTTGCGCATCGTAGCCGCATTCACGGTGTAATTCTTTCAGGGAACCGTGTTCAATAATCTTATCGGGAATACCTAAAATCTTCACTTCATTTTTGTAACCCTGTTCATTGGCAAATTCAAGGACAGCACTTCCAAAACCGCCTTTTACTGTTCCATCTTCTACTGTAATGATCTTTGGGTATTTGCTCAATACTTCATGTAACAATTCTTCATCCAGTGGTTTAGCAAAACGCATGTCGTAATGACCCAGGTTCAAACCTTCATTTTTGAGATCACGGATAGCAGACGCTGCAAAATTTCCCGGGTGACCCAGGGAAAGAATTGCAAGTTCCTCGCCTTCTCTCAATCTTCTCCCTTTGCCAATTTCAATTTCCTTCAATTCTGTTCTCCACTCCGGCATCACGCCTTCACCCCTGGGATAACGAATTACAAAAGGATTGTTTGTGGAATCAAGTTGCGCAGTAAACATCAGGTTTCGTAATTCACTTTCATTCATCGGAGCGCTTACGATCATATTGGGAACACAACGCAGGTACGCAATATCGTAGGCGCCATGATGTGTCGGTCCGTCTTCGCCTACTAATCCTGCCCTGTCCAGGCAAAATATTACAGGTAGGTTTTGAATCGCTACGTCATGTATTACCTGGTCGTATGCCCGTTGAATAAATGAAGAGTAGATGTTGCAGAATACTTTCATACCCTGTGTCGCCATCCCGGCACTAAGTGTTACAGCATGCTGTTCGGCAATACCCACATCGAATGCCCGATCGGGCATTTTTTCCATCATAAATCTTAGTGAAGAGCCAGATGGCATGGCGGGAGTAATGCCAAATATTTTTTCATTCTTTTCTGCCAGCTCAATGATAGTATGTCCAAAAACATCCTGGTATTTCGGTGGCTGTGGAAGATCGAATTTCTTCTTGTAAATCTCGCCGGTAATTTTATCAAACAACCCCGGGGCATGCCATTTGGTCTGTTCTTTTTCTGCCTGCTCGTACCCTTTCCCTTTTACTGTAAGAACGTGTAATAATTTTGGTCCGGGAATTTCTTTCAGGTCTTTCAATGTGTCCATCAGCTTAGTTACGTTGTGCCCATCGATTGGTCCAAAGTACCGAAGCTTCAGTGCTTCAAACAAATTAGCGCTGCTGCTTACCATTCCCTTCAATCCTTCCGTTAGTTTGTGTGCCATCGCCCGGCTGAAATTTTTACCAACCGGTAATTTCCCCAGCAACTTCCAAACATCGTCCTTTACTTTATTATATGTGGGAGAAATTGTGATATCAGTAAGGTATTCTTTTAAAGCGCCAACGTTCGGATCGATACTCATGCAGTTATCGTTCAGAATAATGAGTATATCTGTATCCGCTACACCCGCGTGATTAAGCGCTTCAAAAGCAATACCTGCAGTCATTGCGCCATCACCGATCACTGCAATCGACTTCCTGTCTTTTTCACCCTTGTATTTTGCAGCCATTGCCATACCAAGGGCTGCGGAGATAGAGGTGGACGAATGACCAACGCCGAATGTGTCATATTCACTTTCAGTTCTCTTTGGAAACCCACTGAGGCCTTTATATTTCCGGTTTGTGATAAAATTATCACGTCGGCCGGTGAGAATTTTATGTCCGTAAGCCTGGTGACCCACATCCCAGACCAACTGGTCGTAAGGCGTATTAAAAATATAGTGGAGTGCAACTGTTAATTCAACTACGCCAAGGCTCGCACCAAAATGGCCGCCATGGACACTAACAACATCGATTATGTATTGGCGCAGTTCATCACAAACCTGGTGAAGCCTTTCGCGGGGAAGCTTTTTTAGATCTTCTGGAGAGTTGATCTGCCTCAACAATTCTCCGGGTGTAATTTCCATGTACAACGATTAACGTGCAAAAATACATTTTTAGTGCTGGTATTTGATTAGGACTGCGGTATTTGTTGCAAGGAGACCCGTTTCGGGTGCAGCTTTAAGGATTTTTTTGCTCCATTTGTAAGACTTATCTTCCACTGGTATATTTAAACGGCCCGACCAAGAAATCATTGGTTAATTTGCCAGCTTATGACAAATGCGAACTCCAGATATTGGCTATGCCAGGTGGCGGGGTGGGGTGTCGTGGCATTAGCCATTCTCTATTTCGCTCATGCATATAAATCGCCTTTATCGACCAATGTTATCCTGGGAAGAGTGGTTGTTGTTTTCGTAACCGGGATACTGATTACACATACGCTTCGCTCATTTCTCAAATGGCGGGGGTGGATGTTTCAATCTATTGAAAAGATTGTTCCGAAATTACTCGCCGCGGTGATCGTAACTTCTGTACTTTTTTCTTTGATTGTCCTGGTTGCTTTCGAGTTGCTCGGTTTACAGGGCCCCCAAGGAACCAAAGTAACTTTTCTTTTCAAACTGCTCGGCTCTGTGTTCGACAATACCTTGTTGATCTTTCCATGGGTTGTATTTTATTATTTCTACCATTTTATCGAGAAGAACAGGAAACAAGAGATGGATACATTGCAGTTGGAAGGATTAATTAAGGAGCTCGAATTAAAAACAATAAAAGCACACATCAATCCTCATTTTATTTTCAATTCTCTCAACAGCATCAGGGCTTTGATCGACGAAAATCCTTCCCGCGCAAGAACAGCGATCACTGAACTTAGCAATATCTTGCGGAGCAGCATGCAGGTAGATAAAGCAGAAACAGTGAGTTTTGAAAAGGAATTAAACATTGTAAAGGATTATCTTGCTCTTGAAAATATGCGGTTTGAGGACCGATTAAAGGTGGAATATGAAATCGATGAAGATACATTGGATCAACAGGTGCCGCCTATGATGCTGCAAACGCTCGTTGAAAATGCGATCAAACATGGCATAAGCAAACACATACGCGGTGGAACGATAAAGATCATTTCCGATTTCAAGAATCACTATCATGAACTGGCTGTACAAAACACAGGGAATTTAAACGGAGGGCTTAATGCAGAAGGTTTCGGTCTATCAAGCACCCAAAACCGTCTTGGCTTATTATATGGCGACAAAGCGAGTTTCGAGATCAAACAGGTGACGCCGTCAATTGTGGAGGCCAGAGTGCTTATTCCCGTACAAATGAATTAAACAAATTTACATGAGAGCAATTATCATTGATGACGAACGGCTGGCAAGAGCCGAACTGCGTAAACTTTTACAGGATTTTCCCGAAGTAGAAGTGATAGATGAGGCAGCCAATGCAGAAGAAGGCATTACGAAAATTGAAGCACAAAATCCTGACCTGATCTTCCTCGATATCCAAATGCCTGGCAGAACTGGATTTGATATGTTATCAAGCCTGGAAAAATCACCGAACGTGATCTTTACAACTGCCTATGATGAATATGCACTGAAGGCTTTTGAAGTAAATGCGCTGGATTACCTGTTAAAACCTGTTGAGCCAAAGCGATTGGCAGATGCCATTCAAAAATTGCATTTTATCGAAACAAAAGAACCGATCGGCAATGGTGAAAATGTAAATAAGAGTTTGCTTACGGAGAATGACCAGGTATTTGTGAAAGACGGAGAACGCTGCTGGTTTGTGAAATTAAGTGAGATCAGGTTGTTTGAAAGTGTTGGCAATTATGCAAAGGTCTTTTTTGGTAATAATAAACCCCTTATTCTAAAATCCTTGAATGCTCTCGAAGAAAGACTGGATGAAAAAATGTTTTTCCGCGCCAACCGCAAGCACATTGTTAACCTCCGCATGATTGAAAAAATCGAACCTTATTTTAATGGCGGTTTATTATTGGAATTGAAGGGCGGCGAGAAAATAGAAGTGAGCAGACGACAAACAGTTAAGTTCAAAGAGATGATGAGTTTATAGCAGTAGCCAATTGCCATTGCACCAAATAACAAAACACTGAATGAAGGCATTATTTGCGACGGGGTTGTTTTTAGTAACAACCTTTTTTTTATTCGCACAAACGAACTTTGATGAGACTATCAATGTGAAGGAGGTTGAAAGAATTGAAAAGGCCTTGTCTTCCGATGATATGGGCGGAAGAAAAGTGTTTACTCCCGGGATTCATAAAGCAGCCAATTATATTGCGAATGAATTTAAGCAAATAGGTTTGCAAAACCTGGATGACAGTGGTGGCTATCTGCAGATACTTGGAGGTCATAAAACTTCCGACAGGACCCTTGAAAATGTGGTTGGGATATTACCCGGAAAAAGTAAAAAGGATGAATATTTGATTTTTTCAGCCCATTATGATCATTTGGGAATTGGCAAACCTGAGAATGGAGATTCCATTTACAATGGAGCCAATGATGATGCATCGGGCATAACAGCCGTGATCATGCTGGCGAAATATTTTAAGTCCCTGGACAATAACGAAAGAACCATTGTGTTTGCTGCATTTACCGCGGAAGAAATAGGGGGTTATGGGTCGCAATATTTTTCAAAGCAATTTGATCCTGGCAGGGTGATCGCGATGTTCAATATTGAAATGATAGGAACAGAAAGTAAATGGGGGAAGAATTCGGCATACATAACCGGCTACGATAAAACAGATATGGGAAAGATTCTTCAAAAGAATTTGGAAGGATCTGGGTTTACATTTTATCCTGATCCGTATCCGTCTCAAAATTTATTTTTTCGTTCTGATAATGCAACACTTGCCTGGTTGGGCGTTCCTGCTCATACTATCTCCACTTCAAAGATGGATAGCGAACCCAATTATCATAAGGCCAGCGACCAGGTCGAAACGCTCGATCTGGATAATATGGCGATGATCATCGAAGCGATTGGAATGAGTGCAAAAACCATTGTTGACGGAACTGATACACCAACCAGGGTAAAAGCACAAGATTTAAAATAGTGAAGAGATCAATAATCTCAAATCCTTACTGGTACTGAGTGTACAGCTGCACTCATTTCTTTGATCAGTGAAGAATCTTTTTCGATCGCATTCCCCACAACAATTACATCAGCACCTGCTTTGCAATTGCGGTATGCTTTTTCAGGTTCGAGAATGCCGCCACCCACGATCAACGGCATTTCAATTTTTTGGGCAACTGATTCGATCATTGATTCAGTGATGGGTCGTTTAGCACCACTTCCTGCATCCATGTAAATTAATCTCATGCCCAGCATTTCACCTGCCATAGCTGTGCACATCGCAATTTCGTTTTTGTCATAGGGGATGGGTGACGCATTACTGATATAGGAAACAGTGGTCGGTGCGCCGCCATCAATGACCATATAACCTGTTGAGAGGATTTCTAAACCACTTTGCCTGACCGTTGGAGCAGAAACAACGTGCTGGCCAATAAGCAGTTCCGGGTTACGGCCTGATATGAGTGAGAGGTATAATAATGCGTCAGCGTATTTGCTTAATTGGGTAGGGCTGCCAGGAAATAATATCACCGGGATTGCGCAATTATCCTTAATATGCTTTACTACATCATCGAGGTGATTGCTGATAACAAGGCTTCCGCCCACCAAAAAATAATCAACATGTGCGGATGTTGAAAGATCCATGAGTTCATCCAGCAGGGAATGGTTCACTTTGTCGGGGTCGATCAGAACTGCGAATGATTTATGTCCGGTCTTTTTTCTTTCTTCCAGCGATTTGTAGATTTTTATCTTCATCCAATTCCTGTTAGGTATATACAAAATTGCAAAAAAAATGTCTTTATAATGAGTATTTAATCAGGTTACATATGTCGTGGCGGAAGGATAAATTGGATATAAAATAATTAATCCTTGAAAACGTATCGCAAATAACTACAAAAAACGTTTTATAAAAAACTTTAAAGAACGAAATTTTTGGTGTTATCTGTGTTTTAATTTTTTGTAACCGTAAAGTTACTTAGTGGCAAGCGTTTCAGGCGATCTACATTCGGAAAGCCAGCAAATTCAATTATTCCGGGATACTGGTGTTTCAAAAAGCTTGCTGGTTTTGGCTTCCAGACTGAGCCAGGATTGAAATTTATTTTTTACAAATACACTGTGAATTTTCCAAAACTTTTTTTGATAAAAAATGTTGAAAAAAAAGGAAATGCAATACGAGCAAGACTTTCCGTTGCTTATCCACATTGTGTGAATATTTGAAGGTTTGAAATGATTAATGATAAAAATACTTTCGTCATCACCTCTCACCCTGAGAGCCTGCGGCCCAAAACCCAACTAAATTCTTTTTAATTATGACTACCGGAAAACAAAATTCCCGTAAAGCGGGATTGCAGTTTCGTCGTCGCTTTACAAAAGACGATGTAAACGTTTTTGACCAATTTGAATATGATTATCGTACCAGTGTAATTCGTAATCCGAACGGAGAAGTGGTGTTTGAAATGAAGGATGTAGAAGTACCCAGGCATTGGAGTCAGATCGCCACCGATATACTTGCTCAAAAATATTTTCGCAAAGCCAGCGTGCCGCAACCCGATGGAAGCTTGGGAAGAGAAACCAGCGCAAAGCAAGTGGCTCATCGTCTTGCACATTGCTGGAGAGTCTGGGGTGAACGTTATGGTTATTTTGATTCAGAGAAAGACGCACAGGTATTTTATGAAGAGCTGGTGTATTCAATTTTGAATCAAATGTGTGTTCCTAATTCTCCGCAGTGGTTCAATACTGGTCTGTATGAGAGCTATGGCATTAAGGGAAAACCGCAGGGTCATTATTATGTTGATCCTGTCGATGAGCAATTAAAGAAATCCACTTCGGCATATGAACGTCCCCAGCCACATGCTTGTTTTATTTTAAGTGTCGATGATGACCTTGTGAATGACGGTGGTATCATGGATCTCTGGGTTCGTGAGGCAAGAATTTTCAAATATGGATCGGGAGTAGGAACGAATTTTTCCAATCTCCGTGGTGAAGGTGAAAAATTAAGTGGTGGTGGTACTTCGAGTGGACTGATGAGCTTTTTGAAAATCGGTGATCGCGCAGCGGGTGCGATCAAAAGTGGTGGTACGACACGCAGAGCCGCTAAAATGGTTTGTCTCGACCTTGATCATCCTGAAATCGTTCAGTTTGTGAACTGGAAGGTGGAAGAAGAAAAGAAGGTGGGAGCATTGATAGCAGCGGGTTATGCCAGCGATTATGAAGGAGAGGCCTACAGAACCGTTTCAGGTCAAAACTCAAATAATTCGGTTCGCATTCCCAATTCGTTTTTTGAACAATTGAAAGCTGATGACGACTGGGAATTGAAAGGACGAATGGATGGCAGAGTAATGAAAAAAATTCCGGCAAGAGAATTATGGAACCAGATCTCTTACGCTGCCTGGCGTTGCGCCGACCCGGGTACTCAATACAATACAACTATCAATGAGTGGCATACCTGCCCTGCAGGTGGTGAGATAAGGGCATCAAATCCATGCAGTGAATACATGTTTCTTGACAACACGGCGTGTAACCTTGCCTCCGCCAACCTTATGAAATTTTATGACGCTGAAAAAAATATTTTTGATGTAGAGGGATATGAATACAATTGTCGATTATGGACTGTGGTGCTTGAGATATCTGTATTGATGGCACAGTTCCCTTCAAAAGAAGTCGCTAAGCTAAGTTATGAATACCGAACACTCGGACTAGGATACGCAAACCTGGGTACACTTTTAATGGTTAGCGGCATTCCTTATGACAGTGAAGAAGCAAGAGCCATTGCGGGTGCACTGACAGCCATTATGACCGGTATTTCATACAAAACATCAGCGGAGATGGCCGAAGTGCTGGGAGCGTTTCCCCGATATGCAGAGAACAAAGAGAACATGCTTCGTGTAATGCGCAATCATCGTCTTGCCGCTTATGATGCTGATGAATATGAAGGATTAAGTTTGAAACCGCAAGGCATCAAGGCACAATATTGTCCCGATTATTTATTGAAAGCCGCCTGCAAAGCCTGGGATGATGCAGTTGAGTTAGGAGAGAAATTCGGATACAGGAATGCGCAATCGACGGTAATTGCACCGACAGGAACTATTGGACTTGTGATGGACTGCGATACCACGGGTGTTGAGCCAGACTTTGCACTGGTGAAATTTAAGAAATTGAGTGGCGGTGGTTATTTTAAAATTATCAACCAATCGGTTCCGGTAGCTTTAAAAAATATGGGATATAGTGGGAAGGAAACAGAATCAATAATCAAATACGCTGTCGGCGCTGCAACGTTTGCCGGTGCTCCTTATATTAATCATCAATCGCTAAGTGAAAGAGGATTTATTGCTGATGAGATAAAGAAACTAGATGCCGCTGTTTCATCGGCTTTTGATATTGCTTTTGTATTCAATAAATATGCTTTGGGTGAAGAATGCCTGCAAAGGCTGGGATTTACACCTACGCAATACAACAATTTTGAGTGGAGCCTGCTCGAAGCCCTTGGATTTAGTGACGAGGAAATTGAAGCCGCCAATGATTATGTATGCGGAACCATGATGCTGCAAGGAGCTCCTTATTTGAAAGAAGAACATTTGCCCGTTTTTGACTGTGCCAACAAATGCGGAAAGAAAGGCCAGCGCTATATTCATGCTCATGGTCACATCCGTATGATGGCAGCCGCTCAACCTTTTATCAGCGGCGCCATTTCGAAAACAATCAATCTCCCTAATGAGGCAACGGTGGAAGAGATCGCTGATTCCTATATGATGAGCTGGGAACTTGGCTTAAAAGCCTGTGCCTTATATCGTGATGGGTCTAAGTTGTCACAACCTTTGAGTAATAAGAGCGACAAGAAAAAGAAGGATCAGGGCACGAGCGACAAGGTTCTGGAGAACCAGCAGCCATTCATCGAACAACCAGCAATCGGCGACCAACTCGAATCGCATATCGTTGATCTCGGAAAATTAACCATTGATGAATTGCTCGACGAAGTCCAGAAAAGAGTGCAGTCATCACCGGATACAAAACTGAAACGAAAACTGGCAAGTATAGTTGAACGACGTTCGTTACCTGCGAAACGTCGTGGTTTTACACAAAAGGCAAAAATCAACGGCCAGGCAATCTTCTTACGGACGGGTGAATATAGCGATGGCACATTGGGTGAAATCTTTATTGATATGGCAAAAGAAGGAGCTACAATGCGCAGCATGTCAAACTGCTTTGCCATCGCTATTTCTATTGGTTTGCAATATGGAGTACCACTGGAAGAATTTGTCGACAAATTTGCTTTTACTCGCTTTGACCCTGCCGGTTTTGTAGAGCACCCCAATATTAAATCGACAACTTCGATCGTAGACTTTATTTTCCGTGTATTGGGTTATGAATATCTTGGCCGCACAGATCTTGTGCATGTGTTGGATAAACCTGAAGTGTTGAATACGGGTACTGATGACTGGGATGATGTGCCTTCAGGTTTGGAGTATGCCAATTCGCCCGAGTTATCAAGCGTGCGGGTTGTTAGCACATCATCAAATGGAGTGCATGCTGTAAAACCAAAACAGGCTACAACGGCCAAAGCAGAAACAGGGCTTGATGCGATGAACGCAGCGGCGAAATCAATGCAAAGTGACGCCCCGGCTTGCAACGTCTGCGGGCACATTACAGTGCGCAGTGGGACGTGCTACAAGTGCTTGAATTGCGGCAATAGCCTGGGCTGCAGCTAACTTTTTTACCCTGTCCCTGAATGGTGAAAAACCAGATAAAGAAAGTACCCATTAAAAACCGTCCCGACTTTGTCGGGACTTTTTTTTGATGACCATAAAAGATGACAAACGTTAGTCCAGAAAAGGTAACAATCTCAGGATCAAATATATCGCTTGATCATCTGCTGGCCGACTAGTAAAACTTCTAAATGGAGCTCAATAATAACTGAGTGATTTCTCTAATGTTTTTTAACGGCAGAAGGATTATTTTGCATGCACAAAATTCTTTCTATGAAAACAAGAAATATCCTGCTTATCCTTGGACTGGTTGTTCTATTGACTGGTTGTTCAAGGGCCGTAACTCCTGCCCAAGCCGCAAGTGGTAACTACCATCATTGCCGGCCTGTAAGATAGCTTCAGCTGCTACCAAAAAGGCTGCCTATTGCGCCTTCAAGCATCGGAAATTTTTCTACGACAAAATTTTTGATGGTTTCAATCGCCTGTTTGGCCTGTTCGTCAGTAAGCCCTGCTTCAGACTTTAATTTGTCAATCAACTCTTGCATACAAAATTGTTTAGGCTTAAAGTTAGGACAAATAAAAACGCTGGAATTAACTTCCAACGTTCTTGATAATATGATCTATGAACACTACGCCACTTTCAACAGACTGAGCTTGCTCTTGTCAAACTTACGTCTTGCATAGTCCAGATCAAGCGTAAAAGCTGTTTCCTTTGATGAGGGTAATTCGAACATCGCATCGGTTAATATGCCTTCACAAATACTGCGCAGCCCCCTTGCTCCTAGTTTATATTCAACCGCTTTCTCTACCATGAAGTCCAATACTTCCTCTTCTACCGATAATCGTATTCCTTCCAGTTCAAATAACCTCTTATATTGTTTCAATAGTGCATTCTTAGGCTCAGTAAGGATAGCGCGGAGAGTAGAGGCATCCAATGGGTCAAGATGAGTGACTACCGGTAACCGCCCGAGCAGCTCAGGGATCAAGCCAAAGGATTTCAGATCCTGGGCATTAACATAGCGCAACAGATTTTTCTTCATATTCTCCTGTTGGGCCTTGTCAACATTGAAGCCTATCGTATTTGTCTGCACACGCCGGGCAATGATCTTATCAATACCGTCGAAAGCTCCGCCACAAATGAAAAGAATATTTTGAGTGTTGATCTTTATTAGTTTTTGCTCCGGATGTTTGCGACCGCCTTGCGGTGGCACAAGCACATCGGTTCCTTCAAGTAGTTTCAACATTCCCTGTTGCACTCCTTCACCGCTTACATCGCGGGTAATCGATGGGTTATCTCCTTTGCGTGCTATTTTATCAATTTCGTCGATGTAGACAATTCCACGTTCGGCGCTGCTGATATCATAATTACAGACCTGCAATAACCTTGTCAGAATGCTTTCAACGTCTTCACCGACATAACCAGCTTCAGTGAAGACTGTCGCATCTACAATGGTGAAAGGAACGTTCAGCATACGAGCAATACTTTTCGCAAGTAAAGTTTTTCCAGTCCCGGTTTCACCAACCATAATGATGTTACTTTTTTCAATTTCAACATCAGTTGTGTTGTCCGAGGTTTTTTGCTGTAATCTTTTATAGTGATTATAGACGGCTACTGCGAGTACTTTTTTTGCCTCGTCCTGGCCTATTACATATTCGTCAAGGAATTTTTTTATCTCTACAGGCTTCTTTACCGTGAGTTTAAAGGAAGAAGTTGTTTTTTCATCACGTATCACAAGCTCCTGCTCAATGATCTCGCGGGCATGTTCTACGCAATTTTCGCATATATGCCCTTCCTGGCCGGCGATAAGTATTTTCACTTCATCGCGGCTCCGGCCACAAAATGAACAGTGTAGAGGGTTTTTTGCCATGCTATTTACGTTTCTATAGGTTAGACACTAAACAGCAAAATTATGAAACCGGACCCATAAGGGCGGTTTTATTTAGTCGAAACAGTTAAAAAACTCGCTAAGAAGGCCTTATACCTTATCGATCACCTTGTCAACAATCCCATACTCAACGGATTCTTTTGCGTCAAGCCAATAATCCCTATCAAAATCTTTCATAATTCGCTCAATTGTCTTGCCACAATTTTGAGCTAATATCCTCGCACCAATTTCTTTAACTCGCTGCGTTTGTTTGGCCTGTATCTCAAGATCCGCGCTTACGCCCTGTATATGACCGCCTATTGATGGCTGGTGGATCATTACTTCACCGTGGGGATAAATGAAACGCCGTCCTTTAACACCCCCGCTTAATAAAATGCTGCCCATCGATGCGGCAAGTCCCATACAAATGGTGCTTACGGGACTCTTCATCATCCGCATCGTGTCGTAAATAACCATGCCACTGGTAACAACGCCGCCGGGGCTGTTTATGTAAAATTTAATTTCTTCACCGGGTTTATCTGCATCAAGCAATAATAACTTGCTCACCACGTCTCTCGCACTTTTATCGTCTACTACTCCCCATAGCTGCACGCTCCGGTTGTCAAAAAATAACTTTTCGAGCTTTTTGCTGAACATCATGATATCTGATTTCGGCCTTTCTTCCGGCTCTTCTTCTTCATCAGCTCTCCAATCGTTATACAAAAAATTTTTACGAGACATACGTTTACCTTTTATCTTATTGTTCTTTATTTTTCCTTCTTTTCTTTTTTAGGGTTGATCAGCAACACTTCATCAACAAGACCGTATTCTTTGGCCTCTATTGCGGTCATCCATTTATCACGATCAAAGTCCACCTCTATCTGATCCACTGGTCTGCCGGTATGAGAACCTACAATTTCGTATAATTCATTTTTCAGTTTCCTGATCTCTTTTACTGTGATCTCTATGTCGCTAGCCTGCCCCCCAATGGCACCACTCGGTTGGTGCATCATGATTCTCGCGTGCTTCAAGGCGGCTCGTTTGCCTTTTGTTCCCGCTCCCAAAAGCACACATGCCATTGATGCCGCCATACCGATACAAATAGTTGCTACATCCGGAGAAACATATTGTAATGTATCGTAAACACCGAGGCCCGAATAAACGCTGCCACCCGGGCTATTGATGTACATATTGATATCTCTTACCCGATCTGTTGAATCGAGAAACAATAATTGCGCAGTAACAATATTTGCTACTTCATCATTAATGGGATAACCAAGAAAGATGATGCGATCCATCATCAAACGACTATATACGTCCATTACTGCCACATTCATAGGCCGTTCTTCTATAATATTGGGAGTAAGCGCAGTTACCATATTTGGACTGATTGCCGCCATATGTTTAGCATAACCATAGAGCGTGTTGCTGGAAATACCCCTGTGTTTAACTGCGTACTTCTCAAATTCTGAATTGGAACTCATAATTAAAACATGTTTAAGGTTTCAGGATTGGCGGTTTAAGAGTCTTGAAACAATGGTGAATTCCTAAACGTTCAATTTTAAAACTTTGAACTCATCAAATATCCGTCCAATTGATAAAACCACAAAATTGATGACAGGGATTGCAAGAATTGAGACGAATTGACACAATGAAAAGTTCTTTTAGACCAATTCTCTGATACAATTCACTAATGGTGCTGGTGCGCCTCTACCATTTTTGTAAAATCCTCGGAACTGATCTCTTTTTGCTCTGGTTGTAGCTGTGTTTCCACCCAATCAAGGATTTTTTGACTTTGAAGGCGATTGTAAGCATCTTCAACATACTTGCGATCCTTCATCATTTTTTCCAGGTAGTCTTTTATCCAAGGCTGTTCCTCATCCATTACGCCCATACCCATGTATCCGAAAAGTTGCTGCTTTGCAAAACTTCTTATCTCGTCGGATGTTATCTGCATGCTATTTTCGGCAACGATTTTGTCAGAAATCAGTGTCCACTTTAGCTGGTTGATGAACATTGGAAATTCTTTTTCAATGTCCTCGTCTGTCCTTGGATTCTCGCCCTGCGTTTTCATCCATTTTTTAAGGAAGCCTTCCGGAAACTTTATCTCTGTCTGGTCCAGTAATTCATGGTATGCCTGATGTTGTAATTGGCTTTTTGCCTGCCCATCCCAATAAGCTTGTATCTCATCGTTGATCTTGTTTCTAAAATCCGCCTCAGATTTCACATCTCCATTCGGATAAAGCTGGTTAAAAAAATCTTCGTTCAATTCTCTTTTTTCAAGCAACCCGACCTTGGTTATATGAATTTTAAAATTTTTGTCGGCATCATTTTGATCATCTTTATTTAAGCCAAGATCACCCATGATCCATTCCCTTTCTTTATCGTCAAAGCCAGTTTTTAATTTGATTATAATAAAATCATTCTTTGACTTTCCCATCAGGTCTTTGCGAATGCCCTCGGCAAAATATTTGACAAGAAGGGAGTTGTCTTTTTTAATTCCTTCGGGCACTTCATTCCCATTTTCATCAGCTTCAGTTAACATTACATTCAAAACATTTTCCTCAGTGCTAACAGTTTCCTCATCTTTCATGTTCCCGTACCTGTTTTGCAAGCGGGCGATTTCATTGTTGATCATTTCATCCGTAACCTGCACCTTGTAACGGATCGTGTGCAAAGAGGGAAGATTTGGCAACTCGAATTCTGGTTTTAAACCTATCTCAAATGAGAAATGATAATCAGAAGGACTATTCACGTCCAATTGGCGAAGATTTATTTCATCAGGAAGTGGTTGGGCAAAAATGTTGATCTTTTCTGTTTCAAGATACTTAACCAATTCACGATCGATGGAGCGTAGCACCTCATCTGTAAATAAAGAGTTGCCATACATTTTCTTTATCAATCCTGCTGGTACCATGCCCTTGCGAAAACCCGGTATGTTTGCTTTTTTGCTATAATCCTTTAACGTTTTTTCAAAAGCCGGTAGATAATCTTCTTTGTCGAGTGTGAGGGTTAATTTGTCATGGAGCATTCCCACATTTTCTTTAATAACTGTTGCCATAAAAGAGAGTTTAAAATTTAAGGCGTAAGACTTTCGCTGGTATCACTTAAACCTTAATCAAATATTCAATCGTTTTGTGCGGGTGGAGGGACTCGAACCCCCATGCCTTGCGGCGCCAGATCCTAAGTCTGGTATGTCTACCAATTTCACCACACCCGCGCTAAATTTCAAAAGTTTGACAAGTTCCAAAGTTTCAAAGGTTATTCCATAACTTCTGGAACTTTTGAGACCCTGGAAATTTTAAACTCTTAAAAGGCTGCAAATGTAGGCCAATTCGCCTAAAGAAAGAGGCTGCTTTTGCTTAAATTTGTTAACTATGGAAACCGTTGCGCAGATACCTAAGTATAGCCTTAACGAAGAGCAAGAAAAAAAGCTCATCCTGCGTGAATACCGCGCTTTACTTCGTAGCCTAAAGATAAAGTTAAAGCCAGGTGACCGAAAGACGATTAGACTTGCCTTTGAAATAGCTGCCGATGCCCACAAATCTATGCGCCGCAAAAGCGGTGAGCCGTATATACTTCATCCACTTGCCGTGGCGAGGATCTGCGTTGAAGAAATTGGCCTAGGCGTTCGCTCCACCATATGCTCTCTCCTTCATGACACGGTTGAGGATACTGATGTAACGCTGGAGGATATTGAACGAGATTTTGGGGGAGAGATCGCAAGGATTGTTGACGGACTTACAAAGATTTCCAATGTTATTGACGTTAATGCTTCCAAACAGGCCGAGAATTTTAAGAAGATATTACTAACTCTTACTGATGATCCACGTGTAATCCTTATCAAGCTGGCGGATCGCTTACATAATATGCGCACTCTTGACAGCATGAAAAGAGAAAAGCAATTAAAGATCGCATCAGAGACAGTGTACGTTTATGCGCCGCTGGCTCATCGCATGGGTTTGTATACCATCAAGACCGAAATGGAAGACCTGGCGATGAAATATCTCGAACCTGAAACTTACAAGGAGATTGCCCAAAAGCTTGCTGAAACAAAGAGAGAGCGCACAAAGTTTATTAATGAATTTATTAAACCATTAAACGAAAAACTTGAAAAGGCCGGGTTTGATTTTGAGATACATGGT
>Ga0163163_10001747_pt1 | contig 18307 bp, 25 predicted proteins | sample S65metaG_FD_119766 | JGI IMG/M metagenome (GOLD analysis project Ga0163163, IMG submission 119766) | Switchgrass rhizosphere microbial communities from Kellogg Biological Station, Michigan, USA - S6-5 metaG | ecosystem: Host-associated > Plants > Roots > Rhizosphere > Soil | place: USA... | reverse complement strand
GGCGATCAGTTCCCGTACCCACGCCGAATGCGTTCCCACTTCGATAACCACACGCGACACCGCCAGGCCTTGGAAGAACTCTTCAACTTCCTGCCGCCTCGTCCGAAACTGGCCCTCGCGAAGCGTCTCCCTAAACCCAAAATGCAGTAGTTGCTCCACTGATCTCCAAGATCCACGCCCACCGTCAGACGATCCAGGTTCGGACCCACCACATCCCGATCCTCTCCGGCTGCCTCAGCAGCCGGAACACTCTTCTCTTCCAACTGCTGGCGCAGTTGTGACACCAGCTCCGCCATCACTTCGCTTGAATCCCGCCGCTCTTCCGCTCGCGGGTTCCTGCGCTTCATCGAGGATTCACTCTTCTTCACAGAATTGCTATGCTTCTTCACGGGTCGGCCTCCATCCTTCGGGATTGCACCTTTGAGTGCGTTGATCTACGTCAGCTTAGCTGGCTACGATCGGGGTCGACCTTCTCATCCCATCTAACCGGCAGCAAAAGGCGAAGGTTGCATCCTTCCGAGTGGGCGACCACGATCCTCGGACCACAGTTGCGAAGGCGCACCCCGTTACCGACGGCATCTGTCCCCAAATCGGCTCTCAGTGAACAATTGACATCCAGAGGTCCTTCGATCATGAAAGCGACTGTCCCTCTCCTATTACTCTTGGGACTCACCACTGCTTCTGCTAAGCAGCCGCACCACTATCAGATCGGCAAGCTCATGCAAATGTCGTCGGTTCCTTGCGGGATAGCGGAGAAAGATGCCAAAACTCTTACAGGTGAACTCCTCGGCACCGATAGTTCGCACAAGAAGACCGAGGAGATTCTTTGCCAAGAGTACCTGCTCGAGAGCGATACAGTATCGTACAGAATTCGACCGAAAGACGAGAAACACCCGTCACTCCTGCCCATCGGTCAGCAAGCGCAGTTCTTCATTCAAAAGGACAAAATGGTGCTTCGCGTTGAGGACCTCGACGACAAGGACCGGGAGTACATTGTCGTTTCTATGATGCCGCGCGAAGATAACACCGCGACTGCCAACCCGCCGCGCGCAAAATTGCAATGATCGAGTTGGAATTCCCTGTGAACTTCTCAATGGAATAGAGCTGGCCGGCGGTTTGCGACGTTTCGGGCGGATTACCGCTTATACGGAAACAACTCCGCTCCTGGAATAATGTCCCTATTGCACACTACCCGTCCGCGACTGAGTGATCCCACGGTTTTTCTGAACTGTGTCGGATGACCGCACAATCTGAATACATCAGTTAAGAGCGTGTTCTACCCGCGCCGCCCGCCACACCTGAACCATGGCATCCGCGTTCAATCCCGCGATGCCCAGTCCAACGACGATATCGGTCCATCCGGAATGGGTGTAGGCAGTAATGAAGCCCGAGAGGATGATGGCGAGATTCGCAAGAACGTCATTCCGAGAAGACAGGAAAGCCGCTCGTGTGAGGCTCCCACTGTGTTTCCTGTAACGCACGAGCACCAGTGCGCAGAATAAGTTCACCGCGAGCGCGCCTACGCCAGTGAGCGTCAGCGAAAGGGGAGCCGGCGGAAGGTGCGTATGAATCTTCACCCAAGCAGCCCAAAGCGTTGCCACACTCGGAACCAACAGGATGCACGCAAGCGCCATGCCGAGTCGAGCGCGATTTCTATCGCTCCATCCTAAGGCCACGGCAATCAGGATGTTTAATGACGCGTCTTCTAGCAAATCAACGCTATCTGCAAACAAGGAAACCGATCCGATCGACTGCGCAATAGCGAATTCGAAGCCAAAGTAGGAGGCGTTCAGAAGGGCGACAAGCATGACGACGCGACGCAGTTTATCGTTCACATCCTCACGCTACCACGCTGCCTGCGCGGAGCTTGCGGGGGATGTCGAAACGGCCTTGATTTCAGTGGTTATCCGCAGGTCGGCGGAAGCTCTTGACCTGCATCGATCAGCCTAGCAAGGCGTTCAATCTCCAACTTGATTTCGGCGAGAGTCTTCATCTGAGTGGTTCCTGCGGGTTGATTCTCGAGGATGCCCCAAATCTCTCAGCAGGCCGAGACTTCAGTCTAGCCGCTAAAAGGCAAGCGCGACGCGCCTTCTTGCTCTGCTGAAGGCCGAGAACATGGGGATAAGCGGAACGTTCTCGGTCTTCTTCCGTGGCCAAACCTCACGGCCATTTCGCGCGCCGAGTCTTTCCCCAGCTTTCCGGCCCCGGTTTCTTAAACATCACAAATCTCCACAGCCTGCCGCAGCGAGGTCATAGGATCGCCAGTAGGAACGAACTCATGCGCCACGAACCCTGTATATCCGGTGTCGACAATCCCGCGCATCACGCCATCCCACTGCACCTCCTGGCGCCCATCGAGCTCATGCCGCCCCGGGACGCCGCCCGTGTGGAAGTGCCCAATCCAGCGGCTGTTCGCGCGTATGGTCGCGATCAGGTCGCCCTCCATAATCTGCATATGGTAGATGTCATACAGCAGCTTCACCCGCGGTGAGTCGACCTCCTCCACCACCCGCACGCCCCACGCCGTGCGGTCGCACATGTAGTCGGGATGGTTCACTTTACTGTTCAGCAGCTCCAGGCAGATGGTCACGCCTTTGTCTTCGGCGATGCTCCGCAGGCGCCGCAGCCCCGTCACGCAGTTGCGCGCGCCCTCTTCATCGCTCAAACCGGCGCGCTGCCCGGAAAACGTGATCACATTCGGCACGCCGGCCTTTGCCGCCAGCGGAATGTTCTTCCGAAATCCCGCCTCGATCGACGCATGATTTTCAATCCGATTGAGCCCCTTGTTGATCTCGCCACCGCCCGCATAGGCCATCGCGCAAACCAGTCCGAAGCGCGCCGGCACGCCGTACTCTTCCGGCTGCAACAAGTCGACGCCGTTGAGGCCCATCGCCGCCGCTTCCGCGCACAGCTTCTCCAGCGGGATCTGCTTATAGCACCACCGCGCCACCGACTGCCGCACGCGCCCCGCGCGCGTCTTCGCTGCGCGCGCCTCCGGCAACAGCGCCGCTGCAGCCACAGCCGCTCCACCCTGCATCACCGCGCGCCGGCTGACGCGTTCTATCTGTTTACTCATGATCAACCCTCACTCATCCGAATTCACTCTATGGATCGTTGCGATCATTGTCCACAACACTCGGAGCTCAAGTATTATGGCTTGACCACCGGAGAGCTGCCTTGACCCATCGTATCCGCGCCGCAGTCCTGTTCCTGTCGTTTGCCTGTCTCCTCTGCCTGCCTTCGGCCAGCGCGCAAGCTCCGAAGGTCAGCTTCGACAAGCTGGCCGACGACGCGCTTGCCACCATGCGAGCCACAGCCACCGAGCGCAAGATCAGCGGTGTTGCCGTCGTCGCCTTCTTTGAAGGATCGACCATCCAGTCCTGGACCTCCCGCATGATCGTCGTCGGACGCATGAAGGACGAGCCGACTGAAACCGGCAAAGGCAACAACCTCATCGGCATCGTCTACGCCAAAGCGGCGGAGATGGCTGACACGCTCAAGAACAGCGGCAGCAAGGTGCGTCCGCCCATGACTGGCGAATTCGGCTGGGAGGGGGGCGTCATCGCCCAGGTAGACGGCGGCTATCTCATCGCGGCGTTCAGCGGCGGCGCTTCCTCCGACGACGTAGTGGTCTCTCACGCCGGCCTCGACCGCATGGTCCAAGCGTGGAAGACCGCACGCGCACCGTCCACTCCCTAAGCAGCGCAACGTCCAGGTATGCAATTCGTGCGATCAAGCGGCAGGCAAACTAGTGTCCCGCTCTTAATCTGTTCACGACTTCTTTGACTGGGTTAACAACTGCTTCGGGAGCCTCCCCCGGAATATCGTGACCACTGTTCTCAACGGTGATCAACTTGCCATTGGTGGAGAGCCTCGCAAGTGACGGCTGCAGTTGACCGATCCACTTTTCATGGAAAACCTTGATTTGATCGGCGGAAATTGGGTCCTCGGCAAGCTTCCAATACTGACCCGCTGCCAGGACAATGAGCGGACGGTTGCCCATGCTCCCAGCTCGAGCCGCTGCCGCGTCTACCTCGACATTGCCGCTTCCGCTCGAAGGCTGAATGGCACCGCCTCGCGTTGCTGCGCAGCCCTGAAGTAACTCGGTTTCGAATCCCTTTACATGCTGATCGCGTAAGGCGCGCATTGCCATCTCGAGAGTGAGAAGCCAGCTCAGGCGGCACATTCACTCGTGTGTTCCTGAGCATGAACCGGATGACTCCAAACCTGCTGGCGACTGGCAATAGTCCACACAGTGTTTGTCGAGCTGAATTAGGCATTCGAGTGACAGGTGAGAGCATGATGGCTGGCTCACGCTGGTCGGGGTGTGTGGAATCTGCTAACACCAACCCAGCCACGTCTGACGGAAACGTGGCTGTATAGATCCGGATGTACTCTCCTCCGATGGAGTGACCAAGCAACACAACCGGTTCGTTCACCTTTATCTGCTGAAGAACCATATGCAGATCATTGGCGATCAAAGAACTGTTGCGAACGGATAGCCCTGCTCGACTACCCCGATCTTTGAGGACTAGTCTTGATGAGAATGCCCGCCATTCACAGGTGGCCCGTAATTCTTTGCTCACTGAGCGGACGGGAGAGAGTTGGATTCAGGACGACGCGGACGTCGTGTGTCAGCGCATAAACATACGGCTGCGCGATTACGCGGCACTTGGAAAGAATCCGGGGAGCGGCAACGCGTTGTCGGAGTGTAATTGATTTTCGATTTCGTCTCTTTGCAGTTGCATTCTCTGCATCGCGACTTGAATCCGCTCTAGCTCTAAGGTGGCGGTTTCGTATGCGAGACGATAGGCAATATTCTTACGAATCGGCATGTAGGCTTCCTCTACTGCAACCATAGGCGGATGCCCAAGTCCGCTCCATCGCCCGAACGTCACATTGAGATACAACTCTCTCGCTCGGTTAATCACCCAGGCCGGTCAACTGGCGGGGCCGCGATATTGCGGGGGATATTATGACGCCCACAATCTTCATCTCACTTGGAAATCTGTGGAGCACGGCGCGCTCATGCAACGCCGCGTCTCATGAGGATACGTCGACAGCCCGCTTGTGCATTCGCTCGGACCGCTTTCCAGCAAGATTATCCTCCGGCAGGAACTCAACGACGAACCTCAAGTGAAGACATTATGCGAATCCATCAGTAATGACAGGGTGCCGCGCGCCCACAGCCTAGTGACGCAAATCACATCACCTACGGAAAAGTTGCTCTAAACTCCATTTCATCATCCAACCGAGCTCGGTTCGGAAGCGGAGGTCTAAAGAGACCTCCTGCACCCATGTACGGTTGAGCCAAAATTCTGAGGTCCGGCGAGGTAGATCGTGAATCCATCCATCCGTGAATCCGTGTTGGTACTCGGAGTTCTGCAAGGAACGGGTGTTCAGTCCCCCTGTGTGGTCAGAGCAGTCAAGGTCTCCATTCCTCGACTTGATGTTTTCGAATACGTGAAGGCTGAAGTCGCCGAAGCGCCCGCTAACCTTCCTGAAGGAAATTACGAGTTGTTTTTCGAAGGTCGGAGGATGCAAGTACATAGAGCCTTCGGAGACTGGCGGATAAAGGGATTTTGAGGCTCCCGTTTTAACCATTTCGTGCTACCTAGAGTATCTGAACCGGAGGATGTCAGACTTGGCAAATAACGAATTCCCTCTGACGTTCCCGTTACGTCTTCCAACTTCAATCCGCCGACAAGCCGGTGTGTTCGCGAAAACCGAAGGCATCTCTCTCAACCAGTTCATCATGCTTGCTGTCGCAGAGAAGCTTTCGAAAATGGAAAAGAACTGGGCTGAAACGGCGCCGTCCGTCAGGGTTTAGCTTTTAAAGCCGAAGCTGGCGCTCCGCATTCCCGCTATCCCTACCACGTTTCTGGAGTTGATGCGGCTTCTCAGGCAAATGCCGATATACTTCCTGAATGATTGAAAAAATCCTTGCCGAATTAGACAACGAAATCTCCCGCCTACAACAGGTTCGATCCTTGCTCACGCAAAATGGAGCGAAACCCGCAGCTGAAGTCGTCAGGCGGAAACGCGGCACGATGAGCGCAGGCGCACGGAAGCGGATTGGTGACGCGCAGAGGAGACGTTGGGCGAAGCAGAAAGCGATGAAGTAGTCTAAAAAATAGACAAGTGATTGTACAAACGTTTGGCCTTAAAATGGCCGATCATGCCTTGTTGGGTCCATGCGGAATTGGCAAACGACTGGAAGAGGCTGGTGGAGAGCCAAGTTGGAGCGCATTCGAGCGGGTACGACAGCCCTACCGTCCGGCTTTACTGGCAGATGATTGAACATCGCAAGACCTGCGAGGTTTGCCGTGTTCTGCGAGCACTCGGAGGAGGTAGAAAAGGTTTGCGCGCCGTCAGACCAAGTAATGGCAACGACCGCCTCGACCTGCTGTGACGCAGAGCACTCACAACTGGTAATTATTCTGGCACTCTCTATAAGTGCTATGGAATACTCGCAGCCTTCACTCCCGATCTCTCCCGTCGGCTCTGAGCTAATGCACCTTCGTTGCGCCCTCATGCGGCTCGAAGCAGTTGGCGACACGAATTCCCGGACCATTGAGTGTCTCAAGCGGATTGTAGCCCTTCGCCTCCTTACGCTCGAAGCTACGTATCACCACGGTGCCCCACGCCGCTAATTTGCAAGCTTCAAACAACCGCACCCCAAACATTCTGCCGACATCCTAGACCGCCTCGACCTGTTGTGATCTATCGCACATCACCCACTTAAATACCCGTGCAACCATCTATCTCATCATGTGGGCTAAACCAAGACGTTTTCTCTTCGTTGCCCACGTGGTGTTTCCAGGCGAATCCGTAACCGACCAGCCGACCATTTGCTCTAATCTTGAAATCCGTCGGCTTCTCCACTCCCGCCTGGAAGTGCTGGAAGCTGCTTTGCAACGCCTTGCAGAGTTTCGGGACAAAGCAGCCAAGGCACAGGTAGGTTGCAATGAGCCTCTTTAGCACAAATCTGCTTCTCCACATCCTGCGCGGCATCGTCGAGGAGGTTGAGCGGGTAGACCCAAAGAGTCCTGCTCTCGTGGAGCTTAGGTCCACCATCGAGCAGAAGTCCGCAGAACTCGCAAGCTCGGGCATCATTGACAACGAGCCCGGGCGCACAGTGGTTGCCGCATGAGCATCCAGCCCGATGAGCCTTTGCTCGATTCCTTGCGCGCCGCACTCAAAAAGGCCGAAGCCGACACTCGCCGGGAGACACCCACGCTCGCCGAACTTAAACGCATTTTCCGCGAGCGCATCGCAGAGCTCGAATCCACCGCGCATCAATTGGACATACGCTGATGCCGCAAGCTCCCAAAAACAAGCCTCACACCGCCCTCACGCCCTACTCCATCGGCATGAAACTCAAGACGCTGCGCACAGAAAAAGGCCTCACACTCTCTCGCCTCGGTGCAGAAGTCGGCCTATCCACTGCGCTCCTCTCCAAACTGGAGAGCGAGTTCATGATTCCCACACTCCCCACACTCGCGAAGATCGCCCACGCCTACGGCGTCGATCTCGCTTTCTTCTTCTCTACCGTCCAGCGGCATTCGCTCGCAATCACGCGCAAGGCCCATATCAGTGCTGATCGCCGCGATCTGCCCCGAGCAAGAGAAATGCCACTGCACCACTCCACTCCCATCAGCAGGCAGGTCTCCAGGATCGTCGAGATACCTGCCAATGCCTCCTGCAATATTGGAAACCCAAACGTCAGGACAGAGCTCACCGCCTGCGTGCTTGAAGGCACACTCCACCTGACCAGCGCCGGAACAGAAGAAGTGCTCCACTCCGGTGACATCCTTGTGCTCGACACCGATTCTGCAGTCACGTGGAGCGCCCCCGAAACCGGCTGTCGAGTGCTCGCCGTCTTCGCCAGGACACGCCTCGACCAAGCAGCTAATTCGTAGCGACACACTGAGTCAAACACGGCGAGGAAGCGCCAAGAAATTGCCCTGTCATTTCCCAATCGCGGTGACCTGCGTCATTTGTTCCGTTGAGGAAGAACGTCAAAATCTACATAGAAAAGGCTGTCTAAAATGAAGAAGGTTGACCACTCGCTCAATTTTGCGTGCCCTATTTGCGCAGCACTGCCCGGGAATCCCTGCGTGACCTTTCCTGGCACTCCTCGCAATCAATCCCATCTTCGACGTCGGGACATGGCTAGGGACCACGAGGCTACTGTTCGAAGCCTTCAATCCCCGTCATTCCAGACCATCGGGTCAATCAGACCCAGTTTCGACTAGGTTGGCTAGCTTGTCGGAGTTCATCAGTCAGGAAGCGTCCTGAATAAACGACCATAGATACAACCCACCTAGATAAACAGCTCTAGACTGCGTCCATCTGCTGCAATTCTCTCTACGCGCAGCCGGTAAAAGTCCTAGTTCACTCCCGCTCATTTTCTGTGGACAATCGAGTGGTGAGGTTTGTTCTTCTGACAGCGGAAGCGAGTACTCGTGCCACTCAGCGCGCCACCACCCGAGCCCTGTTCTCTATTCGCCAACTTTCCACGTTGTACCACCAAACCAATAAGCGGATCGATCGCTCTCGAAACCGGATTCGCCTCTCCGACGAAGTCATCGCCAGTCTGGCATCTGTCTTGGTCAACGCGCAGGACCTACCCCCACAAGACCATAGATACAACCCACCTAGATAACGAGCTAAAGAACTGTATGTTCTACTGCTTGCACAATGCCCTTTGCGTTTCTTCGATCATTGAGCGATCCATGAACTCACCACGGAAAAGCTTACCAAGAAGGCGTTGCTGGTGTGTCGTGGCCGATACGGAAGTTAGTCAAGAAGTTGACCGGGGCTGAGTAGCAAATGGTGTGGTCCGTCGCCTCACTCTCATTGAGCCCAGCGCCGATCTGGTTTCTGGGTTCCAACCGAATAGGGCAATAAGGAAGTTTGTTGAACTTCGTCCCCTCTTCGGATTGTTTCCGTATTGGCGGTGACTCGGAACGCCGTATCGCAGCCGGGCTGGGCTAGAAACAACCGCCGAAGCAAAGAGCCGCGCATGACGCGGCCCTTCACTCCAGTGCAGGGAAAGATCTCGTTAAAACATAAGCCCATTTCGACTAACGTAGGCTTCAATCTGTTCGTTTGTGATCGAGGACTCTACACACGTTTTTCCGTACGTTGGTTTGCGCCTGAGCGGACGACGAAGCCGTGCGTTGCGTAAAGGAGACGCTAGGCAAGCCCTAGCCCTGAGTTTGCCGTACAGAGGCCTCTAACTCTTGAGTATCTTCTGAACAGCAGCGGTCTGATCTGCCCCCTCCATGATCATCTTGTTGTGCAGGCAGTATAGGGCCAGTTCGAGTCGGTCTTCCACACCGAGTTTGTCATAGATTTTGCGCAAATAGTTTTTGATGACCTGTTCCGACGTTCCAATCTCAAATGCAATCTCCTTATTACGCATACCTCGTGTGATGCCAGCGATGACTGCCTTCTCTTTTGGAGAGAGGTGTACTTGACTGTGCGGATTCAGGAGGGCAGCCGCGCGTACCCGGTAGTCTTCGATGACCCAGTTCAATCCCTGGTTGTCGATCCATGTTTCTCCCGCTGCGATACGACGCACGCATCGTATCAACAGATCGGGAGAGATCGACCGTGAGATGATGCCGCGAACGCCGCGACGAACTAGTTCCACCGTCTGTCTTTCATCAGCGGTCACGCTTTGCACGATCAACTTCACATTGGGGGCGATGCGCAGCAGTTCCGGGACCACGTCAGCGGCACGGGCACCCGTCAGAAGCTCGCTTTCGACAAGTACAACATCGGCGGGATGTCGTTCAATCACAGTGCGGAGTTGTTCCAGGGATTCCGCTCGCGCTACCACCCGAATGTCATTTTCAAACGCGATGACCTTGCTGATTCCGGCGCAATAGATCGCCTGAGAGTCCGCAAGAACAAGTCGGATCGCATCCGGCTTAACGGGGCCGGTTAGAAGATCTGGTGCTTCCATTGTGCAAAGGTAAGCGAGGTCAACCCCGCGGAGGCATTCCCTAGAATGTGCAACGTGGTTACGATTGCGTTAGAAGACTCACACTGTAGGGTCAATCTCTAGGAACTCGCCTTCTATCGTCCTTCGAGTGCTTCAGCCTGCGATGCTCGATGTACTGATTCGACAGCCACACGATGATGTCCGCCGGGTCTATTAAGTCGGCTGGCGGTGTCGGCATCTTCTCTCGACACCCGGTGCAAGTTGCTGAGATCGGCCTCATCTCGCCGTCGTACTCGACGTTGAGTTCAGTTCTGCTCATCACGCCTGCTCTGACGTCCACCCGTGTGCCGTCTTGTGGACCTTCACTTTCCTGCCTTCAAACAAGACTTCGTAAGCGCCTGCTGGAAGATCGTTGGGTGCCTGCACAACGTCGACCGCGACGTACTCCCACACGTCGAGCTTGGGCAGGGATACCTTGACGGCTCTCACCACGCACTGAGCCTCCAAATCCATTCCCCTGAGCACACCTTGGACAAGCACAGCTTCACGAACAGAGACGGACACTTGAATCCTCACAAAGCCTCAAGATAGGGAAATCCCCCTGCAACCTGCGTTCCAGAATTGCAGAGGGTTGGAATGGAAAAGCCGTTCACCGCATTCCTAAACAGGTCAGTTGGGGATGACCGTGATGGGATGGTCCCATACTGTTGAACGCCCTGCTGTGATTTGCGTCACGTCGTCAGCGGCAAGCAAAAGAGCAGTATTCAGGAGTGGAGTTGTCCATGCTAGATTCCTTGCCACTATGAAACGGGAATACGGCGAAGTCGCAGCTGACTGTTCTCTGTATGAGTGCAAGGCCAGCCCCGAGCTGATTTCGGCCTTTGAAAAGAGAGCAGTTAAAGTTGTCTGCTCTGAGAATGAAGCACTCTTCAACAGCGGAGAACCCGGCAAATGTGTCTACCTCGTTCTCGCCGGTGAAGTTGGGTTGTTCTTGCCCCTCAACTCGTTGGACGAGATGGGATTTCGTGCGAGGTCAGGGTCTTTTGTTGGGCTACCAGCGGCCTTCAGTAACGAGCCGTATTCGATGTCGGCGATTGCTCGGAAGGGTTCTGAGGTTGGGGTAATGAGTCGAGATAGGTTCTGTGACCTGGTGGCAGCCGACTCGGTTCTTGCTCTAGATATCCTTAGAATTCTGGCAGCAGAGACGCGTGCAGCAAGGATCACAATTGTCGAGGCCGAGATTGGCCGTCGGAGGCAGACTCTGGCTAAGAACTGATGCCTGATGTGACGCAAATCACATACGACATACAGCGGCGGTGAGACGATCCGTCTCATCCCAAGTAAATCGTTAACCGAAGTACCCCACTTGGGGTCCCCTAGACGATTGCAAGCGATAAGCCGATTCGCTCTGACTTAACGAACGGAACCTAGCCGGTCTTCTCACCGTTTAGTGGCGCACGAAAATGGCTGCATTGCGGATTGTTGCAGAGTCTCTTTGCAATTCAGCCGTTGACTCTTACAGCGAGGTGCTTCCATTGGTCCTTCCCAAAAACAGAATTCAGTTCTTTACTCATCGCAAAACTCTGACGGCACCATCGACTCAATTTGTCGCCAATGCCTGACGACGGTTGCAATCGAGCATTTGGAGATCATGCTCATTCAGAGAGAGCGCGAACACGTTTGCGATATGGCATTAGAAACAAAATCCCATTTCAGGCTCAACCGTGCCCGTTAAGGACCATTGCGCCGCGACCTTGATTCCGCAGTGGCGACGAGAACACTTCGCTGAGGCGAGAACGCAATTGCCATCACATCTCAGTTGCATCTCTGGCCCACGCAGCTGCATGCCTACAAGTGTAGTTCCTTCGTTCCGCTGAAGGTCTAGTGGCTGCGAGCGTTGCGTGGCCTCATTACTAAAGATGATGACACTCCCATTCACCTATTGATCCGCGGCCGTGAATGGACGTTTCATGATCACAACCGCAACGGGTCGAATGACTGTTTGAAACAGAAGCTCGATCAGTTGCGCGCGCAATTTGCCATGTAGAAGGAGGCTCAATGAGAAAGCCTCGGAAACCGCTCACCCCACAACGCCGGATGAATGAGGCCATATGGGTTCACTTCGGCCGCTGTCTGTCTCGTTGCATTTTCCCCATACCCTGCGATGGCTCTTGTCTTGCCCGTGAGAGCTCTCACGAATTGGCCTTGCCTTGCGAAGACGGAGACCACCTCAGAATGTACTTCTGTATTCATGAGCGCACCTATGTGCTCACGAACTACATTCCCGCCCTATAAAGGCGGGTGTTGTTGAGATACAATCTCACTGACCCATGCATGGAACATCCCAAGAAACAGTCATGGAGGGATACTCTTCGCATGGGGCTGACTATTCTTCTCATGGTCCTGTTCGGCGGAATCATTTTCAGGAGCACAGTTGAATCCCTAGAATCGAGCTGGGTGGATGCCTCGCTATTCGCGCGTCAATCTCTACTTCACGGGTGATTGGTTAGCGGGTGAGAGCAGAACATGCAGCGGCGCGCAGGGGGTGTTAAGAGCCTTTGGGCTCACTTCCATCCCAGCCAGCGTCCGCCCTCGGCTGTTCGGCGAAATGTTCCGACAAGCGATCTGCCCGGTCATTGAAGAAATTCCTGTCACAATATTTCGCAGAAGTGTACTGAGTCTCCAAATGGAAGGAGCGTATCCACCCTCGCCTTCATCAGAATGGCAGATCTCTGTCAGCATCCCAACCCGAGAATAAGCTCTTATAGGCTCGCCGGCTATCGACCTTTCGGCCGATCAAGCGGCAATGAGTTTGTGGATTGCACTATTTCTCATTCGGACGCTACTCATTTGCTCATTTGGGCTCGTCGGGAGGCGCTTCATCGGACGCTCGGGCCGAACGAAAATGTCAAGTTTTATATGTGGCAAAACAAACGGCCCACGAGACAAGGATGGCCGTCTATTTGCAACGCGCGCGTATGAGCACGCAAAGGTGGAAGTTAGTAATCTTGCGGAAGAAGTAGCGTCGCGTAAGTGCGATCCCATTCCGTGATGATCCAGATGCGCCCGGCGAGACTGATCTGATAAGCGGAAAGCACCCGCTGTGCCGTCCCGGACAGCGGCATCGTTTAACTACCAATCGGTGCTATACACGTCGCCCCAATCTTGAAAACGATGCCTCTCTAAAAGTAAGGCCGGATTGAGTCCGGCCTTTTCCATTTCGTCGATCGCACCTGACCGAGCGGTAGCGGCTTTACCTTCCCGCTCTCCTCTTGCCCTTCTCCGATTTCGTGGGGCCAGCGGCTACCGGTTCGGGTGTCGCTGCCGCCTCGGGAGCCGTAGGAGCGGCGTCGGGCAGCCACCGTAGCGGATCGCCGGCGAGTTATTTCGAGCATTCGATACCGAAGAGCAGTTCTTATAGCCCCGCCGCATTTCAGATTCGTTTGCGCTCGGCACGCAAACAGAATCCGGTGCGTGGAAGGACCGCATGTACTTCTGATTGCCCTTCATTTGAGGCAGTGCCCATCGCACCGCAAAAAAAGTTGCCAAGCGATATTTCTCTGTCCGGCAGCCAGTCTTGGCTCTGGTCGGCGCCGAACATGCCTCTCGCGGGTGGCGGGAACATGGAATATATCCACGATTGGTCTCGGGATGGCAAGTGGTTAATCGGTATGACTGGAGGTCAGGTTTGGACGACCCCATTCCCGCCGTCGGCCCACGCCGAAACCGTAGCACAAAGGATATTCTCCAACCCAGACCTCGAATTGTCGCTGGAGCGCTGCTCGTCATTCCCGTGAAGTCAACCACTCCGGCCCGTTTTAAACGGGCATCGCGCCACCATCTTTCGCGATCCATTTCGTCCGAAACCGGAAGGCTAGCCGACATTTTGGTACCGATCCGGCCGAGATGCGGCGATACAGCGAACCAAAACTTCCGGGAAGACTTGAGGAGTCTTTCCTTGGTTGCGGATGCACCCCGGGACAGTCGCGCACGTCATGCTGCTGAATGAAAGAAGGCCGTGGCTCGGAAATCCGCGCCAAGAAAGCCGTCAAAGCTCCGGTGGTAATGAAGCCGTTTATCCGGGGAGCGTTCTCTCGGAGCCGATGAGCAGCGAGGCGGTGATGACGAGAGTAGCTGCTGAGCTAGATGCCGACACCAGCTAAGCGGCTGCAGTTGCGCCCTGCCGCTTTGGCGGTATAGAGGGCGCGATCGACCGTACATAGAAATTCCTCGACCGCTTCGAGATCACGGCCACGGCTCGCGATGACGCCAACACTGACGGTCATCGAAATTGGACCTCGAGAAGTGGCAATCGGTGAACGGCATATCGCAGCCCGAATCTCCTCTGCCCGCTCCATGGCCTTCTTCGCATCACAGTTATTCAGAACCAACAAAAATTCCTCACCGCCGTATCGCCCAACAAAGTCGTAGGAACGCACGGAGCCGAGTAGTCGCTTTGCAGCTTCTCGAAGGACTTCATCACCGACTAAATGTCCGTGGGTGTCGTTGACCAGTTTGAAGTGGTCAAGGTCACCTAGCACGGCGATCGTGCATCCATTTTCTCGTCGGGTGCGGATCAATTCGCGGGCCAGCAATTCGACAATTGTTCCGCGGTTCAACAATGAAGTAAGCGCGTCATGCGTAGCCTTGTAGAGCATCTCCTCGCGCGCTTCTAACAATTTATCTTCGAGTTGCAATATCCTCAGGCCAGTGCGTAAGCGTGCTTTCAACTCCTCAGGGTCGAAGGGCTTAATAAGATAGTCGTCAGCTCCCGATGCCAAACCGCTGACGACGTCCTGTTTAGAATTCTTTGAGGTTAAGAGGACCATGTGAACGTGACGCTGGCCACGCCGGCTGCGCACTTCGCGGCAGACGCTGGGGCCGTCGAGTTCGGGCATCATCCAATCGAGCAGGGCAAGACGAGGGCCCTCCGGGCGGCAAAGCTCGTCGACAGCCGCACGACCATTCCGGACGCAGGTGACCTCATATCCTGCGCGTTGCAGGGTTTTCGACAGCATGCGCAGAGAAACCGGTTCGTCATCAGCAATTAAGATTCGCATTTCACTTTCCTGCGATGAACGCATCCACTGCAGCGGACAATTGCGCAATCTCCGCGTCGAACGAAACGAGCTTTTCTTTGATCGCCCGCATGTTTCCGACCTGGGCAGCCGCCTCGATACTGGCGGCCATCGTGGCCACATTCTTCATGGACATATTCGCAAGCATGCCTTTGAGAGTGTGGGCCAGCCTGGATGCCTGAGGCAAATCGCCGTGGTTGATTGCATCATGCAATGCACCTTGAAGCCCCGGCAATTCCTCCTGAAACATGACGAACAGCTCTGCCAATAGCTCACGGTCATTGTCAACACGGTTCAGAAGATCGGGCATATCAACGAAATTCTCGAGCAGAGAGTCGATCGGGTGCGATCTGTTCACCTCGCCCATGACTTTCAATCCAGCGGGATCTCACCTTGGAGTCCCGACATGTACTTTTGCAGCACTGCGTCCAATTCCTCGGGACGAATGGGTTTCGCAAGGTAGCCATCCATTCCCGCCGCTTCACACCGTTCCTGATCTCCTTTTACTGCATGCGCAGTGAGCGCCACAATTGGCTGGTGTATCCCCGTTTTCTCTTCCTGCTTTCGAATTATTCTCGTGGCCTCAAGCCCGTCGACCAACGGCATTTGCACGTCCATCAACACCAGATCGAAAGAAGATCTCTGTAGATGGGTGATCGCTTCCTGGCCATTGTTCGCTACTGTTACTCGATGTCCTCGCTTTTCGAGCAATCGGGTCGCCAAACGTTGGTTGATAAGGTTGTCTTCCGCCAGCAGGACGTGAATCGCATGATGCTGAGCGATGCGGCGATCTTTGGCAGGAATGGGAGCGGCAGATCCGGCTCGCTTCGTCCGCCTGTCCAATGACCGGGCAATAGCATCGCGAAGTTCGCCCTGACGGACTGGTTTGGTCAAATATGCCGAGAATCCCAGTTCCTGACACCGGGCCATGTCTCCGCGGTGTGCCCCCGAACTCATCATTATGACGTTTGCCGTGGCAATCTCTGCTCTGCTGCGGATCTCTTCTGTGAGGCGGAATCCATCCATGTTCGGCATCTGCTTGTCTGTCAAGATCAGCTGATAGGAATCGCCCGACCTATGAGCTGAAGATAGTTCTCGAAGAGCAGCTTCTCCGCTCTCAACGCAATCGGTCCGCATGCCCCATCGGGTCAGCATCCGTTCGAGAATAAAGCGATTCGTCTGGTTATCGTCTACGATCAGCACGCGAGCGCCGTGCAGAAATTCATAAGGCAAGGTAGGTTGATGATGAGGAATTGGCGAATCTCCAGCGCCCAGGCAAACTGTGAAATGAAATTCGCTTCCTTTGCCGGATTCGCTCTCTACCCATATCTTGCCACCCATCAGGGCTGCCAACCGCGAGGTAATTGTCAGACCCAATCCAGTTCCACCGAATTCGCGAGTGGTGGACGTGTCTGCCTGCGTAAATGAGTTGAAAATCGATTCTTGTTTTTCCTGCGGGATTCCGATGCCGGTGTCGGAAACAGTAAGGTGCAAGACAATGCCTTCTCCTTGATGTGGCTCGACCTCGACCTTCACCGTAACCTGGCCCTCGTGTGTGAATTTGATCGCGTTGCCCACAAGGTTGAGGATCATCTGGCTCAGCCGGATCGAGTCCCCACGAACCGTGACAGGTACTTCGTGTGCTATATCGCAGAGCAGTTCTAGCCCCTTTGTCTCAGCGAGGTGCACCAAGGTCTTCAAAGTCGTCTCGACGCACTCTCGCATATCAAAGTCGACCATTTCGATGTCGATCTTGCCGGCCTCAATCTTCGAGAAATCGAGGATGTCATTGATTACATTGAGCAGCTTACCCGCCGACAATTGAACTGTTTCGAGATATTCCCGCTGCTCCGCGGTCAACTCTGTATCGAGGGCGAGCTCCGTCATTCCGATCACTCCGTTCAGAGGAGTACGAATCTCGTGGCTCATATTGGCAAGGAACTCGCTCTTGGTTCGGTTGGCAGCCTCGGCCAGGGTGCGCGCCATAATCAATTCCGCTTCAATTTGCTTTCGAACAGTTACGTTGCGGCCAATCCCGATGATCCCGGCGACACTCCCGTCCTTGTTGTGGAAAGGCACCTTCGTCGTGAGGATCCAAACCTCGTTCCCTTCGTTGTCGTGCATCTGTTCGGCCTGGCTCACCACCGGCAGTGCGGTGCGAATGATCTCCTGTTCATCGTTGAAAAAGGCAGTGGCAGCCTCGCTTGGAAAAAAGGAAAAGTCGGATGCACCGATCAGGTCAGCGTCTGGCCTGCCAGTGAGAAACTTCCGCTGCGCCGGATTGGCTAGAAGAAAACGGCTTTGTGTGTCCTTGACGTAAATGAGATCGGGCAGGCCGTCGATCACCGCGCGCAGCATCAGTAGCTCTGACTCGGTCGCGCCGTCTGAAGGTGTTCCTACTCGGGCTTCAGGTGCTGAGTTGTTGCCGTCCAAGTGCATAGCCGCGATTCTCCGGTTCGTCGAATGCCGAAATTCGAACAGATCCTGGCTCCGCACTCGTCGCGCGGGGGACCAATGGCATGGACCGATACCTTATCTGATGCCCGATTCTACCTACGTATACGAACCGTAGATAGCGCAAAGAGAGCATACACAGCACCAAGGTAAACGGGGAGGAGCAGCCGACCATTCGAAACTTAACCGAGTCAGGCGGGAGCTTCGATCCGTATGGATCCGGCCAGTCCATGAGTCCGGATTGCTACCACATCGCCGACTTCACGTTACCGATTCAAGGTAGGTGAGTTTGATGTAGATTCAAGCAGACTTTTAGCATAGAGCCCTGTATAACCGGCGGATCAGTCCGAAGCCGCCCCGCCGGTCACACTGGGTTACCACCTTGACATTTTGAGGTTGTCGACGTACACCGTGTCAGCCCCGCTCGTGCCGCGTCCGTCAACCTGGAAGTTTACGACCAGACAGACGAGAGCCCATCCGAGCGAGAACTCGGAGTTCACGGTCTTGTTGATCGGTTGCTCGACTCCGTCAAACCAGACCGAGTGATAGGTCACGTTCCCTGAATCGTCGCGCGAAGTCTGGATCTGAATGTGATGCCAGGCATTGCGGGTCCACTTGGCCGGATTGCAGGGCTGGGTCGACTTCAGCCAGTGAGCCTTCGGAGCAGAAACGGTACCCGAGTTCTCTGTGTATTCCCAGTATCCCGAGTAGCCGGAGCATTGGAAGGCGTAGATGATAGTGTCGCCGATGCGCGTTACCTGGTTGCTGTCGAGTTCCAGATTCGCGATCGGCGAGTCTGCCGTGATATAGATGTGGACGT
>Ga0163163_10001746_pt1 | contig 18307 bp, 16 predicted proteins | sample S65metaG_FD_119766 | JGI IMG/M metagenome (GOLD analysis project Ga0163163, IMG submission 119766) | Switchgrass rhizosphere microbial communities from Kellogg Biological Station, Michigan, USA - S6-5 metaG | ecosystem: Host-associated > Plants > Roots > Rhizosphere > Soil | place: USA... | reverse complement strand
GGGGCTGGGCCACTGGGATTCTCCCGAAAAAACAGCAGGAAACTGAAAATGAATAGGGCCGCCCCTCTCGGAGCGGCCAGCTAGAGGCGCGATGTACCCCCGTACCTTTGTTGCAGCAAGTGCGGGTTTAGGCCTCAATATAGCCGCAATTTAGTACTTTTCGCACTACTGGAACAAAAGGACGAACATGCGACGGATTCTGAGTGCAATTATGACCGGCGCGCTGATCGCGGCGCCTCTAACATCGGCAGGCTCGCACAGCATGGCAAATGCGCGGCCTGGCGCGTTCGTCGGGGCACGATTCCAGCTGGCGATGGGCGGAGAAAAGCACTATCGGCGAAGGACTCGCCCTGAATTTCGGGACGAAATCGGGGCCAACAGTTACCTTCGCAGGGGTGCGTGCTGACAGGGCATTCGCATCTCAGAGTGCCGGCCAACTCGATGCAACGAAGAAGCTCGGCGTTTCTACCGGCGGATGGGTGGCAATTGGGGTGGGCGTGGCCGTGCTGACCGGCGGAGTTTACTTCGCTTACCTCGTCCACGAGGTCGCCAAGAGCCACGACTGATCAGGCATCGAGGGCCTGGTAGCGCGGCTGGCCCTTCATCCGCTCGATCCACTCGGTCACGTGAGGGTAACGCTGAAGGTCGAAATCGGCGTCTCCCGCGACATGGGTGTAGGCGAACAGGCAGATGTCGGCGAGGCTCGTCGATTCGCCGACGAACCACTCCCGATCGGCCAGATGCTCGTCCATCAGCTTGAGCGCGGCGTTGCCTGCCTGCCGTTTGCCCGGCATTTGCAGGCGCTTCAAATCGTCGAGATTTTCCGGCCCGAGCCAGCGCATCCAGAAGCGCAAGGTCGCGATGTTGGGCTCGTGGCTATATTGTTCCCAGAACATCCATCGAAGCATGTCGGCGTGGTCGAAGGGTTCCGTCGGGACGAGGTGCGACCCTTCGGCGAGAAAATAGCAGGCCGCATTGCTTTCGGGGATGAAGCGGTCTCCCACCTGGAGCACGGGGATCCGCCCGTTGGCATTGACGTTGGCGATGAAGTCCGGCGTGCGGGTCTCGCCCTTCATGAGATCATATTCGCGCCGGTCGATATGGACTCCGACAAACGCGGCCGTCAGCCGGACCTTGTAGCAATTTCCTGACAGCGAGAATTCGTGAAGCACGAGCCGATCGGTCATTGTTTCATCCCCCGGCCGTTGCAGCGGCCAAGCCTAGTGGTGCACCTCAAGCACGATCTTACCGACATGGTCGCCCGATTCCATGCGCTCATGAGCCGCTGCGGCCTCCGCGAGCGGGAATGTCATGTCGATCACCGGCTTCAGCCGCCCGCCGCTGATGTACGGCCAAACCGTCTTGTGAATTTCGTCGGCGACCATCGTCTTGAACTCGACCGAACGAGGGCGAAGCGTCGAGCCGGTCAAGGTAAGCCGCCGCCGCATGACGTCGAAGATCGGAAGCTCGGCGGTTGCGCCCCGCTGCACCGCAATGGAAACGTGACGTCCTTCTTCGGAAAGGCATGCAAGGTTGCGGGGAAGATAGTCGCCGCCCACCATGTCGAGCACGACGTTCACGCCCCCGCGGTCCGTGACCCGGTGCACCTCCTCGACGAAATCCTGCGTCCGGTAGTTGATCGCCGCATCCGCGCCGAGCTCCAGGGCGCGCGCGCACTTCCGGTCCGTACCGCAGGTCACGATGATTTTCAGGCCGAACAGGTTGGCCAGCGCAATCGCCATCGTCCCGATGCCGCTCGTCCCGCCGTGGACGAGGACCCACTCGCCATCCGCCGCAAAGCCGCGCTCGAACAGATTCACCCAAACCGTGAATAGCGTCTCGGGCATGGCCGCGGCCTCGACCGCCGTCAGGCCCTTGGGAACCGGAAGGCAGGTTCCCGCGGGAGCGACGCAATATTCCGCATAACCCCCGCCGGCGACCAACGCGCACACCATCTGCCCGACGGACTGCTCAGCTCCATCGCCGGTCGCGACGATCATGCCGGCCACTTCCAGGCCGAGGATGTCAGGGGCTCCCGGCGGAGGCGGATACATCCCCCGGCGCTGGAGCACATCGGGCCGGTTGATCCCCGCGGCGGCAACCCGGACCAGCACTTCGCCTGGGCCGACCTGCGGAACCGGCCGCTCGACCAGCTCGAGCCCGCCGGAACCGTCGGCGACGACGGCTTTCATGCTGGATGGGATGTTCGTCACAAGCTTCGGCTTATTGACAGGCGAAGCCTATGGGTCAACGATTTGGCGGTGGATTTGGACGATCTCTTCCCAAGCAAGCCGGGGGATCCCCTGGTCGAGCTTGGCAAGCAGGACCTCGACCCGATGTCGATCGAGGAGCTGCATGAACGGATCGCAATCCTGAAGGCGGAAATCGCGCGCGTCGAATCGCACATGCAGCAGGTGCAGTCGCATCGATCCGCCGCCGAAGAGCTGTTCAAGAAGCCGTGAGCGCCGCGGCCATTCAGCCGCCGAACAGCTCTGCGTGCGATAATCTGTTGAAAAGCCTGACCTCGGGCCTTGATTGCCGGGTTTTGGCGTATGACATTCACTGGAAAGCCCGTGGGCTCCCTCCGCGGGTGCGGGAGTAACAGCCTAAATGCCTAGTTTTGCTCGCGAACTCGAACAGACTCTCCACAATGCGCTGGGGGAAGCAAGCCGCCGCCGGCACGAGTATGCGACCCTTGAACACCTTCTGATTGCACTCATCGATGATGAGCATGCCTCGAAGGTCATGACCGCCTGTGGAGTCAGCCGAGACGAGCTTCGCGCCTCGGTGAAGCAATATCTCGACAATGAGCTCGGAGCCCTTGTCGCGGACAGCGCGACCGACCCGACTCCGACCAGCGGCTTCCAGCGCGTCGTCCAGCGCGCGATCCTTCACGTCCAGTCTTCCGGACGGGACGAGGTTACCGGCGCCAACGTGCTGGTCGCGCTCTTCTCCGAGCGTGAAAGCTACGCCGTTTATTTCCTGCAGCAGCAGGATATGAGCCGGCTCGATGCGGTGACCTACATCAGTCACGGCGTCGGGAAGGGCGAGACTCCGGCCGAGACTCGCCCTCCCGAAGGGACCGAGGAGAAGAGCGAGAAGGAGGGCGGCAAGAAGGAATCCGCGCTCAAGCAGTTCACCGTCGATCTCAACGAGAAAGCTCGCGCGGGCAAGGTGGATCCGCTGATCGGGCGTATGCCCGAGGTCGACCGCACGGTGCAGATTCTCTGCCGCCGATCGAAGAACAACCCGCTCTACGTGGGCGACCCCGGCGTCGGCAAGACCGCGATCGCCGAAGGGCTTGCTCGGAAGATCATCGAAGGCGACGTTCCGGATGTCTTGAAAGGTGCCGTGATCTACGCGCTCGATATGGGCGCTTTGCTTGCTGGTACCCGTTACCGCGGTGACTTCGAGGAGCGTTTGAAGTCGGTCGTCAGCGAGCTTGAGAAAATGCCGCATGCGATCCTGTTCATCGACGAGATTCATACGGTGATCGGCGCCGGCGCTACGTCGGGCGGGGCCATGGACGCCTCCAACCTGCTCAAGCCGGCGCTGTCGGGCGGCACGATCCGTTGCATCGGCTCGACGACCTACAAGGAGTTCCGCAACCACTTCGAAAAGGATCGCGCGCTTCTGCGCCGGTTCCAGAAGATCGACGTCAACGAGCCGACGATCGAGGATACGATCAAGATCATCGCCGGCCTCCGCAGCTCATTCGAGCAGCATCACAGCGTCCGTTATACGCCCGATGCGCTGAAGAGCGCGGTCGAGCTGTCGGCCCGGTACATCCACGACCGAAAGCTGCCCGACAAGGCGATCGACGTGATCGACGAGGTCGGCGCGATGCAGATGCTGGTGCCGCCGTCACGCCGCAAGAAGGTGATTACTCCCAAGGAGATCGAACAGGTTGTCGCGACCATGGCGCGAATCCCGCCGAAATCGGTCAGCGCCGACGACAAGCAGGTGCTCGAGCATCTCGAGGCGGACCTCAAGCGCGTCGTGTTCGGCCAGGATCTTGCGATCGAGAAGCTCGCATCGGCGATCAAGCTCAGCCGTGCAGGCCTTCGCGAACCCGACAAGCCGATCGGCAATTATCTCTTCTCCGGTCCGACGGGCGTCGGCAAGACCGAGGTCGCGCGCCAGCTCGCGTCGGTTCTCGGAATTCCGCTGCAGCGGTTCGACATGTCGGAATATATGGAACGCCACTCGGTCAGCCGACTGATCGGCGCACCTCCGGGCTATGTCGGCTACGACCAGGGCGGCTTGCTGACCGATGCCGTCGACCAGCATCCGCACAGCGTGCTCCTGCTCGACGAGATCGAGAAGGCCCATCCCGATCTGTTCAACATCCTCCTGCAGGTGATGGACAATGGAAAGCTCACCGACCACCACGGCAAGACCGTCGATTTCAGGAACACCATCCTGATCATGACGACCAATGCCGGCGCAGCGGACATGGCGCGCGAGAGCATCGGTTTCGGCGCCGGATCGCGCGAGGACGCGCAGGAAGATGCAGTGAAGAAGATGTTCACTCCGGAGTTCCGCAATCGCCTCGATGCGATCGTGCCCTTCTCCTACCTGCCGCCGGCCGTAGTCGCCCGCGTTGTCGACAAGTTCATCCTGCAGCTTGAACTGCAGCTTGCCGATCGCGGAGTTCATATCGAGCTCGACGACGAGGCCCGCAAATGGCTGGTCGATCGCGGGTACGACAAGCTCTACGGCGCTCGCCCGATGGGCCGACTGGTCCAGGAGAAGATCAAGCAGCCGCTCGCCGAAGAGCTTCTGTTCGGCAAGCTGGTCAACGGCGGCGAGGTCAAGGTCCGGATCAAGGACAATGCCCCGGCATTCGAACTCACTCCGGCACCGCCCAAGGCGTCGAAGACCAAGCCCAAGGCAGCGAAGAAGAAAGCCGGCGGCGAGGCTTCCGCCGCCGAATAGGCTTCATCGCGAATGAACCGAAAGGGCCCGCTTCGGCGGGCCCTTTTTCATTGCGCGGGAACGGTGATCTGCGGCCCGAAGCGCGCGGCTTCTTCCGAGCCGCCGGTTGTGTCGCCTTCGCTGTAACTATGCGCTCCGGCGCCGGCGAGCCTGCCGCCCTCGACGATCAGATATTCTTCGCGGATCGGCCTTCCTTCAAGGAAGCATTCGAGGATTTCGCGCGTGCCCGCCGCATAGCGCGCCTGGGCGGACAGCGACGTTCCTGAAATATGCGGAGTCATTCCGTGGTTCGGCATTGTCCGCCACGGATGATCGCGCGGTGCCGGTTGCGGAAACCAGACGTCGCCGGCGTAGCCCGCAAGCTGCCCGCTTTCGAGGGCGGCGGCGACCGCGTCGCGATTCACGATCTTCCCCCGAGCCGTGTTCACCAGATAAGCGCCGCGCTTCATTCGGGCGATCATGCTTTCGTCGAACAAATTCTCGGTTTCAGGATGAAGCGGCGCGTTGATCGTCACCACGTCACATACCGCGATCATATCCTCGACGCTGTCGTGCCATTGAACGCCAAGTTCGGCTTCGACCTCCGGTGGCAGTCGATGTCGGTCGTAATAATGAAGATGGACGTCAAACGGCTTCAAGCGGCGCAGGACCGCGCTGCCGATCCGCCCCGCCGCGACGGTGCCAACATGCATGCCTTCGAGGTCATAGGATCGCGCGGCACAGTCGGCGATGTTCCAGCCGCCGGCCTTAACCAGGTCCCACGACTGCAGATAATTCCGAACGAGCGAAAGGATCATCATGACCACATGTTCGGCAACGCTGATCGAGTTGCAGTAAGTGACCTCCGCGACCGTGATTCCGCGCTCGATCGCTGCCTGCAGGTCGACATGGTCGGAGCCGATTCCGGCAGTGATCGCGAGCTTCAGGTTCTTCGCTTTGGCGATCCTCTCAGCCGTCAAATAAGCGGGCCAGAAGGGCTGCGAAATGACGACGTCCGCGTCGACCAACTCGCGGTCGAAGTCGGAATTGGGCCGATCCTTGTCCTCGGTAACGACGAGCTGGTGTCCACCGGCCTCAAGGAACCTGCGAAGACCGAGCTCCCCGGAGATGCTGCCCAGCAGCTGTCCGGGACGAAAGTCGATGGCGCTGGGCGTCGGCAGTGTCTGGCCATCGGGGTAGTGCTCGATTTTCGGAATATCGTCGCGCGGATAGCTTGTCGGATACCCATCAACCGGGTCGTCGTAGAGAACGCAGAGAATCTTCGCCATCGAAGTGCCTTTCATTTCCGGAAGGAACAGGCATGCGTCACGTCCGGCTATTGGCCGGAAGGCGGCGGCGCTGTAACAGCTTTACCCAAAGCGTTGAATGGCGATTGCCGGGAGAGTGTCCGCAATGGGTGGAAAGCGGACGCTAGCCCTCGTTCAACAAGGCCGCGTCAAACCACGCGTCTTCGTGACCCGGCGCGACTTGAAAGCGCCAACCTGGAGGTAGCCCAAGGTAAGGGGTTATCGCTGGCAGAACGTCATTTAGATGGGCGACATGGACCGGCTGGAAGAAATCATCAGCTGGCGAAAGCTCCTCCCCTCCCCATACATACCAGCCTGTCGTGTCGTCAGTGGGCGGGTGACGAAGGCCATTGATAGGTTGCTGAACTAACGTTGCCAAAGCCAAGCCAAGCTTGAAATGAGGCTGGCTCCAATGGCACTCCGTGCCAAAGCGTTCACAGAGGGCGGCCTGAGTTTCGTCCATAGGCGCAAGGCTAGGGCAAGCTCGCTAATGACCGCAATGGGTCGAAAGCAGACGTTCGTGACGCAATTACCAGAAGCGCTGGATGGCGATCGCAGGCGTCACCGACGATTGCGTATTGTGGCCCTTGGGAACGATCCACACGCCCAGGATCACGCCCGCCCGATCGCTCCAATTATATTCGACCGCCGGGGCGAAGCCGATGTTCCAGCTCTTTGGCGAGATTTGCTCCACCGCCAAGCCACTGCCGTCGCGGCCAGTGACCTTGGTCTTGCCCCACTGGTCACGTTCGATGTCGAACGCGAGCACCCATTCCTTGGTCAGGCTGTACTCGGCGCCGACGATCACCGACGTCTTGGAACCGGGCCGGGCGTGGCCGCGAAAGCCGGCATCGGTCCCGTAGACGCTGCGGCCAGATACGCCGTGACTCAGCGGAAACTGCCTGAGCACGTTGATTCGGGCTCGCAGCAGCCGTCCATTTCCAAGCAGAAAATATTGCTGAGCGTTGATTCCGATCTCCGGCGCGAACGAACCGCTGCCGTGACCCTGCTTCAACGCCCCGAGATGGTCGTCCCTGCCGGTCGGAAGCACCAGGTTCGTAACCAGCGCGATGCTCGGGATTCGATGTTCAGGCGTAAAATGCGAAAGCCGGACCTGTGACAGCAGCTTGAAGTCGCCGATTGAAATGTCGCGGTTGTACCGTTGGGTGCCGACTGAGAAGAACGGTTGAACCCCGACCGTCCAATTGTCGAGCAGCCCGTACTGATAGAAACCGCTGGTCCCGGGATGATGGTCGCCACCGGCAATGCCATCGAAGAAATAGGGTTCCGTGTAGAAATGGCCCTGCGGCAAGGTTTCGGCATTCGACGCGAGCAACGGCCCGGTCCAGCGCGCCGACTTCATCGCCGTCCGATAGTGCTCCGCCTCGACCGATTGGGCCCGAACGGGGGACGGCATCGAGCAAGCGAACAGGACTGCTGCCGCAACTCTCAGGACTGACTTCACAAGGGCACCCCACCTCGAGTTTTCGGGAGGAGCCCCCGCTAGTCAGTCGCGTGCTCCGCGGCTTCCTGCAGGGACTCGTCAAAACTGGAGGAGGGATGAACATATCAAGAACGCCCTGCCCAATAAAATTCCTTTGGCGGGCGATAAGGCGACCTTAGAGCGCACCATATTCGTACCGGCGCTTCCACCATGGGCCGCCCGACTCATTGCGTCCCAGGGGCGCGCGATCGAGCCACTGGTAGGCGCCCCACAGGATGTCGACCCCGCGTCCGTACGTTGAATAGGTGTGATAGATCTCGCCGTCGTCCATCACGAAGGCGCTCATCCCCGGCATGTCCTTGAGGAAGGTTCGCCAATCGACCCCGCACATTCCCGCATGGCTGTCCGGTTCCGACGGCATCTCTGCCGGAAGCGCCGCCTTTTCCTGGAAATTGTACTCATAGCCCTGGCTTTGCTGGGCGTCGGTGAAGCCAACGAAATAATCATAGTTGAAATCGCTCCCGGACGATGAGGCCCAGGGGAAGCTCCAACCGGCCGTCTGCTTGTGGGCCTTGATCCTGTCGTAGGGCGCGCGCGAGACCGCCCAAAGCATCACGTCGTGATGATAGAGATGCTCCCAGAAGCCATTGAAGCCGTCGGCGATCATCGAGCAGGACGCGCAGGGCGCAGTATAGTCCGGGCCGAACATCAGGTGATAAACCAGCAGCTGGGAGCGGCCGCGGAACAGCTGCTCCAGGGATTCCTCGCCCTGGCAGGTTTCGAACCGATAGTCCTTGTCGACCTTGACCCATGGAAGGTCCATCCGTCGCCGAGTCAGCTCATCGCCCTTCCGGGACAGCTCCTTCTCCGCTTTCAGCAGGTCTATCCGCTCTGCCAGCCACTCCTCACGAGTCCCGGTTCGATGTGGCGCCACTGTCGTTTCCATTGTCTTTTCCTTCTCTGCGCCGCCCGGCCAGAAGCGCGGCAAGGCTGGCGGCTGACCCGCCGCCAAGTGCCCACCACGCCGCTGTCGAAAGGCAAATCGGGCACATGGCTCAGTTGCCCAGCGCTTTCCTGACCGCCTCGCGCGACCGTTCGTGAAGTGCCCAGAAGTTCCTGACGCTCCGTCCGGCCAGCTTTTCTTCGAGAACGGTGAGATGTGAGTTCCAGCCGCCGCCGAAATCCTGGAATCCGCTCGGGCTCTCGATCTTGCTGTGCGTGAGCACCAGCCGCGTGCGGTTGCCTTCGGGCTGCAGCTCGTAGGTCACGATTCCGTTCTTGCCGCCCTGGAAGGTGGTTTCGAGCAGCCGCGGCGGTTCGAAACGTATGACCTTCTCGGACCAGACCGCGCCTTTGAAGCATTCGAAGCTCTCCGGGTACGGAACCTTGTCCGTCGACAGCTTGTCGTGGTCGACCAGCAGGTCGAACTCACCGACGCCTGCCGCGTCGGTACCGCCCATGAACCACTGCTGCCGAAGTTCGGCTTCGGTCAGGTAGCGCCATACGGTTTCGATCGGAGCATCGAGCAACCGCTCGAGCCGGATTGCGTCGGACCCGATGCACTTTATCGGCGCTTCCGTCGTTGCTTCAGCCAATGTCATTCTCCTTCTTGTCGCGTTCGATCAGCGCCTCGAGCCGGTCCAGGCGGTTGTTCCAGAATTTCTCCCAGCGACGCATCCAGCGCTCCGCTTCCTCGAGCGGCTTTGCATCAATGGTGATGAGGTGCGTCCGTCCCGCCTTCCGCCGCGAGATGAGCCCTGCCTCTTCCAGGACTTTTACGTGCTTGGACGCCCCGGCGAAGCTCATCTCGAACGGCCGGGCCAGCTCGCCGATCGACTTTTCGCCAAGCGCGAGATTGGCCAGCATTCCACGACGAGTCGGGTCCGCTAGCGCATGGAATGTTGCATCGAGTCGATTTTCAACCATACGGTTTAATATTGGCAAACGGATGCGATTGTCAACCGTTTAGTTGAATGACGTTCGTCCCTTCGTCGAGAAGCGCCTTGCGGAGCCCTGTCGAAAGTTGAATCGTGCGCGCAATCATTCGCCGAGGGGTCTTCACTTGAACCATATTCGCAAGCTTTCGCCGTTCGCTGTCCTGTTCGTCGCAACCTGCCTCGCCGCCCCCGCGCCGGCGGCGCCGGCCGACGCGCCAAATCCGATCTTCACCGGGAGCGACCTGTTCGATCTCAGCGCTGCTGCGGACCCGCAGATCAGTCCCGACGGTCGCAGCGTCGCTTATGTCCGGCGCTCGGCCGACATCATGACCGACAAGGCCCGTTCCTCGATCTGGCTCATCAATGTCGCAACGGGCGAGCAACGTCCGCTGGCCGCTGGAACCGGCGACCATTTCAGCCCGCGCTGGTCGCCCGACGGACGGCGACTCGCCTATGTTTCGACGGCCGAGGGCGGCGCTCCCCAACTCTTCGTGCGCTGGATGGATACGGGCCAGACCGTTCGGGTGACGGGTCTTCCGGATAGTCCGCAGAGCCTTGCCTGGTCGCCCGACGGTCGTCGAATCGCATATCTCATGAACGTTCCAGATGATGGGCCGAAGCTTGGATCGGCGCCGCCCAAGCCGGAAGGTGCCAATTGGGCCAAGCCGCTCCAGGTGATCGACAAGGTTACGTATCGCGCCGATGGAGCCGGCTATTTGAAGCCCGGCTTCGATCACATCTTCGTCGTCGATGCCGATGGAGGTGCGCCGCGCCAGCTGACCTTCGGCTCCTTTTCGGATGGGCCGCCCGAATGGGCGGCTGACGGTCGCACGATCGTGTTCAGCGCGCTTCGCTCGGCCAACTGGGAACTCGCCGGGCGGGAAAGCGAGATTTATCGCCTCGACGTTGGCTCGGGTACGTTGACGCCGATCACCGACCGGAAGGGACCGGATGCCAATCCGAAGGTCTCACCCGACGGCAGGACGATTGCGTTCCTCGGGTTCGACGACACTCCAAAGGCCTATGAGCAGTCGCACATTTACGTGATGCCGATTTCCGGCGGGCCGGCCCGGCAGGTTGCTGCGAGCCTCGATCGTAACGTCGATGATGTTGCGTGGGTCGGGAACTCGCTCGTCGCCGAATATGAAGAAGGCGGATCGGTCACCATCGCGCGTGTCGGGCTCGACGGAAGCGTTCGTCCGATCGCGCATGATGCCGCGACCTTCAGCTATGATCGTCCATATGCCGGGGGCGGGTTCAGTGTCGCCAAGAACGGGACAATCGCTTTCACGGTGAGCCCGGTAGATCGTCCGACAGACGTTGCGATCTCCAGCGGCGGAGGGACGCGCCAGCTTACCCGTCTCAATGACCTGAACCTTGGGGCCAAGCGCCTCGCGACCATTCGACCGCTGGACGTTCGCGCGCCGGACGGCGGCAACGTCCCCTCCTGGCTGCTGCTCCCGCCGACCTACCAGCCTGGCCAGCGCGTGCCGATGATCCTCGAGATCCACGGCGGACCCTATTCCTCGTACGGGCCGCATTTCTCGACCGACTATCAGCTGTATGCGGCATCCGGCTATGCGGTTCTGTTCACCAATCCGCGCGGATCGACGGGCTACGGCCAGGCCTTCGCCGACGGCATCGACAAGACCTATCCGGACAGCGACTTTTCGGACCTGATGGCGGCAGTCGACGCCGCGGTCGCCAGCGGTGTTGCCGATCCGAACAACCTGTTCGTCACTGGGGGCTCGGGCGGCGGCATCCTGACCGCCTGGATCGTCGGCAAGACCGACCGCTTCAAGGCCGCGGCTGCGCAGAAGCCGGTGATAAACTGGACCAGCATGGCACTGACGGCCGACGGCGTGCCCTTCTTCGGCCGTTACTGGATGGGTTCGATGCCTTGGGAGAATTACCAATCCTACTGGTCGCGCTCGCCGCTCAGCCTCGTCGCCAACGTCAAGACTCCGACGCTCGTCGTTGTGGGCAGCGAGGACTACCGCACACCGGCCAGCGAGGCGGAGCAATTCTACGCGGCGCTGAAGTTGAAGGGAGTTCCGACCACGTTCGTGAAGGTCCCCGACGCGAGCCATGGCGGCATCGCTGCTAGGCCCAGTCAGTCCGCGGCCAAGGCGGCGGCGATCATCGCCTGGTTCGACAGGTACCGGACGAAATCCACCTCGACCACCGCAGAAGCCGACACCGGATCCTCAACTCGAGCAGCCCAGTGACCGTATCGACCTCTTCGTCACTCCAGTGTGTCGACGAAATCCGAAAGGGCTGCTGAAAAACAATCCGGTTGATCGAGGAATAGGGCATGGGCGGAATCGTCGATCTCGACGAACCGCCCATTCCTGATTGCCGTCGCTCCGGCTTTCTGCTGCCGGAGCTCCGGTGAGGTCGCCGCGGCGACGATCAGCACGGGGCAGTCTATCTTCGAAAGCGCCGCCGTCCGATCGGTCGTGAACATGTCTGCGACGAGCATGGCGACGCCGATCGATGGCGGCGTTTTCATCGCGACTGCCACGGCCTGATCGACCACGCCGATCGGTTGTGGCTTGCTGATGATCGATCCGAACATTCCGCGCAGATAGGCCTCTTGCTCGTCCTGATAGAGTGCAAGAAGCCTGAACAGACTGGCGGCTTGTCCGGGACGATCCGCGATCCCCCTGGACCCGTCGGACACGGGCGCATCGACGAAGACGATGCCCGCGATCTCCTGCGTTCCGTACCGAAGGACGTAGGCAGCAATGTCCTGCACCGCCTGGGACCAGCCGACCAGCACCGGGCGTTTCACGTTCTGCTTTGAAAGCAGTGCATGGAGATCGACCGCCCGCTGCTCCGGCGTGTTCCCGCTGGTCGTTTTCGACGATTCGCCCTGGGATCGTGGATCGAACGCAATCACCCGGTGCATTTCGGAGAAGCGCTCGACCTGTTCTCGCCAGATGTCCGCTCCGGTACTCCAGCCGGGAATGAAAACGATTGGAGGACGGCCTTCGCTCCGTCCGGACTCGATCGTCCTTAGGAACACGCCGGGTGCGACCATCGTTCGCTTCTCGACGATGGCCGGGCCTATCAACCCGGGAGAGTTCATTGCTTCCAGGGCGAAAAGGAAAACAGCTGGTAAGTTGCGGCTGATCATTCTCCAACCCCGATCTCGGTGTTGGTGGGCGCCCAACAGCCCCGCGTGGCGTTGAGCGAGCAGCCAGACAACGCCCAATTCGAGCGAACTTAGAGGTCCAATCGCTCAATCTCCGCTTGAGATTGGGAGATTGGTGCTGCAACTGCGCACCAGATTTTTCAGGAGGGAATTGTGAAGACTTTCCATTGGCTCGCTGCGAGCGCGCTGACGCTGGCGGCCGTCCCGCTCGCCGCCGCCTCGATGGGCCCCTTCAGCCCGCAGCGGCTCGCCGAGATCGACAAGACGATCTCTGCCGACGACTATGAGGGCCGCGGAGTCAACACGCCCGCCGAGACCAAGACTGTCAACTTTATCATCGACCAGTTCCGCTCGGCCGGACTTCAGCCTGGCGGCGACCTGGTGAACGGCAAGCGTAAATGGACCCAGGACGTTCCGCTTCTCCAGTCGGAGCTTACTGGCGATCCGCTGGTGACGGTCCAGACGCCGGCCGGCAGCCTGCGCCTCACTCAAAGCAATGAAATCGCCGTGCGCTCCCCGCAGAACGGCCAGAGCCAGATCCGCATCGAGAATGCGCCGCTCCTGTTCGTCGGCTATGGCGTATCGGCGCCCGAGCGGAATTGGGACGATTTCAAGGGCCAGGACGTGCGCGGCAAGGTCATCGTCGTCCTCGTCAACGATCCGGACTTCGAAGGCGGCGAAGGCAATTTCGGCGGCAAGGCCATGACCTATTACGGCCGCTGGACCTACAAATATGAAGAGGCCGCGCGCCGCGGCGCAGCCGGAGTCATGATCGTTCATGAGACCGCGCCCGCTGCCTATGGCTGGAACACGGTCAAGAATTCGAACACCAATACGCAGTTCGACATCGTTCGCCAGAACCCGTCGGCGAGCCACACTCCGTTCGAGACCTGGATCCAGCGCGACGTCGCGGTTCAGCTGTTCAAGAACGCCGGGCTCGACTTCGACCAGGCCAAGCAAGCGGCGAAGCGGCGCGACTTCAGGCCGATCGACCTGAAGTCCACCGTCAGCGCGACCGCCAATGCGAAAGTCAGCACGATCACCTCGCACAACGTTGTCGGCCTGCTGCCCGGCAAGAAATATCCCGACGAGACGGTGATCTACAGCGCTCACTGGGACCATCTCGGCGTCGGTTTACCGGACGCGAAGGGCGACAAAATCTATAATGGCGCGGTGGACAATGCGACCGGTATCAGCGCCCTCATCGAGCAGGGCCGCGCTTTCGCTCGTGGGCCGCGGCCCGACCGTTCAATTGTGTTCCTGGCAGTCACCGCGGAAGAGAAGGGCCTGCTTGGAAGCGAATATTACGCGACTCACCCGCTCTTCCCGCTCGCCAAGACCGTCGGTGTCCTCAACACCGACTCACTCGGCGTGTGGGGGCCGGCGAAGAACTTCTCCATCTCCGGCACCGCCAAGCTCGACCTGCTCGACGACCTGATCGCTGCGGGCAAGGAACAGGGGCGCTATTTCACCACCGATCCGCACCCGGAAACCGGCGGTTTTTATCGCTCGGACCATTTCTCGTTCGCCAAGCAGGGAGTGCCCGCGCTCAGCTTCGGTTCCGGGCGCGACCTTGCGACCGGCGGCCTCGCCCGCGGCGAGGAACTCGCGGCGGACTACACGTCGAAGCGCTATCACCAGCCGGCCGACGAATTTAATCCACAGTGGGATTTTTCGGGCATGGCCCAGGATGCGAACCTGCTGCACATCGTCGGCGTGCGGCTGGCGAATTCGCGCGAATGGCCGAACTGGAGCCAGGATAGCGAATTCCGTGCTGCACGCGATCGTTCGGCGGCCGAGCGCCAGTCCGCCGCTCCAGCACCCGCAGCCGCGCCTGCTGCCGAGCCGGGCAAGCCCCCGGAACGCGGGTAAGCCAGAGTCGCTTGAGCGAACGATCGAACAGGAGTAGTTCGCGCTTTGTTCCAAAAAGGGAGTCGCACGATGGCCGACCTCGTTTTCTATACGAACCCTCAGTCGCGCGGACGGATCATCCGCTGGATGCTCGAGGAGGTCGGCCAGCCCTATGAGACGGAAATCATCCAGTACGACCAGCTCAAGAGCGAGCGTTATCTGGCGGTGAACCCGATGGGAAAGGTGCCGGCGATCAAGCATCGCGGCCATGTCGTCACCGAATGCTCCGCTATCTGCACCTATCTCGCGGATGTATTTCCCGAATCCATGCTCGGCCCGCGAGCCGACGAGAAAGCCGATTACTATCGCTGGACCTATTTTGCCGCTGGGCCGGTTGAGCAGGCGTTCACCAACAAGGCCGCCGGTTGGGAAGTGCCGGCCGAGAAGGAGCGGATGTTCGGCTACGGCAATTACGACCGGGTATTGTCCGTCCTCGATGAGCTCTTCAGCCGGCGGAATTACGTCTGCGGAGACCGCTTCAGCGCAGCGGACGTCTATGTCGGATCGCAGATCATGTTTCCGATGCAATTCGGCATGATCCCCGAACGCGAAAGCTTCGTTCGCTATCGGGATCGGCTGCAGGCGCGTGAAGCCTACAAGCGAGCGAACGAGATCGACGAGAAGATCATCGCCGAGACGCAGGCACAGCCGCCGATGCCGCAGCCGGCCTAGGCTGGCCCTGCCTCAGACCAGGTTGGAGCGGTAAAGGCGCAGCAGCTCGCTCCAGGCCCGTTCGGCCGAGGCATGGTCGTATGACTGGCTGCCTGCAACGCACCAGCCATGGTCGGCGGGATAGACCTCGACCGTCGCCGGACGCTTTGCGGTGGCGAAGGCTGCCTTCAACACATCTTTCGCGTCCGGCTGCTTCTGATCGTCGTTTCGAGCGATTGCGACCACGAAGCTCGCCTTCGTTTTCGGAATGAGCAGGTGCGGGCTGTTGTCGTCCTTGGTGACGAGGCCACCGCCATGGAAGCTTCCAACCGCCCGGACCCGGTCCGAACGCACGGCAGCCGTGTGGAATGCGAACGGACCGCTGAAGCAATAGCCCTGGACTCCGGCGCCTTTCCGGCGGTTCGTTTGCTTCTGCTGGTCGAGGAAATTGACGTACGCCGCAGCATCCTTGTCGATGCCTGCATCGGTCAAGGTCGAGCGAAGGCTCATGACGCTTTCGCGCTGCTTGGGGTCGTTGAAATCGAACGATCCGGTGACGATCGGGGCCCGCTTGGTTCGATAGAAGGGATTCGGGACGAGCACCGTATAGCCTTCTGCGGCCATGCGGCGCCCCATGTCGCGGAAGACGGGCCTCAAACCCAGTATGTCGGGCCACATCAGGACGGCCGGCCAGGATCCGGATCCCGAAGGATGAAACAGCACTGCGTCGGCGGAGCCGTCCGGCGTTGGCACCATCACGTCGGTTTCCGTGACGTTCGGGGTCGCCCATGCTGCGGTCGGCAGTCCGGCTACGGCGGCAGCCGATGAAATTGTCAGGACAACTGAGCGGCGGCTGAAGGAAGTGTCAACGATGTAACCTTGGTGATTATCGCTATCGCACATGGAGAATCGCTCCTTCGCAGATGAAGGCCGGCTTTCTTCCACAAAGCGAAGGCTGAAGCGACCCGCCGAAGGCCCGCTTTCTTACGATTCAGGTAACCAATTCCCTTTGACCGGGCTTAATACCGACTCGGTTAAATCTTGTTTCGCACCCAGCCTTACCCCCCGGGTGCTTGCACAAAGCCGGTCCTGCCACTTCCGCTTGAACCCAAACTGGCAGGACCGGAATTGCCCTCAAAGAAAAAGGGCCGCCGGGAATTGCCCCGACGGCCCGTTTCTTTTGTCCGGTTCGCTGAATGCTAGCGGCGGTCGCCCATGAAGCTCAGCAGGAACTGGAACATGTTGATGAAGTCCAGGTAGAGCGTCAGCGCACCCATGATGACCGTCTTGCCGGCCATTTCGGTGCCCTGGACATAGAAGTACATGCTCTTGATCCGCTGCGTGTCGTAGGCGGTAAGGCCTGCGAACAGCAGAACGCCGATCACGCTGATGACCAGCGCCATCGCGGTCGACTGCAGGAACATGTTCACCAGCATCGCCACCAGGATTCCGACGACGCCCATGATCAGGAACGTGCCGAAGCCGCTGAGGTCACGCTTCGTCGTGTAACCGTAGAGGCTGAGGCCAAGATAGGCAGCCGCCGTAGCGAAGAAGGTCTGCGCGATCGATGCTCCGGTGTAGGCCAGGAAAACTGTCGACATCGACAGGCCCATCAGCGCGGCGAACGCCCAGAAGAGAAGCTGCAACGTCGCAGTACGCATGCGCTGCGCGCCGAAGCTCATCGCGAACACGATCGCCAGCGGCGAAAGCGTGATGAGCCAGCCAAGGCCGCTCAGTCCGCGGCCACTCGCCGAAATCAGAACCTGCCCGGCATAAGGCGCGAACAGCAAGGCGATGATGCCGGTCAGCAGCACGCCCGATGCCATGTAGTTGTAAACCGAAAGCATGTAGGACCGGAGGCCCGCATCGCGGACAGCGCGCGGTACACCTACCGTCGCGGCATTCACGCCGGTCACTTGCGGGTCTTGCCAGTTGGCCATCGTTTCTCCTTTGCGCGGGCGAAGGGCCCGATCGCTGCCGCAAATATCGTGGATGCAAAGGGGGACTTCAAGCAAAACCGGACAAAGGGCGAACTTGCTGAACGGTTGTTCAGAATAGGTTGAAGTTAACATCATTGCCGATTGCCCAAAGCAATGCGACAGTAAGCCAATGCCGAAGGGCTCGAGCGTGGCCCGCTTAGAGCGGATTGTCCGCGTCGCCTCGATGGCGTTCGCGGCATTTTTCGTCTCCGTCTCGAACCCCGTAATCGCGCAACAGCAACAGCGCATCGTCGCCGTCGGCGACCTCCATGGCGATTTTCGGGCATGGCAGGATATTGCTCGCGGCGCCGGCATCACAGATCCAAATGGCCATTGGTCCGGTGGCAGGACCATATTGGTGCAGCTGGGCGACATCACCGATCGCGGACCGGATTCGCTCAAGATCGTGCACAATCTCCAGCAGTTGCAGCGCGAAGCTCCGCGCAAGGGCGGGAAAGTGTTCGTCGTCCTCGGCAACCATGAGGCGATGAACCTTCTCGGCGACAACCGATATACGACGCCCGGCGAGTATGCGGCGTTTGCCGACGCCCAGTCCGCCGCTCGCCGCGACCGCGTCTACGAAGCCAATCGCGCGCAACTCGAAGCCTTCGCCAGGACCCAGGACCCGAAAGTTACGCCCGAACAGGTCCGTACAAAGTGGATGGCGGAGCATCCTCTCGGCTGGGTCGAGCATCGGCTTGCATGGGGCCCGACGGGAGATCTCGGCAAATGGGCCACCGGGAATCTGGCGATTCAGAAAATTGGCGGGATCCTATTCGTCCATGGTGGGATCAGCGCCGAATATGCGCGTACTCCGATGGATGCCGTCAACAAGCGGGTTGCGGCCGCAATGGCGGCTGCCGACGATAACCCCGCATCGGCGTTGACCGATCCGCTGGGACCGCCCTGGTACCGTGGCCTGGTCGCCGCCGATCCCGAGGCGCAGGCCGCGCGCGCGGCAGCCAAGCCGCCGAACCCTCCGATGACAAGCGATCAGGAACTGG
>Ga0163163_10001744_pt1 | contig 18318 bp, 13 predicted proteins | sample S65metaG_FD_119766 | JGI IMG/M metagenome (GOLD analysis project Ga0163163, IMG submission 119766) | Switchgrass rhizosphere microbial communities from Kellogg Biological Station, Michigan, USA - S6-5 metaG | ecosystem: Host-associated > Plants > Roots > Rhizosphere > Soil | place: USA... | reverse complement strand
CGCGACATCTTCGCGGTGCGCGGCACGGTGCTGCCCGGCAACTCGGGCGGCCCGCTGCTCTCGACGGACGGCACCGTCTACGGGATGGTCTTCGCCGCGGCGACGGACGACGACGACACCGGCTACGTGCTGACCGCCGGCGAGATCAGCGCCCCGGTGCAGGCCGGCGAGCACGCCACCACCCCCGTCAGCACCCAGGGCTGCCGATAGGAGGCGCTGGACGCGCTCCTATCGTGTCGGGCGCCAAGGCGCCCTCCCCACGCTGGACTGGGGTGAGGGGACTAAGGCGGTAGTCGGTCTGGTCCGGGGTGACATGGTGGTTGCCAGACCTCCCAGATTGGCTACGCAAGCTCCGCCAATCCGGCAGGAACCCCGGACGCTGCGCCAATGCGCTGTCAGCTGTTATGGCTGCGTCACGCTTATAGCTCGCTGGGTTGAGCCGAGGGCGGGCGCGTTGGTTCTACACCGAAATCGCGTCAGCGGTCGGGTGGGGGTGGGGTGGCGAGCCAGCGGAGCAGGAGGTCGCTTATCAGGGCGGGGGCTTCCTCGGGAAGGAAGTGGCCGGCTTCGGGCAGGAGCTGCCAGGTGTAGGGGCCGCTGACGTAGCGGCCGGAGCCCTGTGCGGTCTCGGGTAGCAGGAACGGGTCGACGCCGCCGTGCAGGTGCAGCACCGGGCACCTCACCCCCCGCCGCAGCGCCTGCGCATACCGGGCGCCATCCGGTCGGAACAGCGACCGGAACACCCAACGGTGATACTCCAGCGAGCTGTGTGCCACCCCGGGAATCTGCATCGCAGCGCGATAGCGGCGTTCTTCCTCGTCGCTGGGGAATCCCGAGCCTCCCCAAGCGTGCAGCACCTCACCAACCCGGGCCGCATCGGCGGCAACCAGCTGGCGTTCGGGGCGCCACGGAATCTGGAAGGTGAACAGGTGCGCGCCGGCCAGGCCCTGCGCTCGGGGGCTCACGGCGTACTGATGACGAACCCGCAGCGGATGCGGCATCCCGAGGACAGCGATCCGACGGACCTGGCGCGGCCACAACGTCGCGGCCGTCCAGCTGGCAAGCCCGCCCCAGTCCTGCCCGACGAGCACCGCGTCGCGTTCGCCGAGCGCCCGAATGAGCCCGACAACGTCGTCTGCCAGCGTGAACGCGTCGTAGCCGCGGGGCGGCTTGTCGCTTCCGCCATAGCCGCGCAGGTCAGGCGCCACCACTCGATAGCCGGCGGCGGCCAGGGTCACCAACTGATGGCGCCAGGCCCACCAAAACTGCGGGAAACCGTGCAGCAGCAGCACCAGCGGGCCCTGGCCGAGCTCAGCGACGTGCAACCGGGTGCCGTTCGCGGAGACGTCACGATGCCGCCACGGTCCATCGATCAGGACGCTGGCCGGCTCCGACGCGACCACCTTCCCCACCGATTGACTCCCGTAAGTCCACGCCCGCCCGCAGGTTCGGCAGCCCCGCGGACTGGAGGATGCTTACGGGCCGGCTTCGAAACAGCCAAACGGCGCGGTGGCCACAGCCAACTGGCCAAATCCACGGCGCCTGCTCATCCGCCGACAGGTACCAGCACTGAGCATGCCTTACGCCCAGTACACCGCCCAGACCAGTCCTGGTGGACGGGCCCGTGGCCGCGTCGGCGGGCCGTGGGCGTGGCGGTGACGAGTCGATCAACCCTGCCGTGGATCGTGCCCGGCGGGACGGCTCGACTGGCCGTTCCCACGCGCGGGCGGAATCGACGCCACCCTCCCGACCGCGCCGGGCGACGCGGTGGTGCCGGCGGGCGCGGTGGTGCCGGCTTGCGCGGTGCCGGTCGAGCGCCCCGCCGAGCCGCCCACCGGGTGCCGCAGCAGGGCGACGTCCTCGCGGACGGACGAGATCGCCCGCTGAGGCGGCCGCAGCTTGCGCAACCGCAACGCGCCAACCATCGCCACCAGCCCGGCGAGCGCCAGCAGGAGCACCGCCGTGAGCAGAAAGGCCCAGAATCGCTCGAGCCCGGCCCAGGCGAACAGCTCGCCAAAGAAGATCGTCATAGCGATCATCGCGCCAAGCCCGAGCCCGGCCGCGACGCCGATGAGCCCGGCACCGACCGCGGCCGACGCCGCCTGCCTGGCGAGCTCCGCCTTCGCAAGGTCGATCTCCTGGCGGACGAGCAACGAGACGTCCTTGGTCGCCATCGCGACCAGCTCGCCCAGTGAGGCGTCGCGCCCCGCACGCCGATCCCCGTTGCCGAACGTCACCGCAACCCCTTCCCCAGCCCCCTTCCTCCAGTGTGCCGCCCGAGACCCGCTCACGCGGGCCGTAGCGTCCAGCCGGCCGTCCGGCATCCGGCATCCGGCGTCTGGCGTCTGGCGTCTGGCGTCTGGCGACGAACGCGGCAGCCCGGCCGGACGGGTAGCGTCGACTCCGTGTCGACCGCGCCCAGCTCCCACGCCGGCATCCAGGCTGACCCCTTCGCCAGGGTCGCGGCGCTACCCGGCGTCGACGAGGCGGTGCTGGCAGCCCGGTCCGGCGTCGACGCGTTGTTGCGTCACCGCGTGCTGCGCCGACGCAGCGCCGAGGTCACCGCCGAGGCGTCGCTGCGGTCCGCCAGGGCGAGCGCCGAGTTGGAGGGCCATGGGGTCCCGATGGAGACGCTGCGCGAACGCCTGGCCGTCGGCGCGGACGAGAACCGGGACCCGAACTCAGGCGCCGGCGCCGGCCCGGACGCGCACAGCGCCGCCGCTGCTCTGACCGACCAGGCCGCGGCTGACCGGGCGCCGGCATCGACGGACGGCGATCTGGCGATGACGCTCGGGGCCGTGCGCCTGTACGCCGAGCTGGGCGGCCTCAGCGCGGCCTGGGACCGGGCCCCGCGCCAGGCATTGGCCCGGATGCACACCCTGCTCGGCCGCGGCCTCGTCCCGGACGAGGAGCTCGGTCGGCCACGCGCGAGCACACTGGCCGACGACCCGCTCGGGCTCGGCCCGGCGCCCGGCCCGACCGAGGTGTCCGCCCGGCTGGACGGTCTGGTCGGCCTGCTGGTCGAACGGACCACGGCACCGGCGATCGTGGTCGCGGCGATCGTTCACGGCGAGCTCCTCGCGCTGCGCCCGTTCGGAAGCCTGGACGGGATGATCGCGCGCGCCGCCGCCCGGCTGGTCCTGGTCGGACGCGGCCTCGACCCCAAGGCGATCACTGCGACCGACGTGGGCCACCTGGAGGCAGCCGCCGCCGGTGACGCCGTCAGTGCCGGAGTCGGACGCGCCGTCGGGGACGGCGTCGGCACCCAGCCGGACGCCGCATACCGGGCCGCCGCCGCGGCCTACGCGCACGGCGGGGCCGACGGAGTGCGTACCTGGTTGCTGCACTGCGCCCGAGCCGTCGAGCTGGGCGCCCGCGACTCGCTCGCGGTCTGCGAGGCCATCAACCGGTCCTGAATCCCCTCCCCCGTCCCCCTCAGGTTCCGTCCCATCCCTGCCCGAACGTCATCACCATCCGCCAGCCCGACACGACCATGACCATGACCATCAATGGATCGTCTGTCGCCATGGCATCCCGCCGGAGATCTGTCACTGCCGAGCAAACAACCTCACGTGCGGTTGAGGTCAAGACTCAGGCGGGAGGCTCACCGAGCGGCGGCTGACCTTCCTATCACACCGACGGGCCTGTGGATGACGGACATCCACAGGTGGCCCGGCGGTGCACGGTAGTGCGCGACCCAGCCGTCCGTCCGAAGGGACCAGGGCGCCATGACCACCGTCCGACCGATCCCCGCCGCCATGATCATCACCGCTCCGGGACGCCTCGACACGCCATCGACCGTGCTGAACGGACAGGCTGTGCTGAACGGACAGGCTTTGCCGATCGAACCGGTTGTGCCGGTGGCCAGCGCTGGCCAGCCGTCCGCCCACCGGGTTCAGCCCCCGATGCCCGCTGCGGGTGGGGAGCCGGTCCGATGACGGCTTCCGCCCGCGGCCTGCCGGCGGCGCTCGCCGACGTGCGCGAGCGGTTGGCGGACATGCCCCATCCCCCCACGAGGGCGGATGTGGCCCGCGCCCTCGGCGAGATCGCCGGGTCGCTGCCCGAGGCCGACCGAGAGGCGGCCCGACTGATGATCACGGCCGAGCTGCTGGGCGCCGGGCCGCTGGACGGCCTGCTCGCCGACCCCGCGGTGACCGACGTCCTCGTCAACGGACCGGAGGAAGTATGGGTCGACCGGGGCCGCGGTCTGAAGCGAGCCGACATCCGGTTCGACGACGACGAGGCGATACGCCGGCTGGCGACCAGGCTCGCGGCGAGTGGCGGCCGGCGGCTGGACGCGGCGGCGCCGTTCACCGACGCGCGCCTTCCGGACGGCACCCGGTTGCACGCGGTGCTCGCGCCGATCTCCGCCGACGGCACCTGCCTGTCGCTGCGCCGGCCACGCCGGGTGCCGATCAGCCTCACGGAGTTCGTGACGGGCACCGCCGCGGTCCCGGCCGGCGGGCACGGCCCGGCCGGCGACCCGGCGGCCAGCCGCCCCCCAAGCCGCGGCAGCGGACTCGAGGGCGTTCTGCGTGCGCTCGTCACGGCCCGGCTCGCGATCGCGGTTACCGGCGGCACGGGCACCGGCAAGACGACGCTGCTCGCCGCCCTGCTCGGCTGCGTGGACCCAGGCGAACGCATCGTCGTCGTCGAGGACACCACCGAGCTGGCGTTGGCGCGCGACAACCTCGTCCGGTTGCAGGGCCGGCCGCCCAACATCGAGGGCGCCGGCGCCATCAGCCAGCGTGACCTCGTCCGGCAGGCCCTGCGGATGCGCCCCGACCGGTTGGTAGTGGGTGAGGTCAGAGGCCCGGAGGTGCTCGACCTGCTGGTCGCCTTCAACACCGGCCATGAGGGCGGAATGACGACCGTTCATGGCAATGCCCTCGGGGCGTTGCCCGCCAGGCTCGAGGCATTGGGCGCGCTCGCGGAGCTGACCCGGCCCGCGGTGCACAGCCTGCTCGCGGCGGCCCTGCAGGTCACGGTCCACCTGCGCCGGGATGAGGCCGGCCGGCGGGTCGTCGCCGCGGTGGGCGTGCCGCGGCAGGACCCGGACGGGCTGGTGCGGGTCCTGCCCGCCGTGGTCACCGCGCCGGACGGCCCGGCGGGGGCGCCGCGCGGCGGTGCGCTCCCGGCGGACGGCCTGCCGTGGCTGCGCAACCTGCTGCGGGACCGCGGCGTGGCCCTCCCGCCGCCGTTCGGGCCCCGGCCATGACCGCTGCAGCGAGTACGGAGAGTGCGGAGAGTACGGCGAATAGGGATATGACGAGGGCGGCCGTCCGGCTGGCGGGTGTGGTCGCGGTCGGCGCGGCCGTCGTCGTGGCCGCGAGGATCGCGGGGCAGGCCGGCGCCATCGTCGTCGTGCTGGTCGTGGTGACCGTCGCGGCCTGTGCCCAGGCTGGGCGGCGGATGGCCGCCGAGCGCCGGGTGGCCGCCGCCCGCGCGGTCGCCGAGGACCTGCTTGCCGCGTTCGCGGCCGAGCTGGACGCGGGGGCCGACCCGGACACGGCCCTACGCGCGGCGTCGGCGTCCGCCACCGGGCAAGCGCCGGGCGCCGTCGTAGGAGGCGCCACCGCGGAAGGTGCGATCAGCACCGGGCGCCGGGCCGGCGGTGGAGGCGAGCTGGCCCGGCTGTCGGCGGGGCTGGCAGCCGGCGAAGACGCGGCTCGCCTGCTCGCCGGCTGCGAGACACCGGCGCTGCGCCAGCTGGGCGCCGCGCTCTGGGTCTGCCGGGCCGGTGGGGCCAGGTTGGCGCCGGTCGCGACGACGTTGGCCGAACAGGCGCGAGCGGACGCGCGCCGGGCCGGCGAACTCGCCGCGGCGTTGGCCGGGCCCCGCTCGTCCGGGCGGCTGGTAGCGGGCCTTCCGCTGGTCGGTGTCGCGTTCGCCGCGCTCCTCGGCGCCCATCCCGGGCACATACTGCTCGCCACCCCTGGCGGCTCGGCCTGCCTGGCCGCCGGGGTGGCGCTGGACCTGCTCGGCCTGCGCTGGCTGCGCTGGATCGGCGACCGGGCAGGCCGAGGTGCCGCGCCACCGCCACCGCCACCGCCGGCGCCGGCGCCGGCGCCGGCGCCGGCGCCCATCGCGACAACGGCCGCCGGGCGGCAAAGGGAAGATCGCTATGCCTTGCCGCTTGCTTCGCCAGGCAGGCGCCGCCGCGAGCGTCCAGACGAACACCTCTACCTGCGACGGCCTCGCCCGGCCCGAGGCATCCCCAGAAGGGCGACGATCGCGGCAGTGCTCGCCTGCGCCACCGGCGCGGGTGCCGGGATCCTCCTCGCTCACCGGCAGACCGGGCCCGCGGTGGCGGCGGCGGTGGGGACGGCGGCGCTGCTGGTCGGCGGGGCGCTGCCCACGGATCCCGGCCAGGCGCGCCGCGTGCGGCTGCTCGCCGATCTCCCACTCGCGCTGGACCTGATCGCCGCTTGCCTCGCCGCCGGAGCGACCGTGCCCGCGGCGCTGGAGGCCACGGCGGCCGGGGTCGCGGGCCCGCTCGGCATCGAGCTGACGGCGGCGGCCCGCGGGCTTCGGCTGGGAGCGACCACGGCGCGGGCGACCGCCCGGCTGGTGGCTGCCGGCACGGCACCGCCCAGCCCCCTGGCCGCGCTGTGGCGGCGGCCCCAGCTCGAACAGCGGACAGACCCGGCGCGGCCGTTGATGGCGGCTGCCTCGGCGCTCAGCCGGGTCGAGACCAGCGGGGCACGGCTCGCCGACGCCCTCACCCGGATCGCCGAGCGTGCCAGGGCGCAGGCTCACGACAAGGCGATCGGTGCCGCGCGGCGGGCAGGCGTCGTGGCCGTCGCACCACTCGGGCTGTGCTTCCTACCCGCATTCCTCCTTCTCGGCGTGGTCCCGACCATTCTCGGCTCGCTGCCCGGCGCTCTCCCCGCCTGACCAGGAGCTCCTGTGGACACGCCGGCGATATCCACAGGCAGCGGCCGGGCGAAGACACCGCGGCCCGCCGCCGCACATGCTCGCGGTGCCGAAGGCCGCCGCCCTCGGGCCGGCCCCGAACCACAGCCAGAAGCGAACCACGGCCAGAAGCGAACCACGGCCGGCAAGAAACCACGGCCGGCACCAAACCACGGCCACCCGGACCGTCCACAGCCGCTCCTGGCCTGCCCCCCGCCCCGCGCACCGATACCGATCCCCCTTCCCATCCATGGAGGTGTCAGCGATGGCCCCACTACCAGCGCTGTTTCTGCTGCCCGCGCTTCTCGTCGGCTGTGCGCTGCTGGCCCACGGGCTGGCCCGGCACCCGCAGGACGTTCCACGCCCATCCCGGAACGCGGTCCGGGCGCGCGACGCGGGCATGTCGACCGCGGAATACGCCGTCGGCACCGTCGCCGCCGTCGCCTTCGCCGGCGTGCTCTACGCCGTGGTCAGCAGTTCGGCCACCCAAGAAATGATCACGTCGGTCGTCCGGCGCGCGCTGACGCTGCCCTTCTGACCGCCGGACACAGCGATGACGCCATCGAGAACGGGCCAGACACCCCATCGGCCGCCAAGCGACCGCGGTCAGGCGACCGCGGAGCTGGCCCTCGGCCTGCCGACGCTCGGCGCCGTCGTCCTGCTGGCTCTGTGGCTGCTCGCCGCAGCCGGGGAGCAGGCACGCGCCCAGGAGGCGGCCAGGATCGGCGCACGGGCCGCGGCGCGGGGCGACGATGACGGCCGGGTCGCGGCCTGGACGCGCCTGGCGGCACCGGCGGGCGCGACCGTCACGATCTCGCGGGAGGCGGACGAGGTCCTGGTGACCGTCCAGGCCACGCTCGCGGCCACGGGTTCCTTCCTGCCACCGGCACGCATCACCGCCAGCGCGGTCGCTCCGGTGGAAATCGCCCCGGGCGTCGCGGGCACCACCGACCCCGACCCCGACACCGGCCCGAGCCCCGATCGCACCGACGGCACCGACGGCACCGACGGCAGGGGCTTCGGCGACCAGGCCGGGCAGGCTGACCGCGGCTACGAGGAAGCCGGATGAAGGCGCCATTCGGACACTACGGGCGGCGGCACCGGGATCGTGGATCGGCGACGGTGCTGCTCCTGGGCTGGCTGATGGTGGTCGCGACATCCGCCGCGGTCCTGCTGGCGGTGAGTGCCGTGTCGCTCGCTCGACGCCAGGCGGCGACCAGCGCGGACCTCGCCGCGCTCGCGGCCGCCGCCGACCGGACCGGCAGTCCGGCCATCGCCTGCGGCCGGGCGCGAGACCTGGCCACCCGCAACGGTGCCGAACTGATGGCCTGCCGGATCATCGGCGACGCGATAGAGGTCGTCGCACAGGTACGCCCACCGCCGGCGCTGGCACTGCTCGGCCCGCTGGCCGCCACGTCCCGTGCCGGTCCCTGGTACGGCATGACCGACCAGCCAGGCACCAGCCCGCGGAGATGATGCCGTCACCCCGACTTCTCGATCGGCATCAGTGGCTGATCGCTGGTCGACCGGCGCAGGGTGTGGAGTCAGTGCCCGGCCAGTCGGCCGAGGATCGTGGTGAGCAGGCGGACCGCCGCGGCCTTGTCAAGCGGCTCGTTGCCGTTGCCGCATTTCGGGGACTGCACGCACGACGGGCACCCGGCCGGGCACTCGCAGGCGGACACGGCGTCCCGGGTCGCCGTCAACCAGGGACCGAAACGTCCGAAGCCACGCTCGGCGAAGCCCGCGCCGCCCGGATGACCGTCGTAGACGAACACCGTCGTCAGACCCGTGTCCGGATGCAGAGCGGTCGAGACACCACCGATGTCCCAGCGGTCGCAGGTGGCGAACAGCGGCAGCAGCCCGATCGCCGCATGCTCGGCGGCGTGCACCGCGCCCGGCACATCGGCGGGTTCCACGCCGGCCTGCGCCAGCAGCCCCTCAGAGACCACGTACCAGACCCCGCGGGTCCGCAAGTGACGCGGTGGCAGGTCGAGCGGGGCGACGCCGAGCACCTCGCCGGTCGTGATGAGCCGTCGCTGGTAGCCGACCACCTGGCTCGTCACCTCGACGGTGCCGAAACACACCGCCAGCCCGGGGTCGACCACCCGCGTCCTGGTCTGCTGGACGATCCGGATATCGGTATGGTCACGAGCCGTCGTCGTCCAGTCCGGGGCGGCATGGACGACGAACGCGACCGACTCCTCCAGGTCCAGCTCCTCGACGACGAAGCTCACCCCCTGGTGCAGGTACACGGCGCCGGGATGCACGGTCGAATGCGACGTCGCGGCGTCCACCGTGCCGAGCAACCGCCCGGTGTCCGACTCGACGATGCGCACCGGCCGTCCGCCGACACCACGGATGTCGACGTCCGGCCGGTCCCGCTGCGTCCAGTACCAGCCAGCGGGTCGCCGCCGCAGCCGACCACGACGGACAAGATCGTCAAGCACGGGCCGGGCGGCGGACCCGAACAGTTCCAGGTCGCCGTCGGTGATGGGCAGCTCCGCGGCGGCGCACTCCAGCTGCGGGCCGAGAACGTAGGGGTTGTCAGGGTCGAACACCGTCGCCTCGACCGGCCGGCCGAACACCGCCTCCGGATGGTGCACCAGATAGGTGTCCAGCGGATCGTCCCGGGCGACCAGGACCGCCAGCGCACCCTGCCCCGTCCGGCCAGCCCGGCCGGCCTGCTGCCACAACGAGGCCAGCGTCCCCGGGTAGCCCGCGATCACCGTCGCGTCCAGCCCGCTGATGTCCACCCCGAGCTCGAGCGCCATGGTCGCAGCCACGCCGAGCAGGTCGCCGGAGCGCAGCCGGCTCTCCAGCTCGCGGCGCTCCTCGGCCAGATAGCCGGCCCGGTAGGCGGCGACCCGCTCACTCAGCTCGGGCGCCACCAGCCCCAGCGCGCGGCGGGCCGAGTTCGCGACCACCTCGGCGGCCCGCCGCGAGCGGACGAACACCAGCGTCCGCACGCCGTCGGCCACGAGATCCGCGAGCAGGTCCGCCGCCTCGGCCGTCGCCGAACGCCGCACCGGCGCACCGTTCTCGCCGACGCCCGAAACGTCGCCGCCGTCGGCCTCCTCGGCCGCGACCACCACCGCGCCGCCAGCACCACCGCCAGCGTCCGCGGCGTCGCCGGCGAGGCCCGCCGTGCGGCCAGCCGCGCCCACGCCTGCGCCCGCCGCTGCGCCCGCGCCCTGCTGACGGCCGGCCGCGAGGAACAGCGGCGGCTCATACAGCGCGAAGTCGGTCACTCCCCGCGGAGAACCGTCCTCGTCGACCACGTCGACCTCGACGCCCGTCAGCCGGGCCGCGGCGACTCCCGGGTCGGCGACGGTGGCCGACGCGAGCACGAAGACAGGTTGCGAGCCGTACCGGGCGCAGACCCGCCGCAGCCTGCGCAGCACCTGTGCAACGTGCGCGCCGAACACGCCGCGATATCCGTGACACTCGTCGATGATCACGTAGCGCAGACCCCGTAGGAACGGCCCGAACCGGCGGTGCCCAGGCAGGATCCCCCGGTGCAGCATGTCCGGGTTGGTCAGCACGAAAGTGGCATGCGCGCGCACCCAGTCCCGTTCGCCGGCTGGCGTGTCCCCGTCATAGCTGGCCGCGCGGACGGCGGTCAGCGCCAGCGAGCGCACCGCGCGGAGCTGATCGTGGGCCAGCGCCTTCGTGGGAGCCAGGTAAAGCGCCCGCGCCGTCGGATCGGCGAGCAGCGTGGACAGCACCGGCAGCAGGTAGCCAAGCGACTTACCGGAGGCCGTTCCGGTGGCCAGCACGACGCTTCGCCCAGCGAAGGCCGCCCCAGCGGCCGCCGCCTGGTGGCTCCACGGCGCGGTGATCCCCGCTGCGCGCAGCCGCCCGACCAGCAGCGGGTCCACCCACTCGGGCCAGTCCGCCGGCGTCCCGGGCCGAGCCGCGACCCGCTCGACGTGGGTCACGCAACGATCCCGGCGACGGTCGGCCCGCAGCCGCGACAAGATCTCAGATCCCCGGTCGCTGCCCACCCTCGGACTCCCACCTCCCGTGCTTTCCGCACAACAGGTCGATCGGCTCGGACACCTCCGACCGCCTCGGACGGCCTCGCCAGTCCTCGCCCGCTGCCCGCGATCACGCCGCGACCTGGCAAGGTCACGGGCAAGACGACGGACTCTCCGTCCGACGCCAGGCCAAGGCAGGGTCGCTCGGGCGCCCTAGATATCCATAGTTCTATCTGTCAAGCGACATCGTCCGGCACGTCGTTTCCTAACAGCACACCACGCAACCCAGCCACAGCTGGTGACGGCGCATCAGCGCCGACGTCACACAGCCCCGACGCCGACGCCGACGCCGACGCCGAATCAGACCAGCCCCGCTCAAATACGCCGGCCCCGAGACCAGCCCAGGAGGGCCCTCTGGGGCCCGACCAGGCCGCGCCCGGCGCCGGGCGCGGAGCGTCTGGCGCGGACCGGCCACGGCGACGGAAGATCAGGCGTAGATTTCCGTTGGCGTCGGTACGCGTCAGGTCCGGCGCGCCGGGCCATTCTGGTGCGCCGAACCGTGGTGGTGTGGGGTCATGCCGGCCCGTGGAGCCGTCCGCTCGCAGATGCGACACGGCGGGCGGATTGGTTTTGCACACCGCGGGGTAATGGCGCCAGCAGTCAGGTCCTCGGACCTGAGCGTCCCACGCGCCCGAACGACAAGTCGACGTAGCAAGCAGGAGGATCCGTGGATCTGTCCCTCACGACCCGCCAGGAAGGCGACCACACGGTCGTCGTCGTGGGCGGCGAGATCGACGTCTACACCGCGCCGAAGCTGCGTGAGCAGCTCATCGACCTCGTCTCAGCCGGCTCCTATCACCTGATCGTCGACATGGAGGGCGTCGAGTTCCTCGACTCCACCGGCCTCGGCGTCCTCGTCGGCGGCCTCAAGCGGGTCCGGGCGCATGACGGTTCGCTGCGCCTCGTCTGCACTCAGGAGCGCATCCTCAAGATCTTCCGGATCACGGGCCTGACCAAGGTCTTCCCGATTCATGCCTCCATCGAGGAAGCGCTCGCCGCCAACGACTGAGGCGACGGCGGCAAGGTCATCCCGCTCGCCGGCCGCCGGCGGTGCCTTGGTACCTCGGTACCTTGGTGTCTCGGAGTCTTGGTACCCGAAGCCTGGACGACACGACGCCTGGGCGTGTCCGAGCGGCCAGGCACCCGGATCATGTACCGCCGACGGGACGGACCGGCCAGCTGCGACAGCCGGCGCGTCTTCCTGACCGGAGTCGATGTACTCGTGCGCCCGCGCTGGCAGGCGCTGGCTTCGATCAGCGGCGACCCCGTCGAACCGGGTCGTCCCAGGTCGTCGACCTTCCAGACCTTCCAGACCTACCAGCGGACCTCCCAGCTCGCCGTCGGCGATCCGGCAGGAACCTGGCCGTCGGCGATCCGGCAGGGGCCACGTCACAGATCCGGCTGGAACCCGGACAAGGTGACTCGAACTCGCTCGGGGGCCTCATCAACAGGACAGTCGTGACAAACATGAGAAGAATGCACCCCTGGCCGGGGTCTCTCGCCGATCTGCGCCCCCGTGCCGCGCGAACGACCTTGAACTGTCGGATCGGCAGATCACCGACCTGTCGGACCGAGCCACTCGGTCCGACAGGAACCCCGGGGAGGCCGCATGCCCACCGTTGAGTTGCGCTTCGCTGCCCTGCCCGGGCACGTCCTCGCCGCTCGCATGATCGCGATGGCGGTGGCGCGCCGCGCCGGGATACCGTCCGCCGCGCTGGACGAGATCAGGCTCGCCGTCGGCGAGGCCTGCTCGCGGGCGGTGAACGTGAACCGTCTGCGCGCGCCCGAGGACCTGGTCGAGGTCCAGATGATGAGCGTCGACGGCGCCTTCACGGTCACGGTCGCCGACTCGGGCGAGCCGGACGACGACGCGACGCCCGGCCCCGACGGCGGCCTGTTGGGAGCCCCCGCGCTCCTCGACCTGGGTACCGCCGGTTCGCCGCCCGCCGACCACCCGTCGGCCGACCTGCCTGGCGATTTGGATCTTGGGGCAGCCGGCTCGGCGCTTCCGCCGGGCATCGGGCTCGCGCTCATCGAGGGGCTCGCCGACGACGTCCAGATCCGCCGTCGCCCGGACGGTGTCGGCACCGTCGTGACGATGACCTGGGACATCGCCGCCTTCGTCGAGGGCACCATGGCCGCGGCAGGCAACCCCGTCTGACCGAAGGCTGCCGGGCACGCGAAGATGATCTTACTTCGCAGGCCCGGCAGCCACTTCGGACGCTCGTTCCCGAGCAGCCAGCGGTCTTGTTCGTTGGCCGGTGCCGCGCGGCATCACGGAGGGAGCGTCGCGCACGACACGGACGCTACGGACCCGCAGCGGGCGGGCGGCGCAAAAACGAGCGCACGCCGCAGACGTGTGGATAGACTCCGCCGCATCTCACGGACGTTTTGCTGGTCGTCCGTGAACTGAGTCGGTGCTCCCGGTGGAGTGCGGTGGAGGTGGGACTGGGACCTTCCGCGAGACGGCTACGCAGGCGCTGAGCCAGCCGACGGCTGTGGCACTCCCCGGCAAGGGAGGCCCATCGCCAGGCCAGGCTTCTGCCGGTTTGGCTCCACCCATACCGACAGGTAACGCACCTGCGTACCGCCAGCCACGGTTTGCCCCGCGAACCCACGACATCCCCGAATAAGCCACCCGCGGCGTCGTCCGATGCGACGCCCTGCTGTGACCGTTGGACATGCGTGCGCCGTCGATCATGACGGCGGGCGAGCGCCGGCAGTCCAGGGGACAAACAGTGCAGACCGGGAGGAGCCATGTCCCCGATCCAAGTCGCGGAGTCACCCGCGACCGCTGGGATCGACCTTACTGGCGGGCAGTTGGGATTGGTCGCCGGTGTGGCGTTCATCGCAGCGTTGGCCCTGCTTGTGGCCGGCTATCTGGTCCGCGAGGTGCTCGCGGCCAGCCAGGGCGGGCCCAAAATGATCGAGGTCGGTGCCGCGGTACAGGAGGGTGCCGCTGCCTATCTGCGTCGCCAGTTCAAGACCCTGGCCGCGTTCGTCGTCATCATCCCGTTCGTGCTGCTGGCGTTGCCGGCGGACGACACCGGCGCCAGAGTCGGTCGCTCGGTGTTCTTCGTCGTCGGCGCGATCTTCTCGGCGCTCGTCGGATTCGTCGGCATGTCGCTGGCGACCAGGGCGAACACCAGAACGGCGGCGGCGGCCAACGAACGCGGCGAGAAGGCCGCACTTCGCCTCGCGTTCCGCACCGGCGGCGTGGTCGGCATGTTCACCGTCGGGCTCGGCCTGCTCGGTGCCGCAGTCGTGGTGCTCGCCTTCAAGGACACCGCACCGCAGGTACTCGAAGGTTTCGGGTTCGGCGCCGCCCTGCTCGCGATGTTCATGCGGGTCGGCGGCGGCATCTTCACCAAGGCCGCCGACGTCGGCGCCGACCTGGTCGGCAAGGTGGAGAAGAACATCCCCGAGGACGACCCGCGCAACGCCGCGACCATCGCGGACAACGTCGGCGACAACGTCGGCGACTGCGCCGGCATGGCGGCCGACCTGTTCGAGTCCTACGCGGTCATGCTGGTCGCCGCGTTGATCCTCGGCGTCAAGGCCTTCGGTGAGAACGGGCTGGTGTTCCCGCTGCTCATCCCGGCCGTCGGCGTCATCACCGCCGTCATCGGCATCTTCACCGTCGCCCCACGCGCCAAGGACCGCAACGGGATGGCCGCGATCAACCGCGGCTTCTTCATCTCCTCGGTGATCTCCGCGATCGGCGTCGTCATCGTCTCGCTCGTCTACCTGCCGACCAGCTTCGCCGACTTCCCCGGCATGGAAGGCAGCACCCAGGACGGCAACCCGCAGGTGATCGCCATCAGCGCCGTGCTGATCGGCATCGTGCTCGCCGCGGCGATCCAGCTGCTCACCGGCTACTTCACCGAGACGGCCCGCAAGCCGGTCCGCGGCGTCGTCGAAGCCTCGACCACCGGCCCGGCGACCAACATCCTCGCCGGCATCGGCGTGGGCCTGGAGTCGGCGGTCTACTCGGCGGTACTGATCGGCGGGGCCGTGTTCGGCGCCTACCTGCTCGGCTCGGGCAGCGTCACGATCGCGCTGTTCGCCGTCGCGCTCGCCGGCACCGGACTGCTCACCACGGTCGGCGTCATCGTCTCGATGGACACCTTCGGACCGGTGAGCGACAACGCGCAGGGCATCGCGGAGATGTCCGGCGAGGTGACCCCGGAGGGCGCGGAGATCCTGACCTCGCTCGACGCGGTCGGCAACACCACGAAGGCCATCACGAAGGGCATCGCGATCGCGACGGCCGTGTTCGCGGCGACGGCGCTGTTCGGGTCGTTCACCGACACGGTCACCGAGGCACTCGACAAGGCCGGGGTGCTGCCGGAGGCCAACCGAGGTCTCGTCGGTGGCCTCAACGTGGCCTATCCGGACGCGCTGGTCGGTCTGATCATCGGCGCGGCCGTGGTGTTCCTCTTCTCCGGGCTCGCGATCAACGCGGTCGGCCGGGCCGCCGGCCGGGTCGTCCGGGAGGTGCGGGCCCAGTTCCGCGATCACCCGGGGATCATGGACGGCTCCGAGAAGCCGAACTACGGCGCCGTGGTCGACATCTGCACCCGCGACTCGCTGCGCGAGCTGATCACGCCCGGCACGCTGGCCGTGATGGCACCGATCGCGGTCGGGTTCGGCCTCGGCTACCCGCCGCTGGGCGCCTACCTGGCCGGTGCGATCGCCAGCGGCGTGCTGATGGCCGTCTTCCTCGCCAACTCGGGCGGCGCCTGGGACAACGCGAAGAAGCTGGTCGAGGACGGCGCGCACGGCGGGAAGGGCTCCGAGGTCCACGCGGCGACGGTCATCGGTGACACGGTGGGCGACCCGTTCAAGGACACTGCCGGCCCGGCGATCAACCCGCTGATCAAGGTGATGAACCTGGTCAGCTTGCTGATCGCGCCTACCGTCGTGAAGTTCTCGGTGGGCGAGGACAAGAACACCTGGCTGCGGGTCCTCATCGCCGTCGTCGCCGTCGCGGTGATCGCCACGGTGATCGTGATCTCCAAGCGGCGCGGCTCGTCCACGGACGAGGCGTCCCCGTCCCCCGGTGCGCCCGCGGTCGCGGCGTCGTCCAACGTCACGGTCACCACGGCCCCCGCGGACCAGACCACCACCGCCGACCAGGTGAACGTCTGATCAGTCCCGCTTCCAGGCAGGCTCCTGGCAGGTCTGATCCAGGCAGGACCCTCCCGACCGCCCGTCGCCGGAGCTTCGGCGACGGGCGGTCGGCCGTGCGGAGGTTTCAGGCTGGGCGCCGACCGCCTGGCACCCCGAGCACATGCGGCGGGGCCGCTGCTGACGGCGGGGCCACCATTGTTGAAGTGGCCACTTCAGTGGAGGGGGCAGTCATAGGTTCACCTCTCGGGTAAGGCAAGGGGAAGTCGGTCACGTGACGCGCTCGAGGGATGGCGTACCGGCGCTGTGAGCCCTTACGGTGACGGCGGTGTCCATCCAGCGGGCCGGGTAGGTCCCGGCGCGGGAGACACGACGCGTCCCGCGACGCACCCCGTGCCACGATCGAACCTTCCCCGTTGGGCAGACGGCAAGAAGCCGACCGGGTCGGCGCGGCGTACCGTGCAGCACGACACCTGCACCGGTCGCGGTGACGGCTCGCCGGCTTGGGGGGCCCGGTGTGGGCGCGAGCGAGCGCCTGGCCGGCCACCCATCCACAGCGGTCCGGCCACCGTGGTGGCCGGCGCCGGCCGGCGAGGCACCCACCAGCGGCGCCGCCAGCCAGCGACGCCGACCGCGACGAGACCGCCGACCGCGGCACGAGAACAGCAGTACCGAGGAGACCAGTGCCACCGCGCGCGAAGACGACGGCCCGGACCCCGTCCCGGTCCACCCCGCTAGCCGAACCGCTCGACGTCGACCTCGACGCCGAGGAGGCCCTCGCGGCCGACTCCGCCGACGAGGTCGAGACGGCGCCCGGGACCACCCGCGGCGGCACCGGGCGACGACGGACCGCGGCCGGCGGCCCGGGCACCCGGCTGGTCATCGTCGAGTCTCCGGCGAAGGCGAAGACGATCGCGGGCTACCTCGGGCCCGGCTGGCAGGTCGAGTCGAGCATCGGCCACATCCGCGACCTGCCGCGCAGCGCCGCGGACGTGCCCGCGGCGCACAAGGGCAAGCCGTGGGCCCGGCTCGGGGTCGACGTCGACAACGGCTTCGAGCCGCTCTACATCGTCACGCCGGACAAGCGCCCCCAGGTCAGCAGGCTCAAGGCGCTGGTCAAGGAGGCGAGCGAGCTCTACCTCGCGACAGACGAGGACCGCGAGGGCGAGGCGATCGCCTGGCACCTGCTGCAGACCCTCAAGCCGACCGTGCCGGTCAAGCGGATGGTCTTCCACGAGATCACCCCGCAGGCGATCCGCCGGGCCGTCGACAGCCCGCGCGAGATCGACGAGAACCTGGTCAACGCCCAGGAGACCCGGCGCATCCTCGACCGTCTCTACGGCTACGAGGTCTCCCCCGTGCTGTGGAAGAAGGTCATGCCGCGGCTGTCCGCCGGCCGCGTGCAGTCCGTCGCGACCCGCATCCTGGTCGACCGGGAGCGGGCGCGGATGCGGTTCCGCTCGGCGGAGTACTGGAACATCGAGGGCCGTTTCGCCGCCACCGTCGGCCATGACGGCAAGGCGCCGGACCAGACTCCGCTGCCGGCGACCCTGGTCGCGCTCGACGGCCGCCGGCTCGCGACCGGCCGCGACTTCGACGCCACCGGCCGGCTCACCTCCGCCGACGTGGCCCGGCTCGACGAGGCGGGCGCGCGTGGCCTGGCCGAGCGGCTGGCCGCCACCGTCTTCGCCGTCCGCTCGGTGGAGACCAAGCCCTACAAGCGCTCCCCGTACGCGCCGTTCATGACGTCGACGCTGCAGCAGGAGGCGGGCCGCAAGCTGCGGTACTCCAGCCAGCGCACCATGCAGATCGCGCAGAAGCTGTACGAGAACGGCTACATCACCTACATGCGGACCGACTCGACGAACCTGTCCGAGACGGCGCTGGTCGCGGCCCGCGAGCAGGCCCGCCAGCTCTACGGCCCGGAGTACGTGCCGGACGCGCCGCGGATCTACACGAAGAAGGTCAAGAACGCCCAGGAGGCGCACGAGGCGATCCGCCCCGCCGGCGACACCTTCCGCACCCCCGGCGAGGTGCGCGCCGAGCTCGACGCCGACGGCTTCCGGCTCTACGAGCTGATCTGGCGGCGCACCGTGGCCAGCCAGATGGCCGACGCCCGCGGCACCAGCGCCACCGTCCGCCTCGGCGGCGCCTCCAGCACCGGTGAGGACGCCGAGTTCGCCGCCACCGGCAAGGTCATCACCTTCCCCGGCTTCCTGCGCGCCTACGTCGAGGG
>Ga0163163_10001743_pt1 | contig 18321 bp, 15 predicted proteins | sample S65metaG_FD_119766 | JGI IMG/M metagenome (GOLD analysis project Ga0163163, IMG submission 119766) | Switchgrass rhizosphere microbial communities from Kellogg Biological Station, Michigan, USA - S6-5 metaG | ecosystem: Host-associated > Plants > Roots > Rhizosphere > Soil | place: USA... | reverse complement strand
TCAAGCGTTTTGTGCAGCAGATTGAACTCGAGAAGAATTATCCTGGCGTGCTCGGCATCGGCTACGCGTTGTGCTTTTCGTCTGAAGAAAAGGCAAGAGTCGTTGCCAACTTGAAGCAGCAGGGCATGCGTGATTTCAAAATCTGGCCCGAGCGTCCGCCACGCAACGCGTACAGCGCCATCATCTATCTCGAGCCGGGGAACAATCTCAATCAGGTGGCTCTCGGTTTTGATATGGCCACCGAAGAAGTGCGACGAAAGGCGATGGACGCCGCTCGCGATTCCGGCCTGCCTATCGCTTCGGGGCGTGTGCAACTGGTCCAGGAGCGCGACGTGCTCGAAAAACAGGAAGGCTTTTTGATTTATGTTCCCGTTTACCGCAAGAACGTGCCGCTTGATACCCAAGCTAATCGGCGTCAAGCCTTGACGGGGTTTGTTTACAGCCCTTTCCGAATCGGCGACTTCCTTCAGCCAGTCATGGACGAAAAGACTCATGACGTAAGTTTTGAGGTTTATGACGGCACCGAGATCGCGCCGGAGAACCTTCTGAGCGCCGCTGTTAACGACAAGACAACTGAGCCACTTTTCTCCGACGCCAAGCCGATCGACGTCGGTGGTCATACGTGGACGCTCGCTTACGCCACTAAGCCTTCTTTTGAGAGACGTTCAAGCAGATCGCTGCTGAAGTTCACCTGGATCATCGGCGTATTGCTGAGCCTGCTGTTTTTCGCGGTGACCCGCGCCGAGATCCGCGCGCGCTCAAACGCGGAACGCTCGGCGGAAGAGGTCAAAGCATCCGAAGCCACGATCCGAAAAACACTCAACGAACGTGAGCGCACGGAAGAAGCTTTGCGCGAAACGACCGAAGCTTTGCGCGAGGCCGATCAACGAGCATTGCTCGAATACGAACGTTTGCTGGAACGAATCAAGGTCTTTGCGCAGGCGTTGGGAACCGCGCGCGAGTTGAAGGCGATCTTCCGTGCGTTGTGCGAGTTCACCAATGTCTCCCTCCCCTGCAACGGTTTCTTTGTTTCACTTTACGATTCGGTTCGCGACGTTCGCACTGCTTGCTATGGCTGGGCGGACGGATCGGAACTGGACGTTTCCGAGTTGCCGCCGATGCCCGTGACGACCACTGGTCCAAACAGTCGTGCAGTGCGCACGGGCGAAGTGATCATTACTAACGACTACATGCACGCGACGAAGGGCGGCATCATTGTCGGCCCCGATAACGGTTTGCGTCCCGATTCATCGATGGCGGTGCCGATGGCGGTAATGGGTCGCATCATAGGCACGATCGAAGTTCAGAATTACGAGCGGAACGTTTACCGTCCCGAACACGTGACGGCAATGAGCATGGCGGCAAATCTCACTGCTGTTGCGATCGAAAATGTTCGGTTACTCAAACTCGAACGGACGGCACGCGAAGCGGCTGAAGAATCGAATCGTTTGAAAGACGAATTTCTCGCTACCGTGTCTCACGAACTGCGCACGCCACTGACCGCGATACTGGGTTGGTCGCGAATGCTCGAAGGCGGCACGCTCGACGATTCGGTCGCGCAACAGGCAGTCGAAACGATCTGGCGCAACGCGAAAGCGCAGGCGCAGATCGTCGACGATATTCTTGACGTGTCCCGCATCATCACCGGCAACCTCTATCTTGATCTGCATCCGTTGGAGGTTGAGCCGGTGGTGGAGAATGCCATCAACGTGGTCCGGCCCACTGCCGACGCAAAAGGCATTAGGATCGAGACCTACTTCGACCGCACGCCGGCGATGATCTCCGGCGACGCAAACAGATTGCAGCAAGTGGTTTGGAATTTGTTGTCGAACGCGGTGAAGTTTACGGCTAGTGGCGGGCGTGTTTCCGTGAAAGTTTCGCAGACCGGCAGCGCGGTCGAAATTCGTGTTTCGGATAGCGGCCAGGGCATTAGTCAGGAGTTTCTGCCGTACGTTTTTGATCGTTTCCGACAGGCCGACAGCACCACAACGCGTCAGCATGGGGGTCTGGGACTGGGCCTCGCGATCGCGCGGCATTTAGTGGAAATACACGGCGGGACAATCATGGCCTCGAGTCCCGGGCTCGGGCGCGGCGCGACTTTCACGATACGGCTTCCGTTGATCGAGGCTCTTGGTACGGGTGAGTTTGTGAGTCAGGGTCAACCAGCGTTGGCGCAACCGCCGCAGTTGTTGTCAGGGCTCAACGTGTTGGTTGTCGACGACGATTCAGACACACTGACGCTTATGGCAACAGCTTTGAAACGAAGACAGGCTAATGTGACGGCAGTTTCATCCGCGGGCGAGGCGATCCAGGCGATCACGAAGAGGCGTCCTGACGTATTAGTCTCTGATATCGCGATGCCGGACGTCGATGGCTATGGTTTGATCGAAAAAGTGCGCTCGCTGGAGAATGGTCGGTCGCCAAATATTCCCGCGGTCGCGATCACCGCGTATGCAAAAGAGGAAGATCGCGAGCGCGCGCTGTCGGCCGGTTACCAAATCTATTTGGCCAAACCGGTGGAGTTAACTGAACTGATCTCCGTAGTCGCGCGGGCGGCGAACCGGGACTTTTGAACGAACATGACTTCAATTCGTATCGACGACATTGAGATGGCTTATACGGACACTGGTGCGGGCCGGCCCGTCGTCCTGATTCACGGCTACCCTTTCAATCGTTCGCTCTGGAACGAACAAGTCGCCGCGTTGAGTGCTGGTCATCGCGTAATCGTGCCGGACCTGCGCGGCTTTGGTGAGAGTGAGGGGTCGGAAGGAACGGCGACAATGAACCGCATGGCCCAGGACGTGGCGTTGTTGATGGACCATCTCGGCATCGCGCGCGCTACGATCGCCGGCTTGTCGATGGGCGGTTACGTTGCGCTCGCGTTTTACAAGCAATTCGCTGCGCGTGTGCGCGCACTGATTCTGGCCGACACGCGCGCTCAGGCCGACACGGTCGAAGGGAAACAAACGCGCGCGCAACAAGCGGAGAAAGCGCTGGCTGAAGGCATGGCCGGCATTGCTGACGCGATGTTGCCGAAACTGCTCACGCCGGAGACGGTGAGCAAGCGTCCCGAGATTGTGAAGCGCGTGCGCGACATGATGTTGAAAACGAAACCGAAAGGCGCTGCCGCCGCGTTGCGCGGCATGGCGGAACGCGACGATCAAACTCCGTTGCTCGCAAAGATCACCGTACCGACGTTGATTCTCGTCGGCGCTGAAGACGCAATCACTCCCGTCGGCGACAGCGAACAGATGCATCAGGCGATCGCGGGTTCGGGTTTGGTGGTACTCGAAAACGCCGGACACGTTTCAAATCTCGAGCGGACTGACGAGTTTAATCAGGCGTTGCTGGAGTTTTTGCAGGAATCGAATTAGATGGCCGCTCACAAAACCTTCACGATCGAAGAGCGCGTGCGCTGGGGCGACGTTGATGCGGCGCGAATTATTTTTTACGGCGCATACATTCACTTCTTCGAATATGCGGAGACGGAGTTGTTTCGCGCTGTCGGACTGCACTATGGTGTGATGTTTGACGAGTTGAAGATCTGGCTGCCGCGCGTGCATCTCGAATGTGATTTTCATCGGGCGGCTCGGTTGGACGATATTCTGGAAGTCAGCGTTTATGTTGGCCGCATCGGGACGAAGTCGATGAAGTTGAATTTTGAAGTGCGGAAAAATGCAAGGGACGAAATGGTGGCGACAGCGCATTTTGTGCTCGCCGCCGTCAATCAAATCACGTTTGAGACTGTTCCCATTCCGTCTGAGTTACGGGAGAAACTAGCGCCGTACAACGCAAACGAAGATCACAAATGACTACTCTTTCCGACAATCGTGGGCTCGCGGGTCTCGATGAAAAGACAATCGATCGCGATCCGATTAAGCAGTTCCAACTTTGGTTCAGTGATGCGATCGCGGCAAAACTTCCGCTGCCCGAAGCGATGACGCTCGCGACCGCGACGCCTGAGGGCAGACCATCGGCGCGCATGGTGTTGCTCAAACAAGTGGACCAGGATGGTTTTGTGTTCTACACGAACTACCGCAGCGCGAAGGCGAGTCAGCTCGATGCGAATCCTTACGCCGCGCTCGTTTTTTATTGGACGCAGATCGATCGGCAGGTGCGTATCGAGGGAAGTGTCACTAAGGTTTCGGCGGAGGAGTCGCGCGAATACTTTCGCACACGGCCGCGGGAGAGTCAGATTGGGGCGTGGGCTTCGGAGCAGAGCGAAGTGATTGCGAGTCGAGACGTGTTGGAGCAACGCGCCGCGGAACTGGAAACACTCTATTGCGATCGGGAGGTTGATTGTCCCGAGTATTGGGGTGGTTACCGGTTGAGGCCGGATCGGATCGAATTCTGGAAAAGCGGCACAGGTCGCCTACACGATCGCATCCTTTACGAGCGCTCAGACGATGGCTGGTCCATCAGCCGCCTCGCCCCGTAAGCTTGTGGACGCCTGAAAATCTTTGCAAATCCTAGAACAACCTCGAAAAGAACCTTATTCCGATAATTCTCATCGTCTTCCCTTCACGAATCACCGCGTAATCTCCAATCTGATAATACTTCTCATTCAACGCCAGCACTCGGCCACGGCTGTACGCCGTCAGCGGCTTAACGACGTGATCCGGCTCCTTGATCTCCCTGGCTAAATCACTTTTGAACTTACGCACACGTTCCGCAACGTGTGGATAGCGACTCGCAAGCTGGTCCAGGTGCGCGCGAAACTTGTTTGCGTCCTCTTTTAATTGCATCGCGTACGCACGAAAGTCAGCGGTCGCCGTTGGCGGTTTGCGCTCGAAGATCGTTTTTATCGCCGGCGGGAAAAACAGTTCTTCTTCCGCTTTATCGTCTGGGCTTGCGAGCGGCAACATCAGATAAAGGATCTGCATTCGCGCTTTGAACGCGCTGACCAGCGTCGCCTCGTCAACGCTGCTCAAGTCGACGTTTCCAAACTCTCCTTCAGTAATTGCAATCTCGCGCCGTCGCGCGGCGTTCTTCGTAAACGTTGCTTCAAACGCGCGATCGAAGTCGAGATTCTCAGCCAGCAACTGTTGAAACTGGCGGCAAACGCGATACGCCTCGACAACTTCCTGGGGCTGCGCGCGCTTTGCAGTTTGAGCAAACAGACTCGAGGCCGCAATCAGCACAAAGACGGGCACGGATTTTCTCTTGAGCAAATTGAGCATGCGGATGGTTTAGACTGGACGGAGCGCGCTCTTCACGAGTTTCTTTTTCAAGTCAGTGTAGCCTTGATCGCCGGCGACGAGATCTCCTAAAACCCGCTTCACTCCTCGATGCCCGCGGGCAAAGTCGATCATTCGTTCCGTAAATGGCGCGCCCCAGAAGTTGCCGTAAAAACGTCGACGCATTTGCGCGGCGCGTCGTAACTCGGCGCCGAAGTCTTCGCGCCAGCTCCGTTCGTACGAAAGCGGCGCACCACTCAAGTAAGCTTCAGCAAACAACTCCGCCGAACGCAACGCGTAATAGATGCCTTCACCCGTCACGGGATCTGCGAAGCCGGCGGCGTCACCGAGAAGTGCCCAATCACTGCCGCTGACTGTCCTGGTGTCCCAGGTCTTTGCAGCCAAACCGGGAATGCGCGCTGCGTATCTTTCGGCAGTGGCCCGCAAGTGTTTTTGAATGCGCGCGCGGTCCGACGTGTTCGTTTCTGTTTGCCAGAATTTCACTTCAGCGCCTTCGCATTGCTGGTAGTAACCAATCATGAACTGCCAGAGCAGATCGTCGAGCGGCTGATGTTCGAAGGCGTCCTGGGTTGTCGCGATGCCGAACGAGATGTGATCGGGACGCGGAAACGCCCACGCGTATCCAACCCATCCTGGCAGGAAAGCCACGACGGTCGGCGCCGCGTTGTTCGCCGGCATCGGGGCGCGATAACCAAAGGCGACTTCCATGTCTGACGGCGGCAGTGGTCCGGCCAGCATCTTTGCGATACCGCTGTTAGCGCCGTCTGCTCCGATCAAAAAGCTGCTGCTCCATTCCGCGCCGGTGTCGCTGACGACGCGCCAACCGGCCTCCGTTCGTTTTGTTTTTCGCGGTGAGATCTTTTCGGAAATGACGTGCGCGCCCGCGTCTCGCGCGCGCTCGCGCAAGTAACAATCGAAAGCGATGCGCGAATAAATGGCAAAGGGCTCCTCGAGCGCGAGGTGAAGTCGCTTGCTCGACGGCGAATACAGATCGAGTTCACTGATCGTGCGGCCGACTGCGTTCAGCAAATGCGGCCACGCCTTCAACGCCTTCGCGGTCACACCACCACCACACGCCTTCGGCTCACCCTCCGGCCTCCCGTCAAACAGCGCCACCTTGGCTCCACTCTTCGCCAGCAACTCCGCCGCAAAAGACCCGGCTGGTCCAGCACCCCCTATCAGCAGCTCAAATCGCGCCATTGCTTCCCCAACTCAACTCCACCTCAATAAAACCTTTTGTGCCTTTTGTGGCTAACTCTTCTTTGTGGCTGACCGCGCACGGAGCTAGAATACCAGTCGTTCCCTCCAAAGTACGAAAGACGCACGATGGCTAACCAAAACTGCCTGGTGTTTTCCGGCATTGTGCCGCATCCGCCGATCATGGTGCCTGAAGTTGGTCGCGACTCTATCGCAGGCGTGATGGATTCGATCGATGCCATGGCCGAACTCACCCGGCGGCTCATCGATTCCGGCGCCGAATCAGTGGTTCTGATCTCGCCGCACGCGCCACTCGAAGTCGATTCGTTTGTCGCGTATGACGGGCCGGAAGTTTTTGGAGATTTTGCAAACTTCAACGCGCCCGACACGCACTTCAGAGCCGCGGTCGACGAAGAATTGCTCGCGGCGATTAGAGATGCCGCTGCGTTAGAACACTATCAAGTGTCGACGCTCGCCGATCACAATCTCGATCACGGAACGGCAGTTCCCCTCTACTTCCTTCTGAAGAATGGCTGGGAAGGACAAGTAGTCACACTCGGCTACAGCTTTCTATCCAACGAAGATCACGTGCGATTCGGATCGTGTATTCGACGCGCAGTCGACCACACGAGACGGCGGGTTGCTTTTATCGCCAGTGGTGACTTGAGTCATCGTCTCAAACCGCACGCGCCTGCCGGCTACAATCCGGAAGCGCACAGGTTTGACGCAGCGGTGGTCGACGCGCTGCGTTCGAATGCTCCGCAGAAGATCGCGCAAATAGATCACGACTTGCGCCGTCTCGCGGGCGAGTGTGGCTATCGCTCGATGCTGGTCGCCATTGGCGCGAGCTCAGAGTTGCCGTCGTCGTGTGAGGTGTTGAGTTACGAAGCGCCGTTTGGCGTTGGCTATCTGGTGGCCCAACTGACAAAACAACACCTCGATCCGCCGGCGTTGGCGCGAGCGGCCGTGGAGGCTTTCATTCGTCGCGGCGATATCTTTGACGCACACGCGATCAGCGGCGGACTCCTGGGTGGAACAGCGCCGTGCTTCGTTTCATTGAAGACACTCGATGGCGATTTACGCGGTTGCATTGGCACCATTGAGCCGTCGAGACAAACACTGGCCCAGGAAATCGTCGCGAACGCGATCAGCGCCGCCACGAATGATCCGCGGTTTGATCCGGTCACTATCGAAGAGTTATCAAACCTGCGTTATTCGGTTGACGTCCTCTTTCCACCAGAAGAGACAACGATGGCCGATCTCGATCCGTTTGTGTTTGGCGTGATTGTCGAAGATGAGACTGGCGGTCGCCGAGGCTTGTTGCTTCCGGACATCCCCGGCATCACCGACGCCGAGCAGCAAGTCGAGATTGCCACCCGCAAAGCAGGCATTGGCCGGGGAGAACGAGTAAAGCTTTATCGCTTCAAAGTCGAGCGATTCCGGGAAAAATCCGATAAAGATCCGCGTTAATCCGTGTCACCTATACGTCAAGATTCCGCACGTCGAGGGCGTTATCCTCGATAAACTTGCGGCGCGGCTCAACCGCGTCGCCCATCAACACGGTAAAGATCTCATCCGTCTCCACTGCATCGTCGATCCTGACTTCGAGCAGCGTACGCTTCTCGGGATTCATCGTCGTTTCCCAGAGCTGCTCCGGATTCATTTCACCGAGTCCCTTGTAACGCTGTATCGACAAGTCCTTCTTGGCTGCCGCCAGGACCTTATCGAGGAGCGCCTCTCGCGTTGGGACCTCCTCACTGGTGCCGTTCTCGCCTGAGATGAAAGGCGCCGCAAGGTCGTCCTCGAGCGTCTTGAAAAGCTCGACGGCTTTTTGGAACTCTACCAAGCTGGCAAAGTTCCAATCGATGTTGAGGTTCACGCCTGTGGCGGAAACCGTTTCAATTTCCCAAAGTCCGTGCTCTTCGTCTGAGGTCAGCTCCGTCTTGTAACCCGCCTTATCCAGAGCACCCTCGATCTTCGCCATGAGGTCAGCGTCTTGAAATATTTTTCGGAGCGTCAGCCCCTCTTTTCTCAGCACTCCCTTACGACCACTCAACGACTCGAGCAGGATGTTCAGCAGTTGCGGGTCGCCACCAAGCCGCCGCGTCGCTCGCTCGCAGTAACGTTTAAAATCAACCATCTTTTCGAGGGATTTTGCGAGTTCACGACCCTCGATCGGTTGTCCTGCTCCGGCGGCTTTGACGGTCATGTCGCCCGTGGCCTGCCGCATCAGGTACCGAATCATCGAACTCTCGTCCTTGATGTACTCTTCCTTCTTGCCCCGCTTTACCTTGAACAAGGGGGGCTGAGCAATGTAGACGTGACCACCTTCAACCAGGGCGGGCATCTGGCGATAGAAGAAGGTCAGCAGCAGGGTGCGAATGTGAGAACCGTCGACGTCTGCGTCCGTCATTAGAATGATCTTGTGATAACGCAGCTTGCTGATGTCGAAGTCGTCTTTACCAATGCCGGTTCCAAGCGCTGTAATTAGCGACTTGATTTCGCTGTGGCCAAGCATCTTGTCGAAACGAGCTTTCTCAACGTTCAGAATCTTGCCCTTGAGCGGCAGGATTGCCTGGTTCCTGCGGTCACGGCCTTGTTTGGCTGAGCCGCCGGCCGAATCACCCTCGACGATATAGATCTCGGAGAGCGATGGATCGCGTTCCTGGCAATCAGCCAGTTTGCCCGGGAGCATGCTCGAACCCATGGCGCCCTTGCGAACGATTTCGCGCGCCTTGCGAGCCGCTTCGCGCGCGCGTGCGGCATCGAGTGCCTTGCCGACGATCTTTCTCGCGACCGGCGGGTTCTGTTCGAAGAATTCCGTCAAACGATCGTTCAGAAATGATTCGACGGCGCCTTTCACATCCGAATTCAGCTTGCCCTTTGTTTGACCCTCAAACTGTGGCTGCGGCAATTTTACCGAAATCACCGCCACCAAGCCCTCGCGGACGTCATCGCCCGTAAGCGAGCTTTTGAAGTTCTTGGCCAGCCCTGACGACTGTGCGTAGTTGTTAATCGTTCTCGTAAACGCCGAGCGAAAACCTGAGAGGTGTGTGCCTCCGTCTACCGTGTTGATGTTGTTCGCAAAGGAATAGACCTTTTCGTCGTAGCCGTCGTTGTACTGAATGGCGACCTCGATGGAGAGATTTTCACCTTCCTTCTCGAAGTAGATCGCCTTGTCGTGCAGCGTTGTCTTGTTCTTGTTCAGGTGTTTGACGAACTCCGCGATGCCGCCTTTGTAGTAAAACTCATGCGAACGCTCGGGATCTTCCCGCTCGTCTTTGATCGTGATCCGGATGCCCTTGTTGAGAAACGCCTTCTCGCGCAGACGTTCGGAGAGCTTGTCAAAACTGAAAGCCGTCTCGGTAAAGATCTGTCCGTCAGGCTTGAAGGTCACCTTGGTGCCGCGCTTGCGCGTCTTGCCGGTCTGCTTCAAGGGAGCCACTGGTATGCCGCGCGCATACTCCTGTTCATAGGTCTTACCGTCGCGCCAGATTTCGAGATGCAGCTTTTCGGAAAGGAAGTTGACGCACGAGACGCCGACGCCGTGTAGACCACCGGAAACTTTGTAAGCATTCGAGTCAAACTTGCCGCCGGCATGAAGCTTTGTCATCACTACTTCGGCCGCGGATCTCTTTTCTTTCTTGATCTCGTCAACCGGGATTCCACGCCCGTTATCGATTACGGTAATTGAATTATCTAAATGGATCGTTACGTCAACGGTATCGCAATAGCCTGCGAGGGCTTCGTCGATTGAATTGTCCACCACTTCGTAGACGATGTGGTGCAGACCAATCTCTCCGGTCGATCCGATGTACATGGCGGGACGCTTACGCACTGCGTCGCGCCCTTCCAAGATTGTGATCGATGATGAATCGTAAGCCATACTCTTCTTCGGTGTTACTTTAGGTTCTGCTGTTACCAATCTCTTCTCCTATACATTCATCAAACACTTCGATTGCCGGTTGCGAGTGAAGCTGCGGCACTGCTGCTGCGCACTTTGCCATCTTCAATTTCATACACGCCGGCCCGGGAAAAGAATTCCTGCACGTGACTCCGCTTTGAGGTTGTGATGAAGGTTTGTGTGCGATTTTCAAGGTATTCAAGAAGGTGTCTTATCCTTCCCTCATCCAGTTCCGCGTCGACGTCGTCAATGATGAAAACCGGATGGTCGTTCGAAGCCAAATTATACAACGAAATCGCCGCTAAGTCTAATAATAACAATGCGCTACGTTGCTGTCCGGAGCTTCCGTAAACGCGAATTTCCCGGCCCTCGAGATGGATCTCCAGATCGTCCCGGTGAGGACCGATGAGCGCGTGCCCGGCAGCCACTTCCGCGGACAGGCGCAACTCGATTCGCGCGCGGAGCAGCGACTCGTAATTGGTCAGGTGGCCCTTGTTCTCGAGCGATGACACGTAGCGAGTGGTAATGTCTCTGCGTTCAAAGAGTTGCCGCTCGAGCGCGGCGTTCAGTCCCGCCACATACTCTTCACGCGCTTGATGGATCAAGACTCCGAGACGGACCAACTGCTCGTTCCAAGGCGCCAGCAAGTCCTCGACTTTGTCTGGACCAAGCTCGTTCTCGTTAGCGAGTTGTAGCACCCGGTTCTTTTGTTTGATGACTTTGTTGTAGTCGGAGATCGTCTTCAGGTAAGCGGGTTTGAGTGACGAGATACCGCGATCGAGAAACCGGCGACGAGCTTCGGGCATGCCACGCACGACGTCCAGATCAGCAGCGGTGAATGAGAATACTTGTAGTTGCGTGAGATACCTTGCGAGCGTTTCGCGTTTGGAGTTGAGGAAGATCGTCTTCGAGTTATCGTGAAGGCTTACTTGTAGTTCTCTTTGCAGATCGTTGCCGGCGACAACCGTTCCCCTGACGATGGCCAAATCTTCTCCAAACCGGATCGTTTCCGGAAGCCGCTGCGTGCGAAACGATTTGCTGCGGGCCAGGAGATAGATCGCTTCAAGCCAATTCGTCTTCCCCTGCCCGTTGTTGCCATAAATAATATTGAGCCGCGGGCCCCACTCGATTCTCCCACTTAAGTTGCGAAAGTTCGTCGCCTCAATTGCAGCGAGCAGCATCGGTTGATACTAACACAGACGCTGTTACCAGATTGGATTGATCGGAGGGAGATCAGGGGCGATGCCGAGGTCGCGAATACGACCTACGGGAATGCGATCGAGACCATAACCGTACCAGATTGGCTGGAGGTCTGGACTGACGGCGCGCATTACGTGGAAAGGTCCGGTTGCGACATCAGGCGCGGTAACGTCGATTAAGACGACGCGCACACCGGCTTGCTTTAAAGCTGAGACACATTCGTGCAGCGAGCGATTGACTGGTCGCTCGAGATCGCGGAGTGAGATCGTTGTATCGCCGAATCGCAAACGATCGAAGGCTCGCGCACGTTCTGGCGGGAAGTAATATGCAGCGTGATCGAGCATCTCACGGACGGCCGCCGGCGCCGCGGGAGTTGTGAGTGTTTTCGACTGCATCATTCGTCGCAGGTATGGACCAGTTTGACCAAGCTCAAGCACGGCTTGTCGCAATGCTGAACGAGGGTCCAGATCAGCGCCCAAACCGAATGTAATTCCCGGATAACGATCACCATCACCTATTGCCAGGCAAACTACAGTCGTGCCCATCACACTGGTCGGCAGACTGTAAACTTCCACGGTCGCTCCTAAAGATTCGACACCTTCCAGCACCGCTCGCGGCGATGGATCGAATGTGTCATCAAGTCGTATGCGATCGGCGGAGCGGCCAGTGAGCCAGGTGGCCATGAAGGCGTCGCGTTCTATCAACTCCAGTATTGCTCTCAATGCCGCATCGTCTTTATCGGTCGAAGCAGCCAGACCATTTGACGTTCCCTGGCAGATTGATTGTTCCTGCTGCAACTCTATCGACAGAACGGCAAAAAGCGCCGGAACCCAAATCGGCTGCTGAGTATCAGCCCAACTCCCACGAATCCACGGGTGCTGAATGCTGTTATCGAATCTCGCGTACGGAAAACCGCTACGTTCATACTGCGCGTCGCTGTATAGACTGCAGTCGCGTGGGTCGAGGAATTCACCCTCAAGCTCGTCAGGACGTTTCCAAACTATTCGAGCAGGATCCACCAGTGAAGCTGAATACCTTTCGATGGCTTCGCCAACCGCGGAGAGTATGGCGCCTGAGACGCTCAGGCCCTTGCCCCAGCCGAGCGGCAGCGGTCGCAGTGAGTTATCTTTCTGCAACAGGTGTGGAGGTGCGGCAGTAACAATGATGGGAATCTGCAGATCATCAGGGGGCTCGATAAAGAGATTGCTGATGACGCCGGTGCGCTGATCAACCCAACCAGCAAGCGCTTCCAATATCGATTCCGGAGAATCTTCGGCCGAAAAATTTACAGACTCTCGATTGAGCGATGGCAAGGACGAAGCACCACTACAAACAGCGCACTCGGCTAAAGGAATGACTTTGTGTAGCGACTCATCCAACATATCAATGTTGACGGCAAGTAAATGATCTAACAGTTCCGATTGTTCTGGACCCTCCTCAACAACTATCCGCATTTCACGCAGAATTACGGGTGCGATTCTTTTTAAGAGTTCTGCGGATGGAGGAAGTAGAGTGTCTTGGGCAACGAGTGCGCTGGTCGCTAGAGCCGCAATACGTCGCTCAAAAGCACAACGCCCGCAGCCGGCGCGGCCTGCGAGCGTTAGTGAACCAATCAACACTGCGTCACCAGCAAAATCGACGCACAATGCGGGAATCTTCGCATCGTACGCCGACTTCGTGAATAACAGCACTCCCTGATCATCACTTCCTGCAAAGACGCCAACTGCTAAAAGCGATCTCTGATTGGAAACCACCCGATCAGGTAAGAAAAGAACGTTATTAAAAGCCTCAGTTAAGATCCGTCCCAAGTCGTCGTCAGGCGTTGTGCCGGCAACTTGAATAGCGTATGGGCCATTTAGATGCGACATGGTCGGAGCAACATGCTGCTCATTTGGCCCATCGCACGCTATCCGCGTCTTGCTATCTGTTGGGCCGTGGCCTGTAACGCCTTGGTCGAGGTCTGGAGGGCTTTGGTCTGAGCTGCAATCGTGTCGAGTTGCGAGTTGATTAATTTAATCTCAATCGGAGTTGTGATCCCTTTGTGGATCTCCCAGAATCTCTGACGATCGTCCGAACTTCCGCCCAGGAGTTTGAAAAGTCCTTCAAGGTTTAGCTGGACCGCTTTCACTCTTTTCGCATCTACGCCCATGGGTTGTGTCGCTCCTTAGAATACAAGAATGATAGTACTTGAGTGGCGGCGAGTATCTTTGAAGGTTTCCGTGTTGTCAATGATTTCACGGACCAACCTGGGAAGAAGCTCGGCGCTCATTTTCCTATGACACGGGAGCCCGAAAACGTTTCGGCTGGCTCAAATCCGCATCGGCATCACGACGTACTTGTAGTCGTAATCACCATTCTCTGAGGGGTGCAGTTGTGCTTGTGAGTTACCGTCTTTGAATTCAAAGGCTATCTTTGCATCGCCAACGACGTTGAGAAACTCCTGGAGATACTGGGCGTTGAAGCCGATATCCATTACGTCGCCGGCGTAATCAGTTGGAAGAGTTTCGTTAGCTTCGCCTTCCTCCGCATTCTGCGAGCTAATCACTAATTGATTTGGCTCGAGATGGAAACGAATTGCATGCGATCTTTCGTCGGCCATCAAGGCCACACGGCGAATCGCCAGGTTCAGCAAGCTACTATTGAACTCGACTGATTTGTCGTTGTTCTTCGGCATGACCATTTCATAGTTCGGAAACTGTCCGTAGAGCATGCGCGAGATCAAGAGTCGTGGTCCAACCTGAAAATAAATGTGATTCTCATCCTGGCCGAGGTTGATCTCTTCATCGAACCCTGCCGTCAGCTTGGTCAACTCAGCCAGTGTCTTGCGCGGGATCAAGGTCTCGATTGTTTCCCTCGCGCCATTGCGAGCAATGTCTTTCTTTTCAACGAAAGCGAGACGATGGCCATCAGTAGTCACCATGCGCGCCGCGCCCGACTCGTCTAAAACAAACTTCGCACCCGAGAGTGTGTAACGAGATTCTTCCTGAGTGATCGCGAAGATGGTGCGGTCAATGAACGTTTTGATAACTCCGGCCGGCAACTTTGTCGGAGCTGACTTGAACGAAGGAACTTCCGGAAAAGCGTCGCGAGCGACGCCAACCATTTTGAAGCGAGCACGATCGCACTTCACGGTGACCCATTCGTTATCTTCCTTCTTGAAACTTACCGGAGCATCCGGAAGCAAGCGGGCGATTTCGAAAAGTTTTCGCGCCTGCACACACATCGATCCGGGCGTGATGATCTCTTCCGCATCCATGTCGCAACGAATCGTAACGTCGAGATCGGTGCCGGTGATCCTGATCGTGGTTTCGCCAACCGACTCGATGAGTATGTTTGAAAGAACCGGGATGGTGTTCTTCTTTTCAACTACGCCTTGAACGAAGCCCAGTTCTTTTTGCAGGTTCTGCTTGCTCACTACAAATTGCATTGCCATCACTCCTTCAAACGATCCACAAACTGCCAGCGCGATTCTTCTACTTCAAATTCAAAACCTATTATTTATATATAGCAGTAGTAGTAGGTGCCTGTGAATTTGTGAATAAGTCCTTAAAGCTATCGAAGCGAACCACTTAGCGCGCTTTCGTCCCTGTGGAAACCTGTTGAAAGTTTCCGCTCAGTTTCGGAAAAAATTCGAGGACGTGAACATTACCACATTTCCACAAAACGTTCTCAGTGGACTGTGAAAAAAGTCTGAGTGTCAGTCTATTTTTGCAAACTGTCCGAGAGTTCACTGATGAGTCTTTGCAGCGTTTCATCGGTCGTGACCAGCGCTTCGATCTTTTCCACTGAGTGCATTACCGTCGTGTGATGCTTGCCGCCAAAGGCACGACCAATCTCAGGGTAGCTGTGTTTAGTAAGGTGTTTACACAGATACATCGCCACCTGGCGAGGATGTGAGATCTGTCGCGCGTTGTTCTTGGAAATCAGTTCCTCGCCGGTCAACTTGTAAGTTGATGCAACCAACTTCTGAATCTGTTGAATGGTGACGACGCCGGATTCCTCTTCCTTCGCGATGTTGCGGATCGCGTCCTGAGCCAGACTCTTTGAAATCGGCTCACCGCGCAGTGAAGCGATCGCGATCAAACGCACCAGGGAACCTTCCAGCTCGCGGATGTTGCTCTTAACTCGGCCCGCGATAAACATTGCCACGTCATCGGGAATCGAGACGTTCATCAAGTCGCCTTTTCTTTTCAGAATCGCGATCTTGGTTTCGAGATCCGGAGGTTCGATATCGGCGATCAAGCCCCATTCAAAACGCGAGTGGAGACGTTCTTCGAGCGTCGGTATTTCACGAGGCGGACAATCAGAACTGATCACGATCTGCTTTTGCTGATCGTAGAGTGCGTTGAATGTGTGAAAGAACTCTTCCTGCGTGCGCTCTTTGCCGGCCATGAATTGAACGTCATCGATCAGGAGCACATCGACCGATCGATACTTCTCACGAAAGCTCTGCGTCTTGTCATAACGAATCGCGTTAATCAGATCGTTCATGAAACGCTCAGACGAGATGTAGCAGAGTTTGAGATGTTCATTGCGCGCTTTGATAGCGTGGCCGCAGGCATGCATCAAGTGCGTCTTGCCAAGTCCGACACCGCCGTAGAGGTAGAGCGGGTTGTAGGTTCTTCCCGGCGCTTCAGCTACCGCGAGGGACGCAGCGTGCGCGAACTGGTTACACGAACCGACAACAAAACTTTCGTAAGTGTACTTTGAACTTAGTGAAGGCTCTGACGATGTCGGAGGAAACGAATCAACTGCGGTTGCAGCCGTGATCGAGCCTGACGATGAGTGTTGCTGATCAACCCCGTCGACAATTTCAGCCGGTAAAAGTGGGAGAGTTTCCGGAACCCAATCCGAAGCCTTACCGACAACCCAGCCGACTGAATAACCGGATAGACGTAACTCATTCAGCGACTCCGCGAGAGCCTTGCCGTAGTTACTAACAACCCAATCTTTGACAACCTGGTTTGGGGCGCGGAGTCGAATAACGTGCTGCGAACTGTCGAGACTCTCAAACTGAATTGGATCAAACCACGTCTCGAGAGTTTGCTCGTTAAGTCGGCCCCTCAAGGAGTGAAGTATTTTGCCCCAAACATTCGCGGTCTCTACAGAAGCACTCATTGCAATCGAATGGGGTAGGGCGTCAATTTGACTAAAGAACGCGTAGTATAACCGTACGCCGCTGGGCGGTGGTCTAAACGCCGGACTCTAACCTATTCCTATCCCGCTATTCCTTATCCTGGCCACCCAAAGATCGTCCTCAGAAGAGATTTCCACAACGATTTCCACAGCTAGTGGAAAAACCCCTCCGCGTTAAAGTAATGCTTTAAAGTCTTTATTTTTCAATTGTTTATGGGGCGATGTTTCTCGAAGCCTGCGGAGACTAACATGAAGATTCAGATTGATCAAGGGCGCTCCAGTAATAAAACAACGCCACCTGATCGCCGTTTGAACAATCTGAGTTTTGTACAGATGAAGGAACGGTTCCGATACACGACATTGTTGAACGTGATGTGTGAGGGATACGGAGGTAAACAGATCAGTGCCTCGTTTCTTGACATAAACCAAGGCCGCGATTAGTCTTAGGGTTTTCGTTTATAAGGAGAATTCATTTCTATGTCCAAGCGCACCTTTCAACCGAACAATAGACGCCGCGCTAAGACACATGGCTTCCGGGCTCGCATGGCAAGCAAGAACGGACGCTTGGTGCTCAAACGACGTCGCGCCAAAGGAAGAAAGCGTCTAACTCCAGCTCATTATTAAGATGTCGAAACTTTCGGTTGATGCATGCGGAAGTACTTGCGGGATACTGCAGAATTTCAGCACGTCTACCGGAACGGGAAGCGGTATGAAGGCGTATTTATCAGCGCCTTCGTTATTGAAAATCAGGAACTGAATCATCGCCTGGGAGTGACGGCTTCGAAGAAGGCGATCGGGAAAGCGGTAAAGCGGAATCGCGCGAAGCGATTACTTCGTGAAACCTTTCGTTTGAGCGAAACGTTAATGCGCGGTCTCGACAAGAAATACGATTGGGTTTTGAATGCGAAGATCGCGGTATTGAATCAAAAGGTTGAGGCTCCGTGCCAGGAGTTAAAGGGCATAATTGAAAAGGTTGGAAGGTTGGAAACGCGTGATTCCAAGTAAGCGCTGGTTTTGTGAAGAGCGTTCTGATCTCATTACTCAAAGTTTATAAGTTGGCGATTTCACCGCTTCTACCCCCTTCGTGCAGATTCATTCCCACATGTTCGGAATACGCTGTTGACGCTATCTCACGTTACGGAGCATTGCGCGGCAGCGTTATGGCCATACGTCGAGTGCTCCGTTGCCACCCGTTTAATCCGGGCGGATATGATCCGGTTAAATGATCGGAGAGGTTGTTATAACGGAGGTTGATTTAATACCTCTATCACGAGATGCAACAAAGACGACTTTTACTTGCGTTAGTAATCTCCTCGGCAATTCTATTTTTGTGGAGTTATTTCTATCCGGTTTCACCGCCGGCAAATCAACCTCCAGGCGCGACTCCGTCGCCGGCAGCTAGTCCAGCAGCTACGCAGCAGGCACCTGATACTTCAACAGCACAAGCCACTCCGCCGCTTCCGGCTCCCAACGTAAGCGCCGCGCCGCAGCGAACGCTGACGGTAAGGACACCACTGTACGAAGCAAAGTTCGACACCCTCGGCGCAGAACCGGTGAGTTGGATAATCAAAGTAAATAAGATCAACAACCGCGAGGTCTTCTCTGTTGGCGGCCGCAAGGAAGACAGAGTGCCGCTGCAGCTTATTTCACCTGAAGGACTGACGCGACAACCTCGCGTGGTGCCTT
>Ga0163163_10001741_pt1 | contig 18337 bp, 22 predicted proteins | sample S65metaG_FD_119766 | JGI IMG/M metagenome (GOLD analysis project Ga0163163, IMG submission 119766) | Switchgrass rhizosphere microbial communities from Kellogg Biological Station, Michigan, USA - S6-5 metaG | ecosystem: Host-associated > Plants > Roots > Rhizosphere > Soil | place: USA... | reverse complement strand
GCGAAGGCGGCGCGCTTCCTCGCCAGCCCATTCGGTAAGCCGAAACATCACTTGCATTTGATGCCACAAGCGGAGCGATTCAATGGCCCTTGGATCGGGAAACGCACGCTCACGAGCTGCTCGGCGGCGTCAACTAGAGGATTATCGGCGTAGGTTAGCTCAACGCTCGTTTCGTCGATCTGGGTTGAAAGCAGCTTCATCGTTTTCTCCATACCGCCTCTTTGCGGCAATCAGGCTTGCTTTGTCAAGTATATAATTGCCGCCGGCCAGCCAATGAGGCGTTCCTTTATGGCTGGCTGGAGAACCGGATTGGTGAGTCATGACTCACGAGCGCGCGCTTGAGGCACAACTTTGACAACTTCCGACCCGGAGATTTGAATGAAACCGCTTCCCCCTCCGCTGAGCTTCGCCGAAGGCCAGCGCTACATCTACGGCCTGCTCGCCGCCGCCGCAGGCATGTTCTGCGGCGCCTGCGCGGTCGCAATGACCGCCCTTCTCATGTGGGGCCGCTGGAACCCGGCCGAGGAACACACGATCGTCATGATCTTCGGCGGTTCGCTCGGCGCTCTCATCGCAGCCATGGTCGTTGTGATCGTCGGATTGCTCGCTGGCGGTCCTGTCGGCAGGTTCAAGGTCGAAGCGAGCCGAGACGGCGCGTCATTCGAGGCCGACTCTCTATGAGCCTGCTTCGCCTCATCAACGTCCAGGGAATCGCCGGCATCGCGGTTTCGATCGCGCTCGGGGTCCTGCTGCTCCTTCAGAAGGTCGAGACCGGCCGTTGGAAGAAAGAGAGCACCCGCTTCGAGCAGCTCTATGGCCAGGAGCAAACGGCCCTTTCGGGCACGATCGCCAATTACCGCGCCGCCGCCGAGACGGCGCGCGCCGCCGACCAGGCCAATCTCACGCGCGTCGCTGCCGAGCAGCACGCCATCAGCGAAAGGACCTCTGATGATTACGAAGCGCGCCTTGCTGCCGCTCGCTCTCTTGCTCAGCGCCTGCGCAGCCAAGCCGCAAGCGCCACAACCGATCCAGGCCCTGGCCGAGAGTCACCGATGCCCGGCCTATCCGCTGCCGCCGGCGGACCTCCTCAAGCCGCCAGCAAAGACGGACTTCCTCAGTCCGACCGCCTCATCGCCACCGAGCAGGCCATCCAGCTCGACGAACTGATCAAGTGGGTAAAGGCGCAGGCGGTAATCGATCCCAATGAATCGCCCAGGTGAACCGGCTTTTTCTTGAGCGGCGGCTGCACTAGGCTACGCATCGTGACGGCTTAGGGGGCGGGCCATGAACACCAATCGGCTGAACAGCTTCACCGACGGTGTGGTGGCCGTCATCATCACCATCATGGTGCTGGAACTGCCGGTGCCAAGGGCCCCCGGGCTGGCCGCGCTGCAACCGCTGACCATCCTTTTCGTCGTCTACGCGCTGTCGTTCGTGAAGGTCGGGATCTACTGGTCGCAGCATCACAACATGCTCGCCGCCGCGCGCTGCGTGAATGGCGGCGTGCTCCTCGCCAACCTTTTCTTCCTGTTCTGGTTGAGCCTTGTCCCCTTCGTCGTCCGCTGGGTGGGCGAGGCGGGTATCACCCGTGACACGATCATCGCGTTCGGGGTCGTGATGCTGCTCTGCTTCCTTTCGTCGCTGCTGCTACGGACCGCGCTGCTCGCCGCGAACGATGCCGATGCTCCGATCGTCAAGGCGTCGGGGCGAACCTGGAAGGGCCTCGCGACCTTCATATCTTATCTGCTCGCGATCCCGCTCGCGTTCCTCTGGCCCTGGATCTCGGTCGCAATCTATATCGCGGTTGCCCTGATCTGGCTTGTTCCCGACAAGCGCTTCGAAAGGCTGATCGCCTAGATGAGTCCCTCCCGCCTCAACGCACTCACCGACGGCGTGGTCGCGATCGTGCTGACGATCATGGTGCTCGAGCTCAAGTTTCCCGCCGAGCCCACGCTCGCTGCAGTGCTCGCGGTCCTTCCACTCCTCGCCGCTTACCTCCTCGCCTTCGTCAACGTCGCGATCTTCTGGAACAATCACCATCACATGATGCAGTCGGCCCATCGAGTGACGGGCGCGGTCCTGTGGGCGAACCACTCGCTTCTCTTCTGCCTGACCTTGTTCCCGCTGATGATCCGCTGGATCGACGACGCGGGAATCACACCCTGGCCGGTCGCTTCCTTCGGCCTCGTCCTCGTCGCTTCGGCAATTACGTACCAGTGGCTGGAGCGCGCACTGATTGCGGCGGAGGGCGAAGATTCCGGATTCAGGAGGGCGCTCGGGCACGGCCTGAAGGAGTGGGTCAGCTTCGCCGGTTACGTCGCCGCGGTGCCGCTCGCGTTCGCCTCGCCCTACATCTCGGTGGCAATTTATGTCGCGGTATCGCTAGTCTGGGTGATACCCGACCGGCGCTTCGAACATGAACGCTAGGCCGGGTTACAGCACGAAATCCCAGACCAGGCAGGCTCGATGACGACCATAATCCTTTTGATCTGCTCCAACATCTTCATGACCCTGGCATGGTATGGCCATCTCAAGTTCCCGCACCTGCCGATGCTCGCCGCGATCCTGATCGGCTGGGGAATCGCGCTTGTCGAATATTGCTTCGCAGTCCCCGCCAACCGCATCGGCTACGCGCACGGTTTCACCGGCGGGCAGCTCAAGATCGTGCAGGAAGTGATCACGCTCACGGTGTTTGCACTGTTCGCCGCCGTGGTGCTGAAGGAGCCGATCGGCTGGCGCTATCTCGGCGCTTTGGTCTGCATCGTCGGCGCCGCCGCCTTCATGTTCGTCGGCCGCGCTTGAATAGGGCTGAGGCGTCACCCCACATGACGGCGATGGAACAATGGCACGGAACGACGATCCTGGGCGTCAAGAAGGGCGGCAAGACCGTCATCGCCGGCGACGGCCAGGTGACGATGGGCAATACGGTGATGAAGCCCAATGCGAAGAAGGTTCGCCGCATCGGCGACGGGAACGTCATCGGCGGGTTCGCCGGCGCGACGGCGGACGCCTTCACCTTGTTCGAGCGACTGGAAAAGAAGCTCGAGCAATATAACGGTCAGCTGCTTCGGGCGGCGGTCGAGCTCGCCAAGGACTGGCGCACTGACAAATATCTTCGTAACCTCGAGGCGCTGATGATCGTCGCCGACGCCGAGCAGATGCTGATCCTCACCGGGAACGGCGACGTGCTCGAGCCCGAAGGCGGGATCGCGGCGATCGGATCGGGCGGCAATTACGCGCTTTCGGCCGCGCGGGCCCTCGCCGACTATGAGCAGGACCCGGAGCTACTCGCCCGCCGCGCGATGAAGATCGCGTCGGAGGTCTGCGTCTTCACCAACGACCAGCTGACGCTGGAAATGATCGAAGCCTAACCCTTTTCGTCATCCCGGACTTGATCCGGGATCCATGAACACGGCAGTGATGAGTAGGAGAGGAAGGTGTTCATGGATTCCAGCCTTCGCTGGAATGACGGCCTGAGGTTCGACCGTCGCACATTCGCCGCCGGCTCCGCCGCTCTGCTGTCCGGCTGTGCGACCGTCGGCACTCGCAGCGTCGCGGACTGCACGCCACTCGCCCCCGTCATCGTCGACGAAAGCCGGGTGATACGGACGATGGCCGGATTGCGCCCATTCCGTCGCCAGGGCTTCGTGGTTCGCGCAGAGGCGCTGGGAGAAAAGCGGCTGGTCCACAATTACGGCCACGGCGGCGGCGGAATTACGCTGAGCTGGGGCACGTCGAAGCTCGCGACCGAGCTTGGCCTTCAGGGCCACTCCGGGCCCGTCGCTGTCGTCGGATCGGGCGTCGTTGGGCTATCGACCGCTCGCCTGATCCAGGAAGCCGGCTTTCCTGTCACCATCTACGCTGCAGCCCTTCCGCCCGATACCACCTCGAACGTCGCTGGCGGACAATTTCACCCCTTCGCGGTTTTCCGCGAGGCCTATGTAACCCCCGAATTCATGGCGCAGTTCGCGCGTGCGCTCGACTACAGCTGGCGGCGTTTCCAGATCATGGTCGGTGATGATTACGGGGTCCGTTGGCTGCCGACCTACGTCAAGGACGGCACGCCCGAGGCGAAGGTTATCGCGACCTTCCCGCCGATCAATCGGACGCTGACCCGCGCGGAACATCCGTTCCCGGACGAGAATGTGCTTCGGTACGACACCATGTACGTCGAAAGCGGCCGCTATCTGCGTCAGCTGATCAAGGACGTGCAGATCGCCGGCGGAAAGTTCGAGATCCGCAAGTTCGCAACTCCGGCAGACATGGCGGCGATTTCCGAAAGGCTGGTCTTCAACTGCACTGGCCTCGGCAGCCGCGACTTGTTTGGCGACCAGGATCTGCATCCCGCCCGCGGCCAGCTCGCAATCCTCGAGCCCCAGCCCGAGGTCCGCTACGCTTATCTTGGCGACGGCTACATGTTCCCGCGGCCGGACGGCATCTTGCTCGGCGGGACCTTTGAGGTCGACGAATGGGACCCGACGCCCCAGCCTGATGCGATCGCCCGCATCCTCGCGATCCACAAGCGCTTCTTCTCGTCGTTCCGCTGCACCGCTTGAAGAGGCGGGGAGCGGCCCCGACATATCGATGCAAATGAACTATCAAGCCTCCATTCCCCAGGGCGGGGAGCAAGCCGAAGTGCTGAAAGACAAGCTTACGCCCAAGGCGATCGTCGCCGCGCTCGACGCGCATATCGTCGGCCAGGATGATGCGAAGAAGGCCGTCGCCGTGGCGCTCCGCAACCGCTGGCGCCGCCAGCAGCTATCGCCCGAGCTGCGCGACGAGGTCACGCCCAAGAACATCCTGATGATCGGTCCGACGGGTTGCGGAAAGACGGAGATCAGCCGCCGACTGGCAAAACTTGCCGACGCGCCCTTCGTGAAGGTCGAAGCGACCAAGTTCACCGAGGTCGGCTATGTCGGTCGCGACGTTGAGCAGATCGCGCGCGATCTTGTCGAGGAAGCGGTTCGCCTTGAGCGCGACCGGCGCCGCAACAAGGTGAAGGCTGCGGCCGAGGAAGCTGCAATGGACCGGCTCCTCGATGCACTGACCGGCAAGGGGTCGAGCGAAGCGACCCGCCAGAGCTTCCGGCAGCGTTTCTCGGACGGCAGCCTGGACAAGGCTGAGGTCGAGATCGAGGTCGACGAGCAACCCGCGATGCCGTTCGAGATCCCCGGAATGGGCGCGCAGGTGTTCGATCTGAAGTCGCTGATGGGGAAGATGGGAGGCGGCGGTCCAAGGAAGCGCCGCAAGCTCAATGTACCGGACGCCTTTGCGCGGCTTACCGAGGAAGAAGCGGACAAGCGCGTCGACCCCGACGACATCAACCGCGTCGCCCTCGCAGACGCCGAGGCGAACGGCATCGTCTTCCTCGACGAGATCGACAAGATCGCCGTCAGCGACGTGCGCGGCGGATCGATCAGCCGCGAAGGCGTCCAGCGCGACCTGCTCCCGCTCATCGAAGGCACGACGGTTGCGACCAAATACGGTCCGCTAAAGACCGACCACATCCTGTTCATTGCTTCAGGCGCGTTCCACATCGCCAAGCCCGCCGACTTGCTTCCCGAGCTCCAGGGCCGCCTTCCGATCCGGGTCGAATTGAAGGCGCTGACGCAGGAGGACTTCGTGCGCATCCTTTCGTCCACGCGGGCGAGTCTGACCGAGCAATATCAGGCGCTTCTCGGGACCGAGGGCGTCAGCATCGAGTTCGCCGACAGTGGCATTGATGCGCTGGCCCGAATTGCGGCCGAGGTGAACGAAGCCCTCGAGAACATTGGCGCCAGGCGGCTTCAGACGGTGATGGAGAAGCTGCTCGAGGACGTCAGCTTTGAAGCCGAGGATCGTCGCGGCGAGCGCCTCGTGGTCGATTCGGGCTTCGTCGAAAAACAATTGAGCGGAATCGCGAAGAACGCGGATCTGAGCCGTTACGTACTTTAATTAACTGGATCAGGCGCTTGCGAGCGGCCCCTTTACTCGAACGGCTTATCGCGCCGTCTGCGTCCCGAAACCGCCAAGGCCGTTGGTTCTCCATCCCAACCGATTCGGAGAGACCAATGCGACTTACGTTCACAATATTTGCGTCCGCCGCAATTCTGGTTCCGGCGGCCGCGACGGCCCAGGTCGCGCAGCCGGCCGCCAGTCCACAGGCGGCAGAGCCCGCAACGCCACCTCAGGCGACGACGCCGGGCCAGGAACAGACCGCGCCGGGCGAAGCAAGCGACCTCACTCCGGCCGATACCGGAACGGCGCCCTCTGGACAGACGACCGCGAAGGGCGCGGTAAACGCGAACGCCAATGCCAAGGCTGAAGTTGCCACGACGAAGGTGACCAAGGCTGACGTTAAGGCCGGTGCGACCCTTTATGATTCGAGCGGCGCCTCGGTCGGAAAGATCGACTCGGTCACCGCGAAGGGCGCCGTCCTCGACACGGGCAAGGTAAAGGTGACGGTCCCCCTGTCGAGTCTCGCGAAGAGCGACAAAGGCCTCGTCATCGGCATGACGAAGGCGCAGATCGAAGCGGCGGCGAAGAAGTCCTGAGCGCCTAGGCCGCCGTTCTCCGGTAGCGCCACGTCAGGCTATTGACGAACGGCGGCCACAGGCTCGTCTTCACTCCAGCGAGGCGCAGCCACCCTGCGGCGACCGCGTTGCAGGTGCGCAGCGCATTGGCCTTGCTGCTCGCCCGGTAGAATGCGTCGGCCGGGCCGTAGCCCGGATGGTCGATGCGTTCGGGCCGTCCTTGCACATCGAGTGCGAAGTCGGCGCGGATCGCAGCCCACAGGCGGCGATATTCGTCGGGTCTCAGCCGGATCTCGCGCGCTGCATAATAAGGGCTTGGCACAAATTCGACGTGGATCACGCGATTGCCGCCGGTCAGCGCAGACCGGATGGTGCGGGGCCTGATGTCCCACCAGGTGGGGGTGTCCAGATAGACGTGCTGCTCGCCGGAGCCGAAGGCAATCCATTGTGAATTGGGGTCTACGCCAGCGAAGTCGCTCTTCGGGATCAGCGGTGCCCAATCGAGATTCTGCGCCCTTACCGGCATGATGATGTCGGTGTGGATGCCGTTGTCGGCGAGATAAATCATCGTCCCCTGCTCGGCCTCCCTCCAGCCGGCGTTGACCGGCACGAGCGAGCCGACGAGAGCCGCGATCAAATATAGCGCCGGAAGGGCAAGCACGGCCGTCAGCAGCCGCCCAACCCACTTCCCCGATTTGCTTTTTCGCCGACTCCGAACCATTCCGCCTCCCGCCGCACCTTGCCTAGATTAGTAGGGCTGCCTAGATGCGCGGGCCAAGTCGGGGCGTAGCGCAGCCTGGTAGCGCATCACACTGGGGGTGTGGAGGTCGCTGGTTCGAATCCAGTCGCCCCGACCATCAATCTTCACTCGGAAAGTCAGCTTGTCCCCAATGTCCCAACCGATCCTGATGAGCATGGTCCAGGCAGCGCCCGCCGGAGGCCCGAGCGGAAGCGCGGGACTGCTGATCGGAATTGCCCCATGGCTGCTGATCTTCGTCATTTTCTATCTCTTGATGATTCGTCCGCAGCAGCAGCGCGTGAAGCAGCATCAAGCCGCAATCGCGGCGGTGAAGAAGGGGGACGAGGTCGTCACCGGGGGCGGTATCCGTGGTCGGGTGAGCAAGGTCAGCGATGACGAGGTGGAGGTCGAGATTGCCCAGGGCGTCAGGGTGCGGGTGATCAAGTCGACGATCAGCCATGTACTGACGCCCAATGCGAAGCCGGCGAACGACTGATGCTCGAATTTCCCCGCTGGAAGATCTGGCTGATCGGGATCGTCGTTGCCATTGGCGCCCTCCTCTCCATTCCGAGTCTGATCGCCGCGACTCCGCTGGCCGGCAGCTGGCCCAAGTGGATGCCGCAATACAAAATCAACCTCGGCCTCGATCTGGCCGGCGGCAGCCACCTGCTCCTCGAGGCCGATTCCGGCGACATGCAGAAGCAGCGGCTCCAGTCGATGGAGGATTCGGTCGCAACCGAGCTCCGGCGCGATCCGCGGATCGACATCGGCGACATCTCGACGGCCGGTGGTCGCCTCTCCTTCCTCGTTCGCGACCCGAGCCAGGTCGATGCGGCGGTCGAGCGGCTGCGCACGCTGACGAAGCCGGTCGCACTGACCGGCAATCGTGACTGGGATGTCCAGGTCGTCGACTCGACGCGAGTCGTTCTGATTCCGACTCAGACCGGCACCATCGGTGCGATGAAGGACGCGATGAGCGTCGCTCGCGACGTGGTTCGCCGCCGAATCGATCCGGGCGGAACGAAAGAAATCACCGTCGTCACCGAGGGAAACAATCGCATCCTCGTCGAGGTGCCGGGCGTTGAGAATCCGGATGAGTTGAAGAAGCTGATCGGGCAGACCGCGCGGCTTGAGTTCAAGCTCGTGGACCTTTCGGCGAACCCGCAAGACGTGGCGCAGGGCCACGCACCGGCGGGGAGCGAGGTGCTGCCAATGGCCGACGGCACCAGCAACATCGCCGTCAAGCGCCGAGTCATGGTCTCCGGGGACCAGCTGACCGACGCCAAGCAGAGCTTCGATCAGGATGGTCGGCCGGACATCGACATCACCTTCAACACCGCCGGCGCCCGTCGCTTTGGCCGTGTGACCCAGGAAAACGTCGGCAAGCCTTTCGCCATCATCCTCGACGACAAGGTGCTGTCAGCGCCGAACATCAATGAGCCGATCCTTGGCGGACGGGCGCAGATTTCCGGCAACTTCACGGTTCAGACGGCTCACGACCTCGCCGTCAGCCTTTCTTCGGGCAAGCTGCCGGTAAAGCTCAACGTGATCGAAGAGCGAAGCATCGGCCCGGACCTCGGCACGGATTCGATCCACAAGGGCGCTCTGGCCAGCATCGTTTCCGTCGCGGCTGTCGTCATCTTCATGCTGGTGACCTACGGCCGCTTCGGATTCTACGCGAATATCGCGTTGGTCGTGAACGCCTTCCTCATCCTCGGCATCATGGCGATGTTCAACGCCACCTTGACCTTGCCCGGGATCGCCGGCTTCATCCTCACCATCGGCGCCGCGGTCGACGCCAACGTGCTTATCAACGAGCGAATACGCGAAGAGATACGACGCGGGAGAAGGCTGCTCGATGCCGTCGAAACCGGTTACCGCGAAGCCATGCGCGCAATCTTCGACGCCAATGTGACCCACGTCATCTCGGCCTCGATCATGGCCTATTTCGGTTCCGGCCCGGTGCGCGGCTTCGCTGTCGTGCTGCTGATCGGCGTCGTCACCTCGGTGTTCACCGCCGTCTATTTCACCCGCATGCTGGTCGCGCTGTGGCTCCGCCGCACCCGTCCTCGCGCGCTGCATATCTAAGGGTCACGCCCGGTGAAGCTTCTCAAGCTTGTTCCCGAGAATACCAATCTCGACTTCATGCGGTGGCGCAATGTCGCGCTTATCCTTTCGCTGATCGCGACCGTCACCTCGATCTCCTACACCGTCTACCGCGGGCTAAACCTCGGGGTCGACTTCGTCGGCGGCCAGCTCATCCGGGTCAGCTTCCAGCAGCCGATCAACGTCGAGCAGCTGCGCGCCAAAGTCGATTCGCTGCACCTCGGCGAGGCCAGCATCTCCGAGTTCGGAGGGCCGAAGACCTTCCAGATCCGGCTTCCCAAGCCGCCCGGAAGTGCCGCCGCGGCCAACAGCGTCGCGACGCGCGTCAAGATCGAGGTGGAGAGGGATTATCCCGGAGCCAAGATCGAATCGGTCGACACCGTTTCGGGCAAGGTCAGTGAGGAGTTGGCTGACAACAGCGCAATCGCCATCGCGCTCGCGATGCTTGGGATCGCGCTCTACATCTGGTTCCGCTTCGAATGGCAGTTCGGGGTGGGGGCGCTCCTGACCCTTGCCCACGATATCGCGATGACGCTCGGCTTTTTCGCCTTCACCCGCCTCCAGGTCGATCTCAACGTCGTTGCCGCCTTCCTCACCATCGTCGGCTATTCGCTGAACGACACCGTCGTTATCTATGATCGTATCCGCGAGGACCTTCGCAAGTACCGGAAGATGGCCATCCTATCGCTCATCAACCTGTCGCTGAACGAAACCCTGGCGCGGACCGTCGTTACCTCGCTGACGGTTCTCATCGCGCTAGGCGTGCTGATGCTGATCGGTCCCGAGGTGATCTTCGGCCTCGCCATCGCCATCTTCCTCGGCGTTCTGATCGGCACTTATTCGTCGATCTACATTTCCGCTCCCGTGCTCATCTGGCTCGGGGTCAAGCCCGACAGCTTCCTCAAGACCGACGAAAAGGAAGCTGCCGAGGCTGAAACCGCCTGACATTCCGTTCAGCTGCGGCCAAGCTTCGCCGGGCCAATGCCATGCTTGGCCTCCTTGGGGGGCGACGCTAATGAGGTTTTCATGCTCAAAGTTTCACGTCTCTCGGCTTTGCTCCTCGCCTGCGCCTGCGTGGCCCCGCTTGCCGGCTGCGCTACGGGAAAGGGGAAGGGCGGTGACACCGCCTATGTCGCGAGGGACGTAAGCTCTCTTTACGGCGCCGCGCAGCGAACGATGCAGAGCGGCGACTATGAGCAGGCCGCCAAGCTGTTCGATGAGGTCGAGCGCCAGCACCCCTATTCGAGCTGGGCGCGCCACGCCCAGGTGATGAGCGCGTTCAATTACTATCTCGCGCAGAAGTTCAACGACGCGATCAGCTCGGCCCAGCGCTTCCTGACCATCCATCCCGGAAGCGACGAGGCGCCCTACGCGGAATATATCGTCGCGATGAGCTACTATCAGCAGATTGCGGACGTTACTCGCGATCAGACCGTGACTCAGCAATCGTCGGATGCGTTCAACGAGCTGATCCGCCGTTATCCGGACAGCCGGTACGCTGGCGATGCCAGGCTCAAGCTCGATCTCATCAAGGACCATCTCGCAGGCAAGGAGATGGAGACCGGCCGTTTCTACCAGCGCTCCGGCCAGTGGCTTGCCGCCACCTATCGCTTCCGCACCGTCGTCGACCAGTACGAAACCACCAGCCATACGCCCGAAGCGCTCGAGCGGCTGGTCGAATGCTATCTGGCGCTCGGGATCCCGGACGAGGCGTGGAAGGCTTCTGCTGTCCTCGGACGCAATTATGCTGGGACATACTGGTACCGACAGTCGCTGCGACTGCTTCACTCGGAGCAGCGCCACACCGGAATGTGGACGGCGTCGGCGCCCAAGCCCGGCGACGTTGCGTCTGAGCCAGCCAAGGCCTCGAAGCCCGCTCGCCAAGGTCCGAAGGCAAACAGCTACCCGCAGGGCGGCAAGCCCAACGGCCAGTGATCTGAAGCATGTGCAGGCGAAGCGGGTCAGCTGAGCCTGGTTCGTTAAGGGGCGGCGCGTGCTGAGGCAGCTTGCGATCCGCAATATCGTGCTCATCGAACATATCGAGCTCGAATTCGAGGCCGGGCTCGGGGTGCTCACTGGCGAGACGGGTGCGGGAAAGTCGATCCTTCTCGATGCCCTCGGACTTGCGCTCGGAGCGCGGTCTGACGCCGGACTCGTCCGCGCGGGCGAAGAGTCCGGGTCGGTGTCCGCGGAAATCGAGCTTCCGCACGATCACGCCGTAAATCGGCTACTCGGCGAGCAGGGGGTCGAAGTCGAAAGCGGCGAGCCGCTGATCGTTCGCCGGTCGCTCAAAAGCGATGGCGGCAGCCGCGCATTCCTTGGCGGTTCGAGCGTTCCTGCAGGGTTGCTCCGCGACGTCGGAGCGCTGGCCGTCGAGATCCACGGGCAGCATGACGATCGGGGATTGCTCAACCCCAAAGGCCACCGGGCGCTGCTCGATGCCTTCGGCCGACTCGATCTGGCAGATGTCGAGAGTGCGTGGAGCGACGTCGCACGGATCGAGGCGGAGCTGGCGCGGGCTCGCGCCGAGCTCGCCGCTGCCGAGCGTGACCGCGACTTCCTCGCCCATGCTTCCGCCGAGATTGAGGCGCTCGCGCCCGAGGCGGGCGAAGAGACCCGGCTTGCCGAGGAGCGCGCGGCAATGCAGGCCGGGATGAAGGCGGGCGAATCCTTGACCGGCCTCGACGATCTGCTCGGCGGCGCCGAGGGAGCATTGTCGCTGCTTCGACAGGCCGCGCGGCGGATCGAGCGCGGAGCGGCCGACCATCCACTCCTGGCAGAAGCCCTCGCTGCGCTCGACCGCGCGCTCATCGAAGCGAGTGAGGCGGAGGACCGGATCACCCGCGCGGCCGATGCGCTTGCGTTCGATCCGACGCGGCTGGACCTTGTCGAATCGCGCCTGTTCGACATTCGCGGCCTTGCCCGCAAGCACCGCGTCGAACCGGATTCGCTCGCTGCGCTAGGCGAGCAGATGGGCGCGCAGCTCGCGGCAATCGAAGCGGGCACCGAGCATATTGACGAACTCGACCGTCAGCTCCTCGCTGCCCGCAAGCACTTTTCCGTGGCTTCTGCGGCGCTCAGCACGGCGCGGCACGACGCGGCGGCGCGACTCGATCGGGCGGTCGCAGCGGAACTCGCGCCGCTGAAGCTCGACGCTGCGCGCTTTCGAACGGGGATCGCCGCCGCCGAAGCCGGGCCGTCCGGCACCGACCGCGTCGAGTTCGAGGTCTCAACGAATCCTGGCGCTCCGTTCGGGCCGCTGACCCGGATCGCCTCGGGCGGCGAGCTGTCGCGTTTCATCCTCGCGCTCAAGGTCGCGCTCGCAGAAGCCGGGACCGCGGCGACGATGATCTTCGACGAGGTCGACCGGGGCGTCGGCGGTGCGGTCGCAAGCGCGATCGGCGAGCGACTGGCCCGGCTCGCGCTGAAATCGCAGGTTCTGGTCGTCACCCACTCGCCGCAAGTCGCGGCTCGAGCGTCGCACCATTACCGCATCGAGAAGAGCCACGGTGAGGGCGGCACCCGCACGACGGTCCGCAAGCTCTCCGCCGAAGAGCGGCGGGAGGAGATCGCGCGCATGCTTTCCGGCGCGTCGATCACCGAGGAGGCGAGGGCGCAGGCTTCGCGTCTGCTGGACGCAGCATGACGGCCTATGTCGCGCTGCTCCGTGGCGTGAACCTCGTCGGGAAGAGCACGCTGAAGATGTCCGACCTCAAGGCGATCGCGGATGAGCTGAAACTGGAGAAGGCGCGAACCTATATCGCCAGCGGCAACCTCCTGTTCCTGAGCGACCGGAAGGAAGAGCCGCTGAGGTGCGCTTTGCAGGCAGCGCTTCAGGCGCACATGGCCAAAAGCGTGGGAGTGATGCTGCGCACGGCCACCGAGATGGGCGGCGTGTTGAAAGACAACCCCTTCACCGACAAGCCCGCGAACCAGGTGCAGGCCTTCTTCATGAACGAGCCACCGCCGACGAATCTCCTCGAAACCGTCCGCAACCAGGCCGACGACGAGCGGATCGCGATCGGCGCTCGCGAGGTCTTTGTCGCGTACGGCGAAAAGGGTATCGGGCGCTCCAGGCTCAAGATCCCGGCGGCCGACGCCGGGACTGCGCGCAACATGAACACGGTCGCGAAGCTGGCCGAACTTGCAAGGGAGATGTCATGAGCAAGGAACGCCCAGTTACCCACGAGTTCGAAGGCGAGAATCTGGAAAGCGCGTTCATTGGCCGCCGCGACGGGCAATCGCGCCCCACCGTGATCCTGATCCCGACCGTGATGGGCGTCTCCGACCTCGAGAAGAAGTTCGGGCGGCAACTCGTCGAGCTTGGCTACAGCGCGTTTGTCGCTGACCTATTCGGCAAGCAATTCCACGGCGCGCCGCGCGATGTCTGCTTCGGCGAGATGACCCGTTTGAGAAGCGACCGCGCCGCGCTTCGCCGCAGGCTCCAGCACGTGCTCGAAGTCGCACGCATGCAGGACGAAGTGCAGAACGACAAGATCGTCGTCGCGGGCTATTGCTTTGGCGGCCAGTGCGCGCTCGACCTCGCACGAAGCGGCGCCGATATCGCTGCGGCAGCAAGCTTCCACGGCCTGTTCGATCCGCCAGGCCTCCCCCCGCAGAAGATCAGCGCCAAGGTCGTCGCCTATCATGGCTGGGACGACCCGATGGTGCCCCCGGAGAAGGTCGTCGCGCTCGGGCAGGAACTGACCGAGGCTGAATGCGACTGGCAAATCCACGCCTACGGCCACGTCGGTCACGGCTTCACCAACCCCCACGCCAGCGAGCTCGGGATAGACGGTGTCGCCTACAATGAGCTCGCCGCCGAGCGGTCGTGGACGAGCTTCGTCAACCTGCTCGAGGAATTGTTCGGCGGTGGCCACTGAGCTTACCGACGCCGAGGCTGCCAACCGCCTGATGCGGCTGGCGAAGGAGATCGCCCGGCACGACAAGCTCTATCACGACCGGGACGCGCCGGAGATTTCCGACGCGGACTATGACGCGCTGGTACGCGAGAACCGCGAGCTGGAAGGGCGCTTCCCGCAACTGATTCGGGCGGATTCGCCCTCAAAGCGATTGGGCGCCGCGCCGACGAGCGGGCTTGCGAAAGTTACGCACGCCCGGCCGATGCTCAGCCTGGAAAATGCCTTTTCCGCGGCGGAGGTTGAGGAGTTCGTCGCGCGCGTGAAGCGCTTCCTGGCGCTGCCGGCGGACGCATTCGTGGCGATGACCGCGGAGCCGAAGATCGACGGGCTCTCCTGCTCGCTACGCTACGAAAAGGGTGAGCTGGTGCTCGCCGCGACGCGTGGCGACGGCACCGTCGGCGAGGACGTCACCGCCAATGTTCGCACAATTTCCGAGATCCCGCAGCGCATCGCGAATGCGCCCGAAATCCTGGAAGTGCGCGGCGAAGTGTACATGTCGAAGACCGATTTCGAAGCGCTCAACGAGCGGCAGGAAGCGACCGGCGGCAAAGTCTTCGCCAACCCGCGCAACTCGGCCGCCGGTTCGCTGCGGCAGAAAGACCGGAGCATTACCGCCGCGCGGCCGCTGCGCTTCCTCGCGCACGGCTGGGGCGAGCTCAGCGAAGCGCTTGCCGACACCCAATATGAAGCGATGAGGCGGATCGAAACTCTCGGCATTCCCGTCACCGACCTGCTCGTCCGCTGCAACAGCGGCGAGGAAATGCTCGCCCACTATCGCGCGATCGAGAAGGCGCGCGCCGACCTTCCATTCGACATCGACGGCGTCGTCTACAAGGTCGACCGGCTCGATTATCAGCAGCGCCTCGGTTTCGTCGCCCGCGCTCCGCGCTGGGGACTTGCGCACAAATTCCCCGCCGAGAAGGCCGAGACTACATTGGAAGCGATCGACATCCAGGTCGGCCGTACCGGTAAGCTGACGCCGGTCGGCAGGCTCACGCCCGTTGGCGTCGGCGGCGTGATCGTCGCCAATGTCACGCTCCACAACCGCGACGAGATCCAGCGGCTGGGCCTGCGCATCGGCGACCGCGTGCGCATCCAGCGTGCCGGCGACGTGATCCCGCAAGTCGTCGAGAACCTGACTCGCGACGAGCCCCGAGCCGCCTACCACTTTCCCGATCGCTGTCCCGAATGCGGGAGCGACGCCGTGAGCGAGGAAGGCGAAGTCGATGTCCGCTGCACCGGCGGCCTCATCTGTCCGGCGCAGCGGTTCGAGCGCCTCCGCCATTTTGTCAGCAGGGGCTCGCTCGACATCGAAGGCCTCGGCGAGAAGAGCATCGCCGAATTCATCGATCTCGGTTGGCTCACCTCGCCCGCCGACATCTTCCGCCTCCGCGGCCACCGCTCCGAGCTGCTCGGCCGCGAGGGCTGGAAGGAGAAGTCTGTCGACAATCTCTTCGCGGCGATCGAGGCCAAGCGACAGCCCGATGGGCCACGCTTCCTCTTCGGCCTCGGCATTCGCCACGTCGGGATCGTCACCGCGAGGGACCTTCTCAAATGCTTCGGCACGATCGAGGAACTGCGCCGCGTCGCACTGTCCGAAGGCGGCGAGGCAGAGCTGTCGTCGGTGCAGGGCGTCGGCCCCGTCGTCGCCGAGGCTTTGGTCGATTTCTTCCACGAGGCGCACAATCGCGATGCGCTCGACGACCTCCTGTCCGAAGTCTCGCCCAAGCCGTTTGTCAGCGATGCGAAGCCGACCGAATGGAGCGGGAAGACCATCGTCTTCACCGGCAGCCTCGAAACGATGAGCCGTGACGAAGCCAAGGCGCAGGCCGAGCGCCTCGGCGCCCGCGCCGCCGGCTCCGTCAGCGCGAAGACCGACCTTGTCGTGGCTGGTCCGGGAGCGGGCTCGAAGCTCAAGAAAGCCGAGGAGCTCGGAATCCGAGTAATCGGCGAAGCAGAATGGGCGAAGATCGTCGCGGAGGCGTGAGCGCTAATGGCAACTTTGGGTGGAAAGCTGTCATTAGCTTGGACGGGAATTGTGGCGCTCAGGCCGCCTCTCCCGGGTCGCATTGCTCTGCCACCTCCGCAGGCGTAGGTCCGCCATGCCCTGTTGCGTTCGCGTTTCGGCATGAACTGTTCGGCGTCGGCGACGCCGCACTAGGGGAGAACATCATGGACATCATCGCACGGGTTGCGCTCGCGGCCGGCCTTGTCGCATTCACGGTCACGGCGAACGCCGCAGCTACTCGGCCGGATCCGGTGAAAGTCGACTCCAAGCATTACAAGGTCGTGTTCGAAAATTCCGAGGTCCGCGTGCTTCACATCCATTACGGACCACATGAGACGAGCGTCATGCACTGGCATCCGGATGGCGTCGTAACCTACTTGTCGGACGGCCACACCAAGTTCCTGCTGCCGAACGGCAAAACGATCGAGGCGAACGGCAAGGCCGGCACGTCGACCTGGGCTCCGGCCGGCGCGCACAAGCCGACGAACGTCGGCGACAAGCCGATGGACGCGGTCCTCGTCGAGCTCAAAGGGCACGGAGGGAAATAACGACGGAAAGGGCGTGCGTTCAAGCGCACGCCCGCCGCATTTCAGTCGAAAGCTGACGCGGCGCTAATGTCGCATTTGGGTGGAAAGCAGACGCGAGCAGCTACTTCTTATGCGAGGGCGTCTGCCAAGCAACTACCGACCAATGCGTACGCCAGACGCCATCCGGGTCGTGTCTGAACCCGGCAACGTAGTTGCCCGTGTGGGTAAAGGGAACGCCATCGCGCAGGCTGTCCTCAGCATAGGTGCCTCGGTACACCGCCATGTCCCCGGCCTCTGCGACATCGACCGTCTCGTCGATCAGAGTGAGATGCCAGCTGGGCGAATATTTGAATGTCATCGACAGGCCTTCATGATCCGCTTTGGCGCCAATCGATGGCGGGCGACCGCTTTCCATCGAGACGAGGTCGGGCGCGTCGTATTTCGTGGCTTTGTCGATGTCCTTGGTATTGATGCCAGCGACAACCTCGCCGACCTCAGCCTTAATTTGCGAAGCTATCACTGACTTCGATGGTGTCTGATCCGGTGAGGAATAGACCGGCGTGCACCACAAAACGGTCACTAAGGTCGCTGAGCCAAACTGCCTGAGCATGGTCCGCACTCTGTTCGCAATGTCCGTCCGGCAGCTTGGTTCAACGCGTCAGCTTGGACAAGTTACATCCGAACGAATGTCTGCAATGGGTGGAAAGCAGACATTAGGACGGGCTGACCGGAATCGGTGCGTCGGGCCGTTCAACTGTTGGCGTTGCTCGCAATCCTAGCACCCCGAAGGGCTGCCGCCTCGGCACTTCGCAGTCGCGATAAGGCTTCCTGCTGACCCGGTTGCGCTTCCTTCAGCTCAATCGATTGATGAAGAAGGGCAGCCAGCTTCTCAAATTTGGCTGCGACATCGGAAAATGTGAGTTCTGGGGCTGTGGACTGCGGTTCCGTCGCCATATCCACCCTCAAAATAAGACAGACAAAGCAGCAATATATTCGAACTAGACTGCCAAGGGAGTCAATCGGTAACAGTCTTGATCCGAGGCTCCGTGGTAGCCCGAAACTGCGCTTCAATGTCGTCAATAACCTGCCTCAAGTCACGTACGACACCAACACCGATCGCGTCGCAATTCTCAGGGTTTTCGATGTCGCTTCGAAGCTCGCCTATGCATCGTTCTATCTGTTTTTGGAAACGCTCATCGTCGCGATCCATGGCCGTGCCTCCCGCAAATTTCCTGAGCTTAAGGCTCGCACGGTGCGCATATAATACACCCTGCACCGCTGCGCTGGAAGCTAGGTCCTCCACCCATTTCGAACTCTAACCGTTTAGGTCTGCTTTCGACCCATTCTTGCAGGAAGCGCAAATCGCCACTTGAGCCGCAGGACGAAGACAGTTCACTGGACTCTAACTTGCGTTAGATTAGCCTACGCATTCCGTAAGGGGTGCGTAGCATGCGCGAGGGTGACTTCTACAAGCCGGGTGACAGGATCGTTCAGTCTGGCATCTACAACGTCACTCATTATGC
>Ga0163163_10001740_pt1 | contig 18341 bp, 13 predicted proteins | sample S65metaG_FD_119766 | JGI IMG/M metagenome (GOLD analysis project Ga0163163, IMG submission 119766) | Switchgrass rhizosphere microbial communities from Kellogg Biological Station, Michigan, USA - S6-5 metaG | ecosystem: Host-associated > Plants > Roots > Rhizosphere > Soil | place: USA... | reverse complement strand
AGCCCTAAGCCCTAACGTTTCTGTACCTCATAGATGGTTCCCGCGCCGCCGCCGAGCGCCGCGCCGATGAGCGCGCCCTTCTTGCCGCCGAAGATCGCGCCCAGACCTGCGCCGGCCGCCGTCGTGCCGCCGATCACCATCGCGGTCTTCGTCCAGTCACGGCCCGAGCGGCGCTCGACGCGAACGGGCGCCCGCCTCGTCGTTCGCACAGGGCGCAAACGCGCGGGCGTCCGATAGGTGTCGTAGGCGACGGGCACCGCGCGGACGCCGTCGACGCGATACCCCGTCGCCTGGCGCGGCGTCAGATCCACGATGTCGCCCGGCCGGTCGCCGACCACCATCGGGCGTGCTGACGGATACACGTCGGCCGCAGCCACGCGAGGGCTCAGCAATCCGTATGCGATCAGCAGCACGCCAACCGCGATCACGCTCAATACCGCCGCCAGGAAATTTCTCATCGCCCCACCTCCGCTGGTGGTGTGAGGCGCACGGGCAATGCCACATCGCCCAGCCGTATTTCGTCAGCGTCTGCAAGGACTTACGGGATGTCAGTGCCGTCGCATGTCCTCAGAAGGGCTCAACTGTACCGAAAGGAGGTGTCGAGTGTACCGAAAGGAGGTGTCGAGCAGCGCTTCAGGAAGCACAGCGTTGCGGTCCTGCAAACACTTTTTTCGCAGGAGGAACGAAGCACTCCGATATCTTCGCAGCCCACTCCTCGTCCGTCGCGAACTCCCGCGCGCCCAGACTCAACAACAGCCGTTTGATCCTGTCCGGCGTCACATCACGTACGTTCGCCAGCCAGACGTGGACATCCTGGAGAGCCGCCACCTGCTCGTCACTGTCGACGAACGTCACGTTTCGAAGATTCGCGCAGCTGAGATCGGCATTCCGCAACGATGCGAGCCTTTGCGGATTACCAAGATCTGCATTTGATAAATCAGAGCCGGCCAGGTATGCGTCATCCAGACTCGACGCAAACAGATCGAATCCTCTGAAGTTGGCGCGCGGTAAGTAGATGAGTGCCGATAGATCGGCATGACTCAAGTCGAGTTTTTCCGCGACGCCGGCTTCGCACTCGATATCACGCGACGCGAGGATGTCGAGAGCCGTATCGATGTCGAAGTGGTCCCGGTACGACGACGGCGCTGGTTGACCCATCGGTCGATGTTCACGAACGAATTCACTCACGACTCTCATCGCCGGCCAATGGTAGTCGGCCGACGTGTGGGCCAGAAGGCCCATTTCGTACAAGCCCGCAGCGCGAAGGCCCGCATTCTCGTGGTCGCGTAACTTGTTAGCCGCTCGGTCGAACTGTTCAAGACGTAGCTTGTCACGGTCGGATTCGCTCGCCCTGAGCCCTTGAATCTCGGTTTCCCTGATTTGCATCCAGCTGAAGGCGAGGCCTGTAAACACCGCGATCCCACCGACAATGGTCGCAAGCGTCCGCCTCGCTTCGTTTTCGGCGGACCATCGGCTGTGCTTGTCGAGGTGTTTGACCTGCCATCTGGGGACGGCATACAACAACACCAGGATCAGCAACGCTGATCCGCTCACGGCAAAGATGGTCAGAAGGCTCACGCGTGCTCCTTTTTTCTGCGCCCGCCATGCGGGAGAGGGCGGCTCTGTCTCACCACCGCGGCTATCATAGAACCGCGAATGGTGGCTGTCGACGCGCCGGCGATGGCCTGTCAGGAGCGAAACGCGCCGGCCGACACCCTGGCCGTCGCTCAAAAGACGTGTGACCGATCGGTGCCCACTTGACCGAACTACTTCTCACTGTTTCCTGCAGAAACGAGCCCCGATGCCGACGCGCATCCTGATCGTCGAAGACGATCCGGATATCGCCGAACTCGTGGCGCGGTATCTCGACAAAGCGGGGTTCGTCACCGAACGCGCCGCGACGGGTCGCGACGCGCTGCAGACAATCGGCGTTCGACCGCCGGAGTTGATCGTGCTCGACCTGATGCTGCCCCATGTCGACGGCCTCGAGGTCTGCCGTGTGGTGCGCGGGAACGAGGCGACCGCAGCCATTCCGATCATCATGCTCACGGCTCGCGCCGAGGAATCAGAGCGGATCGTCGGGCTCGAGCTCGGCGCCGACGATTATCTGGCGAAGCCGTTCAGCCCGAACGAGCTCGTGGCGCGCGTCCGCGCGCTGCTGCGCCGCGCACAGCGAGGAAACGCGCCCGCGGCGAAGACGCTCGCCTACGGTCCGATCTCGCTCGATACCGAGCGCCACCTGGTGTCGTCGGCCGGCCGCGACGTCACGCTGACCGCCAAGGAATTCCTGCTGCTCGAGTACCTGCTGCAGCACCGCGGCCGCGTGCTGTCGCGCGACGTGCTGCTGACCGACGTGTGGGGCTATCGCTACACCGGCGGCACCCGCACCGTCGACGTTCATGTCCGGCGCCTTCGCGAAAAGCTGCCGGTGCTCGCCGACGGCCTCGTCACGGTGAAGCAGTTCGGCTACAAGCTCGTCGATCCCGTCGCGTAGTCGTAACATGACCCTGCTCCCGATGCGCGTGCGCGCCCGCTTCCAGACAAAGTTGTTCGTGGCCGCGCTGTCGGCGGCGATCATCGCGCTCGCGGTCGCCGGCGTCTTGTTCGCAACGACGATGCGGCGGCAGATCGACGCGCGGATCGAAGCGACGTTGACGGCCGAAGCGCGGATGGCCGCCGATCTGCTGGGGCGCGGCGTCCCACTCTCGTCCGTACCCGAGTTGCAGGACGAGGCGATCCGGCTCGGCGGTTTGATCGGCGCGCGCGTCACCTTCATTGCGCCCGACGGCCGCGTCGTCGGCGACTCCGGCGAAACGCTGGAGGGCATCGCCACGGTCGAGAACCACGGGCAGCGGCCCGAGGTCATTGACGCGCGCACGTCGGGCATCGGGCGATCGCGGCGTTACAGCACCACGGTGAAAATCGAGATGCTCTACGTCGCGATCCCGGTCACTCATCCGGCGATCGCATTCGTGCGGGTCGCGCTGCCTCTGACGGACATTCGCGATCAGCTGCAGACGGTGCTGACAGCGACGTTGACCGCGCTCGGCGTCGCGCTGCTCGGCGGCGCCGCGATTGCCTGGCTGTTCTCGGCGCGCATCAGCAAGCGCGTACGTCTCATCGCCACCATCGCCGACCGCTATCGTCGCGGGGATCTCACGCCGCCGCACCTCGGCTTCGGCGACGACGAGCTGGGCACCGTCGCCCGGGCACTGGACGAATCCGTGCAGGAGGTCGGACGACGGCTCGGCGAGCAGGCGCGCGATCGCGCGCGGATGGAAGCGATCCTCGCCGGCATGGTCGAAGGGGTCATCGTCGTCGATCCGCAGGGGCGGCTGCAGCTCCTGAACGACGCGGCGCGCCAGATGCTGAAGCTGGACGCCGGCCACGGCGGGATCGGACGCCCGTACATCGAAACCATCCGGATGCCCGCGATCGCCGAGCTCGTGGCCGGCGCCCTCTCCGGACGCGCGCCGCAGGCGGTGCAACTGTCGCCGCCGCGCGACCCGTCGCGGACGATCATGGCCTCCGCGGCGGCAGCCGCCGGCGCCGCCGCGCACGGTGTCATCCTCGTCCTGCACGACATCACGGAGCTGCGCAAAGCCGACCAGATCCGCCGCGACTTCGTCGCGAACGTGTCGCACGAGCTTCGGACACCGCTCACGGCGATCCGCGGCTACGTCGAGGCGTTGTCGGACGGCGGCGCCGACGAGGACGAGCGCGGCCGGTTCCTCGAGATCATCGCGCGGCACACGCAGCGGATGGAGCGCCTCGTCAAGGATCTGTTACGGCTCGCGCGCCTCGACGCCGGCCAGGAGACGCTCGAGCTCCTCGCCTGCGACACGCGCAAGCTCGTAGACGCCGTCGTCTCTGATGCGGCGCGCGCGGTCGATGAGCGCGGGCAGCGGACCGAAGTGGCGATCGCCCCGGGCGCCGAAACGGTGCGCGCGGACGCGGGTAAACTGCACGACGCGCTGCGCAATCTGGTGATCAACGCCGTCACCTACGCGCCGGCGCGCTCGACGATCCGCATTCACGCCGAGCGCATGGGTGCGCGGGTCGCGCTCTCGGTGTCGGACGAGGGTCCGGGTATCCCCGAGGAAGACCTGACGCGCGTATTCGAGCGTTTCTATCGCGTCGAGAAGTCCCGCGCCCGCGACCCGGGCGGCACGGGGCTCGGCCTCGCCATCGTCAAGCATCTGATCGAACTGCACGGCGGCACCATCCGCGCCGAGAACGGACTGGCGGGCGGCGCCCGGTTCACGATTACAATCGCGGCAGCATGACGTGTCTTGAACGCACAGGCCGCGACGCTCGCAAAGCCAGTGTGTTCTTCGCGTGCTTTGCGGGCTTTGCGAGCGTTGCGTTCCCGTGTTGTACGCGCCCCGCGCCGCCGATTCCCGCGTCCGAATGGACGCTCACGCTTCAACCCCTGCCATCGCCAGCGGGTGACGGCACCGCCCAGCCGCAACTGACCGCGTCGGGCGACGGCGTCATCCTCAGCTGGCTGGAGCAGACCAGCTCGCAGACCGCGCTCAGGTTCTCGGAGCGCACGGCTGCCGGCTGGTCGGAACCGAGGCTGGTCGCGTTCGGCGACAACTTCTTTGCCAACTACGCTGATATCCCGTCGGTGATGCGGCTGGCCGATCGGTCGCTGGTCGCCCACTGGATGCAGATGAACGGCGCGTCCGCGTCCGGCTACGATCTGCGTCTCGCGCGGTCGACAGACGATGGCCGCACGTGGTCGGTGCCATTTTCACCGCATCACGACGGCACGAAGACACAGCATGGATTCGCATCGCTCTTCGACAGCGGCGCGGGCCTCGGCCTGATCTGGCTGGACGGCCGTGCGATGAAGCCGGGGACGAGCCCCGACGACGAGGGCACCGGCGATATGGCGCTGCGCGGCGCGCACTTCGACCGCGCGTCGAAACAGCTGTCCGAGGACGCCGTCGACCTTCGCGTCTGCGAGTGCTGCCCCACCGCTGCCGCCGTTTCGCTCGACGGCCCGATCGTCGCGTACCGCAACCGCTCGGCCGACGAAGTCCGCGACATCTACGTCGCGCGGTTCACCGGAGACGCCTGGACGGTGCCCGCGGTGGTGCACGAAGACGGCTGGAAGATTGACGGATGTCCCGTCAACGGCCCCGCGATCGGCGCCAACGGCCGCGCCGTCGCCGTCGCCTGGTTTACGGCGCCGAAGGACGAGGGCCATGCGTTCGTCGCGTTCTCGCAGGACGCGGGGCGGACGTTCAGCGCACCGGTGCAGGTCGACGACGGCGGATCGCTTGGCCGGGTTGACGTCGAGCAATTGGCGGATGGTTCGGCGGTCGTCGGATGGATCGAGCAGGCGGGGCGCAGCGCGGCGTTCAAGGTGCGGCGGATCGAGCGGAGCGGCCAGCGGTCGGCGGCGTTCACGGTCACCGACCTGGGCGAGCGCCGGAACAGCGGCTATCCGCGCCTGGCGCGGCGCGGGCAAGAATTGATCTTCACGTGGACGGGAAGCGGCGATCGGCTCCGGGTGGAAACGGCGGTCGCGAAGCTCCCGTAACGACGTCTGTCTGAATGTGGCGCAGCCCTTCAGGGCTGCGTCCGCAGGGCTGAAGCCCTGCGCCACGGCGCTCCTAATTCGCGCCGCCGAGGCGGAGCAGCGTGTAGGCCGCTGCCGCAATGCCAAACGCCGCGGGAATCGTCAGTACCCAGGCCCAGACGATCTGACCGGCGACGCCCCAGCGCACCGCCGAGAGACGGCGCACCGCGCCGACGCCGACGATCGCGCCCGTGATCGCGTGCGTGGTGCTGACCGGCACACCCGTCTGCGTCGCGATCAGAATGGAGATCGCCGCGCTGGTCTCCGCCGCGAAGCCGCCGACCGGCTGCAGCTTCGTGATCTTTGATCCCATCGTGTGGATGATGCGCCAGCCGCCGGCGAGCGTGCCGAGGCCGATCGCCGCATGCGCGCACAGCACCACCCAGAACGGGATGTAGAAGTGATCGATGTAGTGCGCGGCAAACAGGACGCCGGCGATGATCCCCATCGTCTTTTGCGCGTCGTTGGCGCCGTGGTTGAGGCTGAACGCCGCCGCCGAGACGAGCTGCAGCTTGCGGAACCAGCGATCGACGCGCGACGGCGGCATCCAGCGGAAGATCCACATGATCGAGGTCATGATGCCGAAGCCGAGCACGAGGCCGATCAGCGGCGACAGGAAGATGAAGAGGATCGTCTTGGTCCAGCCGCTGGTGATGATGGCGGCGAAGCCGGCCTTGGCGACCGCCGCGCCGGCGTAGCCGCCGATGAGCGCGTGCGACGAACTGGTCGGCAGCCCGTAGTACCACGTGATGAGGTCCCAGATGATCGCGCCCATGAGGCCGGAGAAGATCACCGCGAAGGTCACGATCTTGACGTCGACCATCCCGGAGCCGACGGTCTTGGCGACCGCGGTGCCGAAGGTGAACGCCGCGACGAAGTTGAAGAAGGCCGCCCAGATCACCGCCTTGCCGGGCGACAGGACGCGGGTCGAGACGACCGTCGCAATCGAGTTGGCGGCGTCGTGGAATCCGTTGATGTAGTCGAAGGCGAGGGCGACGAAGATCAGCGCCCCGACCGTCCAGAGGAGCATGCGCGGCTAACCGTGCTTGACCATGACGCCCTCGAGGACGTTGGCGACGTCCTCGCAGCGATCGCTCGCGTCCTCGAGAAAGTCGAGTGCCTCTTTCCATTTCATGACGACGATCGGATCGCGCTCGTCGTCGAAGAGCTTGGTGACGGCCTGCTGGTGGATCCGGTCCGCCTCGTTTTCGAGGCGGTTGATCTCGATGGCCGGGCCGGCCAGGCCTTTGCTCTTTTCCAGCGCCGTCAGGCCGAGGAGGATCTGCTCGGTGCAGGCGCTGATGATGCGCGCCAGCTCGCGGGCGCCGAAGCGGACGGACTCGAGGCGGTACAGGCGAACCAGGGTCGCCGACGCGTCGATCGCGTCCATCACATCGTCGAGCGAGCGGGCGAGGGCGTGAATGTCTTCGCGGTCGAGCGGCGTCACGAATGTCCGGTTGAGGCGCTGGATGATGTCGTGCGTCAGAAAGTCGCATTTGTGCTCGACTTCCTTGATCTCGTCGGCCTTGTTCCAGACCGGACGGTCGGGCTCGAGCATCTCCTCGAGCAGCCGCGCCCCGTGCTTGAGCTCGGTGGCGAGCGCCTGGAAATCGGTGTAGAACTTCTCTTCGCGCGGAATCAGTCGAAACGCCATAGGCGCGAGAAGTGTAGCAGATCCGTTTACGCGGTCGTCACACCGCCGTTACACGGGCGGGCCTATGATTTGCTAATTAAATGCCGATGAACAATGAAGTTCTGGCCATCGTGCTCGGGGGCGGCCAGGGGTCGCGCCTGTTTCCGCTGACGCAGCACCGCTCCAAGCCGGCAGTGCCGATCGGCGGGAGTTACCGGCTGATCGATATCCCGATCAGCAACTGCCTGCACGCAGACATTCGTCGCATCTTCGTCCTGACGCAGTTCAATTCCGCGTCGCTGAACCGGCACATCTCGCAGACCTATCGCATGGATCCGTTCAGCCAGGGATCGGTCGAGATCCTGGCGGCCGAGCAAACGCCCGACAACCCCCACTGGTTCCAGGGAACGGCCGACGCCGTTCGCCAGGCGGCCCGCCACATCGTGCGATACGACGCCGACTACTACCTCATTCTGGCCGGCGATCATCTCTACCGGATGGACTATTGCGAGCTGATCGATGCGCACGTGGAGCGAAACGCGGACATCACCATCGCGGCGCAGCCGGTGTCGGTGGAGGACGCCTCGGCGATGGGGATCTTCCGGTTCGAGCACCACGGACAGATCGTGGCGTTCGAGGAAAAACCGAACCGCGCGCGCCTCGACGAGATCGGCCGGAGCATCCCGCTTGGCGCGATGTTCACGGGGCACTCGGCCGACAAGCCGTTCATCGCGTCGATGGGCGTCTACGTGTTCTCGCGCGACGTGCTGCTCGAAGCGATCGAACAGGAAGATGCTGCCGACTTCGGCCGGCAGATCATTCCCGCGTCGCTGGAGCGCTATCGCGTGAACGCGCACCTGTTCCGCGGGTATTGGGCCGACGTCGGCACGGTGGCGTCGTTCTACGACGCCAACATCATGCTCACGCAGCCCGGCGCGCCGTTCAAGCTGTACGATCCCGGGCGGCCTCTCTTCACGCACGCGCGCTACCTGCCGGGCGCGCGGCTCAACGACTGTACGGCGCACGAAGCGATCGTGTGTGAAGGCTGCTTCGTCGATCGTTCGACAATCCACGGATCGATCGTCGGCATTCGCACGAATATTCAGACGGGGTCGACAATCCGGCGGTCCGTGCTGCTGGGCGCCGATTTCTACGAGTCGGACGTGAACGGACCAATCGTGCGCGATCGTCCCCGGCTCGGCATCGGCCGCGACGTGCTCCTCGATCGCGTCATCGTGGATAAGAACGCGCGCATCGGCGACGGCGCGCATCTGGTCAACGAAGCCGGCATCCAGCACGCCGACGGCGACGGCTATTTCATCCGCGATGGGATCATCGTGGTGCCGAAGGACGGGGTCGTGAAGCCGGGGACTCGGGTCTAGCCCCTTTGTTAACCTCCCGTTAACACTCCCGTCACAGGCCGCTCATACGGTACCTCTACGCTCCCTTCCATTGAGCGTCCGGCCTCAGCTGGACCATGGGAGGGATGATGAAGCTTTATCTGTCGGCGGCGCTCGGTCTTCTTCTGGCCGCGTCACCGGCCTTTGCGCAGGTGGACAACGGCCGGATCGCGGGCATCGTTCGGGACTCGAGCGGCGCGTTCGCGAGCGGCGCGAACGTCAAGATCAAGAACGAACGGACCGGCGACGAACGGACGGCCGTGACCAACGATCAGGGGTACTTTCTCGTCACTCCACTCAAGCCGTCGACCTACACCATCAAGGTTGAGCGTCCCGGCTTCGCGCCGATCGAGTACACCGCAATGCCACTGATTCTCGGCCAGGAGTTGACGATCGATTTCGAACTGAAGCTGTCCAGCGTCACCGACGCGGTGAACGTCGTCGGCAGTGCGCCGGTGCTCGATCTGAGCTCGGCGAAGATGGGCGTAAACCTGGGCGAGCGCGAAGTGAACAGCCTGCCGGTCAACGGACGGCAGATGTCGCAGCTGATGCTCCAGGCGCCCGGTTCACAGAACGCGGGGACCGGCACCTGGTCGGACATCCGCTTCTCCGGGCGCGCGGTCGAGCAGAACGCGATCCGTTATGACGGCATCGAGGGTTCGGCGATTATCGACGCGGCCCCCGGCAATCTGAACGGCGAGATCGCGACCCCCTTCAAGCTGCAGGCGAGCCTGGAGAACGTCCAGGAGTTCCGCGTGGAATCGAGCAGCTATCCGGCCGAGTTCGGCACCGGCAGCGGCGGCCAGGTCAGCGTCGTCACCAAGTCGGGCGCGAATGCCATCCACGGGGCGGCGTTCGAGTACCTGCGCCGCGACAAGCTCGACGCCCCCAATTACTTCGACACGGCCGCGAAGCTGCCCAAGTCGCTGCTCGAACAGGATCAGTTCGGCGGGTCGTTCGGCGGCGCGCTCGCGAAGAACAAGGCGTTCTTCTTCGGCAGCTTCGAGCGCTACCGCCTGAACGCCGGCATCAACATCGTCGAAGCGACGCCGAGCGCAGCGGCCTGGGGCCGGGCGGTACCGGCGATCGCAGCGCTTCGTGCCGGCTTCCTTGCCCCGGGCGCGGTCATTCTTCCCGGTCAGTCGACCAACCCTGACTTCGATATCGCGCAACTGCAGACGCCGCAGCAGGTGACCGAAACCGCCGCGAGAGGCCGCGTCGATCTCCGCCTGAGCGATCGCTGGTCCAGCTACGTGCGCGTTTTTCACGATCAGGGCGTCAGCGACGCGCCGGACAGCGTCTCGGGCCGGGTAGTGCACACTGAAGCGAATCCGAGCAACGCCGTCTTCAACCTGCAGGGCGTGCTCTCGGACCGGACGACGAACGAATTCAAGTTCGGCTACAACGCCGCGCCCACCAACATCGCCGGAGTCGTGCCAGCGGGGGCGAGCGCACTGGCCGGCTCGATCATCAACCTGACGGGATCGATCGCCAACAACGGCATCGCCGGGCAAGGCTCGAGCTCGGGCATCACCGTTCCGGGCGGCCTCGTCCGCTCGAACAGCGCGCAGAACGGCCGCGCGCAGCCCTACGATCCCTACACGCTGTCGTTCATCGATTCACTGAGCTCTCTGCGGGGCAACCACTACCTCAAGGTGGGCGGCGAAGTTCGCGTCATCCGGATGTCGACCGATCGTCTCGGCGGCACCACCTACTCGTTCCAGAACCTGAACGCGTTCCTGGCAAACCAGCCGTCGACGATTCAGTTCCTCGGCGACGAAAGCGCGCCGAGCGTATTCAACAACGGCGCGACCGGCGAGCGTCACATCCAACAGCAGTACTACATCGCCTACGCGCAAGACGAGTTTCACGTGAGCCAGAAACTCACCCTCAACTACGGCCTGCGCTACGACTACTACGCGCCGATCCGGGAAGCGAACGATCTGCAAGTGAAGTTCAACGTCGACACCGGCGTGATCGACCCGAACACCACGCCGGTCTACCGGTCGACGAAGACGAACTTTCAGCCGAGAGTGGGCGCCACCTACTCGGTCTCCGACAAGACCATCCTGCGAGCAGGGTTCGGCATGTTCGTCGGGCCGGGCCAGACCGAGGATCAGGTCCAGACCATTGCGGACTCCGATCGCGTCAGCGTCACGCTGTCATCCGGCGCCAGCCTGGCGTATCCGCTCGATCCGAGCGTGGCGACGGCGACGTTCATCAACACCCCCAACAACCGGTCGTACCAGCCGCGCGCCTACCGGAGCGAATACACCATCCCCGAACGTATCTGGCAGTACACAGGTTCGATTCAGCAGGATCTCGGCGCCCGGCTCGCGGTCACCGCGGCCTACGTCGGCGCCCGTGGCACGAACCTCTTCCTGCGCAGCATCGCCAACCCGATTACGGGCGTGGTGACGAACCCACACCCTGCCAGTGCGGCGTTCGTCATCCGTCAGTTCTCGATCGTCCAGCGCGATGCGACCGGCGCGGTGACGGGTGTGCAGAATCCCTACGCCGAGATCGACACCAAAACGAGCGGCGGCACCGACAACTACAATGCGCTTCAGCTCGGACTCAGCCGGCGGGCGGCCCGCGGCCTGTCGGTCAACGCGCAGTACACGCTGTCGCGCAGCTTCGGCAACACGAGCGGGTCGAACGAGGCTCTCACCGTTGGCAACGCTGCACAAACGCTCGCCGACTACGACTACGATCTCGGGTACAACGCGTTCGATGTCCGCCACACCTTCACCCTCGGCGCCCTCTATTCGCTGCCCTACGGACAGGGACGCCAGCATCCGGCGAGCGGCATCGCGAACGCCCTGCTGGGTGGATGGGACATCGGGGGAATCGTGAACGCGCGTAGCGGCCTGCCGATCGACGTCCGTATCACCCGTCCGGACGTGGTCTATGTGGACGGAGCGGGCAGCGTCTTCAACAATCCGGCGGCCGGCCGTGCCGCGGTCATCAACACGCCGAACGGCGGCAGCTCGCGCAACGTCCGCCGTCCAGATCTTATTCCTGGGGTCGACCCGTTCATCACGAGCGGCGGGCTGTTGTTCCTGAACCCGGCGGCGTTCTCGACGCCGAGTCCTGGCACCTACGGAAATCTCGAGCGCGGATCGCTGCACGGACCCGGGTTCAATCAGGTCGATCTGGTCCTGTCGAAGCACTTCCCGTTCGGCGACAGCATCCGCAACGCCGAGTTCCGTGTCGAAGTCTTCAACGCCTTCGATCGCGCGAATTTTGCGAACCCGGTGGCCACGCTTCCCAACGCGCTGCCAACCGCGGCGACGACGGAAGCCAACAAGGTGCAGCCCGGCCAGGCCTTCACCAGCGCCGCTGCCGGCTCGTTCGGCAGCTTGACCAGCACGGTGGGACGGACTGTGGGATTGGGTACAGCGCGACAGGTGCAGCTCGCACTCCGTTTGAACTTCTAAGTCGGCCGCCGCGCGGTCACGGCGTCGCTGGCTTCGCTTCCCTGGCCCGCACGTTCGTGCCCGCGCGGATCTCGTCGGTGCCCCGCGCGGCGATTTCGTCTCCGGCCCGCAGATCGCCAAACACTTCGACGAGCGGTCCGGACGCCACACCTGTCTTCACGTCCACCCACTCGGTCCGCCCGTTGCGAATCCGCACGACGAACGTGCGCCCGGTTGTGCTCGCGACGCTGCCGCTGGGAACCAGCAGCGACGGTCCCGACCGGTGAACCGGCCAGCGGACCTGGCAGAACGCGCCCGGCGTGAGCCGGCCATCCGCATTCGAGACGTCCAGCTCCACGGCCATCGTCCTGGTGCCGATGTCGACCGAGCGCGCGATCCTGGCCACTCGCCCAGAGAAATCCTGGCCTGGATATGCTGCGACCGAAAACGGCATCTCGGTGCCCGCGGTCACGCCCGCCGTGTATGCCTCCGGTACCGGCACGACAAGGCGCAGACGATCGTCTTCCACGAGACGGACCATCGGCGCGGCCGCTGCGGCGCCGCCACCGGGACCGACCAGCGCGCCCGGATGCACGTTGCGCTCGGTGATGACTCCAGCAAATGGCGCGATGATCGTCAGGTAGCTTTCGGTGTCGCGCACGGCCGCCAGCGCCTGACGCGCGCCCTCCACGATCTGCTGCGCCGCGGTCGCCTGTCCCTGGTCGGCTTCCACCGCCTTCTGCGCGACCACGACATCGTTTCCGGCGACGACCCCCGGTGTCGCGGCAGCGGCCTTGAGCCGCTCGTACACGCCGGTGTCCGCATCGGTTTTCGCGCGCACCGCAGCGAGCTGCGCGCTGGCCGCCTGGAGCTTGGACTGCGCCTCGGCGCGTTGCGCCCCCAGTTCCGGCGCGTCGAGCACGGCGAGAATCTCCCCCGCTCGCACGCGCGTGCCGCGGTCGACGCGGATGGTCTTCACGAATCCGGTGACGCGTGGGTAGATCGCCACGGTCTGATAGGCGGTCAGCTCCGCCGGCATCGACACCGTCGCGTTGAGCGGCTGCTCCACCACCCGCGCCACATCCACGCTGGTAGCTGCACCGGTTGGCGCCGTCTCGCCTCCCCTGGCGGCGGGAGCGGCGCCGCGGCACGCCGCGAGGCCAGTCGACAGGATCAGGACACCGGCGGCCGATACCGGGCGCATCCAAGGGGCAATGCTGTTCATACGGTTCCCTGCGACGCGTACGGGCTGGCCGGATCGTCTGGATCCAGTGACGAGGAGACAGTGGCCGCCGATCCCATCACGAGTGAATAGACCGACGGCAGCACGATCAATGTCGCGATGGTCGCGCCGGCCAGTCCGCCGATGACGGCCCGTCCGAGCGGCGCCGTCGCGTCAGCGCCTTCCCCGACGGCGAGTGCCATCGGAATCATGCCGGCAATCATTGCCGCGCTCGTCATCAGGACCGGCCGCATCCGCGCCCGGGCAGCCTCAATCGTCGCGTCGAGCGCAGTGCCACCGCGCCGGCGTCCCTGCTCCGCGAACGTTACCAGCAGGATCGCGTTGGCCACCGCCACGCCGATGGCCATGATCGCGCCCATGAACGACTGCACGTTCAGCGTCGTCCGCGTGGCGGCGAGTATCACGGCGACACCCGTCAGCACCGCCGGCACGGTGGACACGACGACGAACGCGAGGCGGAGCGACTGAAAATTTGACGCCAGCAGCAGGAAGATCACGACGACCGCGACGAGCAGGCCGGCGGTGATGTTGGTGAAGGTTTCCCGCATCGCGCCAATCTGGCCGCGGACGGCGACCGACGCGCCGCGCGGCGGCGTACCGGCACGCGCGATTGCCTGATCGACGACCGGGACGAGGCGTCCGAGGTCGCTGCCGGAGACGTTCGCCGTGAGTGTGATCATCCGTTGCCCGTTCACGCGATCGTACTCACCGACGATCGTCGTGTTCACGACCGTGGCGACGTCGCCGAGCAGCGGACGTGACCGGTGATCGGCGCTCACCGGCGTCGCGCGCAGATCGTCAAGCGTGGTCATCCGCGTCTGCGGCACTTCGATCTGCAGCTGAAAGGCGATACCGCTTCGCGGATCCGCCCAGTAGTTGGGCGACACGAACCGGCTGGACGAGGTGGCGGCCGCGAACGAGCGGCCGATCTGGTCCACGGTCAGGCCAAGCTGTCCCGCGAGCTGCCGGTTGACGTCCACCTGGACGGCCGGATAGTCCAGCGCCTGGCCGTACTGAAGATCGCGCAGCGCCGGGATTCGCGCGAGCTCGTCGCGCACCTTCGCCGCGAATGCGCGGCTGGCGGCGAAGTCGGGCCCGATCACCGCGATCTCCACCGGCGTCGGCGCGCCGAAGTTCATGATCCGGCTGACGATGTCACCGGGCTCAAAGGAGAACGCAGCGTTTGGAAACCGATCGCGGAACCGCCGGCGGAGATCCTCCTCGAAGGCATCGAGGCGCAGCTTGACGCCGGGCCGCAGCGCGATCTGCAGCACGCCCTCATGCGATCCGCCAGTCCAGAGGAAGATCGTGTTGATCGGATACGACGAAGGCTGCACGCCGACGTACCCGAGTGTGACGTCCAGATTGTTCGGTCCGGCCGCCCGTGAGATCTCGTCGAGCACGTCGCGCGCGAGCACCTCGGTCGATTCGAACTTCGTCCCGGCCGGCGCGCGAAACCTTAGTTGGAACTGATTGACGCCGCCGGCAGGAAAAATCTCGCGACCGAGGGAAAGCCCGACCAGCGCGGTGATCGCGACCGTCACGAACGCGTACACGCCGACGAGGAGGCCTCGTGCCGGCGCGAGGCGCCGCAGCGTCCGGGTGAGCCGTTCCCGCAGGCGGACGATCCAGTTGTCGCCGGACTCCGTGATCCGGTGTTTTGCCAGTATCCAGACCGACAGCACCGGCACCAGGGAGCTCGAGAGCAAAAACGACGCGATCATGGCGAACCCGACGGCGAGCGACAGCGGCACGAACAGCGACCGCGAGACGCCGGTCATGAAGAACGACGGTACGAAGACGGCGACCACCGCCAGCATCGCCAGCAGCCGCGGGACGACGACTTCCCCGCTCGCCGCGAGCACGCCGCGCGCGACCGCCGCGCCACCGGCCAGATGGGTATGGATGTTCTCGATCGACACGGTCGCTTCGTCGACCAGGATGCCGACCGCCAGCGCCAGGCCGCCAAGGGTCATGATGTTAATCGTCTGACCCGCGCCCCACAGGGCGACCACCGCGGCGAGGAGCGCAAATGGAATCGTCACCACGACGATGGTCGCGCTGCGCCAGTCGCGGAGGAAGACGAGCACCATCAACCCGGTGAGCAGTGCGCCGAGCAGCGCCTCGCGCAGCACGGCCTGCAGCGACGCCGCCACGTGGCCCGACTGATCGAGCTCGTAGCTGACGCGGATGTCGTCTGGAACCAGCGCCTGGAAGCGGCCGAGATTGGCCTTGACCTCGCGGACGACCGTCAGGGTCGAAGCGTCTGGACGCTTGGTCACCGGAATGTAGACGGCGCGGCGTCCGTTGACGAGCGCGTACGCCGTCGGGATGTCAGTGCTGTCGGCGACCGAGCCGACGTCGCGCAGCGACACAGTAGGGCCCGCGCCGGTTCGGATCGGCAGCTCGAGGAGATCGTTGATGTTGGCAACGACCGAGTTCATCGGCGAGAGGCGCGTCTCCTCGCCGATATTGACGCTCCCTGAGGGCATGATCACGTTGCCGGCGGTCACCGCGCGGATCACCTCGTCGGCCGACATCCCGTAGGCGCGCAGCCGATCCGGATCGACACGGACCACGATCGTGCGCTGGCTGCCGCCGAACGGCGGCGGCGACGTCAGCCCTGGCAGCGTCGCGAACTGGGGCCGCACGCGGTTGAGCGCGAGGTCCTGGATCTCGCCGAGGCTGCGGCTCTCGCTGGAGAACGTCAGGTAGCCGACCGGCACCGTGCCGGCGTCGAACCGCATGATGAAGGGACCGACCGTCCCCGGCGGCATGAAAGCGCGCGCACGGTTCACGTAGGCGATCGTCTGCGCCAGCGCCTCCGCCATGTCCGTGCCGGGATGGAAGGTGAGCTTCAGCAGCCCCGTGTTCTGAATCGACTTCGACTCGACGCTCTCGATGCCGTTGATGTAGAGGAAGTGGTACTCGTAGTAGTAGACGAGATACCCCTCCATCTGCGCGGGGCTCATGCCGCCGTACGGCTGCGCCACGTAGATGACCGGCAGGTCCAGATCGGGAAAGATGTCGGCGCGCATACGCGAGACGGCGAAGACCGCGGTCAGCGCCACGGCGATCAGCGCGACCAGCACCGTGACCGGCCGGCGCAGCGCGGCCCGAATCAGCCACATGTCAGGGCGCTCCCGCGTGCAGCAGCGCGAGGAACGGCGTCAGCGATCCGCGCGCCACCGCTTCGGCCAGCAGCGCGCGCCACAGATCGACGCGGGCCAGCTGAGCCTGGTACTCGGCCTGCGCGAGAAGGCTCTGCGCCTCGGCCACCTCGACGAGACTGGTGAGGCCGGCCTGATAACGCGCGCGGGCCTGCGCTTCGCCCTGCTGCGCCGCGGCCAGCTGTACCGGCACGTTGGCGGCCACCGCACGCGCGGCCGACACCATGGCCGTGGCGGCCTGCTGCTGACTCTCGATCGTCAGGATCGCCTCGTCGTAGCGCGCCGTCTCCGCGCGCCCGGTTGCCGCCGCACCAGCCTTGCGCGCGCGCAGGCTGGACACATCGAAGAGATTCGGAAACACCAGCTGCACGCCGGCGGCCCAGTTCGCGCGTTCGAGGCCGAGACCGTTGAGCCCGCCGTCGAGCTCGCCGTTCGCGTTCGCACCGCTGCCGCGGGCGAAGACGCTCGACTGCAGGTACAGCCGCGGGCGATCGGTGTGCGCGAGCACTTCTTCCTGCGCTTTTGCGGCGTCGACGGCGGTCTGGCGTACGAGGGCCAACGGGTGTCCACCGGCCGGAGTGGGCCCGAGATCGGCAGGCAGCGCGTCGATCAGGTTGCCCGCGTCGATCGTCACCGGGCCTTGTCTGAACCCGAGCACCCGTCCCAGCGCCGACTGCGCCAGCGTGAGGGCGGCCTGCGCCTGAATCAGCCGCGTGCTGGCGGCGGCGCGCTCCGCGTCGATGCGGGATCCTTCCGCGCCGGGCCGCAGCTCGTTGTCGACGAGCGTGTGGATGATCCGCGCCAGAACGTCGCGGCGATCGAGATCAGCCTGCGCGGCGGTGACCGCACGCTGCGCGGCGACGACACCAAGAAACGCACTGCCGACCGCCGCCTGCACCTCGAGACGCGTCAGCCCCTCGGCGGCACGCGCGCGGGCAACGGCGGCGTCGGCCGCCGCGACTGTCGCGCTGCGAAGACCGAAATCAACTGCCTCCCATGAGAACAAGGCTCCCGCGGCGCTTCCCCAGACGCTGCCGGCCGACGCGGATGACAGCACCGGCCCGGACATCGACGGGATCACCGACTGTGGCAACACCTGGCCGAAGATGTTGTTCGCCGTGGCGCGGTTCGACTGCCAGAGCGCGTCCAGCCGCGGCAGATAGGAGGCCCTGGCGACGTCGACGCCGGCGCTCGAGGCCTGCACTTCCTCGAGCGCAGCCTTCACCGAGGGATAGTGCTCGACACCGTACTGGATCGCTTGTTCGAGGGTGAGCGCGGCCGGCTGCTGCGCCGCGGCGACGGCCGGAGCGACCACGAGCAGCATCACGGCGAGCGAGCGCTTCATCGGTCAGTCCTGCTCGAACATTTCGCCGAACAGCTCCTGGACACGCTGCCGCGCGATCACGAGCGCCTTGCGGCCGGCCGGGGTCGCCCGGTAGACGCGGCGCTGGCGCCCGGCGTTCATCGTCTGCTGCGAGCGCAGATAGCCCTGGCGCTCCATGCCGTGCAGGATGGGATACAGCGTCCCCGCGCTGAGGCGGTAGCCGTGATGGCCCAGTTCGTCGATCATCGCCTGGCCGAACACGGGTCCTTCGGCCGCGTGATGCAGGATGTGAAGGCGGATCAGCCCTGAGTAGAGATTGCGGTCAAGCATCGTTATCCGATATCTGATTTCGACATCGAATCACGAGCCTAATTGGACGCGCGACCCGAGTCAAGCGGAGCGGCGGTTCCGAGCTCGAGTCGTTTACGGTCTGTTTACCCGAAGGGCTGCAAACTCGCTCTCGAGCACGTCCTTCACGCCGGGGCGGCCGGTCAGCACGAGCCACATCGCGCCAGCGTCCTCCAACTCGAGCGTCAGACAGAGAAATGGGCAGCATCGCTGT
>Ga0163163_10001739_pt1 | contig 18346 bp, 7 predicted proteins | sample S65metaG_FD_119766 | JGI IMG/M metagenome (GOLD analysis project Ga0163163, IMG submission 119766) | Switchgrass rhizosphere microbial communities from Kellogg Biological Station, Michigan, USA - S6-5 metaG | ecosystem: Host-associated > Plants > Roots > Rhizosphere > Soil | place: USA: Michigan... | reverse complement strand
TGAAACGTATTGCGATAATAATTGACATAATAATTATAGTTATTCGGATAGCAGAGATATCCATCTTCCCGCGCAAAAATGAACGATGAATTTACAGTGGGCACCGGCAGGCCCGCTTCTCTTGGGTCACGAAATGAAAGAACCTCCTTTGCCTCATAGGCCAGGTTGCGACCATGCTTGTAGCGAAGATTGGTCGTAGTTTGTTTGTCGCCCACAACCTTATAAGGCGTTTTCACTCTTATGCTGCCGTGATCGGTGGCTAAAACGATCTTGATGTTTTTATCAGCAATTTTTTTCAAGGCCTGGTGCAATGGGGAATGCTCAAACCATGACGCGGTGATGCTGCGGTAGCTCATCTCATCCCCCGCCAGTTCCTTCAACACTTCCATTTCAGTACGTGCATGACTGAGCATATCCACAAAATTATACACGATAACATTGATATCGTTGTTGAGCAAATTGTGAATATTATTGACAAGATCAAGTCCCGCCTGGTTATTTAAAACCTTTGTATACGAATAGCGAAGTCCTTCCTTTCCTAATCTTTTCAATTGCGTTCTAAAAAATAATTCTTCGTTCAAATTTTTGCCGCCTTGTTCGTCATCATTTTTCCATTCAGCAGGAAATTTTTTTTCAATTTCGATCGGCAACATACCCGCAAAAATGGCATTCCTTGCATATTGTGTGGCCGTGGGAAGTATACTATAAAATGTATCTTCTTCCAGTATCCTGAAACTTTCTGAAAATATGGGTTGAATAGCTTTCCATTGATCAAAACGCAAATTGTCAATCAACACAAAGAAAAGTGGTGTTCCTTTTTCAACATGGGGTAACACTTTGAATTGAAACAGTGAATGGCTCATTACCGGCCCATCTTTGCTTTTTGGACTTACCCATGATGCATAATTCTTCGAAACAAATTTGAAAAATTCTGTATTCGCCTCGCTCTTTTGTTGTTGTAATACTTCCTGCATTTCAGGACTATCACTTTTCTGCATTTCAAGTTCCCAGTACACCAATTTTTTATAAATATCCATCCACTCATTATAATCGGGGTTACTGTTGAGCGCCATGAATAAATTACGAAACTGCTGTTGATAGGCCGTAGTCGTTTTTTCTGCCACCAGTCTGCGGTTATCGATGATCTTTTTCAGACTTAGCCACACCTGGTTAGGGTTCACAGGTTTTATCAAATAATCACTGATCTGGCTGCCGATCGCCTCGTTCATCAAATTCTCCGTCTCATTTTTTGTGATGAGTACGACAGGCAAAGAAGCATTTACTTCTTTTATTTTAGCAAGCGTTTCAAGGCCGGTAATTCCCGGCATTGTCTCATCGATCAATACAACATCCACCATATTCGCCTTCACAAAATCGATCGCATCAAATCCATTCGTGAGTGTCTGCACCTCGTAACCCTTTCCCTCTAAAAATAGTTTTTGTGACTGCAAGCTTTCGATCTCATCATCGACCCAGAGAATTTTCGGAACAGCCATTCGATTTCAGATTTACGATTTTAGATTTTTGATTTAAGTACCTGCCCCAGTGGGTAGATTTCTTATCGCTGTTTGCACATCACCTGTTTTCGTTGTAATGAATGTAATCAGAAGTTCAAATTTAGTTTATTAAATCCAGCTATTGTAGTTTTGTCAACTGCCTGCACAAGTGCTTTAACAAAAACACAACAACATGACGTTTGTTCGTAAAATAATTAATGATCCTGTGTATGGTTTTATTACTATCGATCACCCGCTTTTACTTAGTATCATTGCTCATCCTTATTATCAACGCCTTCGCCGTATTCATCAAATGGCATTTGCCCATCTTGTTTATCCTGGTGCAGTACACTCAAGACTTCATCATTCACTGGGTGCTTTTCATCTCATGACTTGTGCACTTAATGAATTAAAAAATAAAGGCACAGTTGTCACGCCAGAGGAAGAGCTTAGTGCAAAAATCGCCATTCTTCTGCACGATGTCGGTCACGGTCCTTATTCACATGCGCTGGAAAATGAATTAATTCATGGCATCGACCATGAAGCGATCTCGTTATTAATAATGCAAACCCTGAATGAAGAATATGATCAGCAATTGCAAACGGCGATTGACATTTTCACGGATAATTACCCCAAACATTTTTTACATCAGCTCGTTTCAGGCCAGCTTGATGTCGATCGAATGGACTATTTGTCACGGGATAGTTTCTTTACCGGAGTATCCGAAGGAGTGATCAGTTATGATCGTATCCTAAAAATGCTTGTTGTAAAAAATGATGAGCTGATGATTGAGGAGAAGGGGATTTATTCTATTGAAAAATTTTTGGTTGCAAGAAGACTTATGTACTGGCAGGTGTATCTGCACAAAGCAGTCATGGGGGCAGAAATGTTGCTGGTAAGAATTATTCAACGTGCGAAAGACCTTATCAAAAAAAATATACCTGCTATCGCTGCCACCGAGTCATTGAATTTTTTTCTCAATAACTCCGGGGATCCGAAATTCGTGGGACAGCACCTTGATAAATTTTGCAATCTTGATGATTACGATGTCATGTGTACCATTAAAAATTGGAGCTCTCACCCCGATAAAATACTTTCCGCACTATGCCGCTCTTTAGTTGACAGAAGATTATTGAAAATAAGATTACAAACAGAACCTTTCAACGAGAAACTAGTAGAGGAAAAAAGATGCGAAGTGGCGAAATCCTTGCACATAAGTGAAAAAGAGGCTGAATATTTTGTGTTTACAGGTGAAGCGATCAACACGACTTATGATCCCAGTGATGAAAGAATAAATATTTTATTTAAAAATGAAAGCGTAAAAGATATTTCACAAATCGATAATGCACTTATTCATCAGCAGCTGTCAGGCCCTGTTAAAAAATATTACATTTGCTACTATCGGTTGTGATCAGCAAGTGACAAAAAACACAGGGACATGCAATTTTCGGCTTCGCAAATAGCACTACTAATAAATGGCAAAATAGAGGGAAACGTAAATGCCTCTGTTAATTCATTTGGAAAAATTGAAGAGGCAAAACCAGGGCAGCTTGCATTTCTTGCTAATCCCAAATACGAAGACCATCTATATTCCACCCGGGCTTCAATTATCATAGTCAATGAATCATTGCAGTTGAAAGAAAATGTTGGCGCCACGCTCATAAGAGTGCCTGACGCCTATACTGCGTTTGCTACACTGCTTTCCAAATACCAGGAAATGGTGACTCAGCAAATGAAGGGAATACAGCAACCCACTTACATTGCAGCAACGGCGCATTATGGTGAGAATGTATTTATTGGTGCGTTTGCCTATCTGAGTGAAAACGTGACGATCGGGAACGATACAAAGATTTTTCCTGGTGTTTTTATTGGAGACAATGTAACAGTTGGTAACGCCACCATCATTCATCCGGGCGTAAAAATTTATAAAGACTGTTTGATCGGTGATCGGGTCACCATTCATGCAGGTACTGTAATAGGGAGTGATGGTTTTGGTTTTGCACCGCAGGCAGACGGAAGTTTCAAAAAAGTTCCTCAAATCGGAAATGTTGTTGTCGAAAATGATGTTGAAATTGGTGCTAATACAACTATCGACCGGGCAACGATCGGGTCGACAATCATAAGAGCCGGGGCTAAACTCGATAACCTGATCCAGGTCGCGCACAATGTCGAGATAGGTAACAGCACGGTCATTGCCGCGCAATCGGGTATTAGCGGCAGTACCAAAATTGGCAAAGGCGTCATGATCGGTGGGCAGGCCGGCGTGGTAGGTCATTTGCAGATCGGAGATGGCGCCAAAATAAATGCACAAAGTGGAGTGAGCAAATCCATTGAAGCCGGCAAAGCGGTTACAGGCTCACCCGCACAAGATTACACGGCCGCTCTCCGAAGCCAGGCCATTGGCCGCAATCTCCCGGAGTTGGAAAAAAGGGTAAAAGAGCTGGAAGCATTGATAAAGGAGATTCTTAAAGAAAAAGCCTGAGCCACGAAATTTGCATTTCTAAAATAGGCCATTCCCCTCATTAAAAAGCAGGCTACTTGTAGCATAATTATCTCCTCTTTTTGTGAATCGTTCCATGTTTTGGCTAGTCACTTCTCCCTATCTTTGTTTGCATGATAACAGAGCCAAAAAAGAAAACCTATATTAATGAGAAGATGGCTGCAGACTTCAATCCGGATCGGCAGCATACTCTCCAATCGGAGGCAAGTATTTCCGGTACCGGTATTCATACCGGGGTGCAGGTGGATATGATATTAAAACCGGCTGCCCCGAATTTTGGTATCCAATTTCAACGAATTGATCTCGCAGATCAACCTGTTATTAAAGCAGATTGTGACCTTGTCACCGATACTAGCCGCGGCACAACGCTGGAAAGCAATGGAATGAAAATAAATACGGTTGAGCATGTGCTGGCCGCATTGGTAGGAATGGGTATTGACAATGTTCTTATTTCTTTGAATGGCCCGGAAGTACCCATCATGGATGGAAGTTCAGAGCCCTTTATTGAGCTGATTGATAAGGCCGGAATTGAGGAGCAGGATGCAGAAAAAACCTGGTATACGCTGGATCAGAACATTGTTTACAAAGACGATAAAAAAAATGTGGAATTGATCGCCGTACCGGCTGATGAATATTCCATAACAACGCTGATCGATTTTAACTCGCCTGTTTTAGGCACGCAGCATGCGGGGCTAAAACATATCCGCGATTTTAAAAATGAGATAGCTCCATGTCGGACGTTTTGCTTTTTGCATGAATTGGAAATGTTGCTAGATAACAACCTGATAAAAGGAGGAGACTTTGATAACGCGATCGTGGTCGTTGACAAGCCAGTTGGCGGCAAAGAAATGTCAAGGCTCGCAAAGGTTTTCGGCAAAGAAAAAATTGAAGTAAAGAGTGAAGGATATTTAAACAACATCGAATTGCGTTTTCCCAATGAACCTGCGCGGCATAAATTATTGGATATAGTTGGTGATCTTGCCCTGATCGGGTATCCCGTCAAGGCACATATAATTGCTAACCGCCCCGGTCATAGCAGCAATGTCGAATTTGCAAAAAAGATAAAGCATTACGTGAAAAAGAACAGGAACAATCCGGGCATTCCTTGTTACGATTTAAACAAACCATCCATCTACGATCTGAAATATATAGAAAGTAAGTTGCCCCATCGCTTTCCTTTCCTTCTGGTGGACAAGATCATTGAAATAAGCGACAAACACATTGTCGGTGTCAAAAACGTAACTTTTAATGAGTGGTTTTTCCAGGGCCATTTTCCTGGCAATCCCGTAATGCCCGGTGTTTTACAGGTCGAGGCGCTGGCGCAAACAGGCGGTATACTCGCTATCAACCTTTCCGGCGGCGAGGGCCAATATGATACTTACTTTCTAAAGATCGATAGCTGTAAGTTCAAAAATATGGTGAAACCTGGTGACACCTTACTATTGAAAATGGAATTACTATCGCCCATCCGCCGTGGCATTGTTGAAATGAAAGGAACGGTATATTCAGGTGGCAAAATCTGTACTGAAGCGGTAATGGTAGCGCAAATCGTCAAAAAATAGTTGTTCCATCTCCCTCATAAATACCACTTGAACGTTGCTGATCTCAGCCGGTTTTTGTTTGCAAAAATTTGACGAAAAAAGCTTAATAATTCTTCCTTAAAAGCCATTTAACCCCTCTCAATTTCGTACATTTGCAGGTCTCAATTTCTTTTCCAAAGAAGTCTCTTTGGAAGGATCAAAAATGATAGATTTTTCCCCCTTTATGAATGTAGATACAAACGAAAAAAAAATACAACCTACAAACGGTTATGGTGCTGAAAGTATCCAGGTATTAGAAGGGTTAGAAGCCGTTCGTAAGCGGCCCGCCATGTATATTGGTGACATTAGTGAAAAAGGTTTACATCACCTGGTATATGAAGTAGTAGATAATTCGATCGATGAAGCATTAGCCGGCTATTGTAAAAATATTATCGTCATTATTCATGAGGATAATTCCATTTCGGTACAGGATGACGGCCGCGGAATTCCGACGGGAATGATGGCTAAGGAAAAACGAAGTGCTTTGGAAGTGGTCATGACAGTGTTGCACGCAGGTGGCAAGTTCGACAAAGACTCTTACAAAGTTTCGGGCGGTCTGCATGGTGTGGGCGTGAGTTGCGTCAATGCATTAAGTAAAAAACTTCATGCCTTGATATACAGAGAAGGAGAAATCTTTGAGCAAGAATACAAAACAGGAATTCCGCAGTATGCTGTTCGCTCCATAGGCAAAAGTGATATAACAGGTACCACCATCCATTTCTGGCCCGATGATACGATCTTCACTGCTACTGTTTTCAAGAAAGATATCCTGGAAGGTCGTCTGCGTGAACTTGCCTTCCTCAATAAAGGTGTGCGCATTACTCTGAACGATCTCCGGGAAAAAGAAGACGAGAATATCGTATACTCAAAAACTTTTTATAGCGAAGGCGGCATTGTTGAATTTGTAGAAATGCTGGATGCGAATGCGGGTCGCAATCCTTTGATCCCAAAGATCATTTTTGTTGAAGGAAAGGATGAAACTACAAATGTTGCCGTTGAAGTAGCGCTCAATTATAACGATAGTTACAGCGAACACATTTATTCGTACGTAAATAATATCAATACGATTGAAGGTGGCACTCATGTTTCCGGTTTTCGCAGGGCATTGACGAGAGTTTTTAAAAGTTACGGTGATCGGCAAGGCATGTTTGATAAAGCAAAAGTTGAGATCGAGGGGGATGATTTCCGCGAGGGGCTTAGTGCGATCATATCCGTAAAAGTCCCCGAGCCGCAGTTTGAAGGACAAACGAAAACTAAGCTCGGGAACAGTGAGGTAATGGGTGTTGTTGATTCGACCGTTTCGAAAGTACTTGAAGCCCATCTCGAAGAAAATCCGAGAGAGGCAAAAAATATTATCAATAAAGTAATTCTTGCCGCCCAGGCAAGAGCAGCGGCCCGAAAGGCAAGGGAGCTCGTACAAAGAAAATCAGTACTCAGCGGAGGTGGGTTACCCGGAAAACTGGCGGATTGTTCTGACCGTGACCCCGAACGTTGCGAATTATTTTTGGTTGAAGGCGATAGTGCGGGGGGTACTGCCAAACAAGGTCGTGATAGAAGCTTCCAGGCTATCCTGCCGTTGCGCGGAAAAATTTTGAATGTAGAGAAGGCGATGGAACATAAGATATATGAAAACGAAGAAATCAGAAATATGTTCACTGCGCTCGGAGTGACTATTGGGACACCAGAAGATCCAAAGGCCCTGAATTTGAATAAGCTTCGTTATCATAAGCTCATTATCATGACCGATGCCGACGTAGACGGCAGTCATATTGCCACGCTGATACTTACTTTCATCTATCGCTATATGAAAGAGCTGGTGGAACAAGGCTATGTCTATATAGCGCAGCCCCCCCTTTATCTTGTAAAGAAAGGGAAAGAGCAGGCCTATGCCTGGAACGAGGAGCAACGTAAAGCACTTGTTGAGAAAATTGGTGGCGGCAAGGACGAGTCCGTTGGGGTACAGCGGTACAAAGGTTTGGGCGAAATGAATGCAGATCAGCTTTGGGACACAACAATGAATCCCGACACAAGGACTCTGAAACAGGTAACTATCGAAAGCGCGGCAGAAGCAGACCGGATTTTCAGTATGCTCATGGGGGACGAGGTGGCCCCACGCCGCGATTTTATAGAAAGCCATGCTCGATACGCAAAACTTGACGTATAATCCTTGCAGATTAAAATAGGTCAAATCCGCGCACATTGATCGTTTTTAGTGGCTGTTAAAAACTTTCTCCCGTTTAAAACCTCCAAAATCAGTAATTTGAGGTATTATCCCAAAGGTCAGAAGGATTCCTTCGGATAATTCCTTTGGAACTAACCCCAAAAAATCTATATCATGGCAGATGTTCAGCTTACGGCTTACAACGTAAAAACGAAAGAAAAAGGTGTTCCTATCCAGGATGCAGTTATCACGAAAACCGCGAAAGGTGCTTATATGGTTCAAGGACATGACGGCAAGGGCAATAAGCTCACTACCCTGGTAAACGAGGAAAAAGCAATGGCCGCAATCAAAGCAGGTATTGCTAAGCAAGGTTGGTAATGGTTTGTTTAGACCTACTACGCGCCAAGGTCCCCCTCTGTAGAACTTCTGCGAACTATTGTTTTACAACCTTAAATGTTTTTGTAACTGTGCCTTCAGCCATTATCATATACATGCCGCTCGGGAAGTTGCTTTGCTGCATGTCGAGGATAATTTTTTGCACAAAGCCACTGGCAATGGTTGTTGCCTGCTTCACGAGCTGCCCTTTTAGATTGTAAACTTTGAGGCTTATTGTCTCGCCACTATTTTCCCTGAAAATGAAAGAGAAAAGTCCGAAAGACGGGTTAGGATAAACTTGCCAGGTCACATCCTCATCAAAAATAACAGGCCTGATATCTGAATAAGTGAAGCTGCCATCAATTGAAATAATCTTCAGGCGATAATACCTCACCCCTATTTTGTTGTTCTCTGCGTCAATTAAATCATAGGTCTGCATTGATCCGGACGTGCCCCGACCTTGTACATTTCCTATTTTTTCAAAATGACTTGATTGGAGATCACCATCCGTTTTGGCTACTTCAATTTCATAGCGATCAATATTTACCTCTTCGGCAATCTTCCATTCGAGCAACACGTCATTATTAACCTGTTTACTTGCGCTAAATGAAAGCATTTTTACCGGTAATGGTATTGTTCCAAAGGGACCGCCGCTATTTAACCAAAACTCAGAGAAATCTCTCACTTTGAACTCGGCATAGTAACCTTTGTCGAATGGAATTTTTGCTACGTTTGATGAACTTATAAGGGTCCAGAATCCCTGCGAATCATTCGAAATTGTACTGTCTTCCCTGGAACGGTTTATGACATCACTATACTTCGATACTGCCAGTCCGTAAGCACTTGAAGGTTTACTGCACAAAGCGCAACCGGCAGCATTGAGCAACGAGTCCGTTTCACTTTCTAGAAAATACATTCGAACCGCTACGGAATCTGTCAGGTTATTTGCAGGTATCACGATTATGTTTCTATCGTGATAGTATTGCGTAGATGTATATCGTACGGGACCTGCATGAATAAATGCCTGTACGTTGGTGCTGCCCATATTTTGTCCATTGGGTTGAATAGAAGCAACCAATTTACCCCCTGATACAAAATTGATCCATGAAGTACCGCCCGAAATCGTTTGCGTCACCGGTGAACTCATGGTAACCCCATCATAAATTCCCATCGTGTTATCGTAAATATGAATATCGTCAATTGCAACTCCTTCGCGGTTTACAGCAGGATCAGAATTTAATACAAATCGTAATCGCAATCTTGACAGCCCGGTAGGAAGAGCGGTCGTAGCTACATGCCATCTTGTATAATTTTGAATGTTCCAGACGTCATTCCCGAGGTAATTCTTGTTATACCAGTTTGTACCGCTCCCCAGAACTCCCAATTTGCTCCACGCAGAACCATCAGCAGAATACTCAACCCACGCACCGTCACATAAACTGGTTCCACAATCTTCAAGGTCAAGCGCAAGGCTAAAACTTAGCGTTGGACTTGTCATTCCACTGATATCGAAACATGGTGAATACAGAAACGAATACTCAAGGTCATTGTAATTACCTGCAAGTCTCGTTTTCCATGCTTTGCTTCCGCTGGCAGCAGAATTTATTTTATTTGAAGTTGGTGTACCGTATTCCCATGAACTTCCAGTTCCCCCAGGGTACCAGGACCCGCTACTCAATTCAAAATTTTCCAGGTACGGAAATGAACTGATGAGGCTAGAATTAAATATATTGATAACGGCCGTATCATTCGCCCTGTAATTATCAGTTGGGAAATCGACCCAGGCCTCAATGGTGTGTGCGCCATTTGATGCAAGGTTAGCCGTTGCTGAAAATGTGTACTGAATTATTGTATTACCGCTGATTGATGAAATAGTTTCTGTTGTCACCGGCCCTCCGTCTACGCGAAACTTAACTGGAATATTTGTGATAGTAGTATTCACGCTGTTCCGCACAGAGATTCCTATTGGTGTTGTTCCGTTCAATCCACAACTGCGTACAATGGGCGTGTCAATGCTGAGCATCTGAATATCATCTATTGCCCTGTACAAATGAATATCATCAAATGTATAGCCAGCCGCATTTATCTTGTCGGTAGCAGGTGCGTAGCCCGTCTGCCCCCAGCGTATTTGAGAAGACGAAGTAAAGTTTTGCCCGGCATTCGTCAGCAGATCAGATAATTCGATACTTGATGTTCTCTTGTAAATACCAGGATCATTTTGGTTGGCATATAGGTCATAAATTGAAATCCAGGGAGACGTTTCGCTTCCTCTTATCCAAACTTGGTTATTGCCACCTGTAGATTGACCATGATTATTGTAATAAAAATCCAGCCGTATGTCATCGGTGCTTGCATTATAAGTTGCAAGATTAAACGTTCCATTCAGAAAATTGGTATTGACAGTAGGGCCTATGTAATGATCTACATCCAGTGTGATCGCCTTATTACCGGAGTGTGCAATACCGGTGTTGAGAAAGCTGCGCACACGGCCGCTGATACTCGAATTAGTAAAATCAAATCGGTCAAGGGATGTTAAACCTGTTTGCGCCGTTAAAAATTCCTGTTGAGGAACTGCGTCAAAATTTTCAACATATGGCGTAGTGAGATCAATAAGATGATTATCGAGTTGTTTGACGATGACGGTCAATGTATCATTTGCACGCACCGGATCGGACGCGTAGTCAACAACTGCCTTTATTGTATATGATCCGACTGCGGAAAAATCATAGGTAGTAGCAAAGACTTGGGTGACTGTAGCCCCTCCGTTTAAAGGTCCGGGAATATTTTCACTGATCCATGCTCCACCGTTCACTGAATATTTGATATCAAAATTGCTTATTGGAACATCATCCAGGTTTTTTACCCGCGCCTTGATTTGCACTGCCTTTCCGAGCTCAGAAAGGGTGAATTGGCGTCCTGTGATCGGCTGAACCAATGAGTCGAGTTTCAGATCATTGTCTGAAATGTTTCCGGCACAGGTTCCTGAATTCGGCTTGCGCGAAATAGCTACAGACCTTCGACCTGGACTACCATTAAGCCTTGCTCGTACTGCTACCCAATAGGTTGAATCTTTTGATAACCCACTAAAAGTATAAGTGAGGGCTGTTGTCGTTGCCACTGATTGCATCCCATCCTCTTTTAGCATAAACACTTCGTAGTCGGTGGCATTGGGGATAGCTGCCCAATTAATTTTAAAATATCCTTCGCATTGAACGGGATCGAGGGTTGCAACCGGCAATCCCAAAATAGTAAATGCACCTCCAGTGCTTACAGCGCCGGTTGTATTATTGATCAATTGAATCCTGGCTTTATCAGTCGAAATGTTTGGCACCTTCCATTTTTTTTGACGCTTCCCGCTGAGGATGTTGTTATCTATTGGTATCCACGTCACGCCGTCATCGGTTGAATAATTTAATGTGAATGTTGAACCGTTGCCATATGCATCCCACTGTATCAGCAAGGAATCGTTAGTTGAAAAGCTTTCGCCGCCAATGGGAAAGCTAAGTTTCGTGCTGTCCGGAACAACGTCGTACGCAATGAAATATTCCTGCGGAGAATTTTGAGTTACAGAATTTCCATTTATCCTGATCGTGTATGATCCCGGTTGAGGATTATCAATAATGACCTGTTCAATATTATTGATATGATCAGGCCCCTCCGCTGAAGGGTTTGTAACGTTAGAAGGAATAGTATCAAGAATTTTTGGAAATACAGTTACAGCAGCCGGCGTTTGCACGGTAAGATCAAGGTCATTCACAAGGGTTTGGCTTGATAATAATGATGCGGGAGGATCGTGCCAGTAGAGCATCACTTTGAGCTGCGCCGCGTTTGAAGGGACAGTAATCGAATGCGTATTTTGTGTTCCGTTTGCAATGGCCGAATTGAAATACCTGTTGTTCTCTATAGCCAGGGCCGACCTTTGAAGATCCAGCCAACCGAAACCGTAGGAAAAATCGGGTCCAGCATTTCCCATATCACGGCCGCTATTGCAAACTATCGCTTTCATTAATCCGCTCTTTGGATTGCTTCCACCATTTCGTTGCTTATATAACTGGTACAATAAGGTCAGTCCCCCTGTTACACCCGGGCTTGCCATGCTTGTTCCGCTGTTATACCAATACGATCCAAAACCTGTGGAAAAAACCCGCACGCCCATAGCAGCAATCTCTGGTTTTATTCTTCCATCTATTACAGGACCTCTGCTGGAGGAATTTCCCATCACTCCCGCTGAATCGGTTGAACCTACAGTTAAAACATTCTTTGCTGATTGGTAGCTGCCTAATACGGTTTTAAATCCGGTAGGATAAGGAGAACAGACATTAGTGCCGTCATTACCTGCTGCAAAAACATTTTGGAGATAGGGAAAATCAAATGCCATTTGATCCAAAATGGCTGAATAAAAGTCATAAAGTCCACTGTAGGAACAATCGTCGGAGACGGCTCCATAAGAATTGTTGGTGAGCACCATCCCGTAATCCTGTATATAGCTTGCAGCATTTTGCAAGATTCCGCCATAATATTGAGTGATGATCGTCGCCTTGGGAGCATAGCCTTTATATAGTTCGTTCAAGATGCCGCCCCCTGCTGCAATTCCGGTAACATGTTGACCATGCTGTGCGTTTGGGGGAGCATAGGTCCTGTTAATGATTCTATTTGTAAAATCGACATGAACTGAAGGATTTGCGTCATCGCCTACTCCAATTACAATTCCTTCCCCATTGAGGTTTCTTCCTCCCACACCAATGGCTGCATTTAAAAAATTTGCCCGTCCGTCAGCACGATCCACATTGTTCAATGGTTGATCTTCATGCGGCGCTGGCTGTACATATTCAATGAATGGCAATGAGGCAAGTTCTTTCAACCTTTGTAAGGGCACGCGAAGTGAGATAATGTGATAACCTTTATAATCAATTGAAAGAACATCAAAGTTTTTTTGGCGCAAGGCTGTCAACACAGATTCAGAAGAAAGATTTTTTAAAAACCGTATCCACACATCAACTGTGCCCGGTACTTTAACCGACCACGGTGGAGCAAGGCCCCAAGTCAAAGGTTGAGCCATTTTTTGCTCCGGCCTTAATTCAATGACTGACCTTGCTCCCACCTGTTTCAGAATCTTTTCATTTATGGAGCCTTTTATACTTATAGTGTACGTGTTGTTTGGGATATAATCCAGCAACGTGATGCCGGCACCTAATAACTGTAGTTGTTCTTCCTTTGTAGGGATGTGTTCAAATTGCAAAATCGCGAAGGCTTGTCCTTCAAATCGTATGCTTCTGCGATTAAACTCACGCGCAAAATCTGCATTGATATTTTTTGGGGGGATAAGAGACCCATTTTTGAGAAATAAACGATAGGCAGAATCCTGTTGGGATATTCCATGAAGAGAGAGTATCACCAAAGCGGTAATCGAAAGAACCTTACGGATTTTCATAGTATGAATTGGGCAATAAATGTATATATAAAAAACGGTAAATAAAATAGGCTAGACTTTTGCGGCAAGATCATGAGCCACATGCTCATTCATCCGATTAAGAAACGAGTGGATATCCTGCATGGTGTTCATCTCATCCACGATCAGGAGAAATAGTTTACCGACCTGTTTCAGCCGCGCTTTATTTGTTTGGGTCTGGATGAAAGAAAGGATTCGCTTGAATATTTCGGATTCAAAATAAGGAGAATCAGGCCTATTGATAAAGTAACATTTTAAGCTGCCATTCTTTAGCAGCATTTTTTCAAAACCAAGCACTACTCCCAGTTTTCTGCATCGCACAGTGGTGAAAAGATCCTCCACCTGGGAAGGAATAGGACCAAAGCGGTCGATCATCTCTTCACTCATTTGTTGAAGTTCGTCTTCCGTTTCGGAATTATCCAGTCTTGTATATAATGATAACCGCTCAGTGATGCTTTCTACATACTCATCAGGAATTAAAATTTCAAGATCCGTATCAATCGTGCAGTCCTGAACAAAATCATCCTGTTTTGCAATCTCTTCCTTAAATAATTCCTTGAATTGAGTACGCTTTAATTCTTTAATGGCCTCATTAAGGACTTTTTGATACATTTCAAATCCTATCTCGGCCATAAAACCGCTTTGCTCTCCCCCTAATAAATTGCCGGCACCCCGGATATCAAGATCGCGCATGGCAATTTGAAAGCCACTTCCCAGGTCACTGTGCTGCTCTAAAGTTTGCAAACGCTTTCTTGAATCTGCCGGTAAGGTGCTCATGGAAGGAGCCAGCAAATAACAGAATGCTTTTTTATTGCTTCGACCCACTCTCCCCCGCAATTGATGCAAATCGCTCAATCCAAATTGATGCGCATTGTTTACAATGATCGTATTTACATTCGGGATATCAACACCGCTTTCCACAATATTGGTGCAAACGAGCACATCATACTTTCTGTTGATAAAATCAAGAATTCTTTTTTCAAGATCATGACCTTCCATTTGCCCGTGCGCATAGCCGATGCTGAGATCCGGGCATAGGCCCTGGATGATATTTGCCATCTCTGGAAGACTACTGATACGGTTGAATATAAAAAAGACCTGGCCTCCCCTTTCTGCTTCAAAATAGATCGCATCCCGGATCACATCCTCATTGTATACCTGCACTTCCGTTTGAATTGGCTGACGGTTTGGCGGTGGCGTGTTGATGATGCTCAGATCCCTGGCCCCCATTAAAGAGAATTGAAGTGTTCTGGGTATTGGCGTTGCTGTAAGTGTTAAACAGTCAACTGTCGTTCGAAGTGTTTTGATCTTTTCTTTATGCCCGACCCCAAATTTTTGTTCTTCATCTACCACTAACAAGCCAAGGTCTTTGAATTTTACTTCTCTACCCAGCAAAGCATGGGTACCAATGATGATGTCTACTTTTCCTTCCTCTAATTTTTTGAGCGTTTCCTTCTTTTCTTTTGAAGACTTAAATCGATTTACATAATCGATTGTAACCGGGAAATCTTTGAGTCGTTCGCTAAAGGTTTGATAATGTTGAAAGGCAAGAATGGTGGTGGGCACCAATACGGCCGCCTGTTTTCCATCTACACAGGTCTTAAAAGCAGCCCGGATTGCAATTTCCGTTTTTCCAAAACCGACGTCCCCACAGATCAAACGGTCCATAGGTGAAAGGGACTCCATATCCTTTTTTACATCGCCTGTCGCTCTGCTTTGATCAGGCGTGTCTTCATAAATAAAGCTGGCTTCCAGTTCTGTCTGCAGGTAAGTGTCTGGCGAATGTTTAAAGCCCTCTTGTGCTTTACGCTGAGCATATAACTTAATAAGGTCAAATGCAATTTCCTTGACTTTTGTTTTGGTCTTTTCTTTTAACCGGTTCCAAACATCACTCCCGAGTTTATTTATTTTAGGAACACTCCCTTCCTTACCTGTGTACTTAGCGATCTTGTGCAATGAATTTATATTGACATAAAGAATATCGTTATCCTTATAAATAATGCGAACTGCTTCCTGCCATTTACCGTTGTTCTCTATTTTCTGTAGCCCGCTGTATACACCCACTCCATGATCGATGTGCGTTACATAGTCGCCGGGCTGTAGTTCACGAAGGGTACGAAGGGTTATCGCCTTGCTTTTGTTGTAAGCCTGCCGGACATTATACTTATGATAACGCTGGAATATTTCATGATCGGTATAGCAAACGATCTTTAGATCCTCATCGATAAACCCTTCATGAATGGCAGTGGCGACAGGGTTAAAATTTATTTCGGCCTTCAACTCGGTAAAAATGCTGTAAAGCCTCTCCAATTGTTTTGGATTTTCTGCAAAAAGGAAGAGCTGAAACCTGCTCTTTTCCCAATGTTTGAGATCACGAATCAACATGTCAAACTGCCTGTTGAAGGCAGGTTGTTGCTTTGTGTTGAACTCGATCTCATAGTGGTGACCTATGGATGAAGGTTTATAACTAAATTCAACAAAGTGACGATCCACAATTTTTTCTTCAAATTCCTTTGCCGAAATGAAATCATCAGCTGTCACATTTTTCTTTAGCAACCTGTCATCAGTATTATCTTTTATCTTTTCACTGTTATCTCCCTTGTTTAAAAACAGATGAAGATCTTCTTCACAATCGAACAGCCTTTCCTTACACCAATCATGATCCTGTACCCAGACAACTGTATTTTGAGGAAGGAAATCAAGAAGCGAAATTCTTTCTTGATCCTGAAATTGTGAATCAACGTTGGGAATAATACTTACCTGCAGCAATTTTCTCTCACTCAGCTGCGTCTCGGGATCAACAATACGAATAGAGTCTACATCATTTCCAAAAAGTTCAATTCTGTACGGTTTGTCATTTCCAAACGAATAAATATCAAGTATACCACCACGAATAGCAAACTGGCCGGGTTCATATACAAAATCTGTTCTTTCAAAACCGTGGTCAGAAAGTTTTAAAAGAAGTTCGTCAGTATTTAAAGCATCGCCGACTTTTATGTGAATGATGTTAGAAGAAAGTTTACCGGGAACAATCACCTTTTCAAACAAGCCCTCAGGATAAGTAACAAAAATCTTCTTGTTTGCATTGCCCTGGACTGAAGCAATTTTGGTTAGTGCCTCAGTACGAAGCATAACGTGACTGCTGTTGAGAATACTATAATTTTTTTTGTTCTTAAAAGAAGAAGGAAAATAAAAAATATCTAGCGCATGGGTAAGGCTTTCTAATGTATTGTGAAAATAGGCCGCCTGTTCAGCATCGTTCAATATGATCAAATGATTTAGTTGGGAACACAATGGATGGGTAAAAACAGAAGCAACAACAAACTGCGATGAGCTTCCCTGCAGGTTTTTAAGATAAATTTTTTGCGGTTGGGAAAAAGATAGTCTGTCCGTCAATTGAAAAAGACGGGGGGTGTTCTGATATTGAAGCAACAAATCCTGTACACTCATGGAGCGTGCAAAGATAGGAAATGATGCGCAAGGCACAAGGTTCAAGGATCAGGACTACAATGTTACGCTGCTTGCATATTGTATCTTGTTCTTGTGCCTTAATCATTATCGCTTCACGAACTGCTGCACAAAATTTTCTTTATTATTGCCTTGTATCCTCATAACGTAACTCCCTTTACTCAACGTAGAAATAGGAATCGAAAGATTTTGATACGGATGTTCTTTATTGTACATCAATTTTCCGCTGGCATCGAAGATCTGTACCTGCATGTTCAGAGTGTTTAAATCGCCTTTGACAACTAATAATTGCGCCGCGTCCGCTGAGATATACTTAATAAAATCTTTTGAGGTGACATTATTTGAACCACCCGTATCAATGCCTGCTAATGTAGTTGTAAACAATCCCCGGCCATGCGTAGCAGCTACGAGGGAAGTATTGGCGGAACGGTATTTTACCATGTATACGGGTACATTCGCCAATCCGTTGTTATTGGATATCCATTGGGTGAACCCACTGACTGACGATGCTGTCCAAATACCAAGATCCGTTCCTAAAATAATTCCGCCACCTGTTGTACCGCTAAGTTGCGCCCCAGGTGGAGCAAATATTCCGCAAAAGACCGGCATGTCCGGCAAATTCCCTTCAATGCTGGTAAAAGTTGCTCCGCCATCAGTGCTTTCCCAAACGCTCGTTACTCCAAAGTTGGAAAAGGTAACAAGCACATTATTCGGATTAAAACGATCCACATCAATAGAAGAAATATATGAACCATTAGTTGCTGGAATGGTGGTGGTAAATAATACCGCCGGAGCTGCACTACTGGCATTCGTAATTTTTATCAGAAGCGGTGGAAGCAAACTCGGTGAACCATCAACACTGGAAGCACCCACCCAAATTGTATTGGCAGCAACAGGGTCAACTTTAACTGCCGTTAACCCCCGACCTGCCATGTCCGTGATTGTCTTGACCGACGCAGCAGGAGTACCATCCAAACCCGTAATGCAATAATATTTTCCAATATCGTCTCCGGCGTATAAAACTTTTTGGTTGTCATCAAGATCGCTTGGATTGATAAACTGCCCTCTGCCATTGTTTATGGAACCTCCCAGCGAATTAAAGGTATTACCGCCATCTGTCGAACGATAATAGGTATTAGTGGTGGAGGCTGCTATTTGCAGTTGTCCATTTGTTTGACTGATATGGGGTATGGCCCCATCACCTCCGATCACTGGTGTGGTTGAATTGATGCCGGGTGAAGTGAATTTTTGTGTATTGTTATCCTGTGCGCCGGCTAAAAAATAATTTCCGTCGGTAGGGTGAAAGTCACATCCGTA
>Ga0163163_10001738_pt1 | contig 18357 bp, 12 predicted proteins | sample S65metaG_FD_119766 | JGI IMG/M metagenome (GOLD analysis project Ga0163163, IMG submission 119766) | Switchgrass rhizosphere microbial communities from Kellogg Biological Station, Michigan, USA - S6-5 metaG | ecosystem: Host-associated > Plants > Roots > Rhizosphere > Soil | place: USA... | reverse complement strand
GTTATTGCTTTGGCCGTCGAGCGTGCCGCGGCCTGTGACCGCAATGTTCTGTTGCTCAAACGCGTAAATGAAAGGGGAGTAGTTGAACAACTCGACACCTTCCCAACGCGAGAAAACCACGGGCAGGTAATCTTTCGGATTCTGGCTGAACTTGATCGTAGCGCCTTCCGAGACTTCGAGATTGACGTTGCTCTTCAGATGAATCGCGCCCGTGAGAAACGTGCCGTGTGGAACGACAACTTTGCCGCCGCCCGCTTTCGCACAGCGATCGATCGCGCTACGAAAAGCCGCAGTGCAATCAGTGCTGCCGTCACCTTTGGCGCCAAAGCGTTCGAGCAAGAAGGTTCGGTTCGGAAAACGCGGCGGCTTGATACGAGCGAGAATCCCCGGCATCACTGTCTGCCACGGATCCTCATTTGCAAAGATGAGACGCGGCGCCACGGCTACCGCCGCGCCACTCAGAACCAGAGTCTTAATGAATTCGCGCCGATCCGTCTTCATCCGTGTAACCCGTGGCTCTTTTTCCATGCGGGATATTCTCTCTTCAACAGTTTGCCCGGCTCGTCGACGTACCAGTTGTAACCTGTGCGTCGCTCGTGTTCGATCTGCGACAGTTCATACTTGACGACGCCGTCGCGCCCGACAAAGATCGGCCGGTTCGTTCCAATCTCATAAAACCGCGCCCACGTCGAACCACCTTCAGGATCCTTAACTACGACGCGATCAAAGCCATTCGGCTGCGAAGCATCAGGTTTTTCAATCGCTTTGATGCCTTTCAACTGCACCTGATCGAACCACGCGATCGCCGCTTCAATCGCCTCAACCACCGCGGGCGACGGATCTTTTATCGACATCAGAAAACGAACGATGCCCACACTCTCGCCACCACTCAACGATACCAGTTCATACTTTCGCGCCGCGGCCGGCGCGAGTGTCACTTCGTCATGCTGAGCACACCAGACTGTGCGGCGTCCGTTCACAATCACCTGCGTCTTCAGGATGCAATCGATTCCTTTTTCCACCGCTCGACCCGCTTTTGTTCGCCGCACATCATCAACAAAAGCGTAATCGGACTTACCGGCGGCGACGTCGCGCAGCAGCGTCATCACGCCGATCATCGCGTCGTCGTTATAAGTGATGTGCTTGTAATAGCCCTCCAGGTAGGGATAGAACTGTGGCCAGCCGCCGTTCTCGTATTGAGCCTGCAACAGGTAATCGAGACCTTTCAAAAACGACTCGCGATGTCGCTCCTGACGTTGCGCGGTATAGACACGCGCCAGAAAAGACAACTGCGTATACGTCGACCCATTGTCGATCGTCGAGTCGTTATTGCTTTTCTCTTTGAGAATTACTGCTCGGTCGCGTTGGCTGAACGGTTTCCCCATGTCGATGTTCTTTGGCCAACCGCCTGAGTTGCGCTGGTAAAGAACGACGTTATCGGCAATGCGCAAGCCTTCGGCACTTGCGTACCACTCATCGGCTTTTGCCTGCGCGTCTCTCCAGGCGATGGTGCCGACTTCCTGATTCAATTCCACGGCGGGACCTTCTGCCGCGCGCGCAAAAAACGGTTCGCGCGAAAACTGTTTTGCTTCCGTCGCAGTTAATTGCCTGGACCATTTGACACGAGCAGTTGGGTTAGCGCCTGGTCCTCTCGAGTTGTATTCGGCAAACCACGCCGTCTTCTCACGCGCCGGATCTCGCCAGTTGTCCCAGCCTTCCGGAACGATGTGCGAGTCTAACCAGCAATCGAGAAACACGACGCGCCCGTACGGACGCCAGGGTCTGCCGAGATAAGCTCCCCCGCCCGTGTTCTCGCCGGTCAAACGACAGTGATGAAAAACGAAGCCAGTGTTTTGCTTATCGCTGGTGCGGTAATGCGCAGTCACATAGCCTTTGCCTTTGCTATGAATGGTGCAACTCTCAAAAACTGCGGACGCGGTTCCGAAGATGAAGTCGACGTGACCTTCGATGTAACAGTCTTTGAAGAAGTGCTGAGCACCGTTCACGAACAACGTGTCCTGCCAACCAAGGAAACGACAGTTCTGAAAGACGGCGCGACTCGCATCGACAAACAGCGCCACGGCTTGTGAACCGGTGCCGAAAGAGTTTTCAAAGGTCAGGTTCTCGGCGCGAAAATCATCGGCGTTGACGTAAGTGCTGAAAGCGAGTCGCGTGTTACCGGCTTGTTGCGCGCTGATGTGAAACGTAAGCACGGTCCTGGCTCCGTCATCGCCCCGGAAAGTGAGATAGCGCTTGCCGGCGCTCACCCGGATCTGTTCCTGGTAAACACCCGGTCTGATTTGAATCACGACTCTTTGATTATTGTTTTCAGGAACGTGATCGACGGCTTGTTGCACTGTCTTGAAATCACCCGACCCATCCGCGGCCACCATGATGTGCCGCGGAGTCGAGCGAGCATTAGCCGCAAAAAGGCACAGCAGGCACAAAAGAATTAGCGAAGGTTGAATACGCATCACCAGAGTGGTTTGACCAAAGATAGTTGGCGCGTTTGTAGGGTTCGTATTTTGTCTGAGTCAGAGCGAGAGTGTCAAGGATTTAATTTATACCAATTCGAATATTCATTATGCGTTGGTAAGACCACGCTGTGTGTTAGTTGGGAAAATATTTTTGACAGGATTTGCGGGATCTTCAGCATTGACAAGATTGAATCTGGTGGGATCATGGAGCCACCGGATCTCACATTTCGACGGGAGGAAACTGGGATGTTTAGAAAAATTTCTGGGCTGACTATTCTTGTCCTCGCCGCACTCGTCGGCGGACCTTCTGCAACCCCTTCAGCAAAGCCTTCGGCAAAACCAAAGGCGCCTATTTTTACCAACATATCGGTCTACGGAGCGTGGCACTGTGGCAATGACTTCTGCACCTGGGCCAGCGTTCGTAACATGACCGATTTCAACACCCGCAATCGCTGGCTCATAGATCGTGGTGACGGTTCGCCATCCGTTAATCTTGTGGTATTGAGTTTTGTTCATCCAATGCGATTGCTGAACAAAACCAACGACGCCTCCACCGCGCTCGGCATTCCGATCGGAATGAATCAGGCGGTGGTGGATTACTTCAAGAGCCGCGGCGTCCGCGTCGCGTTGTCGATCGGCGGGATCACTTACACGGACGCATGGAATCAGGCGCTCGCGGCTAATCCGGTCCAACTCGGATTGAATGCAGCCGAGGCTGCGCAACGCATGGGTGTCGGCATTGAGATCGACTACGAAGAAAACACGAACCCGAACCTGACTGGTCTACAGGCGTTCATCAATGCGTATCGTTCGGTTCTGCCTTACGACGCTTCCGGCAACAATCATGCGGCGCGCTTAACCATAGACCTCGGCGCAGGCGATCGCTTCTTGATTGCGTTGTGCCGCAAGGCCACGGCGGATTGGTTGAACACGACGACGCCTGTGCTTGATTACGCGAACGCCATGGTTCCCAACAAGCAACCGCCTTCGGCTGCGTCGGCTCAGCAGGACTGGCAGGAGCACGTGGACGGTAAGCCGCAGTTTGCGCCGCCGATTTTGCCGCTGGCGCCGGCGAAGTTTACAGGCGCGCTCTACATCGTTACCGGTACAAGGGCGGCGCCTGAATGCACGAGCTTCAGCAGCTCGCTGATCAACTCAACCGGAGCTTACGTGCAGACAGTAGCGCCGAACGGAGCGGGCACCACGAGTGGAATGTTGGGCTACATGTTCTGGGCGGCAGAGTGCCCATCGACAAGACGCGTTTGTACAGTGCCACCGAATTCTTGTGAGGGCGGTGTGGGAGTGGGAGCCGATACGTACGGCATTCCCATCCCGATGCCGGCACTGCGACAGAACTAATCAGACGCGGATGAACGCGGATTTGATCTGCGTTCATCCGCGTATCAACTGCTCAACTACGTCTTCAAATAACTTTGACATCACAAAGTATCGCGGTCCCGAACCATCGTTCAGGAGAAAACATGGTTCGTCGCCAGAGAGAATCGTCAGCGCCTGACGGAAGAATACCTTATCGAGATCGAACAAAAACTGCTTCGCTTCACTCACTGATCTACATCTCGAGATGTCGACTGCTTCGGAAATCAAAATTCTCGAGCCCGTATCGATCCCTGCATCTATGAAGAACACTGTGATGCCCACTGCATCGCCTTGCAGGATTGACCATTCCATAACACTGCGGCCGCGGTATGCGGGTAGGATTCCGATATGATGATTCAGGATTCCCAGACGAAAAGCATTGATCGTCGCGTCTCGATAAATAACCCCCGCCTTATGTAAGCCCACATCGAGTTGTAATTTCTTCAGTGTGTCTACTGATTCTGAGTCGTGCAGAGGGCGACTAAGAAAGATCAATTTTCCACTCGCGAAGAGTTTTAGCGGTTTGAGGTGGAAACTTTTAAGCGAGGTAAGGAGGAGCCGCGCACAGTTGGCTGCGTAGCTGGTCACTGCTGCTCGACGCGGTGAAGGGCTGAGAACGATGTAAACATCCTGCCCCGGAAGATCTGAGACGGCTTGATAGATTACAAAGGCGGACGAAAACGAATGTGCGAGTATCGCAGTACGCATTAGTTGAAGTGGACTTCCAACGCTCTCACATAGAAAGACAAAAAAGATACTCGCAACCAATTGTGAAGCGATTTCGGATACCAGGCCTGAGGCATCAATTCGTAATAATAGTTGAGTGCATCGAGGTATCTGAGATCGCTCGTAAACGAAGCGTAGATGGCTATCAGGTTTAATCTCAGCAGCAGATCGTCGGCGTCCAGGAGATGTAACTCGTGTTGCTCAATGCGCGATCGATCGGCAACCATTAATCGTTCGAGGAGGTGTTCTCTGATTTGCTGTTCCGATGCGGCGGCCACGTTGAGTGGATGAAGATAACGTGTGGTGAGAAGTTCAAAACGTCGCTGGGCGTTGCGGACAGACGACTTCAGTTGAACGAAAACAACTGACGCATCAGGGACGTGGGCTGCAGCGCATACAACTTGCTCGTCCGCCGCGAGCGCACGAATTGCAGCTAACGAGTCAGATAGATCCGCGAACCATGTTTCGGGTGCTCTCCACGTCCTTAATTGTTGACCGTCGCGCGCCGCCATCAGCTGCTGTCGCAAACGCGAAACGAAATCCGTCATTTCGCCAAAGACATTAGGCAATGGTTGAGAGGCGGTCTTGCACACCTCACTACGCCGCTGCCGAAGCGCATTAACGATTATTTGTCGCCGCGTGTTCAATCGAGGGCCGCGTCTTAATCTTGAATTTCTGATTTAAGTTCGTTGCCAGTTCAGTGAGGGTGATGAACCTTATGTCTGAGCTGGTAACGGCCTTTTCAAGAAACCGTTCGAGATCTGAGAAGTTGTGCAGATCTTTAGTGTGGTTCTCGAGCACGATGGGAACATCACTCAACCCACTTGCTCGCGCTCGTTTGCGAATCGACGCCAGCATTTCCATCATCAGCGGATAATCCAGTTGCGCCAGATCAGAAATCGTATGCTTGCCTTTCATGTAGGGCACAATAACTTTCCGGTAAACTCGCTGCGCTCGGCTGCCGTCGATTTGCGCCCATTCTTCACCGTAGACTTCCACGCTGCGACCGTTATTGCTCACCTGCGTTGGCCCGCTAATTTTGTTCTTGATCTTAGTAACAGCCTTGTCTACATGATGCCGTAGTACCTGCCGGCGAGAAGCATAAAAGCAGTTGGTGGGGACGCAAATGATCGGCTCGGGTCTGTCTGAAACCTTACGCGCATCAGTCATCACCGGGTAATAAGGTAAAAACTGTTCCTCGCATTCCGTGTAATCCAGTTTTATGTTACGCGTGTCGTATTTGACCCCGGCCACGATACTCATATCGAACACGATGCCGAGGTTCACCAGCACATCGAGCATATGCGGCGACGGCGCAATGCACCACGCTCCCGAGCGAAACGACACGCAACGATAATTTGAATCAACACCCTGCAGTAAATTCTCGAGGTAGTCTTTACCGCGCTGCAACATATCTTGTGCTGCTTCGCGAGAGTAGTTCAAGATGGACCAATCCGCGGTGAGTTTCCAACGTTCCTCTTCGTATTGCGCATTCTGCCACTGCGGATGTATGTGCAACTGAATGTCGTGACCCTGCCGAAACGTTTCTCTCACGACGTCGTCCCACTCATCAGCCAACACCTTCAACTCTTTGTGTTGGTCCTGGTGTTGCCGGAAAGTAAGCTGTTGCATTACTTCGGCATTGAACGAGCCGTGGATGCCGAGCCGATTGTAGATACTGACCAGACGGCGTAACGGCTCAAACTGCAACTGGCGAATATCGCCAGAGCCGTTACCGCTCAACTCCCAGTCATCAACGAAGGCCAGGTGTATGGTCGTCATCGCCGCGGATTATAAACGAAAGGGCGGCCCGAGTTCAGGCCGCCCTTGTGTTTTGACGTGCGGTGAAACTACTTCGCCTTCACCATCACGTTGCCGCCGCCGAGTGGCAGCAGCGCAGTGTTGCTGCCGACGCGGCGCCAGATCACACCATTGTTGTCGAGAATGACGATCGCGTAAGCGTCGCTGTCACGTGGTGTGAGCAAGTCGCCGTCACGTCCGTCAACTGTGAAAGTGTAGTTGCCGAACGAAGCCACGACCAGGCCGGTCGACGAGTCGATCTTCTGAACCACGCACTTGCCCTTGAACGACGTACGGTTAAGTATCGACGTCGCAGGTTCGGCGGAGAAGTTCAGGAATCCACCCTGCCAACTGTTGGACTTCACGACGTAGGTAAACCCATCTGTGCCGCGGAAGACGTAGATTGAGTTACCCTTCAGGCTATTACCTTTGAAACGAACATTGAACCCAAAGTTTCCTTTGCCGTTCACACTCTCGCTGTCGGATACCCAACCGCCACCGGCGGTTTGCTGATCGTTGGAGCCGACGGCGACATTGATTGTGCCGAGGCCCACCGGGTTCGCGGTCCAGTATCCATTAGTCGCATCGATCTTTACCTTCACGACGTACGTGTCTTCGTCTACCCCGGAAAGGAAAGTTAATGCATCGCCGTTGGCGTCGACCGGCACGTTTGTGACCGTCAGGTCCGGCGTGTTGCTGAGATTGCTCGACTTGAACAACTCAAACGTCACGCGCGCAAGCGTGATGTCACCCGGCGCGCCGTCAGCATCCTGCGTCAAATGCGCTCCGAGACGCACGGTTGCCGTGGTGATGGTTGGACCAGCAGTCACGACGCTCAAATCGCCCGTGTACGAAGTCTCCGCCGTTTCCTTGTTGACGGTGATCGTGACGGTCGCATTCGTCGTCGCATTGTGCGGATCAGTGACTTGCAGATTGATCGGATAGACGCCGGCGACAACCGTTGGATTGCCGGAGATGGTCAACGCGCCAACGCCGTTTGGCGTGACTGTCAACCCAGCCGGAAGCGACGAGAGAACCGACAACGTCAGATCCGCAGTTGCGTCATCCACGTCTGACACAGAGACAGTCACCGGAATGATCGGATCGCTGTACTGTACCGTCTGCGACAACAAGTTAATCGTAAACACCGGCGCATCGTTGACGGCGTTGACGGTGACGTTGACAGTTGCTGTCGCCGTACCGCCGTGTCCGTCGTCGATGGTGTAAGTGAACGAATCACTGCCGAAGAAATTCAGCGCCGGTGCGTAGTGCACCGTCTTGTCAGGATTGATCGAGGCCGTGCCGTTGGCGGGCTGTGTTACCGAACTGACGATGAGCGTGTCGCCGTCAGGGTCGGAATCATTCGCGAGCACGTTGATATCGACCGGCGTGTCCTCATCAGTGGTAGCGGAGTCGTTGTTTGCGATTGGCGCCGCATCCTGAGTAATGGTTACGTTGCGACCGGCTACAGTTAAAGTGCCGACGCGTGCTGAGCCGGTTGTGTTTGGCGCCACCGTGAAATTCACAGTGCCGTTGTTACTGCCACTCGCTCCCGAATCGATCGTGATGAACGAGCTGTTACTTACTGCGTTCCAATCGCACGGCGCGGTGGCGGACAAATTCTTTGTCACCGTGACGCTGCCGGTGTTGCCGGCTGAGAAGAAAGCCTGACTCACCGGCGACACCGTTGCACACGAGGTCGGAATGGTGACTTTGAAAACGCCACGACCATGTGTGAAAGCAAACAGCGACGTGACGCCGTTGGTGTTTATTGCTGAGAGCGATTCCACGACAGTGTTCGAGAAGCCCGTCGTTTCACGCGCCCAGTTTTGACCGCCATCCAGCGAGACAAACACGCCGAGGTCAGTGCCGACGTAGATGCGTTGATTGTCATTCGGATCGACAACGACAGAGTGCGCCGGGATATCCGGTATCGCATTTACGTTGCCTGGCGTCTGCGTTCCATCGGCCAGGGTCCAGGTCGCGCCGCCATCGGTGCTCTTGAACACGTGACCGGCACTTGTGCCCTGGGCGTTGGGCGTCCCGTTGAAGTTTGAGATCGTGGCCCAAACGTTGTTCACGTTGGTCGGATCGTATTCAACCCACGAGATCGTGCCGTTGCCGTTACCGCGAGGCGTAAAGGTTTGCAACCAGGTGCTGGCCAAAACACTCGCCGCGTTAGCAGTCAATCCGATCGTCGTGCGACGAAGTTGTCCGGACGCGGCGCCGTTGATGACGACGTTGGAGTTGGTTGGTGCGATCGCGATTGCGGTGATCGAGCCGCCGGTCTGTTGCGCGTTACTGGTCCTGGTCCAGTTAGTGGCGTTGTTGTCTGTGCGCCACATGAAGCGACCACCGATCCACAGGCGGGTCGGCGTGGTCGGATCCATGCGAAAGACCGTGATGAACGGGAACGTGTCGCCGGCGATTCCAGTGACCACTGACGCTGAACTCGTGCCGCCGTTCGTAGATCGTCGTAACGAAAGTCCGGTGGTTTCGAAAAAGATCGTGTTGGTGTTCGCCGGATTCACAGCAACGTAACCGCCGTCGCCACCGTTGATGCGGGCCCATGCATTTGGACCAGCAGCATCAGTGCCGCGGTTGGTGCCGTTATCCTGTGCGCCGCCGAAATAAGTCTGACCATTCGGATACGGAAGGCCGTGGTAGAACTGCGTCACCGCATAACCATTGTTCAATGCACCCCAGATTACGGGCGAAGGGATGGTCAGGCCGGTAACCGGCAAAGGATTACCACAGATCGGACTCGCCGTCGTGATCGTTCCTCCGCTCGGCGTCGTGCCGTTTACATAACCTACGTTGCCGGTTTTCGCGTTGCTCGTTTTATAGAGACCGCCATCGTTTCCGGCAATCATGATCTGATTACTGGTGCCGTTGTAGTTTGGATGAAAGACCAGAATGTGATTGTCAGCGTGTACGAGTTGCGGATCGCCGTTGTTCGGCGGCGTGCCGTTGATCTGAAACCACCAATACGACGCGACACCCCAATTGACACCGCCATTATCCGAACGAAACAGGTCAACACCGCCCGCCCAAATTTTTTCCGGGTCGGTTGGATCGACGGCGAGCACGTTATCGTACCAGCCCTGATTTAGAAACTGACTCGTGCCTATGCCGCATTGAGTCAAAGCGGCGTTGATGGGATTGCTGAGCAGCAACGTGTCCTGAACATTCGGACTCGTGTTTCGCACCTGCGTGTTCCATGAGCCTGCGTCACCGCTCGAGTTCGATCGAAACACGCCGAGCAGTCCATCAGTGAAGGTGCCTGGACCAAGACTGGTTGCCATCGCGTAGATGATGTTCTGATTCGAAGGCGCGATGGCGAGCGACGTGCGACCCATGTTTGTTTCCGAGTAAACGTCGTCCCACGTGCCCGCGCCGCCCGCGTCCGTGTTACGGAAGATGTGCGCGCGCGAGAACGTACCGACGGCGGCGAAGATGTAATCCGTCGCCTGATCGCTGCGCATTACGAGATCCATCGCGCCGTTTGCGCCGTTCACAACATTGGAAACGATGGCTACATTCCAGGTCGAGCCGCCGTCGAGACTGCGCAATACACCGGTGCGCGTGGCAGCGTAGACGTGCTGGCTATTTGCCGGGCTGACGACGATGTCGTTTACGAAGAAGAAGTCGGTATTTGAAATCGTCGATGCTAAGCGCGTCCAATGAGCGCCGGCGTCGATCGTCTTGAATATGCCGGCGCCGCGAACGCCGTCGGCGTTGAAATAACCTTCGCCTGTGCCTGCGTAAATCGTGTTTGGATTCGAGGGATCGATCACAAGACACGTCACGGCGATGTTGGCGAGAAAGTCGTTGAGCGGCAGCCATGACGAACCACCGTCGGTTGTTTTCCAGATACCACCCGCGACTGCGGCAGCATACATCACGTCAGGATTGACTGGGTCAATGAGCAACGCGCGCGTGCGACCGCCGACGTTGCCTGGTCCTAACGATTGCCACGTACCGAGTGCGCCGCTGGTTGAAGCACTACCGTCGCCGGCGCCACCGCCGCCCGTGCCATTCGGAAACTCGCCATCGCCGGGTTCTAATATTTCATCAGCATCACCGGCTTCGGACGCCGCGGGAAGATTCTTGTTGCGCGCCGTAGAGAAGCGTCGCATCTTCTTGATCTTCTCTTTGGCCTGGAAGTAGCGTTCGATCGGTAACTGCTTCTCACCTTTCGGCAGTCGTTTTTGCAGGTACCACTCGAGCGCCTCACGCGGTTGGTCGGTGCGTTCGACGTCACTCTCAGGTTCGTCGCCGTTAAATAGAGTCGCAACACGTGGATTGCGTTTGATGGCGTCGCGTCGTTTCGCGAGTTCTCGACGTGATTCGCGTTTGTCGCGCTCTCGTCTCTCGGATGAGGGCTTCCGAGATTCGGTGCGTTCGACGCGTGATTTCGTTTGTCTGGGGTGTTTGTTGTTACTACCGAGCGACGCAACGCCATTCAGGAGAAGCACGCAGATCAGGGTTAGGGGTGTAAACAGGCCGCGCATATTCGAACTAAATCCTTTCGTAAGCGCCGAGTTGGTTAGTGATTCAAAGCTGAGGAAGGGCAGTCACAGTATACATTGCTGCTATCGCGAGTCGAAGAACTATTTACAGCGAAATAAGGTACAAAAAAGACTGGAAGTGGAAATTTCGGTCTTTTTTATGCAAAATTTTGAGGGTCTAAGATGATGCGACCCGGTCAGAACGTTCGATTGCTAAAAAATATTTTTTTGACGGTGGCTGGGTGTTACTCCTCCTGCCCGTCGTCATCTGGTTTTTTTCTTTTCGCGCTTAACGACGATCCGAGGTTGGCGCGCCGTTCGGTTCATCGAGATATTTCTTCAACCACGCATAGACTTCCTGATACCAGTAGCGACTGTTCTCGGCTTTAAGTATCCAGTGGTTTTCCTCCGGCCAGACGAGCAGACGACTGGGAATCCGCAGTCGTTGCAGGACGCTCCAGTTTTCCAGTGTTTGATTGAGCGGCACACGAAAATCATTCTCACCAACTGACAGCATGATTGGAGTGCGGAAGTTCTTAGCTAACCTGATCGGATTTTGCTCGCGCCAGACTGTTGCTTGTTCCCACACTGGCCCACCGTTGTTAACTTCACGCTGGTAAATCGTGTCGCTGGTGCCCCACTGCGATTCGAGATTGATCAAGCCCGCATGACTGATGAGCGCTTTGTAACGCGTAGTAGTCGCCTGCATCCAGTTGACGAGATGACCGCCGTAACTCGCGCCCGCGGCAACCTGACGGGTTCCATCTACGAAAGCGTAGAGGCGGATCGCTTCGTCGGCAGCTTCGTTGATCTCGTTCCCTGGTCCTTTGAAAGGATCACCCTGAATACTTTGTGCAAAGGCTTCGCCAAAGCCGGTCGAACCGGAATAGTTTGTTAGCAGCACCACGTAGCCGGGTCGCGTCAGCATGAAGTAGTTCCAGCGAAGGCCCCAGTTGTCGCGCCACATGCTGGCCGGGCCGCCATGGATGACGACAAACAGCGGATACTTTTTGTGTTCATCGAAATTCGGCGGCAACGCAATCATATTGTGAATGCGTTTGCCTGCTTTGCTGGTGAACCAGAAGTGACGCAACGGCTGCCAGTCGATCTTGGCCACCTGGTCGGCGTTGAATGAGGTGAGCGGTTGCTGAGTCTTTGTTTTCAAATTGAGGAGAAAAACTTCGGGAGGATTGATTGCGCTTTCCCAGTTTGCGATGAGAGTGGTTGAGGCTGCCTGCGAGGGAATTCTCAGGTTTGTGTAAACGCCACGCGTCATGTCCAGCGCGAGCGTTACGTCGCCGCCATCGGCAGGCATAGTGAAGACTTTCTCGTTACCAGCTTCTTCCGCCGTCAGGTAAATTGACTTGCTATCGGGCGAGAATGCGACGCTGCCAACTGAGCGATCGAACTTTGCCGTCAGGATTTCTGGTTGGAGCACGTTGGGCCAGGGAAGCTTTGCCAGCCTCTCGAGGTGATAAGTTTTGTTATCACGTTGCTGCTCGACGATCGCGTAGAGAGCTTTTCCATCAGGACGAAAAACGGGACGGCTAAACTTGTCATCACCGGTTGTTAATCGCTGCGGCTCGCCGCCGCGCACATTTACTTTGAAGAGCGACGTGTTTGTTTCTGCATAAGCGGCAGTGTCTCTGTTGGTTGTAGCGACGAAGATTATTTCTTGACCGTCGGGTGACCAGACTGCGTCGAGTTCGTCGCCGGAGTCGGTAACACGACCGGCAAAGCCGCGCTCGTTAACGAGCTTGGTACCCGCGAACAGATCTCTGGCCCTGGCGCCCGGCAGCGGGTCCTGAACAAAGACGTGGGCTTGCATGTCGTCGACCCACTTGTCCCAATTACGCACGGGAAAGTTGTCGTAAGCACGGACGCGATATTTTTGCGCTTTGCGTTCAGCCGCGACGCGTTTGTTCGCGTCGTCGTCGGCTGCGCCGGGATAAACGGAGCTTACGAATAGAAGTCCACTTCCGTCGGGCCGCCACTGCGGTGAACGTGCTCCGGTCGAAAGTGAAGTCACGCGTATCGCATCGCCACCATTCGCGACGTCGAGTACATAGATCTGATTGACATCGTCGCCTTCGCGCCGCGCCGAAAACGCGATTAGTTTGTTGTCACTGCTCCACACGACGCCGCTTTCGCCGCCTTTCGTCGCCGTGAGCCGGCGCGGTTTAGCGCTCTTATCGGTGGGCACAATCCAGAGATCCGAAACCTGCTCCTTCTCGTCGTAAGCGGGCTCGACCAGAGAAAACACGACCCACTTTCCGTCCGGGCTCGGCACAGGCGCGCCGACACGTTTCATCAGCCACATTGTTTCGTGGGTCAGTGGAGTTTTATTTGCGCCCGTTTGTGCGTTAACGACTAGGGGCGCGTTCGAAATTAGAGCAGTGATGACGAACGCCAGAAAAAAGCCGGAACTGTGCCGGCGAGCACGCGTAGTAAACATTTGGACCTCCTGCGAAGCTGATGGTTGGCGGGCAAATCATACCAGTCGCGCGGAAGCACGAAAACCCCGCAACTGGTTAGATTTTTCGGCAACTCCAAGTAACTCGCAGACATCGTAACCGGTCGCCTTATTCGGGTGTCTAGCTTGTTGTGGAGGATTATTGTTTGGTTTTAAGGGACATTTTTGCTCGCTTCTCGAAAGCCGTGCTTCTGCTCGGCTTTGTTGTGATTGGATCAATTTCGGCGATTTCCGTACACGCCCAGACGACGGGTGCCCCCGATCCCAAAAGTGAACTCAAAGGAAGTTTGACGGACCTTTCCACTCTGTATCAAACCGAAGTGCAGCGGCTGGAGAAGCGCCAGGAACAATCGAAACAACTCTACAGCGACGGGCTCATCTCGCGCGTTGAGTTTGAGAATGGCGAAAAGGCACTCGCCGACGCGCGCGCAAAAGTTGAACAGGTAACGAAAGAGATCGCAGCGACAAACCAGCCGGTGCTCGTAGCAACTGAGGCTGGTGCGGTGTGGGCTGGAGGTGACGCGAACTGGTCTACGGGCAACATCAAGGTCGACGGATTGATTCGTTATTACGGAGCGCAGTATGGCGTCGATCCTTATTTGATCTATTGCACGATGTCGCAGGAGTCAGGCTTTAGTGCTAATGCGATCAGCCCCAAAGGCGCGCAGGGACTGATGCAGTTGATGCCGGGCACCGCGGCTCGATATGGAGTGACGAATCCCTACGACGTCGCGCAGAGCATCAAAGGCGGGACGCGTTATCTGAAAGATCTTTTGAAGATGTTCAATGGCCGCGTCGATCTGGCGCTGGCCGGATACAACGCGGGTGAAGGCGCGGTGATGAAGTTTGGCAACAGCATTCCTCCTTACGAAGAGACGCGCAACTACGTCAAGCTCATCCTGAAGCGGTACACAAAGAAGACCACGTAAGCCACAAAAGGCAAAAGAGTTTAGCCACAAAAAGGCACATAAGTCGCAAAAATAAAAGAGATTTCTCTTTTGCGTTTTATGTGCCTTTTTGTGGCTAGATCTCCATTAAGTCCTTGCCGACGATGACTTGTCCTTTATAGTGGCGACGAACACCCTCGGACCATTGCTCGTCTGTGATCGATGCGTCGTCACCGGGAACGAAGTGTGACAACACAAGCGTCTTCACTCCGGCCTGCGTCGCGATCTTGCCAACGTCTTCCGGCAGAGTGTGAGCGGCCATCAGGTGTTCGCGTAGTCTGGTCGCGTTTGGCAGACGTTTGAGCAGTGCTTCGATACCCGGCAGATACATCACTTCATGCACCAGCACATCAGCGCCGCTGGCAAACTCAGCCAGCTCCGGCGCATAGGCCGTGTCACCTGAGATAACCACCGAACGATCCTTCGCGTCGAACCGATACGCGAAGGCCTGTTTGATCGGCGGGTGGCGAACGAGACACATGCTCACCTTCACGTCGTCATTCACCATCACCACGCCCGGCTTCTCAATTTCGTGAACGGTGACCAGCTTGCGCGGGTCCGTGCGGCCTTCGTCGACAATGCGCGTATCGATATCAAACTTGAGATAGTTGAAGAAGTCGTCGGCCATCTTCGTCAGCCCGGTTGGACCATACGCATCGATGTGCGCCGGCAAACCTGTGATCCAGGTGTTATAGATCAACGGCCCAAACTCGAGGTTGTGATCGGAGTGATGATGCGTGATGAAGAGATACCGCAGCCGGTCCAACGCGACCTTTGCGGTTATCAACTGCTTCGACACACCGTAACCGCAGTCGACGAGATACGGAACATCGTTGATCATGACCAGGGTCGAAGGATTGCTTCGTCCTGCCTCGCCGACGCGTGGTCCACCTTTTGTACCCAGCAAAATTACTCGCGTTGATTTCTTCTCCTGACTCACTGCCACACCTCTGAGGAGCGATTGTGAAACTACAAATCCCGCCGCGGCGCTCAGAAACTCTCTGCGATTCGTAAGCATGCGCCACAGATTACACGGATTGTTGTAATCTGTGCCAGGAGGTGATTATGAAACAGATCTTCATCTTTATACTCGTGCTGTTTGCGACCGGGCTCATGCGGGGCGATCAGGATCCGGCAGTGGTGAACTCCAAGACCATCGCGACGAAACTCGAAAACACTCGCGTGCGTGTGCTCGAAGCCACTATCAAACCCGGCGATAAAGAGAAAACGCACTCGCATCCAGCCTACGTGATCTATGTCATCGAAGGCGGAAAGTTTCGTAACCACGCTGCCGACGGAACCACCACTGACGGCGAGTTCAAAACCGGCGACGTGATCTATCGGGAGCCGGTCACGCACTGGGCCGAGAACATCGGGAACACGACGATCCGGCTGGTGCTGGTTGAGCTTAAGAATTAGTCAGACTTCCGGAACTGTTGGGCGATAGCAGCCGCGCCATGAGTTGATGCATGCGGTCGAGATCGATGGGCTTGGTTAGATACCCAGAGACACCGGCATCGTAAGCAGCGCGCTGGAAACCTTCGGTGCCGAACGCCGTGATCGCAATGATTGGCACCTCTCGCAACGATTCGTTTTCGCGGATCCTTCGCGTAGCGCCGAGCCCGTCGAGCGTCGGCAAGTTGATGTCCATCAGGATGAGATTGGGCATCGTTGCGGTGGCCACCGTAATCGCATCCTCGCCATTGGCGGCAGTCACCACTCTGTAACCCTGTTGCTGGAGATCCAAAGACATCATCGCCACGTTGTCGGCGGAGTCGTCGACGATGAGTATCAAAAATCTCGGCTCAGCTGGTCGTTCGAGTGGAGGCTTGTCGCTTTTGATTGGTGGCAGTCCCGAGGTGGCTAGTGGATCCTTCATAGGTTTGTAATTATAGCGACTCTTAGCCTGCGAAGCATTGAGGTGTTATGGACGCGAGATTTCATCCGGCAATGGAAACTGTTCGCCATGGGGATTTGGAGAAGTTTAGAGAAGTTCTGGCTGCGGATCCGTCGCTTGTGACCGCGCGCTCGTCGAAGAGTCATCCGACATTACTGCAATGCGTGGCGCTGGATGGCAAAGACAAACCTAACAACGTTGAGATGGCTCAGGTCCTGATTGATGCGGGGGCCGAACTGAATGAGCCGCTCGTCGCCGCGGCTAGCATCGACAATCGAGCAGTCGCGGAATTATTACTCGACCGTGGAGCCGCTATCGACGGCGCGAGTAGTTGGTCGCCGTTGGAAGAGGCTTTGTACTGGAACAATCGCAACGTAATCGCTTTACTGCTCGAGCGTGGCGCAAAGGTGAAAAATCTTCGCATCGCTGCCGCTCTCGGTCGCACTGATCTAATCGAAAACTTTTTCGACGCAGACGGAAGTTTGAAACGCGAAGCGGGAAGAATTGATTGGCCCTTCGGCAATCGCGACGTGGATCGAATCAACGCGTGGTCACAGGATCAACAGGGCATCGTAAATAACGCGTTCGTCTACGCCTGCATGCACGGTCAGATCGAAGCCGCAAAACTGTTATTAGACAAAGGCGCCCAAATCAATGTTATTCCCGGAGGCTTTGATTACGCAGGCACCGGTTTACATTACGCAGCACTCAACGGGCATCGCGCGATGGTTGAGTTTCTCCTACAACACGGCACTGATCGAAACATTAAAGACACTAAGGTGGGGTCGACTGCAGCAGGATGGGCAGACTACGGCGGCCACAATGAACTTCGTGACTTTCTAAACAGTTGATATCTATTCGTATCGCAGTGCGATCAGAGGATCGACTTTCGCTGCCCGGCGCGCCGGTATGTAACACGCGAGAAAAGCAGCGAGCGACAGTAACACCGAAATCAGCACGAACGTCAGCGGATCGGTGGCGCTCGTATTGAACAACAGTCCGTGCATCAGCCGCGTCAACGCAATCGCGCCGCCAACGCCAATCACGATCCCTACCAACGTCAACTTCATTCCGCGCCCGACAATCAGCTTGAACACGTCTCGCGCGCTCGCGCCTAACGCCATGCGCACGCCGATCTCGTGTGTTCTGGTTTGCACGAGAAACGCCATCACCCCATAAATCCCGATGAGCGCCAAAATCAGTGCGCCACCGGCAAACACGCCAAACAAAGTCGCATACAAACGCGGTTGCCAGATCGCTTCCGAAACTACGTCCTCCATCGTGTTAACGCGGCTCACTGGTAAGTCCGGATCGAGTTGCGCCACTTCACGTCGAATCGCAGCCACGAAATCTTTCGGATTCGAGGACGTGCGCGCCACCAGCGCCAAACCATTCACCGGCATTTTCTGATACGGCAGGTAGACGCTCTTCCGGGTGTCGGCCTCAACGCGTTGATGCCGGACAGTGCCGACGACGCCGACGATTGTGTGCCACGGTTCATTGTCTTCCGGTGGTCCAAAACGAATGCGCTTGCCGATCGGGCTCTCGTTGGGCCAATACTCACGCGCCAGCCGTTCGTCGATGATCGTCACGTCAGGTGAACCCTTCGCATCCGCGTCATTGAAGTCGCGGCCGGCGAGCAACGTTATGCCCATCGTGCGAAAGTAATCGGGCGTCACCACTGTGTGTTGAATGACGGGCGCCTGCCCCACAGGCAAAACCGGAAATCCTTCGACGGTTACACTCCGGCCCCAGCCACCACCACCCAATGGCAACGTCGCCGTAGCACTCGCTGATTCGACCCCGGGAAGACTCCGAACACGTTCCAGCAACTGCTTGTAGAAAGCTATGCGTGGCTCGTTTTCTTTGTATTTCGCTGGTGGCAGTGATACGGACGCCGTCAGAACATTTTTTGGATCGAGTCCGATGTTGACACGTCGCAAACGCAGGAAGCTTTGGATCATCAAACCGGCACCGACGAGCAAAATCATTGACATCGCAATCTCAGTTACGACGAGTAGACTGCGGGCACGAGCGCGCACAGTGCCGCTGCCGCGACCGCCTTCTTTGAGCGTGTCATTGAGATCGACGCGTGACGTTTGCAAGGCGGGCACCGCGCCAAAGATCAAACCTGTCAACACAGTGATAC